>Ga0207702_10001632_pt1 | contig 22176 bp, 26 predicted proteins | sample KBSCornC62_FD_184302 | JGI IMG/M metagenome (GOLD analysis project Ga0207702, IMG submission 184302) | Corn rhizosphere microbial communities from Kellogg Biological Station, Michigan, USA - KBS Corn C6-2 (SPAdes) (version 2) | ecosystem: Host-associated > Plants > Roots > Rhizosphere > Soil ...
CCCTCTCGACACCGAGCAGAAAAGCTACGCCGAATCGATCCAGCGTTCCGGCCGCGTGCTGCTGCGCTTGGTCAACGATTCGCTCGACCTCGCGCGCATCGAAGCCGGCCGGCTGGAGCTGATCGTGGCGCCGTTCGACCTGCATGCGTTGGTCGAGGAAATCGCCGCGCTGCAGCGCGGCGCCGCCGCGGCGAAAGGCATCGCCTGGCGCCTGACCATCGCCGCGGACGCGCCGCGCTTCGTCGCCGGCGACGCCGTGCGTGTCGAGCAGGTGATGCTGAATCTGATCAACAACGCGATCAAGTTCACCGAGCACGGCGCGGTCGCGGTCACGCTCGCGCGCGGCGACGACGGCGCGGCCGTATTCCGAGTGGTCGATACCGGCCCGGGCATGTCGCCGCAGATGCGTGCGCGCCTCTTCGGCCGTTTCGAACAAGCCGACGGACCGCAACGTCGCGTAGGCAGTGGGCTCGGCTTGGCGATCTGCCGCGAGCTGGCCACGCGCATGGGCGGCAGCATCGACGTCGAGAGCGAGCTCGGCCGCGGCAGCACGTTCACGCTGCGCTTGCCGCTGCCTGCAGCGCCCGCACCGGTCGCGGCGCCTGAGACCGCCCCGTTGGAGACTGCGCGCAAGGCGCAGAAAATCCTGCTGGTGGAGGACGACGCGACCGTCGCCGCCGTGATCGCCGGACTGTTGCGCGCGCAAGGCCATGACGTCGTGCACGTGCCGCACGGTCTCGCGGCGCTGACGGAGACGGCGCTCGCGCCGTTCGACGCGGCGCTGATCGATCTCGATCTACCGGGCGTCGATGGCTTCGCGCTCGCACGTCTGCTGCGCCAGCGCGGCGCCGCGTGTGCGCGTCTGATCGGCATCAGCGCGCGTTCGACCGGCAACGAGGACGCCGACTGCCGCGCCGCCGGCATGGAAGGGTTCCTGCGCAAACCGATCGACGGCGCGGCGCTCGCCGAGTATCTCGCGCGTGGCGCGGCGAGCACCGTCGACACCGCGGCCATGTAACCGATTTCGCAACGCAGAAGGAGCGACGCCATGGATTACCTCATGATCACGAACCGCAACCGCAGCGGCGACGGCCTCGGCGGCGAGCTGGCGCCGGTAGCGTTCTATCGCGCCGACGGCGGCACGGACGCGGCCGCGTTGAAGCAACTTTCGAGCTGGACCAAGCTCACGCGCAACCAGTTCGAGCAGGCACTGAAAGCGATTGCGGACACGTTCCCGCTGCTGCCGGATGCGCTCAACACGCAGCAGAAACACATCGCGCTGTTCGTGCACGGCTTCAACGTGAGTTGGACGGATGCGGTCGACGATTACCTGGAACTGGCGCGCAACCTGATGGACGCATCGAATCTCGGCCAGCTGATCCTGTTTTCCTGGCCCTCGAAAGGCAGCGTCGCGGGCTACCTGCCGGACCGCGCCGAAGCGCGCGACTGCGCGCCGGACCTTGCCGACCTGTTCGTCGACCTGAACGACTACCTGGTGCAAAAACAGCGCATCGCGGTGAAATCCGACGATCCGCAGAAACTGTGCAAGGCGAAAATCTCCGTGCTCGCGCACAGCATGGGCTGCTACGTGATGCAGGAGGCGCTGGTCGCGGCGTCCAAACGCCTGAACGATCCGCAGCTAGTGAGCCTGATCAACCAGTGCGTGCTGATCGCCGGCGACGTCGACAACGACTTGTTCCAGCGCGACAAGCCGGTCGACTCCGACGGCAGCCTGATGGCGAACCTCTGCTACCGCATTGCCGCGTTGTATACGGGATTGGACTCCGTACTCGGCGCGTCCGCCGGGCTGAAACATTTCGGCACGCGCCGGCTCGGTCGCAGCGGCTTGGCCGATCCGCTGAACGTGTGGGACAACGTGTTCGAGTTCGACGTCACCACGTACATCGACCCGAGCAACGGCGCGCACTCGGCCGTGTTCGCCGCGCCGCCGGCGCTGGCCATCGTCGCGAACATTTTGCGCGGCATCGACCGCAACTACATCGCGCGCGGCATCGCGCCGTTCGCGGCCACGGTGACTGCGGCAGCCGTGCCTGCCTGACGCCCAGATCGTAGGGGTTCGATTTATCGAACCCGCTCTTGCTCCGTTATCTTCCGACAGCATGAGCGGGCGCGATGAATCGCGCCCCTACGAACGCGGGCAATGCATCGCTCGCGCTCGCTAGCATCCCGCCGACACGCCGTCTGTACGGCAGCCGTCACAGTCAGATTCGATTAATTCCCGGGTTGCAGCAGGTTCATCGGCGCAGCGTTACCGTGATCACCGGAGACTCGCGGCACGCGGACTCCGACGGCTGCGGCATCGCATGCCGTAGCCCCGAAGCCGCGAAGCGATACGTCGGTACTCGGCGCCTCGCGCAGACTTCACGTCTGTTGCCTCCGTCATCCATGACTCAAGGAGATCAATCATGACGACCAAGCACACGACCCTCCGCACTGCCGCCCTGGCGCTTTCGCTCGCGGTGGCGCTGCCGGCCTTGGCCGATTCGTACAAGGACCCGGTGTCCACCTCGACGCGTGAAACCACCACGCAGCAGGATGCCAACGGTACGACGACCACGACTACGACGACGGAAAAACACCGCTACGTCTACTACGCCGACCACGACATCTATTTCGCGCCGGATACGAAGACGTACTACTGGCAGGCCTCGGCCGGCAACTGGACTTCGGGCACCACGCTGCCTGATGAAGACCGGGCCTACGTGCGCGGCAAGGGTGTCTCGATCGAACTCGACACCGACAAGCCGTACACCAAGCACGACTACGTGATCGCGCACTACAAGGTCTCGCATCGCGACGACGACGACCGCCGCTAATCACATCGGTCGGTAGTGAAAACAAAACCCCGGATGCAAGCCCGGGGTTTTTTTATAGACGATGTTGCGCGCAGCGCAACGCAATCCCCGTCATCCCCGCGCAGGCGGGGATCGCTCTTGTTGCGTCTATCCGCGCGCAGCGCGACGCAATCCCCCCGTCATCCCCGCGCAGGCGGGGATCCAGTTCCTACGCCGTGCGCCGGCTCAGCGCATGCACCGCATCGACCAACACCCCGAGATGCTCCGGTTTCACGTCCGGCGTGATGCCGTGACCGAGGTTGAACACGTGGCCCGGATGCGGGCCGAAACTGTCGAGCGCTTTGTGCACTTCGGCGCGGATCGTTTCGGGCGCGGCGTGCAGCACGGCGGGGTCGAGATTGCCCTGCAACGCGACGCGTGTGCCGACGCGTTCGCGCGCGGTGCCGAGCGCGATGGTCCAGTCCAGGCCGAGCGCGGCGCAGCCGGTGTCGGCGAGCGCTTCGAGATGACCGTTGGCGCCCTTGCTGAACAGGATCAGCGGCAGCGCGGCGGCGTGCGGGTCGGCGCGCAGGCTGGCGGCGATCTGCGCCAGGTAGCGCAGGCTGAAATCGCGGAACATGTCCGGCGCGAGCAAGCCGCCCCAGGTGTCGAACACCATCAGCGCCTGCGCGCCGGCGGCGGCTTGCGCGGCGAGGTACGTCGCGACCGAGCGCGCGATCACGTCGAGCAGGCGATGCATCGTCGCCGGATCGTTCCAGGCCAGCGCCTTCGGTTGCGCAAAACTCGACGAGCCGCCGCCTTCGATCATGTAGCAGGCGAGCGTCCACGGGCTGCCGGCGAAACCGATCAGCGGTACGCGCCCGTCGAGTTCGCGCCGTATCAGGCGCACCGCGTCCATCACGTAGCGCAAGTCGGATTCCGGATCGGGCACGCCGAGACGGTCGATGTCGGCGGCGCTGCGCACCGGATGGGCCAGGCGCGGACCGACGCCTTCTTCGACCGACAAGCCGAGGCCCATCGCATCCGGCACGGTAAGGATGTCGGAAAACAGAATCGCGGCATCCAGCGGGAAGCGCGCGAGCGGCTGCAGCGTGACCTCGCAGGCCAGCTCCGGCGTCTTGCACAGGTTCACGAAACTGCCGGCGCGAGCGCGGGTGGCACGGTATTCCGGCAGGTAACGCCCCGCCTGACGCATGATCCAGACCGGTGTGCAGTCGACCGGCTCGCGCCGCAGCGCGCGCAGAAAACGGTAATCGTCCATAAGCCCTCGTGATGGCGCCACGGCCCCGAGCCGCGGCGGCGAATGTGTTCAGTTCCCGGCGCGGCGCACTTCGGCCTGCAGCGGTGCGATGCGGCGCGGCCAGCCCGGCGTGCCGCCGAGTTCCGCGCGCGCGGCACGCGCTTCGGTCACGTCGCCGAAAATGCCCCAAACCAGCAGCCAGCTTTCGACGCCGTTCTGGCGCAGATGCAGCGCGTAGGTTTCGCCGCGCGGCGGCGCCGGGGCATTGGCGAGATCGGCCTCGCTCGCACCGCGCGCCAGCTCGATAACGTAGCCGTCGGCCGGCAGCGCCAGGAACGCGCCCGCGGCCTGCGTGGCACTGCCGCTGCTAGCGCGCGGCGCCGGCGGTGAAGGTGCAGGCAATGCGGGCGGTTCGGCGGCCGATGACGCGGCGGCGGATGATGTCGCGGGATCGGACGGCGGCGTCGCCGGCGCCGACGTCGCGGTGCTGCGCGTTGCGCTGGCGGGCGTTTCGCGTGCAGCAGTGGTTTCGGCTGCAGCCGCGCTGGAGGATGCCGCGGGTTCGGCGTGTGCCGGTGCGGTGGATTGCGCTGCGGCGGTTGACGCGGTGTCCGTGTGCGCGGGCGCGGTCACGCTCGCACTCGCACTCGCACTCGCACTGTGCGCGGCTGCTGACGGAGTCTCGGGTGCCGATGCCGCTGGCTCGGGCGCCGTCGCTGCGGGTTCGGGTGCCGCGGCGGCGACCGGTGCAGCAGCTGCCGGGGCGGGCGCTGCGGAGGGTTTCGGCGGCGGCGGCGCCGGCGCGGGTGCCGGGGCGGCGGCGTTCGCGTTCAGGTAACGCGGCAACTCGCCGGAACGGCTGGGTGCGGGCGAGGGTGCTGCGATGGTCGAAGGCAGCGGCGCCGCCGTGGGACGCGCGCCGGTCGCGGCGGGCGATGGCGAGGATTCCGGCGGCGACGCCGGCACGGCTGCCGGCGTCGCGGCGCGTTGGGAGGCGGGTGGGGCCGCCGGGGCGTCGGGCGGCGGATTTTTCAGGTCCGACTTGCCGTTTTGGGCGCAGTCCCAGCCTTTGCGGTCCGGCGTCGGCAGGCAGGTGTACTTCTTGCCCGGCTCGAACGTGTCCACCTTGTTGTAACCGCCGCCATCCTGGCCGGACGCGGCACCGGCGAGGCACGCGGCCAACAGCGCACAGGCGCCGCGTTCAGCCCACCGCATAGGGCGACTCCGAGCCTTGACTGAACATGATGTGGAAGCCGCGCTTGAGCTGCGCGTCGCGCGCGTGTTCGAACGCCGCCAGCGCGTCGTCGCGCTCCAGGTAGACGTCGCGTTTCAGGTTCACGCGGCCGCCTTGCTGGCCCCACTCGCGAATCAGGGTCCAGCCGCCGAGCAGGTCCTGCTGCAGCGCGATCTGGTAGTAGCGTGGCGCTTCCGCGGCCGCCGGCTTGGTCTGCATGAAAAGGCGCATGGGCGCATTGTAGCAAGGGCTGCGATTGGGGATTCAGGACGGGCGGCCGGGATCGCGCCGGTGGCGGCAATCGGCGTCTATGCCGCTGCGACGGACGCCTGCTCGGCCTCGAGGCTTGCCAGTACCGCGGTTTCGTCGACATCGGCGACGATTTCGGCGTGGCCGACGCCGCGCCACAGGATCAGGCGCAGGCGGCCGCTCAGGTTCTTCTTGTCCAGCCGCATGGTGGCGAGCACGGCCGCGCTGTCGCTGCCGACCGGCAGGGCGGTCGGCAGGCCCAGACGCGCGAGCAGCGCGGCGAGGCGGCCGGCGTCCGCGCCCGCTGCGCGTCCGAGCCGCGTCGACAGCCGCGCCGCCAGGCACATGCCGATCGCGACGCCTTCGCCGTGCAGCAGGCCGTCGTAGCCGCCGAGCGTCTCGAGCGCGTGGCCGAACGTGTGGCCGAAATTGAGCAGTGCGCGCTCGCCCTGCTCGGTTTCGTCGCGCGCTACGATGCCTGCCTTCTGCCGGCAGCTGTGCGCGATCGCGTAGGCCAGCGCGTCGGGATCGCGCGCCAGCAGCGCGTCGGCGTGCCGTTCCAGCCAGGCGAAAAATTCCGCATCGCCGAGCGCGCCGTACTTGACCACCTCCGCAAGCCCCGCGCGCAATTCGCGCGGCGGCAGCGTGGCGAGCGTGTCGGTGTCGATGACGACGGCGCGCGGCTGGTGGAACGCGCCGACCAGGTTCTTGCCCTGCGGCAGGTCGACCGCGGTCTTGCCGCCGACCGACGAATCGACCATCGCCAGCAGCGTGGTCGGCAGCTGCACGAACGCCACGCCGCGCATCCAGCACGCGGCCGCGAAGCCGGTCATGTCGCCGATCACGCCGCCGCCGAGCGCGATCAGGGTCGCGTCACGGCTTGCCTTCAAATCCGCCAGCGCGGCGAAAATGCGCGCCGCGGAGGCGAGCGTCTTGTGCTGCTCCCCCGGCGCGAACACGAGTTCGGCGCAGGTCTTGTGCGCGAACGCCGCGCGCACCGCGGCGAGGTAATGCGGCGCGACGTGTTCGTCGCTCACGATGAGCACGTGTCGGCCGGGCGCGAGTTCCGCGTACGTTGCCGCCTGACGCAGCAGTCCCGCGCCGATAAGAATGGGATAGCGGCGCGCGCCGAGCTCGACCGATAACGTCTGCGGCGCGCTCATGCGGCGTGATCCGACGCCAGCGGCGCCGGCGGGCGCTGCCAGACCTGCGTCAGCGTGTGCGTCAGGCGCTGCGCCACCTGCGCCGTGCTGCCGCGATGGCCGGCGCGCAGCGTGTAGTCGGCGACTTCGCGGTACATCGATTCGCGTTGCGCGGCCAGCGTGCCGAGCCGCTCGCGGCGGTCCGGCGCGGCCAGCAGCGGGCGCTTGCGGTCGCGCGACAGCCGTTCCAACTGCTCGTCGATCGTGGTTTCCAGATACACCACGAAACCGTTTTCGCGCAGGACGGCACGGTTCTGCGGCGCAATCACCGCGCCGCCGCCGGTGGCGAGCGCGATGCCGCGCCGCACGGCCAGCTCGGCCAGGATCGCGCTTTCGCGCTGGCGGAAACCGGCTTCGCCTTCGAGTTCGAAAATCAGCGGGATTTCGGCGCCGCAATGCACTTCGATTTCGTGGTCCAGGTCGAAAAACGGCAGGCCGACGAGCTCCGCGACGCGGCGCCCGATCGTGCTCTTGCCCGCGCCCATCGGTCCGACGAAAAAAAGATTCGCGGCAGGGTTCATGGCCGAATGCTAGCAGACGCGCCGCGGCCCCGGCGGGCGCGGCCGCGCACGCGCGGCACGGTTTGGCTACAATCGCGCTTCCTGCCTGCCGCCGCGCCGTTGCGCGAAGCCCGACCGTGCTGCGTTTTGCCATCCTTTTCGTCGTCTACCTCGTCGTCCTGTTCACGCTCGAGATCCTGAGCCCGGTGCAGCAGCACGTGATCCTCCCGTTCACCGCGGGCGTGGCGCACGTGAGCGTGTGGCTGATCCATCTGTTCGATGCGTCGGTCATCGCCAACGGCAATCAGATCCTGAACGCGAAAAGCGGCGGCGGGATCGAAATCGTCGCCGGCTGCAACGGCGTCGAAGCGGTGCTGATCCTGGTCGCCTGCGTGCTCGCGTTTCCGGCGCCGTGGAAAAGCCGGCTGCTCGGGCTGGCCCTGGGCTTCGTCGCGATCCAGTCGCTCAACACCGTGCGCATCATCAGCCTGTTTTATCTGCACGAATGGAACAAGGTCTGGTTCGACTGGTTCCACCATTACCTGTGGCAGGCGCTGATCATCCTGGACGCGCTGGTCTTCTTCCTGCTCTATCTGCGCTACCTGCCGCCCGAGCCCGATGCGGGCGACCGCGAGCCGCCCGACGCGACGCCGACTGGCGTCGCCTGAGGCGGCTGCTACACTCCGCGGGCAGTTCAACCGCCTCGGGAGGGCAGTTCGCATGAGCGTCGCCAAGGTCATCGAAATCAGCTCGTCGTCGCCGAAAGGGCTGGAAGCGGCCGTTACTGACGGCCTGAAACGCGCCTCGAAATCGATCAAGAACATCCGCGGCGCCTGGGTCAACGAAATCAAGGTCGACACCGACGAACAGGGTCGCGTGTCCGAGTGGCGCGTCAACATGCGCGTCAGTTTCGTGCTGGAGTGAACCCATGGCGACGATGACGTACGCGATGGTGACGACCGCGACCGAACTTCCCGGCAGCCGCGTGGTGCGCAATCACGGTGTCGTGCGCGGCATCGTCGTGCGCTCGCGCAGCATCGTCGGCAACATCGGCGCGGCGCTGCAAAGCCTGGTCGGCGGCAACATCACGCTGTACACCGAACTGTGCGAGAAGGCGCGCGACGACGCGTTCAAGCTGATGCTCGCGCACGCCGCGCAGCTCGGCGCGAACGCCGTGATCGCGATGCGCTACGACGCCAACGAAGTCGCCGAAGGCATCACCGAAGTCCTGTGCTACGGCACGGCGGTGACGGTGGAAGCGGCGGGGTAGACGTCAAAAGCGGGTTCGATGAATCGAACCCCTACGAAAAGCCGGTGTGCGCCGAAGTCGTTGCATCGCAGGGCAGCGATTCATCGCGCCCGCTCTTGCTTTCGGCCGCGGCGGAATCGAGAGCGGGCTCGATCAATCGAGCCGCGACGGGAACGGGCGGCGGGGCGCGACATCGCGCACGCGCCGCGTCTCGTCCAATACCACACGCAAATCCGCGCGCGCGGGCAACGTTGCCAGCGCATGCCGGCTCAGGCGTTCGTAATGCGACACGAAGCGCCGCAGCGCGGCCGGCGACATCGCGCGCGGCGCGCCGCGGCGGCGCAGACTGCGTTCCTGTTCGTCGCGCCAGCGCACGACCACATCGTACGCCGGCGCCTGCAACAGCACGAGGTGATCGAGCCGGCGCCACAGCGGCTGGTAGGCGTCGCGCAGCTGCGCGTTGACGTGGTGGCGCCACGCGGCGTCGGCATCTTCGTCGCGCTCGAGCGCATTCAGCGGCGTGGCCAGCGCGGCCGCCGCCTGCGCGGGCACGCCGACGCACCAGCCTTCGAGCAGGATCAGATCCGGCACGCGGCGCACGCGCCGCCAGCGCGAGGGCGCCACGCGCGTGTCGCGTCCCTTGTCGAAGCGCGGCACGGCGGCGGGATGATTTGGATTGGCGCCGGCAAGCGCGTCGAGCGTCGACTGCAGCAACGCGATCTCGTGCGTCCCGGGCACGCCGCGCGTGGCGAGCAGCGGATGCACGTCGCGGGCGAGCGCGCGGCGCATCGCGCGGCCGAAATAGAAATCGTCGAGCGACAACGCGAGCGCGTAGCGGCCGTCCTGCGCCGCGCGCGCGACCAGCTGCGCGGCGAGCGTGCTCTTGCCGCTGCCCTGCAGTCCCGAGAGACCGATCAGCCAGGGCGCGCGACGCGGCGGCGCGAGCGCGAGTACCGCGTCGAGCACCGCGCCCGCATAGCCGCGCGTGTTAGCATCGCCTCGCACTTCGTTCTCCGGCACGCACGATGCAACTTTATCAGGAAGCCATCCAAACCTTTCGCGAACTCTTCGCCGAGGCGCAGGCGAGCGGCGAACCCGAACCGAGCGCGATGACGCTTGCCACGGTCGGCGCCGACGGGCGCGTCTCCGCGCGCGTCGTGCTGCTGAAAAACGTCGACGAGCGCGGCTTCGTGTTCTTCACCAATTACGCCAGCGCGAAAGCGGCACAGCTTGCCGCGCACGGTCAGGCCGCCTTGTGCTTCCTGTGGAAAGGCCTGCGTTTCGGCGTGCAGGTTCGTGTCGAAGGCACGATCGAAAAGACCGGCGAAGCCGAGTCGGACGCCTATTTCGCGTCGCGTCCGCGCGAAAGCCAGATCGGCGCGTGGGCGTCGCTGCAGTCGCAGACCCTGCCCGAACGCGCGGCGCTCGACCAGCGCGTGCTCGACACCGAACGCGAATACGCCGGCCGCGACGTGCCGCGGCCGCCGCACTGGGGCGGCTACCGCGTCCTTCCCGACGTGATCGAGATCTGGTACGGCCAGCGCGCGCGCCTGCACGACCGCGTGCGTTTCGAAGCGGACGGCGGGCGGTGGAGCAAGCGCTTGCTCTATCCGTAAGCGCTAGGCGAGTCATGGGCCCGCAACGCATCGTCTGCCTGACCGAGGAACCGACCGAAGTCCTTTACGCGCTCGGCGAACAGGCGCGCATCGTCGGCATATCCGGCTTTACCGTGCGCCCGCCGCGCGCGCGGCGCGAAAAGCCGAAAGTGAGCGCGTTCACGAGTGCGAAAATCGGCGAGATCCTGAAGCTCGAGCCCGATTTCGTCATCGGTTTTTCCGACATCCAGGCCGACATCGCGCGCGAGCTGATCGCTGCCGGCATCGAGGTCTGGATCAGCAATCACCGCTCGGTCGCGGGCATTCTCGATTACATCGCGCGGCTCGGCGCGCTGGTCGGCGCCGCGGAGCGGGCGCAGGCCTTCGTCGCGCGCGCGCAGCAGCACCTCGACGCCGTCGCTACCGCGGCGCGCGCGCTGCCGCGGCGTCCGCGCGTGTATTTCGAGGAATGGGACGAGCCGATGATTTCCGGCATCCGCTGGGTCGCGGAGCTGGTGCGCATCGCCGGTGGCGACGACATCTTTCCCGAACGCGCCGAAAAATCCCTCGCGCGCGACCGTATCCTGGCCGATGGCGGCGACGTCGTGCGGCGCGCGCCCGACCTGATTTTCGGCTCCTGGTGCGGCAAGCGCTTCCGGCCGGAAAAAGTCGCCGCGCGTCCGGGCTGGGACGCGATCCCCGCTGTGCGCGACGGCGAACTGCATGAGATCAAATCCCCGATCATCCTGCAGCCCGGCCCGGCGGCGCTGTTCGACGGTCTGGACGCGATGCATGCGCGCATTGCGGCGTGGGCAGCGCGACAGTAAGACTCCCTCTCCCCCGACGGCTCTATCGTCGGGGGAGAGGGTTGGGGTGAGGGGGCGGCGTTCGGCCTTGCTGCAACGCTTTCGCAGCTGAAGCGTTACCCCCTCACCCAACCCTCTCCCCCGTGCCTGCGCACAGGGGAGAGGGCTCAAGACGCCCTGGCGACCTTGGCGCCAAGCTCCGCAATCACCTGCGCCATCGCCCCCGCCTTCATCGCCTGCTCGCTCGACGCATTCCCTTGCAGCGCGCGTTTGAGAACGCCTTGTGCGATCGCGGCGAGGCGGAAGAACTGGAACGCCAGCAGGAAATTCCAGTGCGGGCGCGGATCGTGGCCGCTGGCGGCGGCGAAGCGGTCGAGCAGCGCGTCTTCGGCGGGAATGCCCTGCGCCGCGCGGTCCAGTCCGGCGAGGCCGGGCAGGATCGGGTTGCGCGGCAGACGCAGCGCCATGCAGAAGTACGCGATGTCCGCGAACGGGTGGCCGAGCGTGGACAGTTCCCAATCCACCACGGCAGCCAGACGCGGCGCCTGCGCGTCCCAGATCAGGTTGTCGATGCGGAAATCGCCGTGCACGAGCGCGATGCAGCCGTCGTCTGCCGGCACAGCCTGCGGCAGCCACGTGATCAGCGTTTCCATCGACGCCAGTGTCTGCGTTTCGGCGGCGCGGTATTGCTCGGTCCAGCGCGTCACCTGACGCGCGAAATAATTGCCGGGCTTGCCGTAGTCGCCCAGGCCCGCGGCGGCCGGGTCGAATCGCGCGAGTGCGACCAGCGCGTCGACGGCCGCGTCGAAAAACGCCCCGCGCTCGCCGGCGTCGACGTCGGGCAGCGCCGGGTCCCAGAAAATGCGTCCCGGCACGAATTGCATAACGTAGAACATGCTGCCGATGACGCCGTCGTCGCGGCACAGGTGCAGCGGCTGCGCGACCGGCAGCGCATGCGTCGCATGCAATGCGGCGAGCACCCGGAATTCGCGATCGACCGCATGCGCCGAGGGCAACAGTTTTCCCGGCGGCTTGCGCCGCAGCACGTACGCGCCGGACGCAGCCTCGATCAGATACGTCGGATTGGACTGCCCGCCCTTGAACTTCGTCGCGCGCAGCGGTCCGCGAAAACCATCGACGTGCGCTTCCAGATAGGCCGCAAGCAGCGCCTCCGGCAGCGCCAATGCATCGCTCTGTGCGCTCACGTTGCCCGCTCCGGCTTGGCCGAATCCCGAATCGGCGATGCGGAATCGCGGCGTCCGCGCAGCATCGATTTCGCCAGCGCCGCGATGTGCACCTCGTCCGGCCCGTCTGCGAGCCGCAGCGATCGCGCGCCGGCGTAGCCGTGGGCAAGCCAGCTGTCCTGGCTCAGGCCCAGTGCGCCGTGCACCTGGATCGCGCGATCGAGCACTGCGCACGCCATGCGCGGGGCGACGATCTTGATCATGCCGATCGCGTCTTTCGCGCCCTTGATGCCGTCGCGGTCTAGCGCCGCGGCGGCCGCCAGCGTCAGCAGGCGCGCCTGTTCGATCTCGCAGCGCGACTGCGCGACCGCGTCCTGCACCAGCCCCTGTGCCGCCAGCGGCTGGCCGAACGCGACGCGCGAGCGGGCTCGCTGCAGCATGGCGTCCAGTGCGCGCTGCGCCAGGCCGATCAGGCGCATGCAGTGGTGGATTCTCCCCGGGCCGAGGCGCCCCTGCGCGATCTCGAAGCCGCGCCCCGAGCCGAGGATCAGGTTTTCGGCCGGCACGCGCACGCCGTCGAAGCGGATCTCCGCATGGCCGTGTGGTGCGTCGTCGTAGCCGAACACGGTCAGCGGCCGCAGTACCTGCACGCCGGGCGTATCGCGCGGCACCAGGATCATGGCGTGGCGATGGTGCGGTTCGGCCGCAGGCTCGCTCACGCCCATCACGATGAACACGGCGCAGCGCGGATCGAGCGCGCCGGTGGTCCACCATTTGCGGCCGTCGATCACGTACGTGTCGCCGTCGCGCCGGATGCGCGTGGCGATGTTCGTCGCGTCCGAGCTTGCGACGTCGGGCTCGGTCATGGCGAACGCGGAACGGATTTCGCCGCGCAGCAGGGGTTCGAGCCAGCGCGTGCGCTGCGCCGGCGAGCCGTAATGCAGCAGCACTTCCATGTTGCCGCTGTCCGGCGCGTTGCAGTTGTGCACTTCGGGCGCGAGCGCGCAGTGGCCCATCGCTTCGGCGATCGGCGCGTAGTCGAGATTGGAAAGGCCCGCGCCGTGCTCTGCATCCGGCAGGAACAGGTTCCACAAACCCGCGGCGCGCGCTTCGGCCTTCAGGCGTTCGATCGCCGGCGGAATCGTCCAGCGCCGCGCCGGATCGGCGATGTGCGCGAGGTATTCGGCTTCGGCGGGCTCGATGCGCGCAGTGCGGAAGGCGGTCACGCGTTCCAGCAGCGCGCGCGCTCGATCGGACAACGGCAGCAGTTCGGACATCGCGACCTCGCGGCGTGCATTCAATAATACGTGACGAAACCGCGATCCGCCGGCGCCGGCAGGTGCGGCAGCATGTTCCAGATGTCCATGTCCCAGTCGCCGCGGTGCGTGCGGAACTCCGACAGCGCGGTGTTGCGCAGCGCCAGGTTGAGCTTGACCGCGCGCTGTGCGTCGCAGCCGAGCGCGAATTGCGCGCAGCGCGCGATCGGTCCGCCCGAACTGACGACCAGCACGCGCCCGCGCGGCAGCGCGTCCAGGCGTGCACGGGCGCGGCCGACGCGCGTGCCGAACGCGTGCCAGGTTTCCGGCACGTCGCCGTCCAGCTCGCCCGCGGCCCAGGCGTGCAGCGCTGCGCCGAGCAGGGCGTGGATCGCGCGCCGGTCGGCCTGGGCGTGCGCGGCGGCGAGGCGTGGATCGTCGCGATGGCGCGCGGCCCAGGCGCGCACCACGGCGTCGTGCTGGAATTCGTTCCAGTCCGCGTCCTCGTGCGCCGGCGGCAGCGGACGGCCGGCGGCGGCGAACGCCGCGGCGATCGCGGCGAGCGTCTGGCGATGGCGGCGCAGCGTGCCACAGGCGACGTGCGCGAACGACAGGTCCGCGTCGGACGCGAGCCAGTGCGCGAGGCGCTGCGCCTGCTGTTCGCCGCGTTCGGACAGCCGGTCGTAATCGTCGCTGCCGAACGAGGCCTGCGCATGCCGCACCAGCCACAGGCGCGCGCGACGCGGTGCGCCGGCGGCTTCGTCGGCGGCGCTCGGGATCGGTGGCGACGCCGTCGCCTCAGTCAATCACGTAATCCCGGTTGAAGCGCAGCACGAACGGCTGCGTGCGGCCGGGCGGCGTGACCTTGAGCGTGAACACGTACGCGCCGGAGCCGCTCAGCGGGAAATCGCCGATGTAGTCGACGTCGCCGTTCTCGCTCGTTTCCCGCAGCGCGATCGGCTGCGTGTGGCCGGTGAGGTCGCTCACCTGCGCCTGAACCTGCGCCGAGATCATGCGCGACGCGCCGTCGCGCTGCGCCTCCACCGCGACATTGAGCAGCCCGCGCGAATCCGAGCGTTGCAAGCCGTACGCCTTCGCGCTCGCCGCCGGCAGCTGGTCGGTGGTAAACGCGTTGTAGTGCACGACGTAGTCGCCGAATTGCTGTTGCGTCGGTGCGTCGGCGCCCTGGCCGTGGCGTGGCAGCAGCAGGAGCACGATCAGCAGCAGGATCGCGACCAGCAGCACGGCGAGCTTGTGCTTGTGGGCGATGCGCATGGCGGACCTCCGGTGCGGCAAACCGGCTCGATCTTACACCCGTCAGGGCAGGTGCGCGGCCAGATCGTACAAGGGCGCGATTATCAGGATCTGCACGAGGATCAGGGCGATGCTCGCGACCCAGCACGACATGTCCAGCACGCCCAGCGGCGGTATGCGGCGCCGGAACGGGCCCCACACCGGTTCGATGATCTTGCGCAGCAGATCGAAATTGCTGTCGTAGCGCACGCTCGGGAAGAAACCCAAAATGCAGAACAGAAAAATCGCGATGAGCTCGATCCAGACGATCCAGTTCAATACGGTGACGAGCGAAACGAACACGAGCGGGAGCCAGTTGCCGCCGAACAACGCGGTGACCACGGCGTGCCAGAACATCATCAAGAGCCAGGCCACCAACAACGACGCGAGTTCGAAGCGACGCCAGCTCGGGACGACACGACGCAACGGGGTGATCACCGGGTTGGTCAAGGTGTAGATCGCGCGGCAAAAGGGTTCGTAAAACGATGCGCCCACCGCGATCAGCAGGAAACGCATCAAGAACACGCCAATGGCGACGTAAAAGACGCAGCTGAGAAGAAAGTTGACCGCGTTCATCAAGTAGCTCATGGCGTCTCCTTGCCTTCGAACGCCGCCGACAGCTCGCCGCCGCGGCGCGTGGCGGCGGCGACGGCGCGGGCCACGATCGCGGTGAAATCGTCGCGTGCGAAACTTTCCAGCGCGGCTTGCGTGGTGCCGTTGGGGGAGGTCACGCGCCGGCGCAACTCCGCCGGCCCCGCGTCGCTCTCGCGCAGCATGCGGCCGGCGCCGAGACAGGTCTGGGCCGCGAGTGCGCGCGCCGTGGCGCGCGGCATGCCCTGTGCGACGGCGGCTTCTTCCAGCGCTTCGACCAGCAAGAAGAAATACGCGGGTCCCGAACCCGAGATCGCCGTCACCGTGTCCATCAGTTCCTGGTCGTCGATCCAGACCACCAGGCCCGCGGCGGCGAGGATGCGTTCGGCGCGCGCGCGCTCGGCGGCGTCGACGCGCGGGCAGTGGCAGGCACCGGTCGCGCCGGCGCCGATCAGCGCCGGCGTGTTCGGCATCGCACGCACCACCGAGACGTTGCCGCCGAGCCAGCGCGCGAGCTGTTCGATGCGGATGCCGGCGGCGATCGACACGATCAGCGGCTTGTTGGCCTGCACGGTCGCGCGCAGGCCTTCGCAAACGCTCTGCATGACCTGTGGTTTGACCGCCAGCACGAGCGTGTTCGCGTCGCGCGCCGCTGCAACGTTATCCGCGTGTGCGGCGACGCCGAAATCGTGCGCCAGGGCGCTGCGCAGCTCGACGTTCGGCTCGGCGACGGCGATGGCGGCGCCCGGCGTGCCGGCGCGGCACAGGCCGCCGATCAAGCTGCGCGCCATGTTGCCGCCGCCGATGAACGCGGTGACGGCGGTCGAAACAGCAGGGGAATTCGAAGCGGGATTCATCGGGCTCGGACGTGCGGGGTGCGCAAGCATAACAAAGCCTGCCGCAACGGTTGCACGTGTGCCGGCGGGCCGGCCCGCGCCGTCAGCGCACGAGCGCGTCGGCCGGGACGATGATCACGACGCAGCGGTTCGCGGCGCGGCCATTGCGCGTGTCGTTCGCCTGCAGCGGCCGGTCCGGGCCGAGGCCTATCTCGTCGACGTGGCTCTCGGCGAAACCGTGCCGTTCGAATTCGACCGCGACCGCGTGCGCACGCCGACGCGACAGGTCGAGGTTGTGCTGGCGCGGACCGCTGTTGTCGGTGTGGCCTTCGATGCGCAGCCGGGACACGTTCGCCTTGAGCAGGCCCGACGCGGTATTCGCGATCGAGTCGCGCATGTTGGGCTTGAGCGTGTCGTGTTCGAGCTCGAACGAGATCGGCTCGGGCAGGTTCAGCAGCCAGCCGTCGTCGCTGGCGGAAAAGCCCAGCGCGTCGAGCGCGGCGCGCTGTTCGGCGCGGGCGTCGGGTGCGGCGGGCTTCGGCGGCGGCGCGCTCTGGCACGCGGCCAACAGGAGGCAGCAGGCGAGCGGCAGCGCCACCGAGCGGCGCATGGTGCGAAACGATTCGGCACCCACGGGTTTCCCCCTCTCCACGCGCTGCCGCGGCACCGGCTGGCGCGTGCGGCCCATCCTAGTGCCGCGCCGGCGCCGGCGCAATCGCATCCGCCTCGGCGGGCGTGGTCCAGCGCGTCACGGCGGCGGCCTGGTAGTGCAGGCCTTTCATCTGGTACATGGACTTGTCCGCCGATTGCAGCATGGCCTCGGCGCTGGTCGCGGTGTCCGGATACACCGCCACGCCGATGCTGACGCCCGGGTAGATCACGCACCGCGGCGTACGCAGCGGCCGTTCCAGGGTCGACCGCAGGCCGTGGATCAGGCGCACGGTCGCGGGTTCGTTGCGCTCGCTCCAGTCGAGCAGCGGCGAGATCAGCACCACGAATTCGTCGCCGCCGATGCGCGCCGCCATGGCGCCGTCCGGCAGCCATACGCGCAGGCGGTCGGCGATGGACGTCAGAAGCAGGTCGCCGACGTCGTGGCCGAACGTGTCGTTGATGGCCTTGAACGAATCCAGATCGAGGAACAACAGCGCCGCCTTGGTGCCGTGCGCGCTGCATTCGCTCAAGGTTGCGCTCAACGCGGGTTCGAACATGGTGCGGTTGGGCAGTCCGGTCAGGGGATCGTGGAACGCGAGTCGGCGCAGCACCTGGTTGTTGGCGCGCAGCGCCTGGTCGCGCTGCACGATCTCGTCGAGCAGACCGTTGAACTGCACGCGCAGGTCGTCGACTTCGGCGATGTCCGCGGCCGGCGCGCGCTGGGTGAAATCCTGATGCTCGGTCGCGCGCTGCATCAGCGCGCGCAATTGCGTCAGCGGATTGGAGATGCGTCGCGTGTTGCGCCGGACCAGGACCAGCGAGAGCAGGCCGATGCAGGTCACGATCAGGACATCCGCGGCGATCAGGCCGAAAAACGCGCGCAGCAACGGTTCCTGGCCGCCCTGCAGGCGCACTTCGCCGATGCGGCGCCGGTCGGCGATCACACTGGCGCGTACTTCCTCGCCGCGCAGCTGCGCCGCCAGCCGCCCGATTGCGTTGGTCGGCGTGTTGACCACGCTGGCACGCACGCGACCGTCGGCGTCGAGCAGTTCGGCGCGCGTCACGCCTTCGTTGATCGGGATCGCGTGCAGCACGTCCTCGCTCGCCGTATCGTCGCCGAACACGAGCGCCGCCTGGCCTTCGATCGCCGTGATCTGGGCCAGGCTTTGCAGGTGCGCCAGCGTCTGTTCGTGCAGGGAGTGATAGCCGACGACGGACGCGCCGAGCGTGACCAGCAACACCGCGCTGACGTAGACCATCAGCTGGGCGCGGCCGATGTGTTCGGCGAGCGTGCGATATGCGCGCTTCACGGCGGCGCTCCGCCCGACGGGCGCGCCAGCATCAGCAGCTTGGCGTTGATGTTGAACCCGGCGCCGCGCATTGCGCTCAGGTTCACTTCGAAGCCGCCGCGGGTCGGTTCCTGCAACAGGCAGATCATGCCGCCAGCGCTGCAGAAATCGCGCCCGTTGCCGACCGTGAGCAGGCTGCGGCGGGCCTGCGACTGTTTCAGCAGCACCAGCGCCTCGGTCGGATCCGAGCCGGTGAGGTCCAGGATGGCGCAGCCGTCGAGCGATTCGCCGCCGCGCACGTGGCGCACCGCGAACGGCCGGTCGCGCACCAGCAGGCCGCTGTAGTGCGCGTCGCCGCCGGACGCCGGGCCGCTCGCGCACACCTGCCAGGTGCCGATCTGCGTGTCATCCGGCCAGTGCACGTAAAGCACGAAACCGCTGATGTATTCCTGCGGCGTCGGCACGGCGCCGATGCCGGCGCGCGCCAGTGCGAGCAGCGCGAACGCGAGCAGCGCGCGCCAGCGCCTCCGCGGCAGCGTGCGAGCGCGAGCCACCTAGCTGCGCGCCCCGAACAAGGCGGTGCCGATGCGCACCAGGGTCGCGCCGGCGGCGATGGCCTGCTCGAAATCGTCCGACATGCCGAGCGACAAGGTGTCCACGCCGGGGTGGCGCGATCGGGTCGCCTCGAACAGCGCGCGCATGCGCGCGAACGCCGCGCCGCGTACCGCGGCGTCGCGCGACGGCCGCGGGATCGCCATCAGGCCGCGCAGGCGCAAGCGCGGCGCCGCCGCGACCGCGTCGGCGAGCGCAGGCACCGCGTCCGGCGCGCAACCGGACTTGCTCGCCTCGGCATCGATATTCACCTGGATCAACACGTTCAGCGGCGCCCTCTCCGCGGGACGGAAGCGACTCAACGGCTCGATGAGCTTGTCCCGGTCCAGACTCTGCAACCAATCGAAATGCGACGCAACCTCGCGGCACTTGTTCGACTGCAACGGACCAATCAGGTGCCACTCCAGGGCCAGATCCGACAATTCGCGCTGTTTCGCCAGCGCTTCCTGCACGTAGTTCTCGCCGAACGCGCGCTGGCCTTCGGCCGCCAGTGCCCGCACCGCGTCGGCGGGCTTGGTCTTCGACACCGCCAGCAGGCGGGCCGGGTGCCCCGCGGCGGCCGCGGCCGCCTGAATGCGGCCCAGGATCTCGGAATACGCCGTCGTCACTCAAAGTTCCTCGCAAGAAAGTGCCGGCAACGGCTTGCGCCGGCTGGAAATGTTGGAGTTATACTGCACCGAAGCCCGGCCCGCGCAGGCCTGTGTCAATTCGTAGAGGGGAACCCGATGGATATCGCCGAACTGCTGGCATTTTCGGTCAAGAACAAGGCCTCGGACCTGCACCTCTCGGCCGGCCTGCCGCCGATGATCCGCGTCGACGGCGACGTGCGCCGCATCAACATCCCCGCGCTCGACCACAAGCAGGTGCACGCACTGGTGTACGACATCATGTCGGACAAGCAGCGGCGCGACTACGAGGAATTCCTCGAGGTCGACTTCTCGTTCGAAATCCCGGGCCTGGCGCGCTTCCGCGTGAATGCGTTCAACCAGAACCGCGGCGCCGGCGTGGTTTTCCGTACCATTCCGTCGGAAGTGCTGACGCTCGAAGACCTGGCGTGCCCGAAGATCTTCAAGGAACTGATCAACCAGCCGCAGGGCCTCGTGCTGGTCACCGGCCCGACCGGTTCCGGCAAGTCGACCACGCTCGCGGCGATGGTCGATCACATCAACAAGAACGAATACGGCCACATCCTCACCGTCGAGGATCCGATCGAATTCGTGCACACCGCGCAGAAGTGCCTGATCAACCAACGCGAAGTGCACCGCGACACGCACGGCTTCAACGAAGCGCTGCGCTCGGCGCTGCGCGAAGACCCGGACTACATCCTGGTCGGCGAGATGCGCGACATCGAGACCATCCGCCTGGCGCTGACTGCGGCGGAGACCGGGCATCTGGTGTTCGCCACGCTGCACACCTCGTCGGCGTCGAAAACCATCGACCGCATCATCGACGTGTTCCCGGCGGCTGAAAAAGCCATGGTGCGCTCGATGTTGTCCGAATCGCTGCGCGCGGTGATCTCGCAATCACTGCTCAAGAAAGTCGGCGGCGGCCGCATCGCCGCGCACGAAATCATGGTCGGCATCCCCGCGATCCGAAATCTGATCCGCGAAGACAAGGTCGCGCAGATGTACTCCTCGATCCAGACCGGCGCCCAGTACGGCATGCAGACGCTGGATCAGTGCCTGCAGGATCTGGTCAAGCGCGGCTTGATCACGCGCGCGAGCGCGATGAGCTACGCGAAGAACAAAGAGGTATTCAAGTGAGTTCAGGATGAACTCATCCCGTGCAGCACAGGGAGGTGCGACGACACGGGATCCAGCGATACGGCTGCGGTCATCCCGTGCAGCACGGGGAGGTGCGTTGACACGGGATCCAGCGGCACGGCTACGGTCATCCTTGCAGCACAGTCAGGTGCGATGACACGGGACCCAACGCCAACCGTCGTCATTCCCGCGTAGGCGGGAATCCAGTTCTTTTTTCGTTTGCAAAGCAAGAACTGGATTCCCGCCTGCGCGGGAATGACGAGCCAAGGAACGCGCATCAGAGGCGCTGCGCTCAGCCCGCCACGCGTCGTCCACCACCCCTCCGCAATTTGACCCATTTTGCATCCTGCCGCTAAATAGCGGTGTAAGATGGCTTAAAGCACGGGCTTTCGCCCCGGAGTCAAGATCATGAGCGGTGTCGATTTCACCTCGTTTCTCAAGTTGATGGTGCACAAGAAGGCATCGGACTTGTTCATCACGGCCGGCATTCCGCCGTCGATCAAGGTACACGGGCGCATTGCGCCGATCACGCAGAACCCGTTGTCGCCGCAGCAGTCGCGCGACATGGTGCTGAACGTGATGACGCCGTCGCAGCGCGAAGAATTCGAAAAGACGCACGAGTGCCAGTTCGCGATCGGCGTCTCCGGCGTCGGCCGGTTCCGCGTCAGCTGCTTCTACCAGCGCAACAACGTCGGCATGGTGCTGCGCCGGATCGAGACGCGCATCCCGACCATCGAAGAGCTCAACCTGCCGGCGATCGTCAAGACGCTGGCGATGACCAAGCGCGGCATCATCATCTTCGTCGGCGCGACCGGTACCGGCAAGTCCACGTCGCTCGCGTCGATGATCGGCTACCGCAACCAGAATTCGACCGGCCACATCATCACGATCGAAGACCCGATCGAATACGTGCACAAGCACGAAGGCTGCATCATCACGCAGCGCGAAGTCGGCATCGACACCGATTCCTGGGAAAACGCGCTGAAGAACACCCTGCGCCAGGCGCCGGACGTGATCATGATCGGCGAGGTGCGTACGCGCGAAACGATGGAACACGCGATCAACTTCTCCGAAACCGGTCACTTGTGCCTGTGCACGCTGCACGCCAACAACGCGAACCAGGCGATGGACCGCATCATCCACTTCTTCCCCGAAGACCGGCATCCGCAGCTGTTCATGGACTTGTCCTTGAACCTGAAGGGCGTGGTCGCGCAGCAGCTGATCCCGACGCCGGACGGCAAGGCGCGCCGCGTCGCGGTCGAAGTGATGATCGGCACGCCGCTGGTCCAGGACTACATCCGCAAGGGCGAAGTGCACAAGCTGAAGGACGTGATGAAGGAATCCACGAACCTCGGCATGAAGACGTTCGACCAGGCGCTGTTCGAGCTGTACCAGGCCGGCGAAATTTCGTACGAGGACGCGCTGCGCTACGCCGACTCGGCCAACGAAGTGCGCCTGAAGATCAAGCTCGCCCAGGGCGGCGACGCGCATACGCTGTCGCAAGGCATGGACGGCGTGGAGCTGGTCGAAACCTGATCGGGAGCAAGCGCGAGAGACGAGGGACCGGCGCGCCGGTTCTCGTCTCTGAGCTGTCATCCCCGCGCCGGCCGGGATAGCGCGCTGGTGAGCGCGTCTCGACTCCGCCGGCCGCGTCGACCACAATCGCGCCTCTCGCCGCGCTGCAGAATCCCGCCTTGCCCTCCGATTCCCGATTTCCCGTTCCCGATGCACGCCCCGCCGGCGAAACCGCCGCGCTCGCGCATTTGCGTCACACCTGGAGCACGCTCGGCGCGGACGACCCGCTGTGGGC
>Ga0207702_10001634_pt1 | contig 22165 bp, 16 predicted proteins | sample KBSCornC62_FD_184302 | JGI IMG/M metagenome (GOLD analysis project Ga0207702, IMG submission 184302) | Corn rhizosphere microbial communities from Kellogg Biological Station, Michigan, USA - KBS Corn C6-2 (SPAdes) (version 2) | ecosystem: Host-associated > Plants > Roots > Rhizosphere > Soil ...
CCTGCGCGCCGAGATCGGTGCGCGGCAGGAAGATCATGCCGACCGCGAGCTGGTTGTCGGCGACCTTGTGCCCCGACGCCTGGATCGCTTCGTCGAAGAACGCCATCGGCAAGTCGATGTGCAGGCCAGCGCCGTCGCCCGTCTTGCCGTCGGCATCGACAGCGCCGCGGTGCCACACCGCTTTCAACGCGTCGATCGCCGACTGCACGACGCGGCGCGACGGCTGGCCGTCGGTCGCGGCAACGAGCCCGACGCCGCAGGCATCGGATTCGAATTCGGGGCGGTACATTCCCTCGGCAGCGAGGCGGGCGCGTTGGTCGGTCATACTAGGGCCTCTTCGGAGAGACGGATGGCGTGGGGGCCGGCGGGGGCGGCGGTACGCGAAGATTCTTCACACGCGGCAGGTCGCGGGTTTCATCGTAGAAGCGGTCGATAACCTCTCGTTCTCTGAACGCCGGAGGAGGCCGCATCATCTGTTCCGCGACCTTCTCGCGAAGGTGGACAGGTAACGACGCGAGAGCGGTGGGCGAGTCCATCGTCGCCATTACCGCCGCGAGTGCCTTACCAGCCGGAGTCCTCACGAAGGCGAGGGATCGAACGATGTCGGCCGGCTCCATCGTCCCGTCGATGATGACGGCGAGTAGCCGATCGCGCATTTTCCGGCGCGCCGCGACAAGCTGGGGCGCTAGGTCGCGCGCAATGCGTTCTGCGGCGCCCCGGCACGCCGCCACGGCGGGATCGCATGACGGCCCACGCCAGGCGGCTTGAGCACCCAGTAGATTGGACGCAAGCGGTCTAGCCGCGTCGTCCAACGTCTCCGGCGTTATTGATTGATCGTGTAACGCGTGTGCGAGTTCCAGCGCGCCCGGCGACACGTCGGATGGAACGGCGCTAGTCTGCGCCATGGCGCTTCCCGGCACAGCGCCCAGCAGGAACGCGGTCGCCAGCACTTTCTTCATGCCGCCTCCCTCTCGATTGCCACCTTTGCGCGCAAATACTTGTCCATATGCGCCGCGACGTCGCGTCCATCGCGGACCGCCCACACCACCAGGCTCGCGCCGCGGACGATGTCGCCGGCGGCGAATACGCCGTCGAGGCTGGTCATCAGCGTGGCATTGTCGACCAGCAGCGTCCCCCAGCGCGTCACGCCGAGCTCTGGCGCATTGAACAATCGCGGCAGGTCCTCGGCATCGAAGCCGAGTGCCTTGATCACCAGGTCGGCGCGCCGCACTTCGCTCTCGCCGCCATCGGGTTCGGGCGCGCGGCGGCCGCTGGCATCGGGAGCGCCGAGCCGCATCCGCGCGATCGACACGCTGTCGACCGTCTCGCCACCGCCGAAGGCCTCGGGCGCCGACAGCCAGACGAATTCGACGCCTTCCTCCTCGGCATTGCCGACCTCGCGCTGCGACCCCGGCATATTGGCGCGGTCACGGCGGTAGAGGCAGGCGACCGACGCCGCGCCCTGGCGCACCGCGGTGCGCACGCAATCCATCGCGGTGTCGCCACCGCCGACCACGATCACGTTCTTGCCCGCGGCATCGAGCGCGCCGCTGTCGAAATCGGGCACGGCGTCGCCGAAGCTCTTGCGGTTGGATGCAGTCAGATAGTCGAGCGCTTCGACCACGCCGTTCGCCTCGACTCCCGGGGCGGCAAGACCACGCGCCTTGTACACGCCGGTCGCGACCAGGATGGCGTCGTGCTTGGTCCGCAACTCCTCGAGCCCGGCCTCACGCCCGACCTCGAATCCCTCGTGAAACACGATACCGCCGGCCTTGAGCCGATCGACGCGACGCATCACCACCGGCTTTTCGAGCTTGAAGCCCGGGATGCCATAGGTCAGCAAGCCGCCTGCGCGGTCGTGGCGGTCGTAGATATGGACGTCGTACCCGGCGACGCGCAGCAGTTCGGCGGCGGTCAGGCCAGCCGGCCCCGCGCCGATGATGCCGACCGATTGGCCGCGCGCCGGCCCGGGCACGATCGGTTCGACCCAGCCATTCTCCCAGGCGGTGTCGGTAATGAATTTCTCGACCGATCCGATCGTCACCGCGCCATGGCCGGAGAATTCGATCACGCAATTGCCTTCGCACAACCGGTCCTGCGGACAGATGCGGCCGCAAATCTCCGGCATGGTCGAGGTCGCGTTGCTGAGCTCATAGGCTTCGCGCAGCCGGCCCTCGGCGGTCAGCCGCAGCCAATCGGGGATATGATTGTGCAGCGGGCAGTGCACCGAACAATAGGGTACGCCGCATTGCGAGCAGCGCGCCGACTGTTCCTCGGCGGCGGGCACGCCATAGCGGTCGGCGATTTCGCGGAAGTCCTCCGCACGCTGTTGGGCGTCACGTTTGGCCGGATAGGCCTGCGTTACACCCACGAATTTCAGCATATCACCGGCCATCGCCCGCTCCCTTCGGAACGGCCGCTAGCCTGTTTCTCTCCGCCCGTCACGTAAATTCGGTCCGATACGGCAGCTATGCTGCCTTATTTAACCGTCATTCTGGGTTGTTCCGTCGCATAGAGTGGCGAAGATCGCCTATTTAGGCCCGATGCGGACTCATTTGAGCAAAAACACCAGTGCCACGGCACCGACAGCGATTCGGTACCAGCCGAACGGGCTGAACCCCGTCTTGCCGACCAGACCGACGAACCACCTGACCACGAGCAAGGCGACGACGAACGCGACGACGAAGCCGATCGCGATCAGGCCGAACCCGACGCTGTTCGCGGCCATCAGTTCGTGCCGCTTGGTGACGAGTTCGAGCACGGTCGCACCAAGCATGGTGGGGATAGCGAGGAAGAAGCTGAATTCGGCCGCCGTGCGCCGCTCGACCCCGAGGCTGAGCGCGCCGAGGATTGTCGCGCCCGAGCGGCTGACGCCGGGGATCATCGCCAGGCATTGAATGAAGCCGATGCCGATCACCTTGGGCAGTGGAATCTCGGCGACGCCCTTGATCCGCCCTTCCCTGACCGTCCGCTCGATGCCGATGATCGCGATGCCGCCGACGATCAGCGCAACCGCTACGGTCAGTGGCGATCCGAGCAGCTTCTCGATTTGCTTGTGCAAGACGAGCCCGATCACCGCGGCGGGCAGGAATGCGACCAGCAGGTTGATGACGAAGCGGACCGAAACGGGATCGAACCGCAACAGCCCCTGCAGCACCGCCCAGAAGGTGCGCCAGTACAGCGCGACGATCGCCAGGATCGCACCCAATTGGATGACGATGTTGAACAGCGCCCAATATTCGGAATTATAGCCGAGCAGCGCGCTGGCCAGGATGAGATGGCCGGTCGAGGACACCGGCAGGAATTCGGTCACGCCCTCGACGATGCCGAGGATGATGGCGGTAATCACGTCGTTCACGGGGGATACTCCCTATACGCGGGCGGCGCCGCGAACGGATGTCGGGTAAGAGGTCAGGCCGCCTTGGCGCGCAGGCCGAACCGCCCCGCCTTGCGGTATCGCACCAGCCAGGACGGCGCGACCGCTTCCATCGGCGTCGGCGCGATGCCCAGCGAGTCGAGCCCGGGAAGCGTGCCGCTGGCGACGTTATCGGTCTTCAGCATCTTCCACTGATCGAGCTTGATCGGCGCGCCCGGCAGGAAACCGGCATAAGCGATCGCCTGTCCGATAACGTCGGGCAACTCGATGAAGTCGGCGTCGCGTCCGATCGCATCGGACAGCCAGCGCATCAGATCGCGCATCGTGACGACTTCGGGGCCGGTCGCCTCGATCGTTCGGCCGGCATGCGAATCGCTCTCCGCCAAGGCCCGCACGACGGCGCGAGCGACATCGACGACATGGACCGGCTGGAATTTCGCATCGGCGCGCAGCACCGGCACCACCGCGCGGCCGAACACGCCCGGCGCAGAGCTGATCATCCCGGCGAAGCGGTTGAGGAACTTGTCCTCGGGCCCGAACACGACCGAGGGACGCAGCACGATGGCATCGGGAAAAGCCTCGCGGGCCGCGGCTTCGCCTGCCGCCTTGCTCGCATAATAACGCGACGGCGATTCGGCATCGGCGCCGAGCGCGGAGAGATGGAGGAACGCCGTCGCCCCGGTGTCGCGCGCCGCCTTCGCCGCCGCGCGAACGCCCGTGACGTGAATCCCCTGATAATCGGGACCCCAGGTCCCCGGCAGATAGACCACCGCGTCCGACCCCGCGACCGCACGCGCGATCGTGTCCGGCTTGGTCACGTCGGCCGCGACGAATTGCGTCTGGCCGAGCCCGCCAAGCGGCTTCAAGAACCAGGCGTGGCGCGGATCGCGCTCAACCACGCGAATGCGCGCGCCCGCGGCGAGCAATTCCTGCGCGACGTAGCGGCCGATAAATCCGCCCCCGCCGATCAGCGTTACCAGCTTGTCCTTCATGACGATCCTCGACACCATGCCTGCCCTCCCCCATGCCGCGACCCGCGCCATGCCGCAAGCGCTGGCGGTTGCTGTTGACAACCAGCGGACGCCCCAATAGAGCGCCCCGCCTACCCCGTGCCCAGATGGCGGAATTGGTAGACGCACCAGCTTCAGGTGCTGGCGCTCGCAAGGGCGTGGAGGTTCGAGTCCTCTTCTGGGCACCAGACACCCATCCGAGGGTGTCCACGCTGATCGAAAATATCACTAAAAACGGCGGATTTCCGGGACTTCTGGTCCACGGACGTCCGCCCGTGTGTTTGGGGTTCCGGGGTATCTGAGGGTATATTCGAGGGTACGAGGCGATTGAGCTCCCGGAGATACCCTCATGCCACTTTCCGCCATTGCCATGACCAAGGCAGAGCCACGTGACAAAGCCTATAAGCTGACCGATGAGCGCGGCTTGTATCTGCTCGTCTCTCCAAAGGGCGGCCGCTAGTGGTGGGTGAATTATCGCTTCGCCGATAAATTCCGCACTATCGCTTTTGGGGTCTTCCCAGATGTCAGCCTCGCTGATGCCCGTGCCCGACGCGACGATGCGCGCAAATTGCCGGCAAAGGGCATCGACCCAGCGAGGAGCGGAAAGGAGAAGAGGCTCGTATCGAGTTCGAAGCGACGACTTCGTTCGATGCTGTCGCCGAAGAATGGCTCGCCACGCACAGACCTCCAATATGCGCCAAATGTCTGAGACGAGTCGGAAGCTTTCTCTCGCGCCAATGACGAGCGCCATCTAATAGCTCCATTTGCCGCGGCATGCGCAACATGTTGCGTTTCCTTCCCGCTAGCACGGGCAAGTTCTTTCCAGAGCTTACGCCGCGTGAGGCGGCCGAGCCGCGCAGCAACGCTCGATAAAGGCAGCGTGCGACGGGAGGGAATCGACGCGCTGCTTGATCGCTGCGCCGACTTTCGCCAGCACCACCTGCAGCTCGTCTGCGGGCAGGGCGTTCGCTATCGGATGGTAGGATCGCGGAACGAGGCCCTGACCGTAGAGAACGGCGAACCAACTGGTTTCACTGAACAGATCGCCGGGTGCCATGCGCGTTTCGCCCCGTTCCCTGAACAATTCGAGCTTGGCCGCGAGCGAATCTGGAACAGTCATGTTGCGGCAATATTGCCAGAACGGAGTGTCATCGCGGTCAGTCACCTTGTAATGGGCGATGATGAAATCGCGAACATGGTCATAGACCAGATCCAGTTCACGATTGTATTGATCGATCAGGATCGGGTTGACTGTGCGCATTGGCCACAACTCGAGCAACTTCATGATGGCCACCTGGATAAGATGGATGCTCGTTGATTCGAGCGGCTCGAGAAAGCCGGAAGACAGACCGACCGCGAGGCAATTCTTGACCCAGCCCAGCCGGCGCTTGCCGGCGGTGAAGCGCAGGATTTTCGGATCGGTCAGGGGCTCGCCGTCGAGCCGTTCGAGCAGCAAGCGCGATGCCTCGTCTTCGGAAATATGGGCATCGCAGAAAACATAGCCGTTACCGGTCCGGTGCTGCAGCGGAATGCGCCACTGCCAGCCGGCCTCGCGCGCCGTCGAGCGGGTGAAAGGCGTCGGATCCTCCACACGCCGACACGGGACCGCCGCTGCGCGATTGTTCGGAAGCCAGTGACTCCAGTCGTCGAACCCGGCGTTCAGCACGCCTTCGATCAGCAATCCGCGAAAGCCCGAGCAATCGATGAAGAAGTCGCCGGCAACGCGCGAGCCGTCGGCCAGCTTGACCGCTTCGATGTATCCGGTCTCGGAATTCTGCTCGGCGTCGACAACCCGCCCTTCACGACGAACGACGCCGCGACGCTCGGCGTAGCGCCGCAGATAGGCCGCATAGGTCGCCGCGTCGAATTGATAGGCATAGTTGATCGGCGGCAGCTGCCCGTCGGGCGATGCCGGCATCCGTGCGAACTTGCCCTCCCGGGCAGCCATTCCTTCTGCGATGAAGCGCGAGAAATCGGGATCGCCCCCGGACTGCACCCATCGCAGCCAATAGTTCATGAAGCCGACGCCGCCCTTGATGGTCGCGCCAAAAAGTCCGAACGGATGAAAATAGCTGCTGCCGGTCTTCCGCCAGTCGATGAATTCGATGCCGAGCTTGAAGGTCGCGTTCGTCTCGCGGACGAATTCGTCCTCCTCGATCTCCAGGAGCCGGTTATATTGCATGATCGGCGGGATCGTCGCTTCACCCACGCCGACCGTGCCGATCTCCTCGGACTCGATGAGCGTGATCGAATGAGTCTGGGTGCCGATCACCTTGGCGAACGCGGCCGCCGCCATCCAGCCGGCGGTACCGCCGCCAACAATCACGATGTCTCTCAGTTGCTGCATCGATTTGCATTCATGCGGCGGGCCCTCGCCCGGGGATGGTGAATGTTCTCAGCCAAGGGCTATCACCTCTGCCTGTCTCTGAAGTTCCGCGCTGCCGATAAAATCGTCAACTACAGGCATGGCCTCGACGAGACCGACAATGTCCTTCAATCGCAATTGCATCTGGGCGATATGTTCCTGCTCCGGGATGGCGTCTACGCGCGGATCATAGCTCTGCGGCATAAGCCCGTGACCGATGAGCAGGCTTTCCCAGCCATCTTCGTGGAAAGTCTCGTCGTCGTACAACGGAACGCGCCCGCGTGCCGAAAAGACGTCGAGCTTGCGCTGGAGGGTTTCGGGAACAGCTGCGTCACGGCAACCATCCCATAGCGGCGCGTCGAAACGGCGATTGAGTTTGTAGTGCGCGGCCTGGAAGTCGCGAAGATTGATCGCGGCTCTGCGGATGATCCGATCATATAGCTCGGCCTCGTGGAAGGCGCCCGCTTCAACCGGGAAGAGCGTCATCAACTGGGAAATGCATTGGTGGACGATGTGCAGTTGCACTGCGTCGAGCGGCTCGAGCGAAAAGGCGGATTCGCCGACCGCGACGCAATTTCCGACCCACATCCGCCTGCGAATGCCCGGGGTGAGACCGGACACGACGGCGTCGCCGTTGACCGGAAGATTGGCGAAGGCCGACAGGCTGTCGAGCACACCCTGGTCGGAGATCTGGCGGCTGTCGTAGGCGGCGACGACCGCAGTTCTGTCCTGGAGCGGGAAGAGACCAGTCCAGCCCTGTCGGAAGGCCGAAATCTGACTGAAACCCGGAAACGGGCTGAGCGCCTTCGCGGACGCGGTCAACATCCGGTCGCACGGCAGCCATTCATGCCACGAGTCAAATTCCGCGCCGGCCATCCGGCCGATCAGCACAGCCTGCGCTCCCGAAGCGTCGATGAACAGGTCGGCCTCAACCCGCTCGCCATCGGATAACGTAACAGCGGCTATCCGCTCGCCTTCGGTTTCGACACCGGCGACCATGGCCGATTTCGATTCCACGCCACCGCGCGTCGCAAAGAGTTTCAGCAGCGCGGTATAGGCGCGCGCATCGATGTGATAGCCGAAGCCGGCGCGCAGCTCGGCGTTTTTCGTCGGAATGGGAACGCGGCCGGCCTTGGCCGCCATCGCGCCCACGGAGAAATTCTCGAATTCGGTCCGCAGCCCTTGTTGCCGGCCCTTGATCCAGAATTGGGTGAAGCCAAGGCCTGCCCCGGACTCCACCGGCTGATCATAGCCGCGGATGAAGGGTGGCGCGGCGCCCGACCAATTGGAAAAACGTTGACCGGCCACCGGCAAGGCCTTGCACGCGCTGAAGAGCAATCCTTCTTCCAGGCCAATCCGGTAATGGAACCCGGCCAGTTCCGGGAGTGTCGAATAGGCGTCGACCGGTTGAAGCAAGGTCGGGAGCTCGATCACCCGCACTCGGATTCCTGCGCCGCCGAGCGATCGCTGGATGGCGGCGGCAGCCATCCATGCCGGCGCGTCGGCGCCGACGACCGCCACTTGTTCGATGCGACGGGTCATAACGCCGTTTCCGCCGCGCAATAACGGTCGATGAAGCGATCGTGCGGCAGCATTTCTTCGACGCGGTCCTCGATGTCGGTTCGAAGCTCGTCGAGGTAGGAGGTCAGCCGCTCCGCCGGCATCGCGTCGGCGAGCGGACTGTAGCTTTCCGGTATCAAGCCTTGTCCTATCAGCACGCTGAGCCAGCTCGTTGGAGTGAAAAGCCCGTCCTTGTACCGCTCGATGATGGCGCTTTGCCGGAATAGCTCGATCTTCCGCGTGAGGCTCTCCGGCACGTCCATGGCGGCGCAATAGCGCCAGATCTCGGCATCCTCGCGGGTGTTCAGCTTGTAATGGAGGATGAGGAAATCGCGGATTCGCTCATATTGGAGATCGATCAGCCGGTTGAACTCCTCACGGAGACGCGGATCGATGCGCTTGCCCGGCAGCAGTCGCACGAGCTCCATGATGGCAATTTGAACTAGGTAGATGCTCGTCGATTCGAGTGGCTCGAAAAATCCGCCGGCAAGTCCGATCGCGACGCAGTTCTTTTCCCAGCTGACCATTCGGTGACCCGTCTGGAATTTCAGCATGCGCGGCTCGCCCAGCGCTTTGGTCTCGAGACTCCGCATCAGCGATTCGGCGGCTTCACTCTCCTCGATGAAGCTGCTCGAAAAAACATAGCCGTTCCCGGTGCGGTGCTGCAGCGGGATGCGCCAGCGCCAGCCGGCCTCCATCGCCGTCGAGCGCGTATAAGGCGAAAGCTCGTCGCGCTCGCTCGGTACGGCGAAGGCCCGGTCGCAGGGCAACCACTTCGACCAGTCTTTCCAGGCGACTCCAAGCGTCTTATCCAGCAAGAGCGAGCGGAAACCCGAGCAATCGATGAACAGGTCGCCGGAAATCGTCTCACCCGATTCGAGCAGCAGCGAACGAATCTCGCCAGTTTCCGGATCCTGGATAACCCCTTTTACCTTGCCTTCCGTCCGGATCGCCCCGCGCTGCTCCGCAAGCCCGCGCAGATAGAGGGAATAGAGACCGGCGTCGAAATGATAGGCGTAGGTATAAGCCGAATTGACCCGTGGCAGCCGCGTCTCCGGGAAGCCGAAGCGGCAACGCCGCGCCGCCTGAAGGGCGAACGAATATTCCTGGATGTCCGACTTCCAGCCATGGCGCAACGCGCGCAGCCATCGATGGTGAAAGATGTGGTCCATACCGGGCGGACCGTGAACGCCGAACGGATGGATGTAGCGAGAGCCCTTGAACCCCCAGTCGACGAACTCGATGCCGAGCTTGAATGCGGCCTTGGTGGCCCGCATCATCTCGGCTTCGTCGATGCCCATCGCGTCGTTCAGATTCTTGATTTCAGGAAAGGTCGCTTCGCCGACCCCGACGATTCCGATCTCCTCCGATTCGACGAGCCGTATCCGGCAGCGGCTCGTCGGGATGAGTGATACGAGCGCGGTTGCCGCCATCCATCCGGCGGTGCCGCCACCCAGGATCACGATGTCGAGCGGCTCGCTCACCCCTTAAGCTCCGTCTACATGGCCAGGCCGGCCGATACGCACGTGACAGCCCACGCCTACAAGCAATGGGCGCCGCTGAGCAACAGCGACGCCCACAGCGTTTCGCAGCGTCGTGCCTAGTCGCCCAACCTCCACCGGATCCCCAGCGTGAACCGCCGGTCCTGCCTGAACCAGGAGTTCGGCAGCAGGATCATCTTCTTCTCCGGACTGTTCGCATCAGTCATCTGTGCCAGGGTCTGCGTCTGGGTGTTGAGCAGGTTGCTACCCTCCAGGCTCATCTCGAAACGCTTGGTGATGTTGAACCGGATCGACCCATCAAGGTAACCAGCCTCCTTCTGCCAGACCGGAAGGCCGACGCAGCAGTCCGCGACCGTGACCAGATATCTCGACCGCCAGTTATAGGCGAGCCTGAACGAGACCGGGAAATCCGGCGACTCATAGAAGCCAACCAGGTTGAACGAGTGCTTGGACAGGCCCTCGAGCGACCCCGGGTCCAGCGCGGGCGTGAATCCTCCACCGGCGATCGGGAATTGCGTCGCGAGGTTCGCATTCGGTACGCCCGAGTTCTTCACGAAGGTATAGTTCGCCTGCATGCCGAAGCCATCGAACGGCTTTGGCAGGAAGTCGAAGAAGCGGTTGTACGCCACTTCCAAGCCGTCGATCTTCGCACCTTTCCCGTTGGATGGCCCGTGTACTCTGACCGTCCGGGTAACGCCCTGATTGGTAAGGTCGGTGCCGAAGAAGCCATACTGAATGTAGTTCTGGAACGTTTTGTGGAAAACAGCGAGGCTGAACAGCCCGGCATTCCCGAAATAATGTTCCAGCGACAAGTCGAACTGCCACGCTGTCGCCGGCTTCAGGCCCGGATTGGTAGCCTGCGCGGTATAATCCGGCTTCATGCCGACGATGTTGCCCTGCGCATCCTTGACCCATCGCGGGTCATTCGGATTGGAGGTATCCGCCAGGCCCTGGCTGATGCCCAGATAGTTCTTCAGGAGGCCAATATCCGGCCGCGACATGGCCTTCGATGCCGCGAAGCGCAACAGCCAGCTCGGCGAAAAGTCGAACCGCAGGTTGAAGCTCGGCAGCCAGTGGCGGTGCGTCGCTCCCGCCACGGATGGCGTGCCGGTGCCCGCGCCGCTGGCGAACTTCTGGTCGTCGGGCGAGAGATAGCAGATCGCGTTGTAGGGCACCACGGCCGGCTGGCCCGGCGGCTGCTGGAACGGCGGGGCCGTACCGGTCAAGCCACCCTGAACGAGCGGCGTCGGCGGGCAGCTGGCGGGACTGATGTTCAATGTCGGATAGGTGGTGAATCCGTTGCTCCTCAAACGCGTCTCGACGAAGCGAACACCGATGTTTCCGCTGATCTTGACGCTGCCAAGGCGAATCTGGTCGTTGCTCCCGAATTTGGCCATCACATAGAAAGCGCGCGTTTCCTCCGAGATATCGGCGATCTCGTCGGGATGGAAACAGCTGTTTGGAAGATTCGGTCCGCTGAACGAACCGGTCTGGCCGTTCCGATCACAGATCGGCTCGAACGTGCCAACACCGATCTTGTCGACCGCGAACTTAGTAATTCCGTGATTGGCGATGAAATCGAGCGGCACGAACGGGAAGTTGCCGAGCGTCCCCCCGAAGAACGGGTTTCCAAACGGCTGTACCGCGTAGAAGCCGGCAGGATAGCCGTTGAACTGGTTGGTGCCCCCGCTGAAATTACCGGTCGGACACGTCCCGGGTTTCGAGTCCAGGTTGTAGTAGACATACTGGCAACCGTTGGTCCAAGTATTGGCAACATTGTTCCAGTTATAGGCGCTGTTTTGCGTCCGCTGATCGCGGTCGGCGTAGCGTGCGCCGAATTTGAGCGTGTCGATCCAGCCGTCGCCCGGCACATCCCATTGGCCGTCGCCGCGAAGGGCGAACTCATGCCCCGCGCTGTCCTGAACGTTGTCCGCCAGGACGCTGATCCCGTAATTGTTCGGATTGGAGAGGCCACCCGGCGACAGGTCGACGTTCGCCGGCGCGAGGATGCTCACGACGCGCGGCCGCGTGCCGAGGCCGCTCAGCTGGAGATTGGCAAAGGACGAAAAGCTGATGTCGTCGTCCTGGAACTTGATCGTGGAATCGACATATTGCGCGTCGAAATTGAAGTGCAGGCGGTCCGTCGCGTCCCATTTCAGGTTGAAGCCGGCTTCCTGCGTCATGTCCCGGTTCTTGGAATACCGGGTTGTCGTGCCGGCGGTGACCCCGTGCACGTCATAGCCTGCCGGGCAATAGCTAGCCGGCTGCCCGCCCCATCCATAACAGCTATGGATCATCGGCTGACCGGCAGCGTTCTGGGCCATGTTGCCGTCGTTCTGATCGCCCCACCAGCCACCGGTTCCGGTGAACGTCCCGCCATCGATGAAACCGTTTTTGCCGAAGGTGAAGTCGGGCGTGCCCGCGGCCGGAGCCGGAACGCCGCCATCTCCGGGCTTGAAACGGAAGTTCGCGTCCGAACTCGGAATCCCGAACAGGGTCGAGCCGAAGCCGGTTTCGTACATCGAATTGTTGTAGTTCGAGCGGATGTACTGCAGCGTCGCCAGCCATCTGCCGTTGTTGCTCTTCCATTGCCCGGCGGCGGCGATACCAAGCCGTTTGCGGTCGAACTCGTCGTGGAGAAGGTTCAGCCCGGTCGGAACGACCACAGTCCCCTTGGCGAAATTGTCGCTGGTGACATCGGCGCTGCCGGGGAGCATCCCGCCGGTGAAAATACCGGCGCGATAGGACTGCAATCCCAGCGATCCGCTCCTGACCCGCGTGTAGGCGACATGGCCCATCAGACCGAACTCGCCGAGGCTGGTTTGCCAGCGGTTGCTGTAGAATGCGCTGAGGTCGGGCGTCACCCGCTTGCTGATGTCGCCGTAATTGGCCTTGACCCCGAGCTGGAACAACTGGCCCTTCGCATCAAAGGGAACGCGCGTGCGCAGGTTGACGCTGCCGGCAATGCCGCCCTCGATCAGATCGGCCGTCTGGTTCTTGTAGATGTCGACGCCGCCGAGCAGCTCGCTCGGAACGTCACCCCAGGACAGTCCGCGGCTGCTGTTGGCGGAGAAGGTATCGCGGCCGTTGAATTCGTTCCGGACCTGCGGGAGGCCGCGGATGATGACGCTGGAAGGCTCGGTCGTGAAGTGCGCCGTATCGGTATTCACGGCGAAACGAAGCACGGTGATGCCGGGGACGCGCTGAAGCGACTCGGCGACCGACTTGTCCGGGAACGCGCCAATGTCGGTCGCGCTGATCGATTCGATAACCGTATCGGCGTCCCTCTTGCGCTTCCGCGCCGACTCCAGAGCGTTGCGAATGCCCCTGACGACGATGTCGTCATCTTTGGACTTGCCGTCTGGCGCCGCCGCCCCTCCTTGCGGAGCGGCTTGAGGAGCATCCTGCTTCTGCGTCTGACCCCAGGCAGGGGTGGCCAGCATGGTAGCGATAACCGCCGTCGAAACTCCGAAACACACGGCGCGGCTTCGCGCACTGACACCCTTGAAATTGCTCATACACCCCCTCCGGCGTTGTAATGCTACTTTTTACAGGCAAAAATTGTTTTTTATGCAGAGATTGGTTGTCACAAAATCGACAATTCGTCCATGCGTAACCACACGAGAGCGCTGCCGCATTCCTGAATCTTTGGCCCAAAACGCGCCTAAATTTCCCACTCGCAAATCAATAGACCGCTTTGCAATCCATAGGTCCCTTTAGAAACATTTTTGCTAAGGCCCGATTCAGCCTGGCCCGGAGGAGCCTACCGTCCGCCACAGACCCAAAATGCCGTGCGAGCGGTTCGGCTGAGAGCTATATCCGGTAGCCGATATTGAGAGGGTGAGGATGGATACCAGCCGGAAGGCTTCAGCAGCCAGTGGAACGCTGGTTGATTTTCAATGATTTATTCAAACAGATTCGCGCCTTCCGCTCGCGCAAACTAGCATCGTTGACCATGAACCATGCGCAGCGTGATTCCATCGCCCTGGACGGCAGTGGACGGTGGCTCCACCAGCGTCGACTGCGGGTAACGCGCGAACGCCTTGCCGCGCTTTACCCGGAATTGGACGGGAATTGCTTCAGTATTGGTCGCCATAGCCCACGAGGAACCGAAATCGCGATACGCATTCCACTGTCCGAACCGAAACCGAACCGTGATGAATGAGCCATCTGAACCGATTTGCGTGCTCGTGGTCGATGACGAGGCGCCCGCGCGCAACCGCCTTCGGGATCTGCTCGCACAGGACAAGAACATCGGACGGGTCATCGAGGCGGAAAATGGCGTCGCCGCGATCAGCCTGATCCAGCAGGAGCGGCCGGATATCGTCCTGCTCGATGTGCAGATGCCCGGCCTGGACGGCTTCGGCCTGATTGACGCGCTCGGTGCCGAGAACATGCCGCTCACCGTCTTCGTCACGGCCTACGACCAGTTTGCGGTTCGGGCTTTCGAAGCGGGCGCGGTCGACTATCTGCTCAAGCCGTTTGGCGATGCGCGCTACGAGAAGATGATGGAGCGCGTGAAAGCACGTCTGTGCGACATCCGCGCGGGCCGTTCGCACGGCACCAACTCCGTCGATCCGGAACTACTCAAGCACGTGGCGCGGCGCGCCACCCCCGGCGAAATATGGGACTGGATGGTGGTCCGCACGAAGGAAGCGACGCGGCTTGTCATGACCGCGGATATCGATTGGGTCGGTGCGGCCGGCGTCTATGTAACCTTGCATGCCGGCGGAGAGGAATTCCTCTACCGCGCAAGCCTGAGCGCGGTTGCCAACCGGCTGGACCCCTTCCAGTTCGTGCGCGTCCACAGATCGAGCGTGGTCAATCTAAAATCAATCGCACTGATTGAGCCGCGGTCACATGGAGATTACGAAATCGTACTGAAAGACGGGACGCATCTACTGCTCAGCCGAACATTTCGCGCCGAAGTGGAAGCGAGGCTGGGGCAATCGCTCTGAACAAACCAAAGGGTGCATTGCCGGTAGTGGAGAGTGACCGGTCGGTGACTTCTTCTCCTTCGAAGGGAGTGCCTGCCCATGATCTGTGCGATGGCCGGGTGACAAAAATAGACGAAGCAACCAACCGTCGGGGAGAGTCGAATGAGGCTGAATAGCACTGTCTCGACGCATTGTGTCGCGGCCCGGCGTGCAAAAAGGCCCCGTTAGCGGGGTGATCGGGGGAGCTGCCAGTGCAGCATTTGAGCAGGGTGGCCTGCTCGATTCTCTGAAGACGGCCGCGATGTGCTGAGGTGGCTCCGCCAGGTTCCAGCCAGATGCCGGCCTCCAGAACGAAATCTGCGGGCGTTTCGGGCGACGAAGCTATCGTCGTCGCCCGAAATCGGCCTTACTCGACTGCCGGACTCGACTGCCGGTCAGTTGCCTTCCGGCTCTTTGGGCGGTGCCTTGGCACGTGTCTGGGCGACGAGCTCATTGAATTTGTCGGCGGTGATGCCCAGCATCAAGCCCTTCTTGTCCTTGCCGAACGCGCTCAGCGGCACGCCGATCTTGACCTCGCCGGTGTCGATCACGGCTTGGCTGGAATCGGCGATGACTTCGTTTGCACCCAGAGTCGCGATCGTCCCGATGGGCACGCCCTTGACGTCGCGGACCTGTGCGCCGGGCGTGAGGTCCGCCGCGGTTGCGAGAACCGCCGACGCACGCTTCTGCCTGGAGTCGTCCCGGTCCCGATCGGTGACCTTCACGCCACGAGCGGCGAGCTGGTTATAGGCAGCGTCCCGCTCGCGGTTGGCGGTCATGACATCCCGCGAATTGACCGTCCCTGCGGCCGGCGCTGCCGGTGCGTGACTATCCGTCTGTGCATTCGCCGCACCAGCGAACGCGAGAAACATCCCTCCGGCGATCGCAGTCACTACTGTCTTTCGCATAATCAGGTCTCCTTTCCACGGGGCTATTAAATAGAGAAGGATTGGCGAAAGTGGAAATCAATTTGCACCAAAGGAAATGAATCGCCAAATTGCGCCCGGATCGCGGCCCGACCCTTGAGGATCACGGTTGCACCCGACCTCACGCCGAAGGCTCTCGATCGATGTCCATCCCTCGCTCAGCGTCCCATCCACCGTCGCGACGGAAGCGTCGGTCCCGCGGCACCCGTTTCTTCGACGGCCGGCTGGTAGGGGCGGTCCGTTATCGTCTACGGCCGAGCGCATGAGCACGGGCGGATCGATCCGGCGCATCGTCGTCGTCGGCGGGGGGACCGCGGGGTGGATGACCGCGGCCGCGCTGGCGCGCTTCGTCGGCGGCAATGGCCGGCGTATCGTGCTGGTGGAATCCGAAGCGATCGGTACCGTCGGGGTCGGCGAAGGCACCATCCCGCCGATTCTCGAATTCAACCATCAGCTTGGTATCGACGAGGCCGAATATCTCCGCGCCACCAACGCGACGTACAAGCTGGGCATCGAGTTCGTCGGTTGGGCCGAGGAGGGTCAGCGCTACTTCCACCAGTTCGGCGAGATCGGACGGCCCCTCGACGGCGTTTCTTTTCACCAAGCCTGGCTGAAGTACCGCGACCATCCTTCCGTCGGGCCGCTCGCCGCTTATTCGATGTCGGCGGTCGCAGCCGCGAAGCATCGCTTTGCGCATTCGGCCAGGGAGCCGGACAATCCGCTTTCGCAGCTCGCCTATGCCTTCCATTTCGATGCCGCGGCCTATGGGCAATTCCTTCGCGGCCATGCCGAAAGGTTCGGCGCGGAACGTATCGAAGGCCGCATCGTCGACGTCGAGCAGGACAGTGAAACGGGCTATGTCACTGCGCTCAAGCTCGATGACGACCGCCGAGTCCGCGGCGATCTGTTCATCGACTGCTCGGGCTTCCGGAGCCTGTTGCTCGGCGACAAGCTTGGCGTGAGGTTCGAGGACTGGAGCCACTGGCTCCCCTGCGACCGCGCGCTTGCGGTTCCCTCCGAACGCAACGATCCCCTTCTGCCCTACACGCGATCGACGGCGCATCCGGCGGGCTGGCAGTGGCGCATCCCGCTCCAGCACCGGACGGGAAACGGCCACGTCTATTCCAGCGCGCACATGGCGGATGACGAGGCCGCGCGCATCTTGCTCGAAACGCTGGATTCAAAGCCGATCGACGAGCCGCGGCTGCTGAAGTTCAAGGCCGGGAGACGGTCCAAATCCTGGGAGAAGAATGTCGTCGCGATCGGCCTTTCCGCCGGCTTCCTCGAGCCGCTCGAATCGACCAGCATCCACCTGATCCAGCATGCCGTACAGAAGCTCCTCGCCTTGTTTCCGGGACGCGGGATCAGTCCTGTGGAACGCGACGCGTTCAACCGCGCGATGGTCAACAGTTACGAGCCGGTGCGCGACTTCATCATTCTACACTATCATGCGACGCGGCGAGCGGGTCCCTTTTGGGATCACGTGCGGACCATGGATTTGCCCGATACGCTCGAGCACAAGTTCGAGCTGTTCCGCGAGCACGGCCGCGTGTTTCGCGACAACAACGAATTGTTCGACGTTCCGAGTTGGGTGGCGGTAATGCTCGGGCAAGGCATCATGCCCGCGGCTGTCGATCCGCTCGTCGATACGATGCGCGACGCCGACGTACTGCGTGCAATAACCGATCTGCGCGACGGCTACGAGCAGACCGCGCTCAAGCTGCCGCCGGCGAGCGATTATGTCCGGCGAATGATCGCCGCCTAGGAATTGTCGAATCTTGGGATTCCGACGGCTCCTCAAATGTAGATCATATCGGCGGCGAGGAGCAGGCGCTGTTCGGTCTGGTGACCATGACGGAAGGCCGTCATGGAAAGTCGACGAGTTCGGCCAGATCGCCCGTGAATTCGCCAAGCTGCAGGAGCTCGGCTTTCCGCGATACGGCGCGCCCGAGGTGGCGGTCGCTTTCTCGTTTCAGACGAACTGGCTGAGTACGCGCCAACGAATTCTACCGGTCCGACCAACCGCTCAAAGTTGCTGCAATAGCGACGACGACCGGCGACCGACTCAATGCCCATTGAGACTGGCGGATGCTCCGGCGGGTGTGGAATGGGGGTTGCATCGTCGCGGAGGAGGCCGGAAGTGTCTCCCACCTCTTTTTGAGAAGACTCGGTGAAGCACCAACTCCTGCGTTTCGGTCATTCCCAAAGTCCGGTGGTCGTTATCGATGCGTTCAGCGGCAACAGCGAGGCCGTTGCCGCGCTCGCCGATGCGCTCGCGCCCTTTCCCCCGATCAAAGGGCATTATTTCCCCGGGATCCGGCGCATTGTCACCGAAGCCGATACCCAGGCCTATGCCTATCTTCACGAAGCCTGTCGTGTTGCAGCGCCGTTCATCGGCGGCGCTTTCGAGATTTCGGGATTCGAGCTCGCCGAAGGCAGCTTCTCGATCGTGACCGCGAAACCCGACGCGCTCATGCCCATTCAGCGTGTGCCCCATTATGATTCGCCTGAGCAGAATATCTTCGCAATGCTGCACTATCTGCGCGTGCCGGGCGGATCCGGCACGGCCTTCTATCGGCACCGCGCGACCGCCATCGAACGCGTGACGCGGGCGAACGCCGACCGCCTCGCCCGGATCACGAAAGTCGAAGGGATGAAGCGCACGGAGGATTCAGGCTATATGCACGGATCCGATGATTTTTACGAGCAGATCGGAGCGGTCGAAGCCGTCCCCGATCGCATGATCATCTATCATGGCAGCTTGCTCCATTCGGGGATCATTCCATCCGGGATGAATTTCAGTGCCGACCCCCGCCAAGGCCGCCTGACCGCCAATCTGTTCCTGCGCGGGCGCTGAAGCGAGCGGTGCTCCCCCCGCACTCGATATGGCGAACCTGCAGCGCCAACCGCCGACATATTCCATATTTGCAAATATGAGTGCGGTTGGTCGAGCGCACAGCACGGAACCGTAATAGCGTCTTCTGGCGGGAAACGGTGCGATCGCGTCGGCGGCCAATCCGCGGCACGATCAGCGGGGAGCCGGTCCGAACGTTCGAACTTGCGTCTTGCCGGTATCCGCGCGAGATCACGCAGCGATAAGGTATCCGAACGGGTTGGGAGACAAAATGGCACGAGCCGCGCTCAAGGGTACCTATGCCGCTCCCGCTATTGAGAAGGCGTTCGAGGTCATCGAACTCCTTGCGACCAAACCTGAGGGCGCGATGATTACCGAAATGGCGGCGGATCTGGATCGTACAGTTGGCGAGCTTTTTCGGATTGTCGTGGTCATGGAGCAACTCGGCTATTTGCGTAAGGCGGACGCAACCGATCGGTATACGGTAGCCTACAAGCTGCTCGACGTCGCATTCCGTGCCACGCCCTCGCAGGATCTCGTTCGCGCGGCGATGCCGGAGATGCAGGTGCTCGCCCTCGAAGCCGGACAGTCCTGCCATCTCGTCGTGGCCAACGGAGGCCGCGGCATGGTGATCGCACGCGAGGAGCAGCCGGGGACGAGGGGCTTTGCGCTGAAGGTCGGCGCACATATCGACATCGTTCACAGTTGCTCGGGGCAGGTGATCCTGGCCTTCTCCGATCTCCAGCGCACCGAGCGAATCATTCGCGCCGCCGAAGCGGATCAGGGCATCTCGGTCGACCGGATCTGGCTGGCGGAGCGGATCGCGATCATCCGGCGAACGGGTTTCGACAGTCGCAAGAGTCCGATCACGCACGGCGTGACCGACATCAGCTTTCCCGTGTTCGGCTTCGACCGAAACGTCGTTGCTGCGCTGACGATCCCCTTTCTGGAATTGATCGACGGGTCTCAGAAGGTCGATATCGAGGCAGCGCGCGGCATGCTGCGTACCGCAACCTCGCGCATTTCGGATCGGCTCGGTTTTCAGCCGGGCTGATCACGTCATTGTCAGCCGGTTGATGACGGCGCGCTGCCAATCGCGGCATCCGGTTTCACGCTTGCGAAAATCAACCTACAAATACGCAAAGTGGATGCGATAGCGGACGGGGGGAGGTTCGCCACGATGCGCGCGATTTTCTGTCACGAGCCTTTTCAACTTGGCCTAGCCATCAGCGAAGAGCGGGGCCGGGAGAGGCCCTGATACGGATCCGCCGGGTCGGCCTGTGCGGGGCCGACGATCATATCTTTTCGGGCAAGCACCCTTTTCTCAGTTATCCGCGCGTCATTGGCCACGAGCTTGGCGGAGAGGTCGCGGCGGTCGGTGCCGGCACGTCACTGCGCATTGGGCAGTTCGTCACGTCAATCCCTATCTTGCGTGCGGCACCTGCATCGTCTGCCGCAAGGCCAAGCCCAACGCGTGCGTCAATATCAAAGTGCAGGGAGTCCATGTCGACGGCGGCATGTGCGACATGCTGGTTGTGCCCGAAAGCGCGGTGATCGATATCGACGGACTCACGGTCGACCGGGCCGCAATGGTGGCGTTCCTAGCGAACGGCGTGTGCCTATTGCTCGGGAAAAGCAGGTCGCCGTTCCCGGTCAGCGGCCACAATACCTTAAGGACAGCAAGTGTCTGCGGCGGGAGCGGTACGAAGTGATCGCAGTCCAACTCACCTTTGCGCTCGAGGTCGCCCTTCATCCGCGCCAAGGGGATGCGCCATAACGGCGCCTTGCCATTCAACTCCCGGAAATCGACCCAGCACGCTCCGCGAAGTTCGCTCTGACGAACGGCGGTGAGAGCCGGAAATCGCAGGGCGAGGCGCGTGATCGGACGAGCATGGCCGGAAGGGCGTGGACGGGTACGGACGGCCGAGGCCGAACCGGCCTGCTAAACGTCGGTAACCAGGATGAAAAAGCCGATATCGGTGGCCCTATGCGGACCCCAGTGGACAAGCCGTTGGCGGAGACGGAGGGATTCGAACCCTCGATACGGTTTCCCGTATGACGCTTTAGCAAAGCGTTGGTTTCAGCCACTCACCCACGTCTCCGGCATGCGGCAGAATGCGGGCCTATAGCGAGCGTCCCCTAGGTGATCAACCGGGGGTTTCGACTCGGTCGGGCGCGGAATAGACTCGGATCGCCGCTGCGTTCATTGCCGGGCAATCTCCGCCGGGCTTAGCGTATGGCATGTATGGGTTGGGGTTGGGGGCGATGATGCGCCGTTTAGTGACTATTCTGTCGTTGGCGATGCTGACGATCACCGGGCCGGTCGCCGCGCAGGTGACTACGATCGATCCCAACAAGGCGATCGATGGCGACCTGCAACGCTCGTCGACGCCACCGCCGCAATCAGCGCCGTACACGCCGCCGCCTTCCAGTCCGAGCGTGCCGGCCTATGACGAGGCTCCGCCGCCACAGGACGAGACTGCCACCACCGCCACCACCACTACCCCGCCGCCGGTTCCGCCGACCACCGGCCCGACCTATGGCGATGACGACGTGCTCGATGCGGCCGAGGGCGTGTTCGGCAAGGGCGCCAAGGGTCTGGCGGAGATCGTCGAGAAGACCCTGAAGAAGCAGGGGCGACCCAACGCCTATATCGCCGGCCGCGAGGCATCGGGCGCGTTCGTCGTCGGGCTGCGCTATGGTTCGGGCACGCTCAGCCACAAGGTGGCGGGCGACCAGAAGATCTATTGGACCGGGCCGTCGGTCGGGTTCGATGTCGGCGGCGATGCCACCAAGGTGTTCGTGCTGGTATACAATCTCTACGACACCGAGGACATCTACAAGCGCTTCCCGAGCGGCGAAGGACGGCTGTATTTCGTCGGCGGATTCTCGGCCACCTATCTCAGGCGCGGCAATATCGTGCTGATCCCGATCCGCTTGGGGGTCGGCTGGCGCGCCGGGGTCAATGCCGGATACATGAAGTTCACCCACAAATCGAAGTGGATGCCGTTTTAAGGCCGAATGCGGCAGCGGGCGCCCTCGCCCGCTGACTCGCATCGGCCCGGCCGGCGGCGCACAGCGCCGACCGACGTGGCGCGGGCTTTGCCCGCGCCGGTTTTTCACCCGCGTCTTGCTTGAACAACCCGTAGGAGATGGGTCCCCGCTTTCGCGGGGATACGGGTGGAGGCTGGATCCTCGCCTACCCCACCAATCGCCAGCTCAGCGTCTCGCCGGCATGGAACGGCGCCAGCCCTGCGACCCGCGCCGGCACCTCGACCGCGAAGCGCTCCAGCGTCACGGTCCCTCCGTTGAGCGGCAGCCCATAAAAACGTGGGCCGTGTTCCGAGGCAAAGCCCTCGAATTTGTCGAGCGCGCCTTCCTCCTCGAACACCGCGGCGTAGCTTTCGAGCGCGAATGGCGCGTTGAAGATCCCGGCGCAGCCGCAATCCATCTCCTTGCGCTCGACCGGGTGGGGCGCGCTGTCGGTGCCGAGGAAGAATTTCGGCGATCCCGACACCGCCGCCGCGCGCACCGCGAGGCGATGCCGCTCGCGCTTGATCACCGGCAGGCAGTAAGCGTGCGGCCTGAGCCCGCCA
>Ga0207702_10001642_pt1 | contig 22104 bp, 23 predicted proteins | sample KBSCornC62_FD_184302 | JGI IMG/M metagenome (GOLD analysis project Ga0207702, IMG submission 184302) | Corn rhizosphere microbial communities from Kellogg Biological Station, Michigan, USA - KBS Corn C6-2 (SPAdes) (version 2) | ecosystem: Host-associated > Plants > Roots > Rhizosphere > Soil ...
GCGCCGAGACGGTGGACATGCTGCAGGCCATGAATACCGGCCACGAGGGATCGCTGACCACGATCCACGCGAACAGCCCGCGCGATGCGCTGGCGCGTACCGAGACGCTGGTGCTGACCGCCGGATTCGACCTGCCGCTGAAGGCGATCCGCGACCAGATCGCGAGCGCCTTCGACCTGATCATCCACACGCAGCGGCTGGTGGACGGCCGCCGCCGCATCACGCACATCACCGAGGTGCCGAGGGTCGAGGGCGACGTGATCACGTTGACCGACATCTTCGTGGCGGGGTTCGCCGGAGACGCCGATGACGACCGGGTCTCGAGCACGATGCGGCACACCGGGATCCGCCCCGCGTTCATCGACAAGCTGGAGCTGAACGGCGTGTCGCTCCCGAAGTCGTTCTTCAACAGCGATACCTCGGCGAAGGTGGACGTGCTGCGACGCGGGCAGCGCAGGAGCGCCTGATGCGGCTGCGGCACGCGCTGGGAGCGGCGTTCGCGATCGCGGTCACGCTCACACCGGCGGCGCTGGCGGCAGACGCGGCCGCACCGCCGCAGGTGAGCGGTGTCAGCAAGGTGGACGGCCACACGGTGCGCGTGATCGTGCGCGCGCCCGGTGACCTCACCGGCCTGGACGTGCAGGCCGAGCTGGGCGGCAAGACGGCGCAGGTGACGCGGCTGCGGCCGCTCGGCCCGCGACGCCCGCTGCACCTCGTGTTCGCCGTCGACACGTCGACCAGCATGGCTGGCCCTCCGCTGGCGGCCGCCGCCGCGGCGGGACAGCGGCTGCTGGATGCCGTTGGCTCCGCCGACAAGGTCGGCCTGGTCGAGTTTGACGGCTCGGCCCGCACCGTGACGCCGCTGACCGGGAACGTCCAGCTGGTGCAGGCGGCGCTGTCCACGCTGACCACGCACCCCGGCACCGCCCTCTACGACGGCATCGGCGCCGCCGCTCGACTGACCGGCCCGGCAGACGGGTCGCGGCGGGTGGTCGTCGTGCTCTCCGACGGCGACGACACCGCGTCGGCGACGTCGCTCGACGATCTCACGGCGGCGCTCGCGGGCGACGGGGTCGAGGTGGACGCGGTCGGACTCACCTCCTCCGGGTCGTACACGGCCACCGCGTTGCGCCAGGTTGCGGCGGCCACGCACGGCGCCTACGTCCCGGCGGCGAGTGTCTCGGCGCTGGAGCCGATCGCGGCCAGGCTGACCCAGACGCGGCTGGCCGGCGAGTGGGCCGTCGACGTGGCGCTGCCCCGCTCCAGCTCGCGGACGCTCACCATCGGCCTGCACGGTGGACCGCCGGCGCAGGTGGCGCTACCGGCCGGCGTGGCCGGGGCGTCGATCTCGGTGTGGAGCGAGTACGGGGCGTGGATCGTGGCGCTGCTCGGGTTCGCCGCCATCATGATGCTGGCGACCGTGGTCATGAGCGCGGCCGAACGCCGGCCGCAGGCGCTCACGGCACGGCTGTCCCCGTACTCCTCGGAGCTGTCGAAGGAGGCGGCGAAGGCGCACGAGCCGGCCCTGACGGACATGTACGAGGGGCTCGAGACCCGGCTCGGCAAGACGCGGGCGTGGGGATGGCTGCACACGCTGGCCGAGCGCGCCGGCAGCACCGTTCCCACCGGCCAGATCGTCACCATCGTCGCCGCCACCGCGCTGTTCCCGGCCGCGTTCGGGCTGGTCACCGCGGGGCCGCTGCTGGCGCTGCCGCTGCTGCTGTGCGGCGCTCTGCCCGTGATGGTGCTGCGCTTCCGTGCCCGGCGTCGCTCCACCGCGTTCGAGGCTCAGCTGCCGGAGCTGCTGGGCGTGTGGGCCAGCGCGCTTCGCGCCGGCCGCTCGTTCGCCCAGGCTCTGGACACGCTGGTCGAGGAGGCCGGCGAGCCGGCGCGCGGCGAGTTTCGCCGTGCCCAGAAGCAGGTGCGGCTGGGGGTGCCGATCGAGCAGGCGCTGGACGACATGAGCAAACGGCTGACGTCGGAGAGCTTCGAGCTGGTGGTGCTGACGACCGACGTGCAGCGGCGGATCGGCGGCAACGTCGCGGAGATCTTCGACCAGGTGGCCGACACCGTGCGCAAGCGGCAGCAGTTCAGCGCGCGGGTGCGGGCGCTGGTGGCGATGGGCGTGATGTCGGCGCGGGTGCTGCTCGGCATGCCGTTCGCGCTCGCGGCGATCTTGACCGTGATCAATCCCGGCTACATGTCGCCCCTGTATGAGACCGGAGCCGGCCGGGTGCTGATCCTGGTGGCGCTGGTGATGATGACCGCGGGCGCGTTGGTGCTGCAGCGCATGGTGAAACCCCGGGCGATCGCGTAGGGAGGCGAGGCCGTGTTCCTTCTCGTAGTCGTCCTGATCGCCGCCAGCGGGTTCTTCCTGCTGCGTGCGGCCGCCGCCAAGCGGATCCAGGTGGAGTCGACGCTGGGCCGGATCCCGGGTTACGGCTACGGCGAGCCGGCGCGGACGAACGACCCCCGCGCCTGGCTGCGGCGGATCGGACGGGTCGCTCCGGGCGGCCGTGGACAGGCCGCGGAGACGCTGCGCCTGAAGCTGGCCGCCGCCGGCTGGTCACGGCTGCTGACGCCGGAGGAGCTGGCCGGGCTGAAGGTCGTGGTGCCGTTGACCGTGTACGGCATGGTTGTGAGCCTGTCGCTGTTCGGCGTGCTCTCGCTGGGGATCGCGGCGGTGGTCGGGCTGATCCTGGCCGCGATCGCCTACGTGAGCATCCCGCTGGCAATCGATACGCGCGTCCGCGGCCGTCGCGACAAGATCGTCGCCTCGCTGCCGACGGTGCTCGACCTGATGACGCTTTCGGTGGAGGCCGGCATGAGCTTCGACGCCAGCCTGCAGCGGGTGGTGCGCCGCCTGCGCGGGCCGCTGATCGACGAGCTGGCGCTGATGCTGCGCGACACCCAGCTGGGCGCCAGCCGCGGCGACGCGATGGCGGCCATGGCCGGCCGCGTGGACGCCCCCGAGATGACCAGCTTCGTACGCGCACTGGTGCAGGCCGACCGCCTGGGCGTGCCGCTGGCGCAGATGCTGCGAACGCAGGCCGACGACCTCCGAACCCGGCTCCGCAACGAGGCCGAGGAGCAGGCCATGAAGGCGCCGGTGAAGATGCTGTTCCCGACCGTGCTGCTGATCTTCCCGGCGGTGTTCATCGTGGTGCTCGGCCCGGCCGTGATCTCGCTCATGGCCAACCTCGGCTAGGCCGCGCCGTCGCGGCCGGCGCTGAAGCTCCTGTCACCCAAAAGAGGGATCCGCAGAGCGGGACGGAATCTTGCGGGCGATGACCCGAGAGACGGCTCCAGATCCGCGCTCACCGGCCGCGCCGTTGCGCCAGGATCAGCTGGAGCCGGTGCTCCAGGTGATCGAGGCCGCCCAGTCGATGGCCGCCGGCGATGACGTGCCGGCCGTGCTCGCCGACCTCTCGCGCCAGCTCACCACCTTCCTCGACGCCTCCGCCTGCATGATCTCGCTGCTCGACAACGAGCGCGGCATCCTCCGAGATCGCGCCGGATACGCCCGGCCGCCCTTCCACTGGGAGCCGACACCCGACGAGTACGACCTGGCCGACTACCCCAGCACCGAGGCGGTCATGCGCACGGGCCAGCCGTACACGTGCACGCTCGACTCGGCCGGCATCGACCCCACGGAGGAGCAGTGGCTGCGCGAGCTCGGATTCGGATCGCTGCTGATGTACTCGATGAGCGTCGAGGGCGAGCCCTACGCGCTGGTCGAGATCTACGACGAGCGCCGCCGCAGCTTTCACCCGGCCGAGCTGCGGCTCGCCACCGCGCTGGCCGCCGAGGCCGGCACAATGGTGGCGCGCGCCCGCATGTCGGAGCGGCTGGAGGACGCCTACTTCGCCACGCTCGGCACGCTGGCCGCCGCACTCGAGGCCAAGGACGCCTACACCAACGATCACGCCAGCAAGATCGCCGAGCTGGCCGGCCGTGTCTGCGACCAACTCGACCTCGGCCCAGCCGACGTCCGTGTCATCCGGCTGGCGGCGCTGCTGCACGACATCGGCAAGATCGGCATCCCTGAGTCGATCCTGCGCAAGCCCGGGTCGCTGACCGGCGAGGAGATGATGGTGATGCAGCGCCACCCCGACATCGGCGCGCGCATCCTCGAGCCGGTGCCCTACTTCGCGGACCTGGTGCCGCTGGTGCGCTCCAGCCACGAGCGCTGGGACGGCCGCGGCTACCCGGACGGCCTGGCCGGCGACGAGATCCCGCTCGGCTCGCGCGTGATCGCCGTCTGTGACGCGTTCCACGCGATGACCGAGGACCGCATCTACCGCGCGGCGATGGCTCTGCCCGCCGCCGTCGCCGAGATCGAGCGCTGCACCGGCACCCAGTTCGACCCGCTCTGCGTGGAGGCGCTGATGGCGGCGCTACGGGCGCCCGGCCCGGCCCGGCCGGTGCGCGACAGCATGATCCGCATCGCCCAGCGTCCGGACTAGGATCGGCGTATGACCAACCGCGCCCTCACCAACCCATTCCCCTGGGCCGCCGAGTACCAGTACGCGCAGTCGGTGCTGACCGACGGCGAACTCGTGTTCACCGCCGGCCAGGGCGGCTTCGGCGACGACGGCACCGTCGTCAGCGACGACCCCGAGGCCCAGATCCGCCAGGCCTTCGCGAACGTCGACCTCGCCCTGGAGGCCGGTGGCGCGTCGCTCGAGACGATCGTGAAGATGACCGTGTTCCTGGCCGACGCCTCGCTCTACGACGCCTTCAAGCGCGTGCGCGGAGAGCTGTTCGCACCGCCCTATCCGGCGAGCACCGCGATCGTGGCCGGCGGGTTCCTGTTCGACGGCATGCTGGTCGAGATCGAGGCCGTCGGACGAGTGGCCGAGTCTCGCAGCTGAACGACTAGCCCTGAACGACTAGCCCTGAACGACTAGCCCTCGACGGCGGCGGGCTGACGGCCGTGCGCGCCCTCGTCCTGCGCCTCGGCCGGCGCGCCCATCGCGATCGGCCGCAGCACCAGCGCCGCCAGCCCGGACGCTATCAGGGTGAACGCCGCTCCGATCAGGAAGGCCACGTGGTAGCCGCCGGTCAGGGCGGCCGCCTGGCTCTGACCCTGGGCGGTCAGTGTGCTCGAACGCGACGCAGCGGCGCTCGCCAGCACCGCCAGCCCCAGCGCCCCGCCCATCATGAACGAGGTGTTGACGACGCCGGATGCCAGCCCCGCCTCGGTCGGCTCGACGTCGTTCATCGCCGCCAGCAGCACCGGGTTGAAGCCGATCCCCGCACCGACGCCCAGTACCAGCATGGCCGGCAGCACATCGGTCAGGTAGTCGCCGTTGACGGGCACGCGCGCGAACAGCAGGAAGCCGACCGTCCAGAACAGCATGCCGGCGATCAGCGGCGGCCGGATGCCGAAGCGCATCACCAGCTTCGCCGAGATGCCGATCGAGAACCCGCCCACCAGCAGGTTGGCGGGCAGGAAGGCCAGCCCCACCTGCAGCGGCGAGTAGCCGAGCACCAGCTGCAGGTACAGCGCCGACAGGAAGAACCACGCGAACATCGCAGCCGCCGACAGCACGCCGATCACGTTGGCCGTGGCCAGGTTCCGCAGCCGGAACAGCCGCAGCGGCACGAGCGGCGCCTCAACCCGCGACTCGATCACCAGGAACAGGGCCAGCAGCCCCACGGCCACGGCCAGCAGGCCGAGCGTCTGCCCGGTCACCCAGCCCACGCGGTTGCCGTTCACGATCGCGTAGACCGCGACCATCAGCGCCGAGGTCACCGTCACCGCCCCTGCCACGTCCAGCCGCCCGGTCCGCTGCTCCGATCGGTCGGCCGGCACCAGGTTGAGGCAGGCGACGAAGACGGCGATGCCGACCGGCAGGTTGACCAGGAAGATCCAGTGCCAGTCGAGCGCATCGGTCAGCACGCCGCCCAGCAGCACGCCGATGCTGCCGCCGCCGGCGGCGACGAAGCCGATCACGCCCATCGCCCTGGCCCGCTCGCCCGGCTCCACGAACAGCGTCATCACCAGCGACAGGGCCACCGCTGCAACGATCGCACCGCCCACGCCCTGCACGGCCCTCGCCGCGATCAGCTCGCTCTGGGCGGTCGAGAGGCCGCAGGCTACGGATGATGCGGTGAACAGCACCAGGCCGGTCAGGAACAGCTTGCGGTGCCCGTAGATGTCGCCCAGCCGGCCGCCCAGCAGCAGGCACCCGCCAAACGTCAGCAGGTAGGCGTTCACGACCCAGGCCAGCGACGATTCGGTGAACCCGAGATCGGTGCGGATCGAGGGCAGCGCCACGTTCACGATCGTCGTATCCAGCACGATCATGAGGTTGCCCATGCAGAGCACGATCAGCGCCCACCAGCGCCTGTCCTGTTGAGTCGTCTTACCCATGTTGCCTCCGCAGACTAGCGAAGGCTTCCGGCGTCGCTAACCCGTGGCGCCGGCGATCCGCTGCGGCCCCGCGTACACGTTGAACCGCTCGTCGCGCAGGAACCCCGCCAGGGTCATCCCGAACCGGCGCGCGGTGTCGACGGCGAGGCTGGAGGGCGCCGAGACGGCGCAGATGATGGGGATGCCGGCGCGCGCCGCCTTCTGCACGATCTCGAAGCTGGCCCGCCCGGACACGAGCAGGATGCGGTCGGACAGCGGCAGCCGGCCGGCCAGCAGCTCCGCGCCGATCACCTTGTCGACGGCGTTGTGCCGACCCACGTCCTCGCGCACGACCAGCAGCTTGCCGGCCGCATCGAACAGGGCGGCTGCGTGCAGCCCGCCGGTGCGGTCGAACACGCTCTGCGCGCGGCGCAGCTCGTCGGGCAGCTTCACCAGCAGCGCCGCGTCCACCACCGGCCCGTCGGCCACGGGCGCGCAGCGCGTCTCGATCGCGTCCAGCGAGGCCTTGCCGCAGATGCCGCAGCTCGAGGTGGCGTAGAAGTTGCGCTGCGTCTCGAAGTCGGCCAGTGGGCGGGCCACCCCCACGCTGACCACGTTGTAGTGCTGCTCGTCGCGCGGCACGGCGCAGTAGCGGATCCCGCGCACGTCCTGGGCGCCATCGATCAGGCCCTCCGTGAACAGGAATCCGGCGGCCAGGTCGAAGTCGTGCCCGGGGGTGCGCATCGTCACGGCCACGTTCCGCTGCTCGGCGCCCGGCTCCTCGACGCGGATCTCCATCGGCTCCTCGGTGGCCAGCCGGTCACGGCGCTGCTTGCGCGCACCGGCCTCCATGGTGATGACGCCGGTGCGAGTGGTGCTGGTCGGGCGCTCGATGGCGGCGCCCTCACCGTCGGTGGGCAACGCCTCGGCCGGTTCGTTGATCGCCATGGCTGAAGGATAGACGTCGGTCCAGGGTGTTCGGATCGCCCGTCAGCGTTTGGTGGCAGGTCGCAACGGGTACTTGAGACCTCAGCCGACGAGGAGGAATAGACGTGTCTACTACAGGTTGGATAGTGCTGGTCGTGATCGTGATCGTGGTGATCGCCGTGGTGGCGGCCCTCATGTCGCGACGCAGGTCGCGTGAGATGGACATGCGGCGGAGCGCCGCGGACGCACATCGCGATGAGGCGCTTTCGCGCAGCCGCAGCGCCGAGGCGGCCAAGCTCGAGGCCGATGAGAAGGCGGCACGGGCGGAGCGGGCGAGGCTCGACGCCGAGGACACCGCGGCCCGCGCCAGCCAGGAGCGCGAAAGCGCTCAGGAGCACATGAACATGGCCGACGAGATCGATCCCGACGTCGACCGATCCGAGACCGAGGATGCCACGCGAGCGGATGCGGAGCGCTGAGCGCAGGCGCTGATGCCGCTCCGAGACGCCGCCGAGGGCATCGACCGCCGTGTGGGGGATGCGGTCTCGGCGGCCGTACAGGCCCACCACCGCCGGCGCCTGTCGCGTCTGGGCAACGCTGCCCTCGACGCGCCCGCCGGCGGCTGGGCAGAGGACGCCTTCGAGCCGCGCCACGGAAACGCGCTGGAGCTGCTGATCGACGGCGAGCAGGCGTTTGCCCGGATGATCGAATCGCTGCAGCGGGCAACCGCGTACGTGCACATCACCGGCTGGTTCCTGTCGCCCGACTTCGTGATGCGTGACGGCGCCGTCCCGGTGGTGGTGCGCAACCTGCTCGCCGAGCTGGCCGAGCGAGTCGACGTGCGCGTGCTGCTCTGGGCCGGCGCGCCGGTGCCGCTGTTTCGACCCTCGAGACGGATGGCGCGCAAGACCCGGGCCGAGCTGGTCGAAGCCGGGCGCATCCGCTGCGAGCTCGACCCGCGCGAGCGCCCGCTGCACTGCCACCACGAGAAGACGATCGTGATCGACGGCCGCGAGGCGTTTGTCGGCGGCATCGACCTGACCTCCCTGTCGGGTGACCGCCGCGACAGCTCCCGGCATCTCGCCCGAGCGGCCATCGGCTGGCACGATGTCACGTCCGTCGTGCGGGGCCCGGTCGTCTCCGACGTGGCCGAGCACTTCGCTCTGCGCTGGCGTGAGGTGACCGGGGAGCACGTTGCCGTCGGCGCATCCGATCCCGCCGCCGGATCCTCGACCGTCCAGCTCGTCCGCACCGTCCCGGAGCACGTGTACGACGGACTGCGCCAGGGGTCGTTCGGCGTGCTCGAGACGTACGTGCGCGCGATCCGTTCGGCCGAGCGGCTGATCTACCTCGAGTCCCAGTACCTGTGGTCGCCGGAGATCGTCGCGCTGCTGGCCGAGAAGCTCCGCGATCCGCCGCACGACCGGTTCCGAATGCTGCTGGTGCTGCCGGGACGGCCCAAGGGCGGCACCGACGACACGCGCGGCGCCCTGGCCGAGCTGATCGACGCCGATGGCGGCGCCGGCCGGGTGCTCGCATGCTCGCTGTACGCGCCCGCTGGATCGGTCGCCGACCTGATCTACGTCCACGCCAAGGTCGGAGTGATCGACGATCGGCTGCTGATCGTCGGGTCGGCCAACCTCAACGATCACTCCATGTTCAACGACACGGAGGCTGCGCTCGTCACCGACGACGCCGAGCTGGCGACGGCGACCCGTCACAGGCTGTGGGAGGAGCACCTGGAGTGCTCGACGGCCGAGGCGTCGGGCGACGCCACCGACCTGATCGATCAGGTCTGGCGACCGAGGTGCGAGGATCAGTTCGAGCGCCGCCGGGCGGGCCGGCCGATGACCCACCGGATCACCCGCATCGACGGCGCCTCGCGGCGCTCGGCGCGCCTGCTCGGGCCGCTGCAGGGTCTGCTCGTCGACGGGTAGCGACACGACCGTGGTCGGCTGCTAGATTCGCCTGCGATGGCCGAGCACACGCTGCCCGCCGAAACGTTCCAGGTCAGCTTCGACGCGTCGATCCCGGCGGCGCTCGAGATCGACCCTGGCGACACCGTCACCTTCCAGACGAGCGACGTCGCCTACGCCCGGCTGTCCGCCGGTGAGTCGGTGGACGCGATCGGCCTGCCGAACTTCAACCGCGTGACCGGACCGGTCAGCGTCCACGGCGCGGCGCCCGGCGACGCGCTGCGTATCGAGGTGCTGGACGTGCAGGTGAACAGGGCCTGGTCGGTCTGGCTGCCGGGGTTCGGCGGACTTGGCCACCGCAGCGACGTGCAGCGGGCCATGCAGACACCGCTTGCCGACGGCCACGCCCAGATCGGATCGCAGCGGGTGCCGCTCCGGCCGATGATCGGGTGCATCGGCACGGCGCCGGCCGAGGGAGCCGGCTCGACCTTCGAGCCCGCCTACCCGTTCGGCGGCAACATGGACCTGCGCGAGATGGAGCCGGGGACGACGGTGTACTTGCCCGTGAACGTGGCCGGCGGACTGCTCAGCATGGGCGACTTGCACGCCGCGATGGGCACCGCTGAGCCGACGTCGGTCAGCCTCGAGGCGGCCGGCCAGGCGACGCTTCGGATCGGAGTCGAGCCGTCGATGGCGCTGCGCTTCCCGCGCCTTCGCCGCGGCGGCGAGACGTTCTTCCTGGGCATCGCCGAGAGCTTCGATGAGGCCCACGCTCTGGCGCTGGATCAGGCCTACGACCACCTTGTCGACGAGGGGATCGACCCGTTCGAGGCCTACGCGCGGATCAGCGCCCGTTGCGATATGCGGCTGGGCGGCCCGGCCTCCGCGATCGTGATGGCGGTGCTGCCGGACGACTGAGGCGCAGCGAGTGTTTAACGAGGCCCCCGCATAGGCGGAGGCCTCGTGGAGGCGACCGGGCTCACGAAGAGGTGTCGGAGTAGACTCTGGACGTGACATTCCCGGTCGGTTGGGATCGGCTGGACCGGCTTACGCTTCGCTTCGTCGAGCCAGAGTTGGAGCGCTCGTATCGTGACGCGGATCAAGCCCCGGGGGTGCGACGTGCTCGGACGGCAAGCCTGCTTGCGGCCGGCGTGTGGGTGCTCGTCGCTCTCGTTGGTCCTCCAGCGGTCGGGATCGCGGCTGGATCTACGTGGCTGATCGCCGGGGTCATGACTGTGTTCCTGTTGGGATGCGCGTGGGCGAGTCGGTGGGCAACGACCCAGACTAGACGAAGCCTGATCGGGCTTGGGCAGCAGGTCGCAGCAACCGCGGCGGTGCTGATCTTAACGTCGGTGACGGACAAATTCGCGATGTACGCATTGCCCGGGATGATGCTGACGGCGGTGTTCGGCTTCTCGGTGACCAGGCCGCCGTTCGTCGGATCGATCCTGCTCGGCATCGTGTACTGCCTGAGCTTCCTGGCGGTCGCCGCCGGTTCAGGGCTCGGATCGCAGCTTTCACTGCAGTTCCTGCTGCTCGGGGCAACGGTGGTCAGCGCGTCGGTCGGGGCCTACCTGCTCGAGCGTTCGCAGCGTGAGGCGTACGCCCAAGGTCGGTTGGTGACGGCGCTGCATCAACGGGTCGATGCCCTGCTGCGCACGTATCTATCCCCTGACGTGGCGGCGACACTGATCGACGATCCGGATCGCGCCTCGCTCGGCGGTGTTGAGACGGAGGTGACCGTCCTCTTCGCCGACCTGGGCGGCTACACGGCGTTTGCTGAAACGGCAACGCCGACCGAGGTGGTGGCCATGCTCAATCAGTTGTTCGGTGCGGCCGTGCCCGTCGTGCTTGCCGAGGGCGGAGCCGTGGTGCAGTTCATGGGCGACGCCATGATGGTCATCTTCAACGCCCCGACGCCACAACCCGACCACGCGCTTCGGGCGGCCCGCTCGGCGCTGGCAATGCAATCAGCGATCGCTCGCCTACCGTCCACCGGAAACGCACCCCGCTTCCGGGTGGGCCTCAACACCGAGCCGGCGATCGTAGGCAACATCGGCGCCGCCCAGATCCGGAACTTTCTGGCGATCGGTGATACCACGAACCTCGCAGCACGCCTGCAGACGTATGCACCGGTGGGCAGCGTGGTGATCAGCGCGAACACCTACGAGCAGATCTGCGACCAAGCCGTGGTCCGCCGACTCGGCATCCCGCAGCTCAAAGGAAAGTCGCAAGCCGTCGAGGTCTACCAACTCATTGATCTGCGAACAGGGACACCAGACAGTCAGCGTGCCTAACGCGAAACGGAGATGACCAATTGGCTCTGCCGATCTAGTGGGAACCCGTGGTGGCACGCGAACCCGTGCTCAGAGATCACCGGAAACGGCTAGATACTAGTTTGCCTCGGCTCCGCTGGAGATGTCCGTTCGTTCCCAGATCAGCCGCTGCCCGTTGTGGATAGTCGCCGTCACGAACACCGCTGCTCCAAACACGGCTTCGTCGAACACCTTCAGCCGTTCGGTGCGGAAGCGGTAGAACCGGTAGGCCTGGAGGTCAGTCGTCGCGTACCCCGGGAAGCGGGCGGCGTACAGGGACTCGGCGTGCGCGATCTGGGTTGCCGGGAGTTGACGCGTCGATCCAAACAGCTGAATGCCGCGGTCAGCTTGGCCCCAGACCTGACGGGAGTCGAAGACGGTGATCGCCGTGCTCGGCCGAGCGCGGACGTTGCGCGAATGCTTCGCCGCGGGGTCGGATAGCCAGAAGATCTCGAAGTCCCTGGTCCACACGAAATAGGCGGTGTGGATGTGCGCGGCGGTGCGAGGCGCGGCGGTTGCGATGGCGCACAGGGGCGACGCATCGAGTAGCCCAAACGCAGCCCGCTCGATTCGAAGTCGAGCAACCGGTCGCATCGATCGACGGATGACGCGTCGATTCTAATGTGCTAGCCGCCGGCGCCCAAGCCCGCCAGCCGCCGCGAAGCTTCCACGCGCCCGCCGGAACTCGGGCGCCAGTCATGACGACCTGTACATCGCTCGGAGGAGACCGACATGCATGCGCTCGTCGTGCGCCTAATCATCCATGACGCCGATCGCACTCGGGAAGTGCTTGACGGCCAGGTTGTGCCGCAGGTCTCGGGCGCGCCCGGTTTTCAGACTGGCTACTGGACGTGGTCGAGCGGCGGTGGCGAGTTGAAGGGCTCTCGATGATCATTTTTGACTCGGCGGACAACGAGCGTGCGGCCGGCGATCGCATGAGCGCGGTGGCGGCTAATGCGCCCGACGACGCCACGCTCGATAGCGTCGAGGTTCGAGAGGTCGTCGCGTCGGCCTAGGATGTGGTCGGGATAGCACGATTCAGGCGGCTGCGTCCATCGCCGATTCGCCGACCCCGCTGGCAGCGATCGTCAAGCGTCGCGGAACGCTGCTAGTTGCTGTGGCCCCCGGGGCGGGTGCGGTGTGCCGGGCGATCCCTGGGGGCGATGGCCCGGTTGTGCTGCGCGACCCGGGTTGGGGGGCAGCCGCAGGGGCTATCGCCGAAACAGCAGGAGCGTCAGCTTTGCGTCGCCGTGCGGGCCGGGCGTCGCCGTGAGTTGGCCGCCGCGAACGTTGTAGTACCTGCTGGTGCCACCGACGACCGTCAGTCGTGTCAAGTTCATCCAGCGCTGGATGCCAAGGGCGCTGATCTGGCCCCCGGGCACGCGTAACGTGGCGGTGAGTTGAATGATCTGGGGTGCAACGCTGGTTAGCACCTCGTGGACCTCAAGCTTGCCGATCTTCGTTCCCCCGGCGTTTCGTAGCTGGCCAGCGACGGCCAGCTCGTCACCTTGGCTGGTACCGGAAGGAGCGTTGTCGACGGATGTCGCGGCGAAGTCTGACGCATACACCGTAAGCCGCTGCGTGCCGGCGACCCTCGGTGTCGATGCCGACCTGAGCGTTCCAGGCAGCAGCGCCCAATGCACAGCCGAGGTGCCACGATTGGCTCCGCGAGCTGCGCTACCCACTATCGCCGCCGCCGCGACAGCCACCACCACAACGATCGCTAAGCACATCCTGATACTCATCTGACGCTCCCTCAGGTTGACTCCCATCGAGACCGTTCGGCTTGTTACAGCTCACTCCTCTGACATCGCGTTCGTCTCCGCCGCGGTCGGCGACTCATGGCGACCCTGAGGTGGGTCGCTAGGCCGCTCCCAGACTCCAAACTCACCGGAAACTCGGCGTTTCAGAAGCCGCCCTGAGAACGGGGAGAATCAACTCCGGATAGATTCCACGACCTGCGAGACCGAGCGTCTGGGTCACGTCATCAACCGCGTCGAGACCTGCCCGCCTGGATAGGGTTGGTGTGTGAGCGAACTCGATCTCACTGCTCTGCTGCGTGAGCATGCGTCGGTTCATTCCGTGCCGGGTGTCGCGCTGGGAGTGCTTCGCGACGGCGTGGCGCTTGTGGCGTGTTGGGGAGTCGCAGATGTTCGCACGGCTGAGCCGGTGACGGCGGACACGCGGTTCAGCGTCGGTTCGCTGACCAAGTCGATGGTCGCCACGGTGATCGCACGTCTCGCCGAGGCCGGTCGCTTGGCGTTCGATGACCCGGTGGCAGCGCACGTGCCCGAGCTCCGCGGATGTGGCTGGGCGCGGCGCGCGACGGTGCGCGACCTGCTCGCGAATCGCTCCGGGCTGCCGCTGTATGCGGGACTAGAGTTCGGCTTCGCCGGCCGCGCGGACGATGACGACGCGGCACTTTCTCGGCTTGCATGCGACGTCGCAGCTGCCGTACCTGCGCCGGGCATTTGGTCGTACACCAACGTGGGCTGGTGCCTGGCCGGGCGCGTGATCGAGACAGTGACGGGCGTTACCTGGGAGGAGGCCATGAGGTCCCAGCTAGACGAGGCCGGGATGCGTGAGACGACGTTTGCGGCCGACCCTGCCTCGAAGCACCGGGCGACCGGCCACGACGTAACCGTCGGCGGTCCGGTGCCGGTCGAGCCGTTGGTCGCGCGTGCCTACGCACCAGCCGGCCTCAGCATCGTCTCGACGGTTGGGGATCTCCTGCGGTTCGCGGAGGCGCACCTCGACGACCCCGCGCTGGCCGAGATGCGCACCGTCCATGCCGAGGTCGCGATTTCCGGGTGGTTAGATGCGTGGTGCCTTGGCTGGGCCAAGTTCGACTGGGACGGCGCCGGTGTGTGGGGGTGGGACAGCGTGACCGACGGCGAGCGGTCGGTGCTTCGGATCGTGCCTCAGCGGCGGGCCGCCGTTGTCCTGATGACGAACGGCAGCACGGGACGCGCGATGTACCGCTCGCTCTTCGCGGTGCTGTTGCCGTCACTGTTCGAGATCGCCGTGCCTCCGTTACACCTCGAGCGATCTCCCGGCGCGGGGGGCGACCTCGCCCACTTCCAGGGTGTCTACGCGTGGCCCGACCGTCGGATCGAGGTGGCGGCCACCGAACAGGGCCTGCTGATAACCAGCGACAACGGCGAAGCCGAGGCGTTTCCGCTCGACGAGCGGACGTTCCTGGTTGACGCCGCAGATCCGGATACCCCGACGGTGACCTTCGGTGCGTTCGACCCGGGCGGGCGACCGCAGGTGCTGTACAGCATGCTCTGGGGACTCCCACGGCTCCCGTGAGCCGGCAGGGGACCGGCTCGGAGCGTGCCCCGGCGTGGAATCAGAACGGCCATTTCGGCGGAAGACGCCCGTTGCAGATCGACGCGAACGGCATACGGCTGTGGTTTGAGGTAGACGGGCCGGCGCTGGTGCCGGACGGCAGCCAGATTTGGCGACATTTCCAGCGGAGTCAGACCGCTTAGCCGGACTCGCGACCCTCCGGCAGTGCAACCGGCTACCGGTTGACAAGCGGCTGCCTACGCATCGACAATGGAACCGAATCCATAATCGCAGTCTGCTAGACCGGTGCTGGAGCCAAAGTTAGGTTGAAATAGCGGGGGCAGGATTCGAACCTGCGACCTTCGGGTTATGAGCCCGACGAGCTACCGGACTGCTCCACCCCGCGCCGATGCAACGGATTTTACCACAGCGGGCATTGGTAGAGTTGCCCCGTGCTGCTGGCTCTGATCATCCTCTGGCTTGTCGTCGTCGTGGCCACCTCGGTCTGGGTGGGCCTGCGCGGGCGCCGCCTCGCGGTGTCCGCCAGGGCCGCGCAGGCGGAGGTTGACCGCTACATGGCGGCGTCCCAGCTCGACCTGCTCCCGGCCAAGCTCGAGGAGCTGCAACGGCGCCAGCACGCGCTGAAAGAGGTGCTGGCGCGGCTGCAGGTGTCGATCGCCGAGTTCATGGTGCTGTACCGCTCGCTCGATGCGGTTCGCCGCCAGGTGACGGGCGCCCGCAGCTTCTTCACGACCAAGTGACCGTGCGCGTCGCCGCCATCGACATCGGCACCAACTCGACGAGGCTGCTGGTCGCCGACGCGGACGGCGGGGCTCTGCGCGAGGTGGAGCGGCTGCTCGAGATCACGCGGCTGGGCGACCGGGTGGACGCCGATGGGGAGCTGGCCGAGGCGTCGATGCAGCGGGTCGAGACGTGCGTCGCCCGGTATGCGGAGCGCGCCCGCGAGCTGGACGCCACCACGCCCCTGGCGGTCGCGACCAGCGCCGTCCGCGACGCGGCCAACGGTGCCGAGTTCATGCAGCGCTTGGAGCGGCGTTGCGGTGTGCGCACCCGGGTGCTGACCGGCGAACAGGAGGCGCGGCTGACGCTGCGTGGCGTAGTCTCGGCGCGGCGGCCGGCCGGAGCCGTGGTCGTCAGCGACATCGGCGGTGGCAGCACCGAGTTGATCGCAGGCGAGGACGGCCAGGTCGGCTTCGCGGTCAGCCTGAACATCGGCTGCGTGCGGATGAGCGAGCGACACCTGCACAGCGATCCGCCCACCGCCGAGGAGGTCGCGGGCCTGCGGCGCGAGGCGGCCGAGATGCTGCCCGGCGACGTGCCGGCCGGCTCCCTGATCGGCGTGGCGGGCACCATCACCACGCTGGCGACGATCGACCTCGGACTCGACGAGGAGATCCCGGAGCGGGTCGACGGGCACGAGCTGTCGACGAACGCGGTCGCGGCGCAGCTCGAGCGGCTGGCGGCACTGCCGCTGGAGGAACGCCGCCAGGTGCGGGGGCTGATGCCGGAGCGGGCATCCACGATCGTGGCCGGAACCGCGATCCTGGCCGAGCTGATGGGTCACCTCGGCGCCGAGCGCCTGACCGTCTCCGAACGCGACATCCTGCACGGCGCCGCGCTCGAGGCTGCCGACCAGCCCGCCTGATCCGCTCACGCGGCGGTATCGTCAGGCTCAGCCCGGGTGGCGGAGTTGGTAGACGCGGGGGACTTAAAATCCTCTGGCCGAAAGGTCACACAGGTTCGAATCCTGTCCCGGGCATGAACGATAACCACCCGTCCTCGAGCCGGATTGCTGCGAGCCTCAGTCCTCTGGCCACCAGCCGTCCATGTACGTGATCCACGCTGGCTTACGAACCGGATGTCGCAGTGGCCCGATCCCGGCATACGTACGCCGGCCGTGAGCGGTTTGCATGCTGCCACACAATCCCTCCGCTCCCTCCCCGCCGTACCTGGGATGTGAACAACAACACATCCGATAACCGAGGTGAACTCATGAACTTGCGAATGGGAATGCTGGCCGGCCTGGTCGCGGCGGTGGCGCTGGCCGCCGGCTGCGGCTCGATGTCAGCCTCCGGCACTAGCGGCGGCGGCGGAGGTGGCGGCTCGGCCAACACCACGGTGCACAGCGCGAACAACTCCAAGCTCGGCACGAGCGTACTGGTAAACCACACGGGCATGACCCTGTACACGCTGTCCGCCGAGCAGGGCGGCCGCTTCATCTGCACCACGAGCTCGATGATCCCGGGCGGCAGCGCCTCGTGCCTGTCGCTGTGGCACCCGCTGACTGTGGCCAAGGGCAGCACGCCGACCGGCGCGGCACAGCTGGGCACCATCACCCGGCCGGACACCGGCGCCACCCAGGTCACCTGGCACGGCCGGCCGCTCTACACGTTCACCGGCGACAAGGCGCCCGGTGACGCATCCGGCAACGGCTTCAAGGACGTCGGCCTCTGGAAGGCGGCCACGCTGGGGACGTCGTCCTCCAGCTCGTCCAGCGGCGGCGGCGGATACGGCTACTGATCGGCCTGTGGCTGTCGGCCCGGCGGTGCGGGAGCCAGCCCTGCGCACCTCTTCTCCCATCGAGGTGGGCGGGCTGGCCCCGCGCAAGCGCTCGGACTACGTGGCCATCGCCCGATCCTCGGCTTCCATCCTCGCCGAGATGGCATCGAGCACCGCGTACTCGGCTTCCTCGACCGTCGCGTACGCATAGTCGATCGCAAACAACGCGTCGGCCTCGGCATCGTCAGCACGGGCCTCCGCCCGCCTCGCGTCACGCTGATCCTTCTTGTCATCGATGCTCTGACGCACCTGGGCCATATGGTTGCCCCACGACTTCTGCAAGTCGTTCCACGACGCTGAGATGTGGGCGCCGGTCGCAGTTGCGCTTCGCTGGAGCTCCTCGGCGTGCGCCTCTGCCTTCGCCCTCGCCTCGTCGGCGGATTTCTCGACGTCCGCCTTCGCCTGGTTGCGAGCGGCCGAAGCGTGATCCTCGGCCTCCTTCGCCCGTTCTGACAGCTTCGCCAGCTTCTGCGAAGCGTCCATGAGCTTCTCCGACGTTGTCATCGGACCTCCCCTGGTCGTCGGTTTCGCTCTCCGCCCCAACCGGCGATGCTACTCCCGCCGACCGCCATCGGCAACCGACTCAACCGCCCAGGTCATGCCCCCGTCGCGGATCGGACAAGCCCGCTCCGCGGCGTGCTACGACGCGCGCAGCAACCGCGCCTGAGCCATCCGGCAGCGCCGGCAACTCGCGATGTGTGACTGCTCGCGCGCGGTCGGCGCCAGTGCCTGGACGAGGCGATTGCGGACGCGGGAGCACTCGCTCCTGACCTGGTTTCGGTCCTCGAGCAGGTTCCTGCGGGCACGGATCAGGAGCGACTCGACGGCGCCGGGCGTGGTGTCCAGAACATCGGCGATCTCCTCCTGGGAAAGGCCGCTCCAGTGCCGCAGCACGAACGCCTGGTGCTGGCTCTCCGGGAGCGCCCACAGCATCGACCGTACTGCCGCGAGCGCCTCCGCCTCCTCGGGGTCCGGCTGATCGCGCGCCATGAGACGCCGATCGCCCGGCACCATCGACGCCTCTCGGCGGTCGCGGAGCACGTTCAGCGACCGGTGCTTGGCCGCCTTGATCAGCCATCGCCGCGGATGCAACAGCTCGGTGCCCGTCTCGAGCGTCCCGAACGCCTGCAGGAAGACGAACTGGACAACGTCCTCGGCGTCCTCTCGCCGGCCGGTGAGATGCAATGCGTAGCGAAACACGTCCGTCGCGTGCGACTCATACAGCGCGGCGAGCCGCGCTGCGTAGCGGGAATCCTGTGCCTGCATGTGTTCACACTCTCCGAGTACCCGGGCCGCGGATGGTTCCTGCGGTCATTCCTTGGTATCGGCATGCCGTGCGACCCGATCAAGCAGTTCGCACGGCGTGGGGTCACCCGATCGGGTGGTTTGTGGCGAATCACGTAAGGTGCCCGGTCATGGCCCATCAGGGGGGAAGGCCAGGCAGGTTCAGCCGGCGGACGCTGTTGTCGGCCGCCGGTGCCGCACTCGTCTCCGCCGACCTCGCCACCACGGCCAGGGCCGGCGTCCTGGTCGACCGGCGGTTCGACCGAATGCGCGACCGAGACGGTTGGGGCCGCCACTGCTACGCACGCCACTTCTCGCTGGTGTTCGACGTCCACAGGGGCCGTGGCCGGTTGCACCTCCCCGCCGGCCTCAAGTCGACCGCCCCGGGCCAGCCGATCCCCGTATTCCTGCTCGACCACGAGTGCCGGGACGCAGCGCATGAGCTGCACTTCCAGGTGACACACGGAGACCTGCGGCCGGGCATCGTGCTGCACCGCCACGATGCGTTCCACTATCTCGCGGTCACCGTCGAGCATCGGCGAATCGTGCTGGCGTCCTACAGCCGAACGGAGCGCAACGTGCTGGCACATGCACGCGTGGTGGGGCTCGACACCGCCCGCCACGTGCTGCGCGTGGCCGTCTCCGGGCGGACGCTCAAGGCGGGCGTGTGGCGGGCGGGCCACCCTCCCAGCATGCAGCTCGCGGCGCGGCTGCCAAGCGTCGTCGGCGGAACGCCGGGTGTGCTTCTGGTGGCGCCGGCCGACAGGAAACCCGGATCGTTGCTGGTCAGCCGTTACGTGCTCTCGGCTCGCGGGTTTCGACCCACCGCCCCACAGTCCGCGGTGCTGGTCACCGGCACTCCGCAGGCGAACGGCGATGGGATCACCGTCGGGCTGAGAGCCGCCTGCGATGTCCCCGCCTCGATCCAGTTCGAGTGGTCGTCCGACCCGTCGTTCACCCGCGCCGTTGAACGGTCGGCGGTGCACCGGCCGGGGCCGCCGTTCTCGGCCCGCGACCAGATCGTGCTGACCAACTCCCATCCCGTCTACTGGCGCGCACGATTCGTGTCGACCGGCAGCCGCGCCGTGGGCATCTCACGCACGCAGCAGTACACGCCACAGCTCGGCGCCGGACGGCTCGTGATGGGGGCGGCTTCCTGCGCGCATCTCTGGCAGCAACCGGCCTACAACGGGCTCGCCCGGCTGCTCGACGTTGCACCGGCCGCGCCCGCGCTGCTCGTCTACCAGGGCGATCTCGGCTACGCCGGGAACTCACGGTTCTCGAGCTACATCGAGGCACCCGACTTCTACTTCGAGCGCTTCACAAGAGCGCTCAGCGATCCCCACTTCGCGGCGGTGCGCCGGCGCGTGCCGCTCGGCTTCACCGGCGACGACCACGACTACTGCCAGCAGAACAACGCGCCCCCGTCGCGGTTCCCGACCTGGTCCCTGCCGCTGTGGAACCACGTGCACGCCGACCCGTCCGCGCTCGGCTACTACGACGTCCGCTTCGGAGACGTTCACTGCTTCACGCTCGACGGCCGCCGCTACGCCGATCCCGTGGAACAGCCGAACACGCCGGCCAAGACCAAGCTCGGCACGGCCCAGCGAGACTGGCTGGAATCCAGGCTCGCGATGACCGACGCGTCGCTGGCGGTGGTGTTCAGCGCCGACATCTTCGCCTCGCGCCCGAATCCCGACTGCTTCCTGTTCGGGTGGCCCGACGAGTACCGCCGGCTGATGACGGCGTTCATGGATGCTCAGCTGCGCGGAGTGCGCGTCGTCGTCCTGAGCGGTGACGCGCACGGGCTCCGCATCCACCACCACCCCGACCCGGCCGCGCGGCCGCAGGCTGCGGGCCTGTCGATCGTCGAGTTCATCTGTTCGGGCCTCTCGCCACGTTCCTGGGAGCCCGCCACGGCCGACGACGGCACCCTCGACCCGCAGCGATCGGTCATGCAGCACCGCGGCCTTGGCATGATCGACATCGATCCCCCGGGCACGCCCGGCCGCAGCGTCACCCTGCGCGCGATCAGCGGAGAGGACGGCGGCCCGGACGACCTCTTCCCGCCGCTCGTGCTCGACTATGCACCGACCCCGGACAGGTCGTTGCAGCTGAGGCCGGCTCCGGCTGCCCCGCCCCATTTCGAGAGCGGCCCGCTCGAGTAGCGCCCGGATCTGGCATCGTTCCCGCCATGAGCGACCTGCCCGAACACGTCCAGCGAAACCGCGAAGCCTGGGACCGGTACGCGGCCGATTACGTCCAGCCCGGTCACGACTCGTGGGCGAGCGACACGCCTGACTGGGGCATCTTCGGCGTGCCCGAGGCCGAGCTGGGCGTGCTGCCACGGCGGCTGGACGGCCTCGACACGATCGAGCTCGGGTGCGGGACCGCCTACGTGTCGGCATGGCTGGCACGCCGCGGCGCGCGCCCGGTCGGCATCGACAACTCGCCGGCCCAGCTCGAAACCGCCCGCCGCTATCAGCAGGAGTTCGGGATCGACTTCCCCCTGCACCTGGGAAACGCCGAGCAGACGCCGTTTCCCGACAACAGCTTCGACCTGGCGATCTCCGAGTACGGCGCCAGCATCTGGTGCGACCCCTACCGCTGGATCCCGGAGGCCTCGCGCCTGCTGCGCCCGGGCGGACAGCTGATCTACCTGGTCAACGGCACCATTCACATGCTGTGCACGCCCGACCTCGAGAGCGAGCCGGCCACCGACCGGCTGCTTCGCGACTACTTCGGCATGCACCGCTTCGAGTGGCCCGACGACACCTCCGTCGAGTTCCACATCGGCTACGGCGACATGATCCGGCTGCTGCGCACGAACGGCTTCGAGGTCGAGGACCTGATCGAGGTGCGCCCGCCCGCCGCCGCCGCCAGCCAGAGACCGAACACGCCGGTCGAGTGGGCGCGCCGCTGGCCGGTCGAGGAGATCTGGAAGGCGCGCAAGCGCTCCTAGCGGGGCCCTCCGGCGAACCGATCCGGGGCGCCGCCCGAAAGCTCAGGAGTCACCACCCCTCTCCAAAGGAGCTTCTCGATGCCTGACGTCTCACCCATCCAGCTGATCATCGTGATGATCATCGCGCTGGTCGTGCTCGGCCCCAAGCGTCTGCCCGAGATGGGCAAGTCGCTCGGCAAGGGCATCCGCGAGTTCAAGCACTCGGTCAGCGGCGACGAGCACCCTCCGCTACCGGCACCGGTGCCGCCGGCCGAGACCACCCACCAGAGCTAGCTCGATGCTGCTCCGCCCCCGCGTCCATCCCGACGCCCAGCTGACGCTGGTCGATCACCTCGATGAGTTGCGCGGCCGACTGGTCGTGGTGCTGGCGGTGCTGACCGTCGCGGTCGGCATCTGCTTCTGGCAGTCGGCGGCGATCCTGAACGCGATGGCGGCGCCGCTCCCCCAGCCGGGCGGGCACGCCTACCGGTT
>Ga0207702_10001643_pt1 | contig 22096 bp, 17 predicted proteins | sample KBSCornC62_FD_184302 | JGI IMG/M metagenome (GOLD analysis project Ga0207702, IMG submission 184302) | Corn rhizosphere microbial communities from Kellogg Biological Station, Michigan, USA - KBS Corn C6-2 (SPAdes) (version 2) | ecosystem: Host-associated > Plants > Roots > Rhizosphere > Soil ...
CTGCGGCGGCAAGTTCCCATAAGGTCGCGGGAATGCGTCCATTGCGCTGCTCGAAGCGAGTCACGGCATCCTGCAATCGAGTCACTTCCTCGTCCACACGGATGGAACGCAGGTGTTCGATCGCGTTCTGACGAATATTGGACTCTTTGCTGGACTCATAAGTAGCCGTCCAAAGCATCCGCGCGGTTTCGTAGTCGCTGGCATGCTCCGCCATCTGCGCCGCAAGCAACTTCAGGAAAGGATGGGCGTCAGGAACCCTGGAGCCCTGCTCGAAAACTTGTGCGGCCCGTTTGTAATCCTTGAGCTCGGTGTAGTACACGAACCCCATATCGTAGTAGAGGTGCCAGTTGTCAGGATTGTGCTGAATGCCGTATTTCAGCAGTCCAATGGCCCGCACCGGTTCGCCAGCTCCGTTGGGCGGCGCTGGAGCGAGGAAACTCGCTCCAAACTGGTACGCCGGAATCATGCGCGGATCGAGAGCCGTCGTGATCTCAAGCAGGGGCGCGAGTTCGTTGTAGGAACGGGACCGCAAGAAATGCCGGTGGCCGAAATATTGCACCGTGCGGGTCCAGTAAATGCAGGCCATCAGACCCTCAAAACCGAGGCTGGCTCGCTTTACCATTTTGGGCGAACTGATGTAGAGAACGTCTTCGATGTTGGCGCGCGGCCGGATCTCGTCCACCCGATGCAGCAGCAGGATGCTCGCAGCCATGGAGATGAGGAGAGTTGCGGCAGCGAACACGGTGGTGCGGCGCCGGGACCTCACGAGAGGCGCCTCCGGGTTGGAATTCGCCGAATCATTTCAGGTTCCTGCGCTCAAAGATCAGAACGGCACCGCTCAGCGCCATTGCGGTGTAAAAGAGCGCATAAAAACTATTCTGCAGGATGAGTTGTCCGGCAACCGGTTGTTGATGTGCAACCGCACTGATCACGTTTAGCGTGGAAAAGTTCGGCACGAGGTAGGCAGCCGCAGTCACAATCGCGCGCGTGATGCCGTGCGTCATCTCGGCAAATCCGCGCAGGTCATCGGCAAAGCTGCCGATGACAAACAGCGAGAAGGTGAATACAGCCGAAAGCAGCGGAGACGAGAATGACGAGAACAAGAGAGCCAGTGAACAGAGAATCAGAAATTCCAGAATGATGAAGTACAAAGCCACAAAGATAAACGCATCCGGAGAAGAGAACTTGTGGGCTACATAGAGCAGGGCACCAAAGACCCCGATGGCCATGAAGAGCGTGTTCACTACCAGCGTTCCTGCGAGGCCAAAGAATTTTCCTACGATAAATTCCCAGCGCCGGACGGGACGGGAAAGAACCGTGTACAGCGTCCGTTTCTCAATCTCTTTTGAGACCAGTCCGATTCCGATGAAGATCGCAATCACAACGCCAAAGAGCGAGACAGCCGTCAGGCCAAGATTGATCACGACCAGGCGCTCCACTTCGATCGAGATCTGGCTGATAAAGATAGCCGCGCCCGACAGCAGCAGCGCGAACGCGATCAGGTTGTAGAGCACACGATCGCGAACCGCTTCACGAAAGGTATTCGAGGCGATATGAACGATGCGGGCGCTCATGCTGTAGTCCCCGCCGTGGTTTGAGAATGTTGCAGTTTCTCGACAAAGTACGCCTCCAGCGACGTGCGCAAAGGAATAATCGCGATCAGGCGAAGGTGCTCGCGGCGAAGAGCGTCGATGGCGGCATCCTGCTGAGTATCGGCGATGACCGCCCGAACCCGATCCCCGGTCACGTGGCATTCTGCCCCCAGGGACTTCATCGAGGCAGGCACCTGAGTGCCTTGCCAGATAACCTCCACTTTGCCCTGCACGCTGGACGTCAGATCTTCGACAGCGCCCACGCCGCGCAATTCTCCTTTGTGAATAATGGCCACCCGATCGCAGAGCGCTTCCGCATCCGAAAGGATGTGAGTGGAAAAGAAAACCGTTTTACCCTCATGCTTTAACTGTTCCATCAAGTCGCGAACTTCACGGCGCCCCAGTGGATCAAGGCCCGACATAGGCTCATCGAAAAAGACCAGCTTGGGATTGTGCAGGATGGCCTGCGCGATTCCGGCCCGCTGCAGCATGCCCTTGGAGAATTTTCGCAATTGCACGCCCTTCACATCCGTGAGCCCAACCAGCGCCAGCACTTCTTCGATGCGCCGCTTGCGATCTTTGGCGGGAACACCCGAAAGTTGTCCGTAGTAGTCCAGTAGTTCGTGTGCGGTGAGATAGTCGTAGAAGTAAGGCTGCTCAGGAAGGAAGCCGATTTGCGCTTTGACCTGGGGATCAGTCCAGTCGTGACTCAAAATGCGAGCCCTGCCGCTGGTAGGGAAAACAAGCCCCATGAGCATCTTCAGCGTGGTTGTTTTTCCCGCGCCGTTGGGTCCGAGAAAGCCGAAGATCTCGCCGTCCTCAACTGTGAGATGAAGCGGCTGCAGCGCGGGTTTGGGGCGCTTCTTCCAGAAGCCCACCATGTAGATTTTTTCTAAGCCAAGGATTTCGATAGCAGCCATGATCCGGAGAGCGCCAAGCAGGCTACTCGAATAAATTATAAGCACAGACAGTGCGCGCCAGAGCCTCCGCACCCGTTACGAGAGTCACTTCCCTGAAGTGGGCAAAACGAAAGTGAGACCCTGACCAGGAGCGACAGGGTCTCACGCCATTCTTTAGCGCTCTACTGAGCAACTGGGAACGCCACACAACTGGCCAAAGTGGTGACTGGGACGTCGCCCGGCGAGGCCATCTTGGAACGCAGAATGCCATCATTGGTGGTGCAGTAATCATGATTGCCGGTGGAATTCACCGTCATTGGGGCAGCGGCGGCTACGAAAGCTGTGTTAATAGTAGCGCCTCCCGTCATGATCCCAGTCACCAGGTACACGTAGCCGCTCTTCCCTGGGCTGCCCGGTATCGATGAAGAGAGATAGCTGTCGATCAAACAAGCGCTGGTCGATGCGGGCACGCAGGGCACTGGGCCGCCAAGAGATGCGATGTCATCAGAATATCCCACCGTGGGATACGCGGTGTAATAGGTAACTTCAGCGCTCTTGATGGCGCTCAGAGATCCGGCCGCCGAAGCCTCATTCGCCGCCAACTTTGCCTGCAACATATTGGGAATTGCGATGGCCGCGATGACCAGAATGATTGCGACCACAATCAGCAATTCGATTAATGAAAATCCTCTGCTGGAGCGCATTTCAAAACCCCCTTACAAAGGCGAGCAAATTGAGGGAGGACGCCTAACATGTTGCAGTTTTGTTGCCAAGCTGCTTGGCCCTGCCAAAATCCGCGGTAACTCTCGTGGACGGATACAGTCCCGTCGTCCCCCGGAAATCGCCTGCCAAATTCGTTGTCAAACAACAAAGGAGCAGCGAACGTGACGTTCGCTGCTCCCGGCTTGTACCCTCCCCCAGGTACTTCGCCAAAACCCCAAATTACTGGTTGAGCGGGTTGAAGGCCAGGATGCCCGCTTCGGTGGCCGAGCCAACGCCAGCCGGATCGACTCGAACCACTGCGTCTTCCTCGGCGCAGAAGGCCCGTATACCAGTCTGGTTAACAGTGAGTGGCCTGGCAAGAATCGTATATCCCACAGCGACGCCAGCCGAGACCGTGCCGGCACCGGTAGTGAAAGAGTATCCGCTCTTTCCGCTGTTGACCGGGTTGCCATTGTTGGCCAACACAGCGTCAATCAGGCAGCTGGTGGTTGAGCTAGGAACGCAAGCTGCACCGAGCGCGCCACCCAGGTTCACCAGAGCAGGAGCATAGCCCACCGTCGGATAGGCAGTTTGGTATGTGACTTCACCGGTTGTGACGGTACGAACCGATGCGACCGCCGAAGCTTCGTTAGCCGCCATACGGGCGCGTAGAAGGTTCGGAATAGCGATGGCTGCGATGATCAGGATGATCGCCACTACGATCAGCAACTCAATGAGTGAAAAACCCTTTTGTTTCCGCATTTCTTTATTCTCCCCGAGAACTCGTTTTGGATATTTGTTTACGAATGAGCCGAGTGACTTTAACCATGCAGGTGAGGCTCCAAACAGGCAGGTGCGCGTCGGGCACTGGAACTTGTTTGTTCTCAACTGTGGAGCTTCCATGGAATTCCCTGGCAGTAGCTTGGAAACTCAAATTGCTTCAGAATGTGATTCCGACTGACAATTTTTGTCAGCCAGGACGTGTGGTGTTGGGTAGCAAGTCAGGCGCGCCTCAAAAATGACACGGAGCAGCGAACGCGATGTTCGCTGCTCCTAAGTTCAGCTCGAGATCTTACTCGGCAAAGCTCAACTTACTGGTTAAGCGGGTTGAAGGTCTGGATGCCCGCTTCGGTCGCGGAGCAAACGCCCGCCGGATCGACACGAACCACAGCGTCTTCCTCGGCGCAGAACGCCCGGATACCGGTTTGGTTAACGGTGAGGGGCTTGGCGAGAATGGTATATCCAACGGCCACGCCACCCGAAAGGGTGCCTGCACCCGTAGTGAAGGAATATCCGCTCTTACCGCTGCCCGCTGGGTTACCGTTGTTCGACAGCACAGAGTCGATCACGCAAGCAGTGGTCGAACTGGGCACACAAGCCGCGCCCAGAGCGCCGCCGAGATTGACCAGTGCGGGGGCGTATCCCACCGTCGGATATGCCGTCTGGTACGTGATTTCGCCCGTGGTGACGGTACGGACCGAAGCGACAGCCGAGGACTCATTCGCGGCCATACGGGCGCGCAGCAGGTTTGGGATCGCAATAGCTGCGATGATCAGGATGATCGCGACTACGATCAGCAACTCAATCAGAGAAAAGCCTTTTTGTTTCCGCATCTGTAATTCTCCCCAAGGACTTCAAGAAACTGAATTTTGTGTTATGAACGCATGAAGTCTTCGCTCTTGATGTTGCACTGCGCCTGCCAAAGTCGGGGATGGAGGATGCCCGCAAAGCCTTTGTTTGCAGCCGAGACTACAACGCCTTTCCTATTCTAAACATTTTCGTGCCGGTTTACCGACAATTCCAAGCTAAATGAATTCCCGTTAGCCCAAAATGGAGCAGGAAAATCAGCGCCGGTATTAAAGTGAGATCGCGGGCGTGATAGCGGCTTGCGGGAAAACTGCTGAAAAAACAAAAGAGCAGCGAACGTGAGTTCGCTGCTCCGTGGCTTGTACCCTCCCCCAGGTACCTCGCCAAGACGTGCTTACTGGTTGAGCGGGTTGAACGCCAGGATACCCGCTTCGGTGGCGGAGCAAACGCCCGCCGGGTCGACGCGAACTACTGCATCTTCCTCAGCGCAGAAAGCGCGAATACCAGTCTGGTTGATGGTCAACGGAACCGCGGCCACGGTGTAACCAGTGGCGACGCCAGCCGTAACCGTGCCAGCACCAGTTGTGAAAGAATATCCGCTCTTGCCGCTGTTGGCCGGGTTGCCGTTGTTGGCCAACACGGAATCAATCAAGCAAGACGTGGTCGAGCTGGGCACGCAAGCTGCGCCCAACGCGCCGCCCAGGTTGACCAGCGCCGGAGCATAGCCCACGGTGGGATACGCGGTTTGATATGTAACTTCACCAGTTGTAACGGTACGGACGCTGGCAACAGCAGACGACTCATTGGCCGCCATGCGGGCGCGCAGCAAGTTCGGAATCGCGATCGCTGCGATGATCAGGATGATCGCCACGACGATCAGCAACTCAATAAGTGAGAAACCCTTTTGTTTCCGCATCTCTATTTTCCCCTCGTTTTTATCTAAGAACTTTCTGGTCCACGGAGGTCCCAGTTCGTCTTTCGATATTGCACTTGCCCGTCCAAAGCTGCTAGTTACCTTGGTTTCGCGTGCGGGTTTTAAGAAGTGCTTTGTTTTGAGGCGAGGGTAACCAAACCGTGCCAATCCAAGGCGGATACGTCATCACCAGATTGCGGCAGATTCGCAAAATACGGCGGTGCCGGCTGACAATTCTTGTCAACGATCGCTTCGGACATTATTGCCATTCGCAGTCTCTTTATGAGCTGAGAGAGAGAAACTTGTGGCTCTTCGGGAGGCGCGAATCCTGCGGCGCTCGTGCCGCCAGTCTGCCGTAGAATGTTGCGTCACAGCTCGAGGACCGTGATGGACTTTTCGTACGATTCTCTTCATGTCGAATCCGACATCGCTCGCGCCTGGACTCTTCCCGCCCATCTCTACACGGACCCGGCGACTTTTGCGGCGGAGAGAGAAAAGATCTTCGCGCGAACCTGGCAGGTCGTAGGCCATGCCAGCCAGGTCGAAAAACCGGGTGACTATTTCACTACCCAACTGCTCGGGGAACCGTTGCTGTTCGTACGTGGAGCAGAAGGAACCCTGCGCGGCTTCTACAACGTGTGTCGTCACCGTGCCGGTCCTCCCGCCGAGGGCTGCGGGTCACGGAAGCTTTTCCGCTGCGGCTATCACGGGTGGACCTATGGCCTTGACGGCTCACTTATCAGTGCAACGGAGATCGAGGGAATCGAAGGCTTTCGAGCCAATGATTTCTCGCTGGTGCCGGTGCGAACAGAAGAGTGGTTCAATCTCGTGTTCGCCAATCTGGATTCGCAAGCTTCTCCTCTCCGCGGGAGTCTGACAGAACTGCCGCAACAAGTAGAGAAATTCCCATTCGCCGGCATGAAACTATTCGAGCGCCGCACGTACGACATGAACTGCAACTGGAAGACCTATGTGGACAATTATCTAGAGGGATATCACCTGCCGAGCGTACATCCCGGTCTGAATCGCGAGCTCGACTACAACGCCTACGCGGTGGAACCCTATACCAGGCACGTACGGCAATTCAGCCCGATTCGCGGCGCGCAACTGGGCGATGCGACGCCGCGCCGCTACCAGGAGGCGCGCGAGGATCTCACCACGGATTACTTCTGGATCTTCCCCAACTGGATGCTCAACTGCTATCCGGATAACGTCTCGCTGAACGTTGTTTTCCCATTATCGGCCGAACGCTCCCTCGCCATCTTCGAGTGGTACTTGCCCGAGAAGGACCACACGTCCGCCGCCGCAAAAGCGTCAGTTGAATTTAGCGACCAGATCCAGATTGAGGATGTAGCCATCTGCGAGGCCGTGCAGAGGAATTTGCGATCGCGAAGCTACTCTCGCGGCCGCTTCAGCGTCACGCAGGAAAAAGGAGTACATGCGTTTCATCGCATGTACGCCGAACTCATAAAGACACGCTGACCCCTCGTCTCCCCTGTCTGTGGCCGAAAACCACCAGTTTGGTTGAGGTCAGCCAGTTCGAGCTGAGTAGCTCATCCAGATAGCCGTCGGGTATTCCTGTAAGCTCCTGACCTTTAAAGGTTTACGGCACGCGCATCTCGCCACGTTTGGCACGGCACTTGCCAATAACCAAGCAGAGAATTTATATGCGCATTCATGCTGGCGGTGTCGGTTCGAGAGGTGGGGCCATGAGAAACAGATGGGTAGAAAAACTCGCGATCTTAGTGCTGGCATTATCCGGCGCGATGTCTTTGAGTGCATTCGCCCAGACCACGGATGAAGGACCGGGCCCATCGGAGCAGCCCGATGCACCGATGGAAGTGGGCCAGTCTGCGCCGTCCGATTCGGGACCCGATGTACAAGCAGATATTGAGTCGTCTGACTCTGATGCCGAACCAACCGAAGCTCAACCTGGCGGACCTACCGGCGAAGCCCCAGCTCGCACGGATCAGGGTGTGGCCCGCATCAGCCTGATTCATGGCGACATTTCGACACAGCGCGGAGATTCCGGAGATTGGTCAGCGGCAACGTTGAACCAGCCCGTGATGACGGGCGATAAAGTCTCAACCGGCGACGGTGGCCGGAGCGAATTGCAACTCGATTATGCCAATACCCTTCGCCTTGGTCCGAACTCGACGGTCAATGTGGCGAATCTCACCCGCAAGAACATCCAGATCCAGCTGAGTCAGGGCATCTTGAATTACACCGTTTCCAAAGACAGTGAAGCGGAGCCTGAAATCGACACTCCCAATGTATCTGTGCATCCGTCGCATCATGATGGAGTGTTCCGAATCGAAGTCCGCCCGGATGGCGACACCATCGTGATCGTGCGTAAGGGCGAGGCACAGATCGCAACGCCTCAGGGCAGCACCGAAGTGAATGCCGGAGATATGGCGACGATTCGTGGCGACGCCACCGAGGCGCAATACAAAATCGCATCCGCGCCGGATCGTGACGATTGGGACCAATGGAACAATGATCGCGACCACCTGATCCAGAGCGCGAATTCATGGCATCACACGAACCGCTATTACACCGGAACTCATGACCTGGATGCCTACGGCCGTTGGGAAAAGGTGCAGGACTACGGTGACGTGTGGGTGCCGAACGAACCGGATGGCTGGGTTCCGTATCGCGACGGCAACTGGGTTTGGGAACCTAGCTACGGCTGGACTTGGGTAGGTTATGAGCCTTGGGGTTGGGCGCCGTATCACTACGGCCGCTGGTTCCCTTATGGTGCGTCGTGGGCCTGGTGGCCGGGACCAGTTTGGGCCGGCTATAACCCGTTTTGGGCGCCTGCATATGTCTCCTTCTGGGGCTGGGGTGGAGGCTTCGGTTTCAACGTCGGCTTTGGCGGATGGGGCGGCTTCGGGTGGCTTCCACTCGGTCCGTGTGACTGGTTCCATCCCTGGTGGGGCGGGTACCGCGGGCGGTTCGGCGTCGTGAACGTCACCAATGTCAACATCAGGAACATCCACAATTACGGCGGCATCGCCCCGTTGCATAGCGGAATGCGCTATTCGAACGTGGCGAACTTCCGCAATGGACGCATTGGCAATGCGATGTCGGCTGTCAATGCCAGTCACTTCGGAGCTGGAAGAGTTCGCGCCATGGCGGCTTCGTCTCAGCAGTTGAGAGGCGCCCGCATGATGGCTGGTAATTTACCAGTAGTTCCGACGCGCGCGAGTCTCTCCGCCAGCGGGCGTGCTGCGCCCGCATCGACTATTCGCACTGGAGGTCCGCAACGCTTCTACGGATCGGCACGGGGCACGATCGCTCGGCCTGCATCGTTCCAGCAGCAGCAATCGGCCCTGCGGCAGACCATGCAGCGCAGCCGGGTGGGGGCGGTTCCCGCTGGTGGGCGCGCAGCTCTGGCTGCCCGCGGCAACAGCAATATGCGTCCCAGCGCAGGAGTGCCCGGGACGCGGCAGATGAACAACTTCGGAAATCGCGTCGGAGCTAATCAGGGCGCCAATCAGAGTGCAAACCGCGGCAACATGCGGTCGTTCAATCCGCCTGCCAGCAATGGCACCTCCGCGGGAGCGGCGCGACCCGGTTCGCGCGGGATCGGCGAGTCGGGCGGATCCCGTCCGTTGAATCAGCCGAACAACCGCTCGACCTCGCCTTCCATGGGAGCGTCTCCTCGCGGCACGATGCAGAATGCCCCGGCTGCCAATCGCGGCGGGTATCGTCCGTTCACGCCGCCGGGCAGCAGTAATCGTCCATCGACTATGGGGGCAGCACCGCAACGCGGCACGTTCCAGTCCGCTCCGGCACAGAACCGCGATGGGTACCGTCCGTTCACGCAGCCTAACAATAGCTATCGTCCGCCTGCAGCATCGAGCATGGGCTCGCCTCAGCGGGGTACGTTCCAGTCCGCTCCGGCACAAAACCGCGATGGGTACCGTCCGTTCACGCAGCCGAACAGCAGCAATCGTCCGTCTGCACCGTCGAGCATGGGCTCACCACAACGCGGCACATTCCAATCTGCGCCGCCGGAAAATCGTGGAGCGTACCGTCCGCCTAATCCACCGTCCCGAAGTCAGGCGGGCAGCAGTCCTTACTCGAATCGCGGCAGCAGCAACTATTGGAACCGCACGGCACCCAGTTCGGGAGAGCAGTCTTACCGTGCGCCATATTCTGGCGGCTACGGGAGAGGTTCATCTGCGCGGCCGCAGTTAGATATGCGTCAGCCGATTGTACGCAGCCCATCGGTGAGCAGACCATCGTATAGTGCGCCCTCACGCAGTGCGCCCTCGCGCCCCAATTATGGCGGCAACAGTGGATACCGCGCAGCGCCGCCCAGCTACGGCGGTTCGCATAGCTCGCCGAGTTACGGGGGGGGGCGTGCGCCGTCGTACGGAGGTGGCGGTGGTGGCGGACGCTCGTACGGAGGTGGAGGTGGCGGCGGCGCGCGCTCGTACGGAGACGGCGGAGGTGGTGGACATTCTGGTGGCGGAGGCGGCCATGCAGGAGGTGGCGGCCACTCCAGCGGCGGCCACCGCTAACGAATCGGGACAAAGATCTCGACGTTAGAAGCAAGTTGTGTCACTGAAGTGAAGGTCAGAGGCGAGAAGGGCGTGCCAAAAGCACGCCCTTTCTCTTGGCGAACAAATCAGGGTCTCGCATATGCGGGACTATCGGGTTCCGGGCGGTCATAGTCGCGGCCGTACTTGTTTTTATGCCCGGCGAGAAGGTCCGTTACCGCCAATGAGAACGTGCCTAGTGAACTCTCGCCGGGCGTGACTGTAATTTGCCGATCGAGCGCACGCAGATTCTCCGGCGCAACCGAGGCGTGGAAGACCTGCATCTGGTAACGGCCTGGCGGCACCTCGGGAAGGCTGATGGTTCCCCGCGCGTCCGAAATGGCGTAATAAGGTGTGGCCAGAGCGATCACCACTGCGCTCATTTGCGGATGAATGTTGCAGAAGATGAATGATATTCCCGGTTTATCAAATTGCACGAAGCGCGTGGTGCCACCTTCGTAGAGTCCCAGATCAAAACGCTTTCCCTCAAACAACGAGAAGACGTTGTGAAAAAACGGATCACGGTTGGGGAATTCCACCTTGCCGCCAATGGGAATCACAACCAGGGATGGATGGAATTTTTTGTTTTTCTGCGCGAGCTGAGCAATCTCCGAGGGATCCTGCCTTGGCGTCGGCGCAGAAGCTCCCACGGGAGTCAGCCAGACCACCACTTGAGAACTATCTTTCAGGGGATGGCCGTTGCGGGTTAAATCGAAGTGCGCGCGCAATGGCGATTGCGCTTGCGCGGCAAGTGCGACCACTGCAGTCACCAAGAAATAGAAAACACGCGGATTGATGCGCAGCCTCAAAACAGTAGCCCCACCGCGAGGTTCAGTTGATTGCTCGTGCTGCTGCTGCTGTAGACGGGAAACGTACGTAGACGTCTCAGTTCGGCAGATAACAGGAGATCGGAACGCGGCCGGAAAACCAGGTTGCCAAGAGCGCCGCGATTGCGCCCGAGGATTGGCCCGAAATTATTCTGATCGATAGCGAAGCCCCACACGTCTCCAGCATACGCGTTGTCGTCGGCCACCGCTCCGTTCAACTCCAGCTTAGGAGTGATCTGCAATTTCAATTGAGCCCAGCCGCCAGCATCGTTGAGGCCGCGAACCGGAGTGAACGGCGCTCTCGGATCACCGCCATATACAATGGACGTTGCCACGGCGCCGCCGAGACCGCCGATTCCACGGCCTCGGTAAAACTCTCCGGACAACTCGAGGCGGGGGAGCAGCGGCAGTTGCCAATCCAACATCCCGGCCCAGGAATCGGTGTTGCGTCCCCAAAACCAATTCTGACGCCCGTAATAGCCGGCGACTCCGATACTTAAGGGATTATCTTGCACGGGATGGGACCATGCAGTGCGGAAGGCAAACGCGGGCTGGCCGGAAAACTCGCCGGCCTGCGCCGAACGATAGAACGAGTTGTAGGGAGTTTGCCAGTCCAGGTTGTCCAGAACTCCCGCTTGCATGGTCAACGTCTGCCGATCGGAAATATTGAAGCGATGTTCAATGCGAACTTGCGGCGTCCAGGCCCAGAGATTCCCCACACCGGCAAACGCGGGCAGGGCCAGCGAGGCGAAAGAAGTCGGTGTTAGCGGAGAGATGAAGAGCGAGTCCTGTCCCGCGATGATCGACGTGTGCTCCCAGTCGAAATGCAAGCTGGCGGTTTGCAAGCGGACAATTCCGAAGTTAACGCCGTTCCCCGTAGCGGGAAAGCCTCCCGAGAAGTCAAACTGAATGTCTGCCGAGGTTTTCGCGCCGGCGACAGTTGGTCCGAAGATCTCGAGACCAATCTGGGATTGACGCAGGGTTGCGCCCAGATTTGCTTGAGGCCAGCCCGGAATCACTGGCTCCGCGTACGTCGGGAGGTCGAGATTATCTGAGCTCCCCACATTGCGAAACGCATTCATCAAAACGATCCCATGCAGCCGCGCGCGATACTTGGAGGCAGTCTCAACCTTGGTCTGATATTGCTCGTCGATCTTCGCGCCGATCAGAGAAGTAGTGTCTTCGACTTTCTGGAGCCTCTCCTCCATGGAGTTGGATCGCGGCATTTGGGTTACAGCGGTGGCCGAAGGCGCGGATTGTGCTGGCAGGGGCACAGAGGCCGCCGTTGCCGGCGCGCTGCCGTCAACGGGCCGCTCGAGCAGAAGGCGAGTCGCCTGCAAGTCCTGTCGAAGTTCCTGCATCTCGGCGCGGGATTGCGCATTGTCAGCCCGCATTGCTTCAACCAGATCTCGAAGTTCGCGAACCTGGTCCTGCAGCGCTCGAACCGCCGCCCCCGAATCCGGCAGCGGCGAATTGGCCGATATGGCCGATGGATTTTGCGCCCGGCTTTGCGAGATGCCGATGGCGAGAGCGGCAACCATGCCGCGCAGCACTGCTGTCCTAAGGCTCTTCACACCCGTCCTCCTAACACATCCGGAGTGCGCGCTCGGCAGATCGTGAGTGCGCCTAAGAGCCCGGATGCGACAATAAATTCTGGTTGGATTCAGTGTTCTGATCAGGCACAAGTGGCAGCTCGCTCATTCTGGACTCGGCGCTTTCGCCGGATCCCAGAGGAACTTGGCTCGGCAGAACAATGCGAAATACGGTCATGCCCGTCGCTGTACGGTCTACCGATATTTCGCCGCTATGGTCCTGAACAATCTTCAGCACGACCGCTAAGCCGAGTCCAGTTCCGTTTTCCTTACCATAGCTGACGAAAGGATGGAATAGGCGGTCGCGGATTGATTCCGCAATCCCCGGGCCGTTATCCGCTACCGAGACCGCGATAGCGCCGGAGATCTCGCTGGCGGTGATTTCAATTATGCCCCCGGTCGCAGGTGCGGCTTCGCAGGCGTTCAGCAGCAGGTTGTATAACGCTCGTTCCAACTTGCGCTGGTCAAACGACCCAGCCAATTCAGGCGCGCACTGTACGTCCATGCACCGTTCATGATGCCGAGGGTGCAAGCGAACTGCCTGCAGTGCCTTGTGGATCGTTTCCGAGACGTTTCCGTAATTGAGGGTAAGGGATTCGCGAGTACGGGCGAATTCGAGCAGGGAATCGATGAGGTCCGTCATTAGATTCACTCCGGTCCGGACCTCTTGATACAGTTCTTCCCGCTGCGCGGGCGTAAGGTGACTGTCACAGAGAAACTCAGAGTTGGCCACGATAGCTGCAAGCGAATGGCGGAGGTCGTGCGAAATAGAACTCGCCATGCGCCCGATGGTCGCCAATTGTTCGGACTCAAGCAAGTCTTTCCGGCTCTTCAGCAGGCTGGTGCGCATACGCTCGAAGGCGCGTGTCAATTCGGCGACCTCGTCGCCGCCGCGAGAATCAAGGGGGTGATGAAAATCGCCGGCGGCCAACGCCCGCACGCCGCCGACCAGATGGCCTAGCGGCCTGGTGAAGGTGTGCGACACGAAGAACACGAGCCCGCTCCCGATCACGATCGCCGCCAGGCCCAGCAGAAGAATATAGCGGTTCAAATCGTCCAGGAATTTTGTGGCCTGATCATACGAGCCCAGGACTGTCAGGCGCACCGGCGATGGGCCGAATTCAGATAATTGCAGGGATGTCGCTAAGAAGCGTTCTTTCCCGATCTCGACATCATGAGCATCCAGCGCGATCGATCGGTTGATCACCGACTGGATGACGCCGGCTTTGACCTGGTCTCGAGGCAGAGTGGTTGCGATCACATCGTCGCCAGAGGAGAACGCCACTTGGCTGCCGGCTACTTTGCTGACTTCTGCCGCGAGCCGATCGTTGATCTCGTACCCAATCACCAGAAATCCGAGCAGAGTTCCGTCGCTTTGCGATCCCAGATAAACGGGCTCAATGAATGTCTGATAAAGATGATGCTCTCCCAGCCACCAATGGCTGGATGCTTCGCGGTTTTCGTCCAGTGACTGCTGGAAGTATTTCTCTGCAGCGTCACGGCTGAAGCCTGGCGTTTTCGTGTGCAGCGCGACCACTTTGCCGTTTCGATCGATGAGTACGAAGAGATCATTATTGGCGATCTCAAACACAGCCTGCGACGCGTCCTGGATAGTCGCGGGATGCGAGTTCGCCATGATCGCTCGAGTGATTGGCAAATAAGCGAGCAGCGAGACATCGCTGGTAAGCATTCTCTCGCGCTCGTGCCGGAAATCCTGGAACGCTGCCACTGAGTTTCGTAGGTTTACGGAGATGCTTTGTCGGACGTTCTTCTCCACGGTTCGCCGTACCAGCAACAGGCTGGTCACCGTCAGTCCCGCGGTGATCAACAGCATTGCAAGCAGGAAGCGTGTGCGCAGCCGCAGGCGCGGTACGAAAGCTCCCGGCGAATTACCTGGGAAGGTTTTTTGCACGGGCTTGGAACCGCCTCACAAGTCAACGAACGAACTTATACCCCATTCCATGCACTGTGCGGAAGTGGATGGGGCTGGAGGGATCCCTCTCCAGCTTTTGACGGAGCTTCAGGATGTGGTTGTCGACAGTGCGAGTGGATGGATAGTTCTGGTATCCCCAGACTTCGTTCAGCAACTCGTCGCGGCTGATGACACGGTCTGCATTCTGAACCAGAAATTGAAAAGTCTTGAATTCCTGGGCTGTCAGGACGACAGGTTTGCCGTCGAGTTTGATTTCCATTTTTCGGAAATCGACGGAGATTCCGTCGAAACTAACAGCCTGCACTTCATTTGTGCGAGAGGTATGGCGAAGGGCAGCACGGACTCGTGCCAGCAGTTCGCGCGGGCTGAAGGGCTTGGTCACATAGTCGTCGGCCCCCAATTCAAGCAGCAGAACTTTGTCCGAGACGTCGCTGGCCGCGCTTAGCACCACGATCGGAAGGGCCGGAGCTACGGCCTTGATCTCCTTGCACAGATCTCTTCCAGAGATTTTTGGCAAGCGCAGGTCAAGCACGATGGCTGCAGGAGCTGATGTCTGGAAGCTGTCCATGGCGGACTTGCCATCTGACTGCGTTTCGACCGTGTAACCTTCGGTCTCAAAAAGCCTCCTCAGCGCCTTTTGCACGGCCGGATCATCTTCGACGACCAGAATGCGGGTGGCCGATTTAGATACGACCTCTGGATTGGCCATGCGGACTATGTTGAGCGGAGTGGCAAGATTCCCCATATTTGCACCGTTTGCGAAAAAAGCCTTGCAGAAGCGTTTCGAGGAAGCAAACAGCCCCCAGCCGCCCCAATATGCAAAGCTTAAACGGTTTTCCTGGAAGCCCGAGCCTGGACCGGCGCCTTTTGACATTATTTTTACAATTTTCGGGGGACGAAGCGGTGGACCGGGCAGCTTGGAGATGCGTGAGGCGCACCTTTGCCGCCCGCCGCAATTCGCTGGAACTATAGGAAAATACAACGTTTGTTTGAAATATTCTACGGGGATTGCTGTATAGACTCACTCGGTCGGGAATCCTACTCTAAAGCAGCTACACGGGATCTTAGCCGCGGTCCAACCCAGGTTCTCCAAGGAGTTTTTCCATGTTTTCCGCAAGGTTTCTCGCCACAGCGTTGTTCCTGTTGAGCTGTCTAACGATTCCGGTTGCATCCTTCGCCGATAGTGGCGTCGATTACAGCAATGCAGGGGGAACGCTGACCGGCTCGAACTCGGGTTTCTCTCTCTCCGGTTCCACGCTGATCGCAGTCATTGACGGCTCGGGTATGGTCACCGGTGATCTGGGGACAGTGAGCTTCACAACGGGCGCTTTGACCAGTGGAAATTTGCAAACGGGCGGTATCTTCGCGGCGGGCGGCACCTTTGACATTTCAGGGAACGGCACGAACGGAGTGCCCAGTGGGACGCTGTTCTCGGGATCTTTTTCCGGGCCTGTAACCTGGGCCATAACAACGCTGGGGAATGGTACCCACAATTACACGTTAACTGGAACTATAACCGGAACCGCAAACGGCCAGGTCGTAGAGGGCGTGACGGTTCAGTTGACCATCAATACTGGCGTGGGATTTTTCAACGGCTCGACGCGGATCGCGGGCGGCGATACCACGATTGTGGGCTCCGTCCCCGAACCCTCTACCGTTACCATGTTCGGCACGGGAGTAGTGGGACTGCTCGGGTTGTTGCGTCGTAAGGTCCAGGCTTAAGTAATTCAGCCAAAGATCTCGAACGCGCCCGCAGATAACTGCGGGCGTTTTTTTTTGCGCCGGAGACCCCTCTGCGGGAGCATGGTGACAGCCCAGACCCAACGGGCGCAGGAGGTGCACCTCCGGTGACTGGTGCGCCTGGCCGCTCACAAATACACTGATATGCCAGTGTCAGTGTGGGCGTCAACCCGGACACTCGCGAGGAACGTTTGCGCGATCAGACGCGATTGCAACTGAAGACTCCGTCGTTCCCGGGCACAAATGGCGGCCAGAGCCGGATGAGACGGCATGCCGCCGCCCATTCCCTTAGCTGCGGGCTACTTTTTCTGTTCCTGGCACCCGGCGCGGGAGCCCCGGCTGCTTCCGCACAGATTTCCCCCGGGCCGCTCTCGCGTCCTCATCAATCGCTCAATGGTGCTACCAACTGCGCCACTTGCCATAAATTTGGTGGACAGGCCGCACTCAAGTGCATGGAATGTCACACTGAAATTGCCAACCGACTGGCGGCGCACAAAGGCCTGCACGCCACCTATAACATCCCTGCCGGATCAAGCCAGGAATGCGCCCGATGTCACTCCGAGCACAATGGCGAGGACTTTCCCCTGATCAAGTGGGACATCAAGGCGTTCAACCATAAGGACGCGGGATATGTGCTAGAAGGCAAGCACGCTGGATTGGATTGCAACAAGTGCCACAATCCGTCGCGCATTTCTCCGCAGGAACGCGCGTCGATTAAGGTTAAAGATCCCAGCCGCACCTACCTGGGTATTTCGACTGCTTGCATTACCTGCCACCAGGACCAACATAAGGGGCGACTTGGACAGAATTGTCTTAACTGCCACAACTATGTGGATTGGAAATCGATCACCATGGGGAGGTTCGATCACTCGAAGACTCGCTACCCCCTGACTGGACTACACGCGCAAGTGCAATGCGCCAAGTGCCACACGAATGGCCCCGATGGCAAGCCCCAGTACGTGGGAATTCCGTTCAATCAATGCTCGGATTGCCACAAAGACCCGCACCGCGGCAGCTTCCCGCAGAGTTGCCAGTCGTGTCACAACACGAGCGGCTGGAAGAAAATTTCGCTACAAGCGGTGAACGAGCGCTTTGATCACTCCAAGACAAAGTTCCCGCTCGAAGGCAAGCACGCGACAGTAGGTTGCGCTCAATGCCACGCTAACGGGGATTTCAAAAAACCGCTGGTATTTGCAAAGTGCATGGATTGTCACAAGGATCCACACAATGGTCAGTTTGCCAAGCGCGCAGATGGCGGCGAGTGCGCCTCCTGCCACAACGTGAAGGGCTGGAAGCCTTCCACGTTCACCGTGAAAGAACATGCTTCCACCGCGTATCCACTGAAGGGAGGGCACGCTCGTCTCGAGTGCGCGCAGTGCCATATCCCGAAAGGCAAAGACACTTTATTCAAAGTTAAGTTTGATCGCTGCACCGATTGTCACGGCGACCGTCACGGCGGACAGTTTGCGGCCGCGCCCTACTTCAATGCCTGTGACCGGTGCCACACGGTAGAGGCTTATAAGCCCTCGACCTTTACGCTGGCCAAACACAAAGAAACCCATTTCGTGTTGACTGGGGGGCATGTGGCCGTGCCTTGCGCCGATTGTCACAAGGACTCAGCGGAGTTCCAACCGAAACCCACCGCCGTATACCATTGGAAAAATCTGAGCTGTACCAATTGCCACGCCGATCCCCACAAAGGTCAATTCAAGGAACGCATGCAACTGGTACGAACCGGCGGCTCGCAAGCAGGGTGCGAGGCCTGCCATTCGACGAAGTCTTGGAAGGATCTTTCCGCATTCGACCACTCAACCACGAAGTTCCTCTTGGTGGGCGCGCACCGCGCTACGGCTTGCATCGATTGCCACAAGCCGCCGAACCTTCAAACCAAATTGCTGGATGCCGATTTCAAGGCTGCCCCGACCCAATGCGAGGACTGCCACCAGGATATCCACGGAAAGCAATTCGCCAAAGGCGACATAACTCGATGTGCCGAGTGTCACAATACCGCGAAGTGGAAACCTTCTCTCTTCGACCATGAGAAACGAACTGATTTCCCCCTGCGCGGTGCGCATCAGAACGTGCGTTGTGCGGGATGCCACAAGTTAGCGAGAGTCGTCGAAGCGAAAACAGTGCTCTTCTACAAACCAACGCCGAAAGAGTGCGCCGCTTGTCACGGGGCATCGAATCCGGTACCAAAATCGGGAGCTTCAGGTCTGAAAGATTAAAAAATCAACAATTATAGGTTAAGAGCACCAGTCACACGGAACCGGAAATTGTACAACCTTCTACTTTCCACTCCGCATCTTCATCGATATATCTTTAGTGCCGCACCCTACCAAGATTTTTAAGCGCCATCTCGTCGCGTGTTCAAGTTTTTGTACACAACAAGCTGCCAGTAAAGGAACCTAGCATAGCTTTGAGCGAAGCTTTGCGGCGAGAGGTGTTTTCGCTGTGCGGTAAGCGGATGTTCAGTTTTTTTTACACACGAACGGTCAATAGGAAAAACTTCGTGGTAACGCGAAGAAGTTACACTTGGCTTTGAGCAATACTGAACTTCGCGCCGCTTGGAGCATTGACCTTTAAGACGGCTGAATCCGCACCGGAGTAACTTTTCACAACACCTCTGTAATCGTTATTGTGATTGGACGAACAATTGCACCTGGCCAAATACTCCGTACTCATACTTTTCATCGTTTCCGTTGATTCTGTCGGTAAGACAAGGGGCAGGTCATGTCAGGTGCTCGGGGCGTACTCAAAATCGTTGCAGTAGCCCTGCTGGCGTGTTCGGCATATTCGGGGATGGCGCAAGGCCAGGTTTCTGGCGGAACTCGCAGCCCGCACGGAAATCTGACGGTGCCATGCCAGAACTGCCACACCGCAAGCGCGTTTATCCTGTCGCAACGCACTCTGCGATTGTCGAGAGGTTCGACATACAGCAGGCGATCTTGCAGGAGAATCTCTCGCAACAACTGGCAACGCAGCGGGTGCTTCCGCAGGCTGACCTTCGCGCTCTTCTGCGAATGCCTGACAAGGACCGCGTCAGCCGGTTGCCCATCTTCATCGCCCTGGTGTACATGATGATCCTGGATTTGACTCGCTATTTTCGTGTGGCAAAGCTTCGTCGCAACGCTCTCAGCTTTGGGCAGTCTCTGTCCAGTTGTGCCGGCTTCCTGCCCACGCGACATCCTGAACTGGAGAAGGCCATTCGCGCAGCCGCTGACGAAGCTGCGCTCCTGAAACGGGTTCTGTTCCTTTCGCGTTCCCAAAAGGTATTCCACCTTTGGCACGTTGTGCATAAGCCTTTCAGTTATGCTTTTGCAGTACTGGCTCTGTTGCACATTACGCTGCAGTTCGTCCTGGGATATTTCTGAGGTTGGGACATTTCTGAAGTATGGAAACACTTATCACATATGGTATCGGCGCGATTATCTGTTTCTTTTTTCTGATGATCTATCTCCGGAGCCTGAAGAAGCGGGAGACCCGCGCGCGCGAGGCTGCCGAAAAAGGCAAGCTGTTTTCCGACGGCCCAAGGGCTCAGCATCCACGAATAGATAACGACCGCTGCATTGGTTGCGCCACCTGCACCAGCGTGTGCCCTGAAGGCGACGTGTTGGCCATGATTGCTGCCAAGGCAGTCATCGTTAACGGGCACAAGTGCATCGGACACGGCCTTTGTGCCGATGCCTGCCCGGTGGGCGCAATCACTATGGTGATGGCGAGTCCCAGCATGGCCGCTGACATGCCCACTCTCACGCCCGAATTTGAAACTACAGTTTCGAATCTGTTCATTGTCGGCGAACTGGGAGGCTTGGCCCTGATCAAGAACGCAGTCAATCAAGGGCGCGATTGCGTCGATACTATTGCCGCCCGCTTCAAGGATTCCGAAGCGCCGCAGACCAGTTCTGACGTGCATGATGTGATTGTGATCGGAGCCGGTCCCGCGCGCATCAGCGCCTCGCTCCGCGCCATTGAACACAAGCTGAAGTACCTTACCATCGAGCGCGACGAGATCGGTGGGACAGTCGCGAAATATCCCCGGCAAAAGCTGGTCATGACCAGCCCAGTGGAATTTCCCATGTACGGCAAGTTCAAAAAGATGCAGCTCTCCAAAGAGAACTTGCTGGCCTTTTGGGATATGGTGCTCAACCGCGCCGATTTCAACGTGTGCACCGAGGAAAAAGTCGAAGACGTGCAGAAAGACGAGCACGGCATTTTCACCCTCACAACGCCCACCAACCAGTATCGGTCGCGCGCAGTGATCCTCGCGCTCGGTCGTGCAGGGGAGCCCCGCAAACTGGGTGTGAAGGGCGAAGATCTCCCCAAGGTGATGTATCGCCTCTGAGGCCGACCACTACATCAATAAGAAGATTCTGGTGATCGGCGGGGGAGATAGCGCGGTCGAGGCTGCCATGGGACTCGCGAACCAAAAGGGCAACCAGGTGACGCTCTCCTATCGCAGCGAACGCTTCAGCCGCATCAAGGAGCGCAACGCCAAGCGTATTGAAGACTGCATCCGATCCGGCAAAGTCAAAGTGCTCTTTAATTCGAATCCTCTCGAATTCAAGCCGGAGTCAGTGATTCTTGAGGTTGCGGGAGCGAAACAGGAGATTCCCAATGATTTCGTGTGGATATTTGCTGGCGGCACTCCCCCCAACACGTTCCGGAAAAAAATCGGAGTCGGTTTCGCTACACAGGACGTGACGCTTGCGGCCAGCAAAGCAGCCAAGCAGGCGAACGCCGAGCGCAAAGAACTCGCTCACGCTGCGGCGCCCGTCCGCTGAGGACTGCGCATGTGCAGGCATGATCGCCGCTGCGCTATCGTAGAATGAGCGCTTGCCGCTTTCCGATCTAGCCAACCTCGTCGTCGTGCTGGTGCGCCCGCGGAATCCGCTGAATATCGGCGCGGCGGCCCGTGCCATGAGTAACTTTGGATGTCGCCGTCTCCGCGTCGTCAATCCCTACCGGCTCGCATTCCGCGAGGCTCGCTCTGCCGTGGGCGGTTCTACGCTGCTGAAAACTGCCGAGGAGTTTGACGGTATTGCCGAAGCGGTAACTGATTGCGCCCTGGTGGTCGGGACTACTGCCGTTCGAGATCGCAAGCTCGATCATCCCCCCAAAAAACTAGGCGAGCATTCCGCTGCGCTAATCTACGCAACTCTGCGGAAGGCTCGTGTTGGGCTGCTTTTTGGTTCCGAAAAAATCGGCCTGACGAATGACGACTTCAGCTTCTGCCATTGGCTGATGACTATTCCCACGCACTCGCAAAACATTTCCATGAATCTGGGGCAGGCAGTCGCGGTCTGCCTATATGAACTCGCGCGTGATATCGACCTGCCCGCGCCCGCAGAAGATCGTGAACCGGCTAGCGCCGAAAAACTCGAGCACATCACTGGAGGATTGCTTGAAGCCCTGCACATCAGCCGCTACGTGAAGCCGGGTACCGATAAAATGTTCGAGAAGAAAGCACGTCAACTGATCTGGCGGATGAACCTGGAAGCTTACGACGCAAAGCTGTTGCTCGGAATGGTGCGGCAGATAGTCTGGAAATTACGCCAATCGCTAAAAAACTAGCGAGTGACCGCTTGCGGCGAAGCGTCCACACCGCTGCGCCGGAAGTAAAAATTCACTAGCCACGAAGCGGTGTCGGGCTGAGGCGTAAACTCCCATTGTTCAGCCGCCTTCATGGCCTTCTGCGCGAAATATTGGCTGGGACCTGATGTCCTGAACTTCGCCGCAATCACTTTCCCCGACGGACTCACGT
>Ga0207702_10001657_pt1 | contig 21997 bp, 24 predicted proteins | sample KBSCornC62_FD_184302 | JGI IMG/M metagenome (GOLD analysis project Ga0207702, IMG submission 184302) | Corn rhizosphere microbial communities from Kellogg Biological Station, Michigan, USA - KBS Corn C6-2 (SPAdes) (version 2) | ecosystem: Host-associated > Plants > Roots > Rhizosphere > Soil ...
CTGCATCAGCTCGACGTTGAACCACGCCTCGTCCGGCAGTTGGCGCAGCAGCCCGGCGCGCGCCTTCAGCATCGGCGATCCGATCGGGCTCTGGGTCATGACCTCGATGGCCAGCCCGCGGTCGATGCCGGAGCGTTCGGCCAGTAGCAGCCCTTCCGAGAACGCGAGCATCTGCACGGCCAGGCTGATGTTGATCGCCAGCTTCAGCACGAGTCCCTGCCCGTTTTCGCCGACGCGTGTGGGCGTGCCCAGCTCGCGCAGCACCGGCTCGACGCGCGCGTAGGCGTGCTCGTCTCCGCCGACCATGATCGTGAGCGTGCCGGTCTGCACCTGGGGCACGCTTCCGGACACCGGCGCGTCCAGCAGGGCAGCCCCCTGCGCGCGGACACGCTCGGCAAGCTCGCGGCTCGCGTGCGGGCTGACCGTGCTCATGTCGACCCAGATCTGGCCGGCGGCGAGGCCGGCCAGGATGCCATCGGGCCCGGATGCCACCGCGTCCAGCACGTCGTCGTCGGGCACCGACGTGAAGACGATCTCGGCGGCGTCGGCGACCTCCCGTGGCGTGTCGCGCCACTGCAGGCCATCGTGGACGAGCCCCTCCGCATGCGCGTGGTTTCGCTCCTCGCCGTAGACGGGATAGCCGGCGGCGAGAAACCGGGCCGCCATGTTGCCGCCCATGTTTCCCAGGCCGACAAAGCCGATCCTGGTCGTGGTCGCAGTATCAGTGGGCATGTCATGCCCTCCCTTCGATGGTCGCGACGTCCTCGTCGCTCAGCTCCAGCTGTGCTGCGGTGATGATCGGGTCGACCTGATCGGGGCGGCGGAAGCCCGTGATGGCGCCGTCGACCGCGGGGTTCAGCAGCGTCCAGGCGACCGCGACCGCGCCCGGGGTCGTGCCATGACGGTCGGCGACCGTGCGCAACCGATCCACCAGCGCGAGGTGCTCCGACAGCTGCGGCTCCTGGAAGCGCTGGCTGCGCTTTCGCCAGTCGTCGTCGGGCAGCTGCTCGATCCGCTCGCGGGTCATCGCGCCTGTGAGCAGGCCGGATCCCATCGGTGAGTAGACGATCACACCGATACCCTCGCGCTCGGCGAACGGCAGCAGCTCCTGCTCGACCTCCCGCGCGACCAGCGAGTAGGGCGGCTGCAGCGTCTCGACGGGAGCGATCTGCTGGATCTGCCGTAACTGGGCGACGCTGAAGTTGGAGACGCCGATGTGACGGACGAGGCCCTCGGCCTTGAGCTCGGCGAGGGTCGACCAGCCCTCCTCGATCTGCTCGGCGGGGATCGGCCAGTGGATCTGGTACAGATCCACCGCGTCCACTCCCAGCCGCGAAAGGCTTCCCTCCAGCTCGCGTCGCAGCGAGTCGCGCCGCAGGCTCTGCACCGTCGTGCGGCCCGGGCCCTCGGGCTGTCCGCCCTTCGTGAACACGTACGGGCGTTGGCCGAGGCCGGCGAGCGCGCGACCCACCACCTGCTCGGAGTGCCCGAAACCGTACTGCGCAGCCGTGTCGATCCAGTTCACGCCCAGGTCGAGCGCGTGGTGGATCGCCGCAACCGACTCGTCGTCCTCCTGGTTGCCCCACCCCCAGTCATAGCCGGCGCCCCCGATCGCCCAGGCGCCGAACCCGACCTGGGTGATCTCGAGACCGGTCTCGCCGAGCTCCGTCGTTGAGAGTCGTGTGGTCTGCATCGCAGCTCCTCCTTCGATCTTCAGAAACCGTATCGCGATCAGGGTAGCACATATTCGAAACTGATCGTCTCGTTTCTGATATGATTCAGGAATCAAGCAGACAAGAGGAGGTACGGCAGTGAGTTTGATGACGCTGGCACCCCGGCGGACGGGGCGAGACACGGCGAATGACCGGCCGGTGGCCCAGTCGTTCCTGCTCCAGCGGGTGCAGCCTGCGCTGACCGGGCTGATCGACGGCTCGCTGTCGACGCTGGCGCCGATCTTCGCCGTCGCGCTGGCCACGCACCAGCCGCACTACGCCTTTCTGGCCGGCGTCGCAACGGCCATCGGTGCCGGCGTCAGCATGGCGTTCTCGGAGGGACTCTCCGACAGCGGTGAGCTGACCGGCCGCGGCAACCCCTACCTGCGCGGCGCCATCACCGGAGCGGGCACGTTCGTCGGCGGCATCCTGCACACGCTGCCGTTCCTGATCCCGCAGTACCAGGCGGCCCTGACGGCGGCCGTGATCACGGTGGCGCTGGAGCTGGTGGCGCTGGCCTGGATCCGGTCCCGCTTCTTCCAGACCGGGTTCCTGCGGTCGGTCGCCTCGGTATCGCTCGGCGGCGTGATCATCGTCACCATCAGCGCGGCGCTGGGAGCGGCAAGTTGAGCGCGCCGGAAGGCATCGCATCCACCCCCGCCCCGCGCCGCGGGCGACCACGCAGCGAGGCGCGCAAGCAGGCGATCCTGCAAGCCGCGTTCGAGCTGCTCGAGGAGCGCGGGCTCGCCGCAACCAGCATGGACGCCGTCGCCGAGCGTGCGGGCGTCAGCAAGGCCACGATCTACCGCTGGTGGGCCTCCAAGGAGCTGCTCGCGCTCGACGCGCTCTATGCGGCGTGGGACACCGCCGGCCCGGTCGCACGCCAGACCGGCACGCTCCGGGCTGAGATGCTGGCGTTGGTGCGCCCGTGGGTGCGGCTGGTGGCGGCCGGGCCCTCCGCCCGGATCCTGACCGCTCTGCTGGCCGAGGCCCAGAACGATCCCGAGTTCGGACAGGCGTACCGGGCACACTTCGTCGAGCCGCGCCGTGACCAGGCACGGGCGGTGTTCTCGCGCGCCATCGCCCGCGGAGAGATCCCGGCAGGCATCGACGTCGAGGTCGCGATCGACCTGCTCTGGGGCCCCCTCTATCACCGCCTGTTTCACGGACACGCGCCGCTCAACGACCGTTTCGCCCGCCGAGCGGTGGACACGGTGCTCGCCGGCATTCTCCCCCGCGAGACCACCAGCCCAGACTGAAACCGCCGGCTCACACCGGTTGCCCGTTGACCGAGAGCGCGACGACAACGTTGCCGCGGATCGCGTTCGAATACGGGCAGCGCTGATCGGCTCGCAGCATCAGCTCGCGCGCCTCCTCGGCGGGGATGTCGGGAGTCCGCAGGTCAAGCCACACCTGGAGCCCGAAGCCGCCTCCGGTGCTGCGCGGACCGATGCCGACGCGCGAGGCGATCTGCGAACCGCTTGCGTCGACGTTTCGGCCCTGCGCTATCGCGAGCAGCGCTGACTGGAAGCACGCCGCGTATCCGACGGCGAACAGCTGCTCCGGGTTCGTCCCGGGCCCGTCGTCCCCGCTCATCGCCGCAGGAACCGAGAGATCGACCTCGAGTCGGCCGTCGCTCGTGCCGCCGTGACCTGTGCGGCCGCCCTCGACCAGCGCTTCCGCCGTATAGAGGACGCGCTTCAGCTCTGGGGGCGATGCAGCCGGATCGGACTCCCCACCAGGATGGCGCTGCTCGTCGGTCACGCTGGCCTCCTCGTCTGGCAGTTGACGACCTGGATGGTATTGCCGGATAGCCTGCGACTGGGGTCACGGACCACGGGTGTAGCGGATGCGACCGCCCGGCCGCGCGGGCACGATCCGGCGATGACCGAACCCGATCCAACCGAAGGAGGTCCTCCATGAGCATCGACCAGCAAGAGACCCTCGACGCGATCCTGCGACAGTCAGCCCTCCCCGTCGGAAGCAGTGTCGACGAGCAACGGCGACTGCTGCGAGAGCTGGTTTCGGCGCAGCCGCTGCCGGCCGAGGTAACCGTGACCGCAGCCACACTGGGCGGAGTCCCGACCGCCGAGGTCACCGTGGACGGAATCGACACTCGCCACGTGGTGCTGTACTTCCACGGCGGCGTGTACGTGATCGGGGACGCCTTCCTCGCCGCCGAGCTGGCCTCGCAGGTCGGCCGGCGAACGCAGGCAAAGGTCATCTCCGTCGACTACCGGCTCGCCCCCGAGCACCCGTATCCGGCGGCGGTTGAGGATGCGCTTGCGTCGTATCGAGCATTGCTGCACGATGGCGTCGCCGCTTCGGACATCGCCTTCGCGGGGGAGTCCGCCGGCGGCGGTCTGGCCGTCGCCACTTTGGTCAACGCGCGCGACCACGGGCTGCCCCTGCCGGCGGCGGCCTGCGTCATGTCGCCGTACGTCGATCTCACCCTGGCCGGGACCACCATGGAGACGCGACGCGAGGACGACCCGCTGCTAAGCCGGGAACTGCTGCAGCCCCGCGTCACCGACTACGCGTCGGGTCACGGCCCCGCTGCTGGCCTGATCAGCCCCCTGTTCGCCGACCTATCGGGCCTGCCGCCCCTGCTCATCCAGGCCGGAACGCACGAGGTGCTGCTCGACGATGCCCTCCGCCTCGCGCGAGAGGCCGCCAACGCCGACGTCGCGGTCACGCTCGACATCACCCCCGGGGTGCCCCACGTCTTCCAGGCGTACCACGCGCTGCTTGACGAAGGCGCGGCCGCGCTTGACCGCGCCGGGGTGTTCCTGTCGGCGCAGCTCGACGGTGCCGAAGAACGCGTTACCGGAGAGCCAGCGGTGTCCTCCTAATTCAAGGGTCGGTCACGCGCAGCACGATCTTGCCGAACCGGTCGCGATCGACAAGCCGCCGCGCCGCCGCATCGATGTCCTCCAGGGCGTGGACGCTGTCGATCACCGGCCGCCAGGAGTGCGTGGAGACGTGGTCGAGCAGCGCCAGGAACTCCTCGGGGCTGCCCATGGTCGTGCCCACGATCGAGCGCCAGGCCCAGTACACGTCGGAGACCGGGATGGTCGAGGTCTCACCGCCGGTATCGCCGAAGCTGACCAGCACGCCGCCCCAGCGCAACGCCGGCAGAGCCTCCGGCCAGCAATCCGCACCCCAGCTGTCGATGACTGCGTCAAATCCGCCGCCCGCCGCCTCGCGCAGGCTCGATCCCCAGCCCGGTTGCGAATACAGGACGCCGCCGCTGGCACCCAGCTCCCGCACACGCTGGAGCTTCGCCTCCGTCGAGGTGGTGACCCACACCTCGCTGCCGACCGCGACCGAGATCTGGACGGCGAAGGTCGCCACCCCGCTGCCGGCACCCGTCACCAGGACGCGGCGGCCCTGGCCGGCGCCGGCACAGGTGATCGCCGCTCGCCAGGCGGTGAGCCCGGCAAGGTTCAGCGCAGCCGACTCGTCCCAGGAGAGGTCGGCCGGTCGCGGTGCGACGTTTGCCGCGGGCACCACGACCCGCTCGGCGAAGGTGCCGTCGCGGGGCGAGCCCAGGATCTCGAACGTCTCTGTGGGCACGCGCTCGCCGGCATTCCAGCCGAGCGTCGGGTTGATCACGACCTCGTCTCCCACCGAGACCGTCCCCACGCCGGCGCCCACCGCGGTGACAACTCCGGCAGCGTCGGAGCCGAGGGTCACCGGAGCACCGTCAGACGCCGCGCGCCATATCCACCAGTCTCGCCGGTTCAAAGCCGCGGTCACGACGCGCACGACCACCTGTCCGTCGCCGGCGAGAGGCTCGGCCACGTCCGCTGCCCGAAAGACGGGCGAATCGCCAGGGCTGACCAGTCGCATCGCTCGCACCGCGGCTACTCCTCCTCGTAGTCGACCATGAGCACCTCTAACGAGCGACACGATAGGCGACGAGCAGAAACCCGGTCGGCGAGGTCTCGCTTTGGATCGTCTCCAGCTGAATCGACGGCAAGCCGTCGAGCAGCCGTCGTCCGCCGCCGGCGATTCTCGGCGCGATCACGAGCCTGAGTTCGTCGACCACGCCGGCGGCGAGCAGCGCCTGTGCGACCGAGATGCTTGCGTGGACGCCGATATCGCCTCCTTGCTGCTGCTTGAGATCCTGAGCGAATTCGACCAGCCCGCCGTCGAGCGCAGTCGCATTGGCCCAATCGCGGTCAAGCGGCGTCGACGTCGCGACGTACTTCGTGACCCCGTTGATGAACGTCGCGAATGGCTGGATCTCGCTGCTGGGCCAGAACTGCGCCCACGCGGTGTAGCTGCGGCGGCCGAGAATGACCGCGTCCTGGGTTGCGATCACCGCGGCCAGGTTGGCGTCCATCGCATCGTCCCACTCGGCGATGAAACCATCCGGGTCCTCGGCAACCCCATCGAGCGACAACAACTCGTACACGACGATCCTTCGCACGCCCACACCTCCGGTTTGGCCTCGATGCTACTGATTGACTGCCTACCTACTGACATGAGGTATGATCCTACGATCAATAGGAAGGACGGGAGACGAGATGAGGTCCACAGTACTCACGGAGAACCTGACGCAGCTGACCCGTTGGCGTTTCGTCAACGCCTACCTCGTTCGCGAGGAGGACGGCTTCACGCTGGTCGACACGACGCTCAGCGGAGGCGCCGGGGCGCTGATCGCTGCCGCGGAGGAGGCGGGCGGGGCGATCCGGCGGATCGCGTTGACGCACGGCCACGGCGATCACGTCGGCTCGCTCGATGCGCTGAAGCAGCGGCTGGGCGGGTCGGTCGAGGTGCTGGTGCCCGAGGTGGATGCCCGCATCCTCGCCGGCGAGAAGGTCGTCGAGGGCAAGCTGCCCGGCAGTTGGCCAAAGGTCGAAACGGTACCGGACGTGCGGCTTTCGGCCGGCGACCGGGTCGGCAGCCTCGAGGTCGTGGCGAGCCCGGGCCACAGCCCCGGCCACGTCGCGTTCCTCGACACGCGCGATCGCACGCTGATCGCGGGCGACGTCTTCACCGCTTACGGTCACCTTGCGGTCACGAGCCATTTCTATCTCCGCTTTCCGTTTGCGGCGATGGCGACCTGGGACCGGGCAAAGGACGTCGACTCGGCACGGGCGCTGCGCGCGCTCGACCCGCCGCTGCTCGCGGTCGGGCACGGGCCTGCGCAACGCAAGCCGGGTGCCGCGATCGACCGGGCGATCGCGCGCGCCCGCAAGTCTCTACCGGCCGCCGACGCGGCCCTCCAGGGCTGATGGCTCGCGCCGGCCTCGATAGCGAGGCGGTTGTCGGCGCTGCCGAGGAACTGGCGGACGCCAACGGTCTCGACGCGGTGACGCTGGCGATGCTTGCCCGAAAGCTCGGGGTACGTCCGCCCTCGCTCTACGTTCACATCGAGGGGCTCGCCGACCTGCGGCGGCGGCTCGCGGCCCGCGGTGCCCGCCAGCTCGCCGCGGCGATGCAGACGGCGGCCGCCGGCCGCGCCCGCGGCGACGCGCTCACGGCCGTGGCCGACGCCTACCGCGGCTTCGCCCGCGCGCATCCGGGCAGCTATGCGGCGCTCCAGCGTGCACCCGACCTGGACGATACGGAAACCACCGCTGCCGGCGCCGAGGCTGTCGACGTCGTCCTTGCCGTACTACGCGGCTACGGTCTCGAGTCGGACGACGCGATTCACGCCACCCGCATCATCCGCGCCGCCCTGCACGGATTCGTCTCGCTCGAAGCCGGTGGCGGCTTCGGTCTCCCGCTTGACGTCGACGAAACCTTCGCCCGGCTCACGTACCTGCTCGACCAAGGACTGGCGGCGACAAGGCCTGGCGGGGCGGCATGAAGACCTCTGGCGCCTATCTGCCGGTGAACCCCGCCGGCTCCAGGTCCTTGCACGCGTTCAGGGCGAGCGTGAACGCGGCGCTGCTCGTATCCACCGAGCCGTTCGCTATCCCATCGATGGTCACCTCGCCCGACGCATCCGGATCTGGGAACGCGCTGATCCCGTTGGCGCGCATGCACTGGGCGAACGCCACTGCCCTCTCATGCCTGCTGGCGGCGCTGGTACCGGCAGTGGCGGCCGTACTATCGCCCCCGCTGCTGCCGGCCCCCGCAGCGGCGTTCGAACAGCCCGCGACGATCAGGGCGAGCATGGCGAGGGTCATCAGCGGTCTGAGCGTTCTTCTCATGGGGTCTCTCCCGTGGGCGGTGATTGCGGTGGCAACGGGCCTCTGGTCAGCGTCTGGTCGACGCTGCGTTGACCGGCTATCCGCCGGACGATGGCGTCGGCGGCCGCGAGGCCCGAAGTGACCTGGTCGTCGCCGGGTTGGCCCAGTACGACTCCTGTGATCGTTGTCCGCTTGCCGTCGATCCAGCGGATGGCACGGAAGGCGAAGCAGCCGCCGGCCGCGTTGTCCGAGCCGGTCTTGACGCCGACGAACCCGTCGTGTCCGAGCAGGGTGTTGGTGTTGTGGACTGTGCCGGCGACAGGCAGCGTCGCGCTTGGCGTGGCGACGATGCTCGCGAACGCCGGCAGGCGCATGGCCCGCTCGACGATGCGCAGCTGATCGGCGGCGGTCGATACGGTTGCGTCGTCGTAGCCGCTGGGGTCGGTGTAGCGGGTGTGGGTCATGCCGAGACGCCGTGCGGTGGCATTCATCCGGTCGACGAACCGGTCGGTCGAGCCGGCGTCCCAATCCGCCAGGACCGCGGCGATGTTGTTCGCCGACGGCAGCAGCAGCGCCTGCAACGCCTGCAGTTCGGTCAACCGCTCCCCGGTGGCGACCGGTACCACCGACTGGTGCTGCCCGGCCCGGTGGTCGGTGTCGGCGACATTGGCGGCGGTAATGGTGATCGTCGGGCCGTCCTCGCCGGGTCGTAGCGGATGGTCTCGGAACACGAGGTACGCGGTCATCACCTTCGCCACGCTGGCGATCGGGGCCGGGTGCTGATTCGGGCCGGCATGGATCCGCTGCTGTCCGGTCAGGATCACCGCAGCCTGGCCGGACGCCGGCCACGCCGAGCTGGGCAGCGCGGTATGGCGACGTGCCGCGCGGCCCCTGTTCGACCCCGCCCCGCCCGGCACATGGTGCCCGCCGCGGCTGGATGGTGATGCGACCCTCGCGGACGAGGAAGCAAGCGTCTGGTAGCCGAGCGCGCCGATCCCCGCGAGGACGACGAGCAGGCCGACGAGGAGGTAGATCCGACGAGGGTGTGTTCGTGCTGGTGTGTGATAGGTCATGCCGGCATTCAAGGCAGCGCGGTGTTGCCGGCACGTTTCTGGTTTTGGATACGCCGGCGAAATGCGGCAGCTCCTATCCTCCGAGGATGCGTGTGTTGGTCGTCGAGGACGAGCCATACATGGCCGAAGCGATCCGCGACGGCCTACGCCTGGAAGCGATCGCGGCGGACATCGCCGGGAACGGCGACGCCGCTCTGGAGTTGCTGAGCTACAACGCCTACGACATCGCCGTGCTCGACCGCGACATCCCCGGCCCATCCGGCGACGAGCTCGCCGAACGAATCGTCGCGTCCGGCAGCGGGATGCCGATCCTGATGCTCACCGCTGCCGACCGTCTTGACGACAAGGCCTCCGGGTTCGAGCTGGGCGCCGACGACTACCTGACCAAGCCGTTCGCGCTGCGCGAACTCGTGCTGCGCCTGAGAGCACTCGACCGCCGCGGCCCTCACAGCCGGCCACCCGTGCAGGAGATCGCCGGTGTCCGACTGGATCGGTTTCGGCGCGAGGTCTACCGCGACGGCCGATTCGTCGCCCTGACCAGAAAGCAGTTCGCGGTGCTCGAGGTCCTGGTCGCCGCCGAGGGCGGCGTTGTCAGCGCCGAAGACCTCCTTGCGCGGGCGTGGGATGAGAACGCAGACCCGTTCACCAACGCCGTGCGCATCACGATCTCAGCATTGCGCAAACGCCTCGGCGATCCCTGGATCATCGCCACCATACCCGGCGTCGGCTACCGCATCGACACGCAACCAGGCACCGCGGGTGAAGGAGGAGACCGTGGATAGGGCTCCCGGTTTGAGCGTTCGGCTCAAACTCACCCTCAGCTACGCAGGCTTCCTCATGCTCGCCGGCGTCTTGATGCTCGCGGCCGTCTGGGTGGTCGTTCTGCGCTACATCCCTGACGGAGTGCTCTACAACATGCACCCGTCGTGGCAGTTCATTCTCGACCGCTCAGACCCTCTGCACGGGTTCACCTCCGTCGCCGCAATCGTGCTCGCGTTCCTGCTGGTGTTCGGTCTGGTGGGAGGCTGGCTGCTCGCCGGGCGCATGCTCGCCCCGCTCGGTCGCATCACGGATGCCACACGCACGGCGGCGACGGGATCGCTCTCCCACCGCATCCAACTCCCCGGCCGCACGGATGAGTTCCGCGAGCTCGCCGACGCCTTCGACACGATGCTCGCGCGCCTCGAGGCGCACGTGGCCGAGCAACAGAGGTTCGCAGCCAACGCCTCGCACGAGCTGCGCACCCCGCTCGCGATCACCCAGTCGCTGCTCGACGTGGCTCGCAAGGATCCCAGCCGCGACGCCGTCGAACTCGTCGATCGGCTCTACGCGGTCAACGCCCGGGCGATCGACGTCAGCGAGGCATTGCTCGTGCTCAGCCGCGCCGACCAGCGGTCGTTCACCCGAGACCAGATCGACCTCTCCCTCGTCGCGGAAGAAGCCGCCGAAACGCTGCTCCCGTTCGCAGAGCAACGTGATGTGACGATCGAGACGTCCGGCGACGTGGCGCCCACCGAGGGGTCGCGTGCGCTCCTGCTGCAGATGACCACGAATCTCGTGCACAACGCGATCGTCCACAACCTGCCGGGGCACGGCAGCGTGTGGGTTACCACGGCCGTTGACGCGAAGAGTGCGGAGCTCACGGTCGAGAACACCGGTGAGCGACTCACCCCGCAGTCGGTCTCCACGCTGGCCGCGCCGTTTCAGCGCGGCACCGAGCGCATACGCACGGATCACGCGGGTGTCGGCCTCGGCCTGGCAATCGTCAAGAGCATCACCCAGGCACACGACGGAAACCTCAGCCTCGACCCCCGGGCCGCCGGCGGGCTCCGCGTCACGGTGCAGCTCCCCGCCGCAGCGCGGCAGCCCGGCACATGAATGGGAGAGCGCTGCATATGCAGAGCTTTCCGTTTGGCAGGCGGGATGGCCGTCCTGGGCGGTCGGGGTGGATGGCGGCCGGGGCAGCGGGTCGCGAGGCCCGGCCTCGGACGAGCGGTCGGCGCTCGGCTAACGAGACCTAGACGTCACCCGACGTCGTGGGTCATCTGGTCGATGCAGACCGTGACCGCGAGAATCAACGCGTCGTCCTGGTCGGGCGCGATCTCGATGCCGTAGGTGTCACGCACGCGGAACCACCGCTTCGACACCTCTGCCGCCTTGTCGCCGCCGCGCTCGAGCTTGTACTCGTGGTCGACGATGTTGCCCTTCGCCTCCATGTCCTCGCCGTCCTCGACGTCGATCGAGAAACGGTCGCGCAGCGGGCTGACGAGCGCCTTCCTCACCGTGGCCACGGTATGCCCGGCACGCTCGATCTTCATCTTGTCGCGCACGCTGAGCTTCTTCTCCTGGATCGTGAAGAGCTCGTCGCCTCCGGGCGTCTCGAGCACCAACGTGTCACGGATCCGGAACGCCTTCCCGTTCACTTTGAAGACCCGTTCGCCGTCATCGGTCTCGATCCAGTAGTCGTCGCCGATCGCGAAGAGCTTCTCGCGCATCTGGTACGTCGTCCCGCCGCCTTCGCGGCGGCCTCTCAAGAGCGGCATCCTGGGCTCCTCCGTTGACGGTTCAACTCGTTGCCACCCTAGCCGATTCGATCTCGCGTCATGGACTGCGAACCGACGTCGTCAGCGCCACTGCGACCCGAAGCCACTGTAGGATGGCGCAGCAGCCTGTGTAGGATGGCGCAGCAGCCTGTGCCTTTCGCCGTCAGCAGCGCGACCGCGGCGCGATCACGCAAGCCAGTTCGAAGCTACCAAGGCCAAGGCGCTCGCCCGGCGCCAGGAGGAGCCGAGAATGACTGACGAGAGCTCACGAGACGCTCTGCCGATCCCCGACCGACCATTCCAGGGGACGCTTCCGTTCGACGCGAGCGATGAGGACACAGCATTCCCGGCGATCGAGCCGCTGCGGCCGCCGGCCGGCGCCCCGAACGTGCTCGTCATCTTGCTCGACGATGTCGGCTTCGCCGCATCGAGCGCCTTCGGCGGGCCGTGCGCGACACCGACCGCCGAGCGGTTGGCCGACAGCGGCCTGAAGTACAACCGCTTCCACACGACTGCACTGTGCGCGCCGACGCGGGCTGCGCTGCTGTCGGGGCGAAACCACCACACGGTCGGCATGGGCGTGATTACCGAGCTTGCCACCTCGGCGCCCGGTTACAGCTCGGTCCGTCCCAACACGTGCGCGCCGCTGGCGCAGACGCTGCTGCTGAACGGCTATTCGACGGCGCAGTTCGGCAAGTGCCATGAAGTGCCGGTATGGCAGTCGAGCCCGATGGGGCCGTTCGACGCCTGGCCAACCGGCGGCGGCGGCTTTGAGTACTTCTATGGCTTCATCGGCGGTGAGACGAACCAGTACTACCCGGCCATCTACGAAGGAACCACGCCGGTCGAGCCCGAAACGACGCCGGAGGAGGGCTACCACTTCACCGACGACATGACCGACAAGGCGATCAAGTGGGCGCGGCAGCAGAAATCGTTGATGCCCGACAAGCCGTTCTTCATGTACTTCGCACCGGGCGCAACCCATGCTCCGCACCACGTCCCCACGGAGTGGTCGGACAAGTACAAGGGGCGCTTCGACAAGGGTTGGGATGCGCTGCGCGAAGAGATACTGGCTCGCCAACAGGAGCTGGGAGTCGTGCCCGCGGACACAGAGCTGACCGCGCGGCACGCGGAGATCCCCGCCTGGGACGACATGCCCGACGAGCTCAAGCCGGTGCTCGCGCGGCAGATGGAGGTCTACGCCGGTTTCCTTGAGCACACAGACCACCACGTCGGTCGGCTCGTCGACGCGCTCGAGGACCTCGGCGTGCTCGAGGACACGCTCGTCTACTACATCATCGGTGACAACGGGGCCAGCGCCGAGGGCACGATCAACGGGAGCTTCAACGAGACCCTCATCTTCAACGGCGCAGCAGCGCTCGAGACGCCCGAGTTCTTGACGGCGCACATCGACGACTTCGGGACGCCGAAGGCCTACAACCACTTCGCGGTCGGCTGGGCGCACGCGATGGATACGCCTTACCAGTGGACGAAGCAGGTCGCGTCGCACTGGGGCGGAACGCGAAACGGCACCATCGTCCACTGGCCACGCGGCATGGCAGCCCGCGGCGAGGTCCGCTCGCAGTTCCACCACGTGATCGACATCGCCCCCACCGTGCTCGAAGCGGCTGGACTGCCCCAGCCGAAGACGGTGAACGGCGTTGCCCAAGAGCCGATCGCCGGCGTGAGCATGGTGTACTCGTTCGACGACGGGAACTCCGCTGAGCGCCGCGAGACGCAGTACTTCGAGATGTTCTGCAACCGTGGCATCTACCACCGGGGCTGGACGGCGGTCACGCGCCATTCGACGCCCTGGACGTTCGAGGAGATGCCTGCGTTCGCAGACGACGTGTGGGAGCTCTACGACACGAGCGCCGATTGGAGCCAGTCGCACGACCTCGCTGCTGAGATGCCGGAGAAGCTGGCGGAGCTGCAAGGGTTGTGGCTGAAGGAAGCGCACAAGTACAGCGTGCTCCCGCTCGACGACCGTCGCATCGAGCGCTTCAACGCCGAGCTCGTGGGCCGGCCGGAACTCGTGAAGGGAAACACTCAGCTGCTGTTCGGCGGCATGGGCCGCCTCAGCGAGAACAGCGTCATCAACACCAAGAACAAGTCCCACGCGGTCACGGCCGAGGTGGTCGTGCCCGAGGCGGGCGCCAACGGCGTGATCGTCGCCCAGGGCGGGGCCTTCGCCGGTTGGAGCCTGTACGCGAATGACGGGCGTCTCACCTACTGCTACAACCTGCTCGGCTTGCAGCGCTTCAAGATCGGAGCGGACGCCCCGATCCCGTCCGGAACCCACCAGGTGCGGATGGAGTTCACCTACGACGGCGGCGGTCTCGCCAAGGGCGGCGCCGTCACGCTCTACCTGGACGGAGGGGACGTGGGTGAGGGTCGCGTCGAGGCGACCGTGCCGCTGATCTTCTCCGCGGACGAGACCGCCGACGTCGGACAGGACACTGCGTCCCCGGTCAGCGACGACTATCAGGGTGAAAGCAGTGTGTTCAACGGCACGGTCAACTGGGTGCAAATCGACCTGGGCGAGGACGCGCAGGACGCCGACCACCTGATCACCCCCGAGGAACGACTCCGCGTCGCGATGGCAAGGCAGTAAGCGGGAGGCGACGAGGCGCGCCGACGCGGCACGTCACTCGGCTCGGCGAGGCCTCTGGATGCAGCGGAAGCCGACATGGCTCGTGGTGGTGTCGGCGGACTCTGCCTGGCGGGCCGCCGGCCGGTAGCGGAGGCAGTAATTGGGCGCGCACAGGTGCGACCCGCCTTTGATCACAAAGCGGGGAAACGGGTCGCCACTCCCCGCTCCGCCGGTCGACGTGGCTCGCGGGTTCTGCGGACCGCAGCACGGCTGTGGTTCTTGGCCGGCATCGGTGGGCGCGAAGGCGTCTGCCGTCCACTCCCAGACGTTACCCGCCATGTCGTGGAGGCCGAAGCCGTTGGGCGGGAAGTAGTTGACGGGCGAGGTGCCGTCGTAGCGGTCGAGAAGCAGGTTCTGCCAGGGGAACTCGCCCTGCCAGGTGTTGGCCATCATCCGTCCGCGCGGCGTTGGATCGTCGCCCCAGCAGAAGACGGCAGCCTCCAGCCCGCCGCGTGCGGCGAACTCCCACTCAGCCTCGCTCGGCAGGTCCTTGCCGGCCCAGTCGGCGTAGGCGGAGGCATCGCGGTGGGAGATATGCGTGACGGGATGCCGTTCACGTCCGTGCAGCGTGCTTCCCGGACCCTCGGGGTGCCGCCACTGCGCGCCCGGTACCCACGACCACCAGTTCCGGTGGTCGCTGAGATCGACCGGACCGGTCGACCCTGTGAAGACCAGCGAGCCGGGCACCAGCAGTTCCGGCAGCGCATCCGGGTAGTCCGCCGGATCGGGCGGGAGCTCGGCCCAGGTGACGTGCCCGGTGTCCTTCACGAAGCGCCGGAACTCGGCCACGGTCACCGGATGCTCGTCCATCCAAAAACCGTCCACCGCGACTCGATGCGGCGGCCGCTCCTCGGGGTAGAAGCCGTCGGAGCCCATCAGAAACTCGCCTCCGCCAACCCAGATCATGTTCTTCGGTGTCGGCGCCAGAGCGGCAGTGGTTCTCACCGCGGCAGCATATCTCCGCTCGAACCTCTCTCAGACGTCGCCTGCGATCGAGCCACTGCACACCGCTCTCGTGTTGGCCGGTAACAACGAGGAATGAGAAAGCCCCGCATGTGCGGGGCTTTCTGGTAGCCGATCTATAAGCGGGATTCTGTCTGGGGCAGCCATCCATCTGGGCCGGCCGTCTCCGGCCGGCTCGTTGCCGCCTACCTGGAGCTCGGCGGGCCGCGTCATCGCTCCGATTGGCGTTGCACCCGGTGGGGCTTGCCTAGCCGCCCCCGTCTCCGGGGACGCTGGTGGTCTCTTACACCACCGTTTCACCCTTGCCTCGGCGTTCACGTGCGACGCCGGTGGGCGGTCTCCTCTCTGTTGCGCTATCCAGCGGGTTTCCCCGTCCGGGAGTTACCCGGCACCGTTGCCCTGTGGTGTCCCGACTTTCCTCGACGCTTGCGCGCCGCGGCTGCCTGATCGGCATCAAGAGTCTACTGGACACTGGTACCCACGGTCACGAAGATCACGCCGCCGGCGACCTGGTAGCGGCGGCCGCGCAACGTGAACTCGACGGTGAGCGTGAGCGGCCCCGGGGCCGGTGCCACCAGCTGCGCACGCCGGATGCCGGGCTTCACGAGGCGCGCCCGCACCCGCTGCGGCGCGGCCACCACCTCGACATCGCGAGCGCCCTTGGGAAGCCGGGCCACCAGCACCTGCATCGCATGCCCGGAGACCGGTTGCGACGGCCGCGACACCACCACCGGCGGCGCCCCCTGCCACGCGGCCGGCCCGGTCGCGGCGGGAGGCGCGATCACCGCCAACGCCGACAGCAGCAGCCACACCAGCGGCGCCGTCATCCCGTCAGCTCCGCCCAGATCTGGTCACGCCGCTGCTGCCCCTGTTCCGAGATCGACGGCTCGATGCTCAGGGCCAGCACCGGCAGCGGCGGGCAGATGGCCGGGTTCGCCGCCAGCTTCGGGTCAATCAGCGGCCGCGCCTGCTCGAGCGGAACTGGCAGCCGCAGCTCGCCCACCGCGCCCGCCTCGACGCTCGGTTGGAGCCACTCGTTCAGCCAGGCGTGCGCGGCCACCGGATGTGGGGCGTAGATGGGGATGCAGTAGCTTCGCACGTCCAGCGCTGAGCCCTCAGTGGGAACGAAGAAGCGCAGGTCGGTCGATGTGCGCTGGAAGTTGTGGGCACGCGTGAGCAGGGCCAGCGGCGTGCTGGGCGAGACCGGCCGCCGTCCGCCGGGGCGGCGACCCAGCACGCGTAGTGCCGGGAACAGCTCGCCCAGCCTGGTCGCGGCGTCGTCGAGATCGCTGTTGGAATCGCTGTCCCAGGCATGGCCGAGCGAAACCAGAACGGCGCCGATCACGTCGTTGGCGTCGTCGGGGACGACCACGCGGCCGGGATGCCGCTCGGCCAACGAGAACAGCGCGGTCCAGCTCTCCGATTCGATCAGCGCGACGGGGCTGACGGCCGCCCCGACGATGTCGTAGGACGCGGGTACATCGTGGCGCAGCCCGTTGTCGTCCGGCGAGTCGTTGAAGGGCTTGCGCAGCGCCGACAGGTTCGGGATCAGCTTGCGCGCGAGCGGCTCCACCTGTCCCGAGTTGACCAGGTAGGCGAGCGTGTCACCGCTGACGATGATCACGTCGAACTCGCCGTATCCGCCGGCAGCCAGCCGCAGCAGCAGCGTCTCGTCGCCGCCCGCAGACTCGGTGGTGACCGTGACGCCGGTGCGGATCTGAAAGTCGGATAGCGCCTGCGCGGGCAGCTCCGAACGCCGCCCGACCAGGGTCATGGTCTTCTCGGGGGTCTGGTCGGAACCCTGGAAGATGTTCGCCGGGAAGGTCCCGCCGCTGGAGCCGCCGCGTCCGACGCACCCAGCTCCGGCCAGCAGCGCAGCCGCCGAAGCCAGGAAGTCTCGCCGCGTACGCACGACCGCATTGTGGCAGGCCGCGTCGTTACGCCGCTTCGGACACGAGACGCAGCTGCCCGGGCGCGGGCTCCGCGTCTTCGAGCGCGCTGCCGCACTCACCGCAGACGAGCGCGTTTGGCACCGGCACCGCGGACGAGGCATCGACCAGCCGGCGCATGGTGCCACCGCAGACCGGGCAGATCGCCGAACGAGCGGGACGGGCTGCACCCGCCAGCGCCGCCAGCACGACCTGCTCGAGCGTCGGGCCGAACGCGTCGTCGAGTGTCAGCGCCGCGGTCATAGCCGTCGCAGCACCGCCCGCACCGTCCCCAGGATCGTCACCTGGTCCGGATACATCGGCTCCATGTCGTCGTTCTCCGGCTGCAGACGTACGCGGCCGGACTCGCGGAAGAAACGCTTGACGGTCGCGTCCTCGTCGCCCATCAGGGCCACGACGATCTCGCCATTGCGGGCGTCCTCTTGCTTGCGCACGACCACGAAATCGCCATCGAGGATGCCGGCGTTGATCATGCTGTCGCCCTTGACCGTGAGCAGGAAGTCGGCGTCGGCACAGAGCTGGTCGGGCACCGCCACCATGTCCTCGACGGCCTCATCGGCCACCAGGCCGGTGCCGGCGGCGACATCGCCCAACAGCGGCAGCACGTTGGTGTGGGGAGCGGCGGCGGGTGCAACAGGGGCGCGCTCGCGTGAGCGTCCGCCCTCGATCACTTCCAGCGCGCGCGGCTTGGTGGGGTCGCGGCGGATCAGCCCCGAGCTCTCCAGCCGCGCCAGGTGCGCGTGCACCGTCGAGGGCGAGGTCAGTCCCACGGCCTGGCCGATCTCGCGCACGGTCGGCGGGTAGCCCTGCTCATCGACGTGCGTGTTCACGAACTCCAGGATCTCGCGCTGTCTCGGTGATAGCTCCACAATCGCTCCTTTGTCCGAACATGTGTTCGGGTAAGCAGTGTGCCAGACCGATCGGACGGCGTCAAACCGCGGATGGGATAGGTGGGCAGGTCTCTGAAAAATACGACTGGCCAAGTTGGCGACCATCATCTAGCGCCGTTCGAATCCGATGCGCCGCGTCGACTAGGTGTGGGTCTCGGCGCGGTGCCAGAGGGCGCGCAGGGAGACTGCGAGTCGTTCCGGTTCGATGCGGTGGGGCGGGTCGAAGTGGTGGCGTTCGTCGAACACCTCGAGCTCGAAGTCCGGAAAGACCTGGCTCAGCCGGGTCGCGATCGCGCCGTATTCGTCGGGGTTGCTGAGCCCGCCGAGCGCGAAGTAGACGGGCCGGTCGAAGCGGGCGAGTGCGTCGCGGTCGAGGTCGTAGCTGCGGAATGTCTCGAGGAACGCGCGGATACCGGACGGGCGCTGCGCCATCCACGAGGGTGGCTCGCCCGGTGGGGGTGGCGGCAGTTCCACCTCGGACTTCACCCCAAGGCGCATGAATGCACGCATGAACTCGGGCGGTGGAAGCGCCTCGAGCCGGTCGTATTCCTGCCACAGCGCCAGCTCCTCATCCGACCGATCCCAGCGCCCTGCCCACGCCGGTTCGAGCAGCGCCAGACTCAGCAGCCGCTCGGGGTGATGTGCAGCGAATGCAAGCGATGCGGCACCGCCTCCCGAATAGCCGACCAAGTGGAACATCGTCCAGTCACGCTGATCGGCCGTGCGCAACACACCGTCAACCTCGTCATCGAGCGTGTAGGCCGGCGGCGGCTCAGGCGAGGCGTACACCTCGAGGTCCTTTACCAGCGCGTCCACGTCCGTCCCCAACGCCTCGACGAGCGCGCCATAGGCGGCTTGAGCCGGGAGGACACTCCCGGGGAGAAAGACGACACGACTAGCCATATGTCCTTGGTACCGCAGATTCCGCAAGTCGGCTTGTCGCCCCTTGTGCCGCCGTGATTCTCAGCCGGGCGTGCGTGCGTACTCCTCGGCGGCCTTCGTCTCGAACTCGTACGCGACGAACGGCTCGTCGCCAACTACCCACGCGTCGTGGCCCGGCTCGATCACGTACGACTGGCCGGCCGTGGCGTCGGCTTGTGTGCCGTCGTTGTGTGCGATACGCAGTGTGCCCGACTGGACGAGTCCGACGTGACGCACCTGGCAGCTGTCGGTGCCGGCAACTGGCTTGATGCACTCCGACCATCGCCATCCCGGCTCGAGCTTCATCCGAGCGGCGCTCGCAGTCTCGCCCATGCGAACGATGTGCACCGTCGTCTTGTTGGGGGAACGAACTTCATCCGGAGACTCGAAATCGCTGACGTGGACACCGGCCATGGGACCCTCCTTGTCGTGCGACTCGGCGTGCCTGTCGAGTTTCACGGGCCGAGCCAAGTCCACCGACGCTACTCCTCCACCATGTCCGCTGCAACAGCTGGTTTGCCCGGCAAGCTTGAACTTCCTATATTCAAATGATAGTTTGACGATTGTGAGCGATCGACCGGCCAAGGACGCACTCTTCGACGCCTTCGCATCGGTCGCACATGGGTTGGGGAATGGGCGCCGCGCCGAGATTGTGGATGTGCTGGCGCAGGGCGAGCGATCGGTTGACGAGGTGGCAACCGAGATCGGCCAGTCCCTGGCGAACACATCACATCACCTGCGCCTGCTGGCGAAGGCAGGATTGGTGCGGTCGCGCCGCGATGGCGTCCGGGTCGTGTACCGGCTGGCGAGCGACCGGGTCGGGGAGTTGTGGGCGGCGGTGCGTGACGTCGCGGCTTCGCACGTGGCTGAGGTAACCGTGCTTGCCAGCGAGTATCTCGGCGACCGCGGCGATGTCGAGTCGGTTTCGGCTCCCGAGTTAGCGAAGCGGCTTTCGCGTGGAGAGGTCGTGGCGCTGGATGTGCGGCCCGAGGTTGAGTACGTGGCCGGCCACATAGCTGGCGCACGGTCGGCGCCGGTGGGCGAGCTGAGCTCCCGCGTGGACGAGCTGAGGGGCCAGGGCGAGGTGATCGCCTACTGTCGCGGCCCGTACTGCGTGTACGCCGACGACGCGGTGCGGATCATGCGGAAGCACGGTCTCGAGGCGCGCCGGCTGGATGTTGGGTTCCCCGAATGGCGTCGCGCCGGCCTTCCGGTTGCCGGCGGTGGAGGTTCGTGATGCTGCTTCGTCCGTTCCTGAACGACGCGACGTCGTGTGCCAGCTATCTGTTTGGCTGCACGAGCCATGGGGCGCTGGCTGTCGTTGATCCGCACGCGGATCTGGTCGACCGTTACCTGGCGTCTGCCGACGCGGTCGGACACCCGATCGTTGCCGTGTTCGAGACCCACGTGCAGGCCGATCATGTTTCCGGGCTGCCAGAGCTGGTGGAGCGCACGGGGGCGATCCCGTATCTCCCGGCCGGAGCCGGCGTCGAGTTCGCGCACCACGCGCTCGACGACAGTGCGCTTGTCGAGCTCGGCAACACGCACGTGCGGGCGATAGCGACGCCCGGTCACGCGCCGGCCCACAACGCCTATGCAGTGTCCGACCTGCGTCGCGGCAGCGACGAGCCGTGGATCGTTTTCACCGGCGACTCGCTCCTGATCGGCGACGTCGGGCGTCCCGACCTGCATGTCTCTGGCGACCCACTGGGCCAGGCGCGCATCCTGCACGAGTCGCTTCGCCGACTGCTCGAGCTGCCCGACGGTGTCGTTGTCCTGCCCAGCCACTACGGCGGGTCGGTTTGCGGGCGCGGTCTCTCGTCCAACCCGATTTCGTCGATCGGCTTCGAGCGCGCGCACAACGAGATGCTCGGATACGCCGACGCCGACAGCTTTGCAGAGGCGCTGGTCAACGACATGCCTGAGCCGCCGCCCGGCCAGGCGCGGACTGTCGCGGCCAACCGTCGCGGCGCGGCAGGTGCACCGGCATGACCGCGGTGCGGCTGGGACTGCGTGCCAACGCCGCCCAGTTCTCGCTGCTGGTGGGCCTGAACGCCATGGTGGGCGCCATGGTCGGCCTCGAGCGAAGCGTGCTGCCCCTGGTCGGCGCGCACGACTTCGGCCTCCAATCGAAGACTCTCATCCTCTCCTTCGTGCTGGCGTTCGGGGTCGCGAAGGCCTTTACCAACCTCGCCGCCGGCAGCCTGGCCGAGCGGTTCGGTCGAAAGCGCGTGCTGGTGATCGGCTGGCTGGCCGCCCTGCCGGTGCCGGTGCTGATCGGGTTAGCGCCCGACTGGGGGTTCATCGTCGCCGCCAACGTCTTGCTTGGCATCAACCAGGGACTGGCCTGGTCCATGACGGTGATCATGAAGATCGACCTGGCCGGCCCGGCTCGCCGCGGCCTTGCGCTCGGCCTCAATGAGGCGGCCGGATACCTCGGCGTCGCCGCCGCCGCATTCACGACCGGCGTACTCGCCGCCAGCTACGCACCGCGCACCGTCGTCTGGGTGGGCGCCGCGATCATCGCGTTCGCTGGCACCGTGCTGTCGGTGCTGTTCGTACGCGACACCGGCGCCCACGTCGCGCTGGAGCAGCGCGGTCACGACAGCGGCGGCTCCCCGCACACATTGCGAACCGCCTTCGTTATGGCCAGCTTCCGTGACCCTGTGCTGCGTGCATGCAGCCAGGCCGGGCTGGTCAACAACCTCAACGACGCGCTCGCCTGGGGCCTGGCGCCGCTGTTTCTCGCAGCGCACGGCGCCAGCGTGCAGGACATAGCGATCGTCGCCGCGGTCTACCCGGTGATGTGGGGCGCTGGCCAGCTGGCCACCGGCTGGCTGAGCGACTACACGGGCCGAAAACCACTGATCGCAAGCGGCATGCTCGTCCAAGCTGGCGCCCTCGCCATCCTCGTGGCCGGGGACGGCGCCTTCCCGCCGTCGCTACTCGCCGCGTTCCTGCTCGGCGTAGGCACCGCAATGGTTTACCCGACGCTGATTGCGGCGGTGTCTGACGTAACCCAGCCGCGCGACCGCGCCCGGGTTGTCGGCGTGTACCGCTTCTGGCGTGACTTCGGCTTCGCGCTCGGTGCGCTGATCGCCGGGATCGGCACCGACCTCGCCAGCCCCACCGCCGCGATCACCCTCG
>Ga0207702_10001658_pt1 | contig 21995 bp, 16 predicted proteins | sample KBSCornC62_FD_184302 | JGI IMG/M metagenome (GOLD analysis project Ga0207702, IMG submission 184302) | Corn rhizosphere microbial communities from Kellogg Biological Station, Michigan, USA - KBS Corn C6-2 (SPAdes) (version 2) | ecosystem: Host-associated > Plants > Roots > Rhizosphere > Soil ...
CCTTGTTGGAACTGCGCCCGGCGAGGTGGAAAAACGCGCGCTCGCGCGGCACCCTGGCATCCAGGCGATCTTCGCTGGTGAAGCCGGTGTAGTCGACCCGCATGCCGAGCGCCTCGAAGATCGGCACGGCGTGACGGGTCAGCGCGAACACGCGGTCGAGGATCGGCAAGCATGCACGATCCCGCTCGTCGAACCACTCGGGGTGCGGTATCAACACATGGCGGTGCGCGGTCGGAAGATATTCCGGCCGCACGCGCTCCAGCATCAGGTTGACGTCCCAGCGTTGCGCGCTGCGGCCGGTCAAGCGTCGTGCGATCGTGCCCAGGCGCAATTTCAGCGGATACAGCGCCTTGCGCAACGCGCCACGGCGGATGCCGCTGATCGTGACATCGAATCCGGCAGCGGCCAGCACATCGTGCAGCAAGTGCAGGTTGCGGCTGAGCCCGAAGCCGTTGTCACGCGCGATCAGGTTGACCCGGATCATGTCCGCGCAACCAGGTCGTGCAGCGCAGCGTCGAGGCGCGCGGGAAACGCCGCGCGCTCGGATTCATACCAGGCACGCGCGGCCGTGCCCATCGCGGCGCAACGTGTGCCGTCGGCCGCGAGCGCGCGAGTTACCGCCGCTTCCATCGCAGCAGCATCGAAGTGGTAGGTGGTCGCGAGATGCTGGCTGCCGGTGCGCGACCATGGGACCAGGACACCGCGTTCGGGCGTGATCATCTCGTTCATCGGCGGTGCGTCCAGCGTGATCACCACCGCGCCGACACTCATGGCCTCGACGATGTAGTGACCGAAGCCCTCGGTTTCGGAGGGGCACAAGTGGAAAAGGTGCGCGTTCTGCAATCGCTTCAATTCGGCATCTTCGAGGTAGCCGATGCGGTGCACGATGTTTGCCGCCGGTGCGCCGGGTTTCGCTTCCTTCGGGTGCTGCACGACGGTCAGGCACGGCCATTCGGGATGACGACGCCACAGTGCCAGCAGGGGCTCGGTGCTCTTGGTGCGGCTGGAACCGGCGAGATGGAAAAATGCGCGTTCGCGCGGCACCGACGCGTCACGCCGATCGTCGCTGGTGAAGCCGATGCACAGCGCGCGACAACCCTGCGCCGCGAACACCCGCTGCGCTTCGCGTGTTTTCGGGAGCACGAGATCGATGCGCGGCAGCGCTTCCATGTCACGCGGCAGGAACCACTCCGGGTGCGGCAGCAGCACGCGATGCCGCGCATCGTCCAGGAATGCCGGCGCGACGTGTTCCTCCATCAACACGAGATCGAAGGGCGGCGGCAAGCCACGGCGCCGCCTCCACGCGAGTTGCCGCGCATGCCATTGCCCTTTCGCGCGCTGGACCAGGCCGGGAAGGCCGCCACGCCGGCGCGTGTTGGTGAAGTCCACCCGATAGCCAAGGCCACGCAAGGTTTCCCGCAGAAGACGCAGATCGCGCGACAGGCCGACCCCATTGTCGAAACCGAGCAGGTGCACCGACAGGGGCGTGGAATCAGTCATCGAGCTCGCGGGCGCCGAATTGTCCTGCATCATCGCTCCTGGGTGGCACGCAGCCCGGCACCACGGCGTGGCGGTTGAACACGTACCACTCGCGCCGGTTGGCGTGGCCCACGTGGATCGCATCGGCCATGCGCACGCACGGCGCCAGCACACTGGCATAGGCGAAGATCCAGCGGTGCGCGGGATCGGCGGCCTGCCATTCCAGCGCTTGCCGCAACTGATCGTGCCAGGCGAGTTTGAAACCGAAGTTGACGGTGTCGCGACCCAGCATGTCCAGCATCAAAAGGTTTTGCTCCTTCCACGCCACCAGCGCGATCGGATCGCCCGCGGGAACCAGGCTCGCGGCACGCGCCATCACCGCGCGCGAGGACGAGTAACCATTCAAAAGCGGATACGCGACCAGCCCCCAGATACCCCAGGTGATCAATGCGAAAGCAGCCCATCCCCACGGCGCGTGACGCGGTCGCGCGAGCAGCGCGATCACGGCGCCCGCACCGCCGATGCCGATGATCATGGCGATCAGCGGCTGCGGCGCACCGTCCAGCACCGATGTCGCCAGCGTGACCAGCTTGTGCAGATGGCCCGAATGCATGCCGAGGCCCGCGACCAGCAGCACCAGCGCCAGCAGCAGCGTCGACAGCCACAACGCCCAGCGGAACGAGCGCGCCCGGATGATGTCGGGTAACAGCGGCGCCAGCGCGATTGCGGTGATCGGCAGCGCCGGCAGGATATAGACATCGCGCTTGCCGCCGCTCAGCGAAAAGAACAACACCACCAGGACGACCCACGCGAGCGGCAGCACGCTGCGCGCATCGCGTGCGCGCAAGGCGCGTGACCAGCCCGGAATCGCCCACGGGATCGCCAGCGACAACGGCAACCATTCGAACGCGATCACCGGCAGATAGAACCACCATGGATGGATGTGGTGTGCGGGTTCGGCGTAGCGCGACACTGTCTGGCCCAAAAGAATATCGTGCGCGTAACGCGCATAGGCTGCATCGCCTGCATGCAGGTGCAGCGCCGACCACAGCATCGGCAGTGCCCAGCCGAACACAGGAACCAGCAACAACAGTGCCAGCCACCAGCGTGCATCGCGATTCTGCGCAGGCAAAACATTGTTCCAGCCGCGCCAGCGCACGAACCAGAACGGCACGAACACCAGCAGCGCGACAACGCCAACACCCTTGGTGATCACACCAAGGCCCGCCGCGATAAAACCGATCGCGTACCAGCGCCACGCGGGGCCCAGCAACAGGTGGCGCAAGAGGCCGTACATCGCCAGCGTGATCCAGAACGTCTCCACGCCGTCGATCTGTGCGGCGCGCATCTGGTAGGTGAAATCGAAGCTCACCAGCACTGCCGCGGCGGCCAACAATCCGGCGCGATGGCTCCATTGCCGGCGCACGAAGTCGTACACCAGTGCAATCGTGCCCAGGCCGGCGAGCAGCGACGGCAACAGGAACCAGCCGCGCCAGCCGCCGGTCAGGAAATACGCGCAGGCCTCCAGCCACATGAACACGGGCGGCTTGTCGGAATACAGCTCCACGCCGCGGTGCGGGAACAACCACTGCCCGTTGGCCAGCATGTCGCGCGCGACCAGCGCGAAGCGCGGTTCGTCGGATGGCCACGGATCGCGCAGCCCGATGCCGAGCCCCAGCAGCAGCAACGCGAACACGAACAGCAGCGCGAGTTGCGCGCGTTCATCATCGATCCAGCGAAGGTTGTTGGTGGAAGCCGGTTTGTTCGTCACGGCGCGATTGTATGCGCGCTCGGGTCAGCGCTTTTCGAGGATCGCGTAATACATCCCGTCGAGCCCGCTTTCGCCAGGCAGAATCTGTCGGCCGGGGCCGGCCGCGTGACCCACCGGCAAGTCGCACGGTTCGGGTCGTGCATCCGCATGCGCATCGAGAAATGCGCCCGCGACGCGTTCGTTTTCCGCGCGCAACACTGAACAGGTGGCGTATACCAGCCGTCCGCCGGGCGTCAGCAACGGCCAGAGTGCCGCGAGCAGCCGCGACTGTCCGCGCGCAAGTTGCGCGATATCGCCTGCGCGCCGGTGCAGCTTGATGTCGGGATGCCGCCGGATCACGCCCGTGGCGGAGCACGGTGCGTCCAGCAGGATGCGGTCGAACGGCTGGCCGTCCCACCATTGCGCGGGCTCGCCCGCGTCGCCTGTTTGAATGTTCCCGGGCAAACCAAGCCGTTCGAAGTTCGCGCGAATCGAGTCGGTGCGCCGTGCGTCCGCGTCGAGCGCAACGAGTTGCACGTCGGCACGTTCCAGCATGTGGCAGGCCTTGCCGCCCGGCGCGGCGCAGGCGTCCAGCACGCGCGAGCCGTCGCGCAGGTCCAGCAGGTCCGCGGCGCATTGCGCTGCGCCGTCCTGCACGGAGAAATGGCCCTCGGCGAATCCCGGCAGGCGCGTCACGTCGGTATTCTCTGACAGCGTGACGCCGTCACGCAGGAAAGCGTGCGGTTGTGCCTCGCAACCAGCTTGCGCCAGCGCCGCCAGCATTCGGTCGCGCGTCGTGCGCCGGGCGTTGACGCGCAACATCGGCGGCGTCGACGCGTTGTTTTCAGCGAGGATCGCGTCCGTCTGCTCCGGCCAGTCATGCGCCAGCGCATCGATCAGCCAGTGCGGATGCGCGCTGCGCGTCTCGACGTCACGGTCGAGCCGCGCGTTGATCGAATCGCGTTCGCGCAACCAGCGCCGCAGCACCGCGTTCGCGAGTTTCGCGAAACCGCCGCGACCCAGTGCGCGCGTGGCCTCGACCGTGGTCGCGACCGCCGCGTGCGGCGGCAACCGCAGGGTTTCCAGTTGCACGAGGCCCAGCACCAGCAGCGCGTGCAGCGCGGGTTCGCGCTTGCGCAGCGGCTGTTGCAGTAATCCATCGAGTGCCTTGTCGAAGCGCACCCACCAGCGCGCGCCTTCGTTGCACAACGCGGTGAGAAGCGCGCGATCGCGCGCGTCGGGGAGTTTCGCCTGCGCGGGCCGCAGTTGTTCGCGCAGGGAGCTGCCACGCAGCGCGACCGCCGCGAGCACTTCCGCCGCCAGCGCGCGGGTATCGGTCATGCCGTGCGCAGGTCGCTGCGCGCGTTCAAGTAATCGGCGGTGCCTAGCACGCGTCCGCCTGCACGTTGCAATTTCAGAATCCGCAATACACCTTCGCCGCAGGCGATGTCGATGCCGAGTTTGGATGCGCTGACGATTGCGCCCGGACTTTTGTCAGCGTGTTCCGGTGTGGCGGGCAATGCCGATGCGGCCCATACCCGCACGCGTTCGCCCGCCAAAACCGCTTCCGCCACCGGCCACGGGTCGAATGCGCGCACCTTGCGTTCGAGTTCGATCGCTGGCCGCGAAAAATCGAGCCCGGCCTCGGATTTCTCGAGCTTGTGTGCGTAGGTCGCGCCGGTTTCGGGCTGCGGCGTTGCGTGCAGGTTCCCACCGGCGATCACGTGGCGCAATCCTGCCGCCAACGCCTGTGCGCCGATTTCCGCGAGCCGGTCGTGCAGCGAACCGCCGGTATCGTCGCTGCGGATGGGCGTCGATTCCGAAAGCAGCACGGGACCGGTGTCGAGTCCCGCTTCCATCTGCATCAGGCACACGCCGGTTTCCGCGTCGCCGGCCAGGATCGCGCGCTGGATCGGCGCCGCGCCGCGCCAGCGCGGCAGCAGCGACGCGTGCACGTTCCAGCAGCCGAGTCGCGGGATCGCCAGCACCTTGCGCGGCAGGATCAAGCCGTAGGCGATCACCACCATCAGGTCGGGTGTGTAGTCGCGCAGGTGTGCTTGCGCTTCCGGCGTCTTCAACGATTCGGGTTGCTCGACTGGAATGCCCGCGGCGAGCGCCGCCTGTTTCACCGGACTGGGCGCCAGTTTGCGCCCGCGTCCCGCGCGGCGGTCGGGTTGCGTGTAAACCGCGACGACGTCCGTATCGGCATCAATGCACGCGCGCAATCCCGGTACCGCGAATTCGGGTGTGCCGGCGAACACCAGCCGCAGTGGGCGCGTCGGCACGAGCGCGTCAGCCCGCGTGACGCCGCTGCTTCTCCAGCTTGCGCAGCAGCAGCGAACGTTTCAGCGGCGACAGATAATCGACGAACACCTTGCCGACCAAGTGATCCATCTCGTGCTGGATACACACCGCGAGCAGGCCGCCGGTTTCGAGTTCGAACGTCCTGCCGGCGACGTCCTGCGCCCGCACGCGGATCCACTCCTTGCGCTCCACGTCGGCATACACGCCCGGGAACGACAGGCAGCCTTCCTGGCAGACCTCGGTACCACGCGTTTCCAACAGCTCGGGATTCACGAACACCTGCGGATCGTCGTGGGTCTCGGACGCGTCCAGCACCAGCAGCCGCTTCGGCACGTTCACCTGGGTCGCGGCGAGGCCAATGCCCGGCGCCGCGTACATGGTTTCCAGCATGTCATCGGCCAGGCGTTTCAGGTCGGTGTCAAACGCCTCGACCTTTTGCGCGACAAGGCGCAGGCGCGGATCGGGGAATTCGAGGATGTCGAGTTTGGCCATGACGGGCGCGGTATCAGGGAGCAAGGGTCAGATGGGGGCTGCCGGAGGCGTTTTCACGCCGGCATAGCCTAGCAGCGGTGTGATCTTCCCCGTGGTTTCGAACACCCCGTCACCAAACGTGAAGTTTTTGCTTGCCGCCGCCGGCCTTTCGGGTACACTCGGCTGAAACTCGTGGGGGATCGGGGGATTGCCGGTCATGTTTAAGAAACTGCTTGCGCTGAGCGCGGGTTTGTTGATCACGTTCGCCGCGTACGCAGCTGGAGCCCAGCTGCGCGCCGATCACCCGCACACCTATGTGGTGAAGAAGGGCGACACGCTGTGGGGCATCTCGGCGCGTTTCCTCCAGAAGCCGTGGTTGTGGCCTGAGATCTGGGACGTCAACCAGCAGGTCTACAATCCGCACCGCATCTATCCGGGCGACGTGCTGGACCTTGACGTGAATGGCCTGCACGTGGCCAAGCGCGCCACGGTCGAGGCCAATCCGATCCCGACGGTGCCGCTGTCCGCGATCGAGCCCTTCCTCAAGGATTTCCGCGTGCTCACGGCGGCGCAGTTGCGCCAGACGCCGTATGTGGTGGCGGCCGAGGAGAACGAGCCGCGCGCCACCGAAGGCATGAACGTGTACGTGCGCAACCTGCCGGCGGCGGCCGTCGGCCAGCGTTTCGCGATCGTGCGCCCGACCCACGTGTTCCGCCAGTTCAACGATGGCGGCCGGACGGATGACGTGGGGCACCTGGTCAACAACAACGTGGACCTCGCACCGGGTCCGTGGCAGGAAGATTTCCGCAACGACGGCCACTTCGGCCGCGGCACGGAAATCGGTACCGAGGTGCGCGTGATCGGCACCGCGCAGGTGCTGAAGAACGGCGATCCGGCCACGCTGCTGCTCACCAATGCCCGCATGGAGATTCGCGCCGGCGACCGCCTGATGCCGGTCGACGATACTCCGTACGACTTCACCTACTACCCGCACGCCCCGCGCAACGCGCCCGCGGACGCCCACATCATGGCGCTGTCCAATGGCTACGACAGCAATTCGTTCCAGGGGCCGATGGATGTGGTCGCGCTCAACGTCGGCAGCGACGACGGCGTGGACAACGGTACCACCTTCGCGATTTACCAGCCGGGTGACACCGTGACCGACCTCGTCCAGGGCAACACCAACCGCCGGGAGTTCGGCCCGAAGGTCAAGCTGCCCAGCGAATTCGTGGGGCACCTGATGGTGTTCCGCACCTTCTCGCACGTGAGTTACGGGCTGGTGATGGACGGCATCCGTCCGGTGAAGGTCGGCGACGCGGTGCAAGCGCCCGAATAACGTAACAAAAAGGAAAAGCCTTACACGACGGCGCGGCTTCGACCGCGCCGTTTGTTTTTGCGGCCGCCCCTACACTTGCCGTCATGAGTGACAATGACGAGCTGCTTGCCTGGCTGACCCTGCTGCGCGCGCCAGGATTGGGCGGCGCAGGGCTGCGCGCCTTGCTGCAGCGGGCAGGGACGGCGCGCGCGATTTGCCGCGATCCGCGCTCATTACGCGCATCAGCCGGACTCGACCAAACCGCACTGGAATGGATGGCCGATCCCGACACCGCGCGGCTGGATGCGGACCTGGCATGGTTGGCGCAGCCCGGTCATCGGCTGCTGCGTTGCGACGAAGCCGATTTCCCGCCGCAACTGGAAACCATCCCGCAGCCACCCGCGGCGTTGTTTGTCGCCGGCGATCCGGCCGCGCTGCTGGGGCCGCAGGTGGCGATCGTGGGCGCCCGCAGCGCCACCGCACAGGGCCTGGCCAATGCCCGCGACTTCGCCCGCACCTTGAGCCACGCGGGCCTCACGGTCACCAGCGGCATGGCCGATGGCATCGACGGTGCGGCACACGCCGCCGCACTGGAAGCGGGCGGCCAAACCGTGGCCGTGGTCGGCACCGGGCCCGATCTGGTTTATCCGCGCAAGCACCGCGATCTGGCGGCCCGAATCGTCGAACGAGGCGCAATCGTCAGCGAGTTTCCGCCGGGAACCGAGGCGCGGCCGGATCATTTCCCGCGTCGCAACCGCCTGATCGCGGGCTTGGCGCTCGGCACGCTGGTGGTGGAAGCGGGCTTGCAATCGGGATCCCTGATCACCGCGCGGCTGGCGGTGGAAGCGGGCCGCGAAGTGTTCGCGCTGCCGGGTTCCATCCACAATCCGCTCGCCAAGGGCTGCCACCGCCTCCTCCGCGATGGGGCGCGGCTGGTCGAAACCGCCGCCGAGGTGATCGAAGCCCTGGTGCCCGCAGCGCAGGCGCAGGGCGCCGGTCTGCGCGCAAGGCTGGAGACCGCCGGCACCCCGGAGGCACCGCAGTCGTCGAGTGACGATCACGGCCAAGATCCTGATTATGTTTCACTTCTCGCCGCGCTTGGGGACGTGCCGGCGTCGCTGGACGAACTGGCCGAGCGCACCCGGCTGGCGCCCGCTGCGCTGTCCTCCATGCTGCTGTTGCTGGAACTGGAAGGCGTGGTCGGCCCGGCCGTGAACGGGCGCTGGCAGCGCGTTTTCACCGGGAAAGCTTGACACGACCACCCTGCGCGTGTGTTCACTATATATAGGGGGCGGCCCGGGCCGCCCATGGAACGTATCAAGACATGGCCAAGAACCTCCTCATCGTCGAGTCGCCCGCCAAGGCCAAGACGATCAACAAATACCTCGGCGACGACTTCAAGGTGCTGGCCTCGTACGGCCACGTCCGCGACCTCGTGCCCAAGGAAGGCGCGGTCGATCCCGACCACGACTTCAAGATGGACTACGCGCTGATCGAGAAGAACGTCAAGCACGTCGATGAGATTGCCAAGGCGGCCAAGGTTGCCGAGTCGATCTATCTGGCCACCGACCTGGATCGCGAGGGCGAGGCGATCAGCTGGCACATCAGCGAGATCCTGAAGCAGCGCGGTCTGCTGAAAGACAAGGAAACCCATCGGGTGGTGTTCAGCGAAATCACCCCGCGTGCGATCAAGGAAGCCGTGGCGCATCCGCGCAAGCTGTCGCACGACATGGTCGATGCCCAGCAGGCGCGTCGCGCGCTGGATTACCTGGTCGGTTTCAACCTGTCGCCGGTGCTGTGGCGCAAGGTGCAACGCGGGTTGTCGGCCGGACGCGTGCAGTCGCCGGCGCTGCGGATGATCGTCGAGCGCGAGGAGGAGATCGAAGCCTTCAAGCCGCGCGAATACTGGACGGTCGAGGCGAAACTTTCGCACAAGGATGGCGAATTCACTGCGCGCTTGGTGAAGCTGAACGGCAAGAAGTTCGAGCAGTTCGACCTTACCAATGCCGACGATGCCCACGCCGCGCGCGACGCGTTGCTGCGCGCCGCGGGTGGCGGGCTCACGGTCGGCGACATCCAGTCCAAGCAGCGCCAGCGCCGGCCAGCCGCGCCGTTCACCACATCGACGCTGCAGCAGGAAGCCGCGCGCAAGCTCGGCATGGCCACCAGCCGCACCATGCGCATCGCGCAGGGTTTGTACGAAGGCGTATCGCTGGGCGGAGAGGGCAACGTCGGCCTGATCACCTACATGCGTACCGATTCCACGCACCTGTCGGGCGAGGCGGTTGGCGAACTGCGCCAAGCCATCGAGCGCGAGTTCGGCAAGCAGGGCCTGCCCGAGCACGCGATGGTTTACAAGACCAAGTCCAAGAACGCGCAGGAAGCGCACGAGGCAATCCGTCCGACTTCGGCGCTGCGCACGCCGAAATCCGTCGCGGCGTATCTCACGCCCGACCAGTTGAAACTGTACGAGCTGGTCTGGAAGCGCGCGGTCGCCTGCCAGATGAAACCGGCGACGCTCAATACCGTTTCCGTGGAATTCCCGTGCGGCGCCGATGCCGGTTTTCGCGCCACCGGCACCACCGTGGTCGACCCGGGCTTCCTCGCGGTGTACGAGGAAGGCCGCGACATCAAGGGTGCCGAAGACGACGACGAGAAGCGCAAGTTGCCCGCGTTGGCGAAAGGCGAAGCGGTACCGCTTACCGACATCGCCACCGACCAGCATTTCACCGAACCGCCTCCGCGTTATTCCGAGGCCTCGCTGGTCAAGACGCTGGAGGAGTATGGCATCGGGCGTCCGTCGACCTACGCCAGCATCATCCAGACGCTGCTGTCGCGCGAATACGTGATCCTGGATTCGCGCCGCTTCAAGCCCACCGACGTGGGCCGCGCGGTCGCGAAGTTCCTCACCGCGCACTTCACGCAATACGTCGATTACGACTTCACCGCAAAACTCGAGGACGAACTCGACGCGGTCAGCCGCGGCGAGGAGGAATGGCGCCCGCTGATGGCGGGTTTCTGGAAGCCGTTCAAGGCGTTGGTGGACGACAAGATGGAATCGGTCGATCGCAGCGAGGCGACCGGCGCGCGCCTGCTGGGTGACGATCCCAAGACCGGCAAGCCGGTTTCCGTGCGGCTCGGCCGCTACGGACCGTACGCCGCGCTGGGCGACAAGGACAGCGACGAGAAACTGAAATTCGCGTCGCTGCTGCCCGGCCAGAGCATGCACACGATCACGCTGGAAGAGGCGCTGGAACTCTTCAAGCTGCCGCGCGAACTCGGCAAGGATGGAGACGGCGAGGACATCTCGGCCGGCATGGGCCGCTTCGGTCCGTTCGTGAAGAAGGGCAAGTTGTACGCCTCGATCAAGGATCCCGACAACGCGTACACCATCACTGTGGAGCGTGCGCGCGAGTTGATCCGTGAAAAGCAGGAGTTGATCGCCAACCGCGTCATCAACGATTTCGGCGACGGCATCCAGGTGTTGAACGGGCGCTATGGGCCGTACATCACGGATGGCGAGAAGAACGCGAAGATTCCGAAGGATCGTGAACCCAAATCGCTGACCCACGACGAGTGCAAGGCGTTGATCGAAGCGGCGCCGGTGCGGCGTGGTCGCGGGGCCTTCAAGAAGACCGCGGCCAAAAAGGCCGCCGCGAAAAAGGCGCCGGCAAAGAAGACCGCAGCGAAGAAAACCGCAGCGAAAAAAACCGCGACCAAAAAATCGGCGGCGAAGAAGACAGTCGCGAAAAAGACCGCACGCGCGAAGGCGTCCGCGCCCGCCGATGCGGATACGCCGCCATTCGCTGGTTGATCCATGCGTGTTTTCAGTGCCGAAGAGATCGAAGCCGCCGCCGCGCTGCTGCGCGCCGGTGGCGTGCTGGCCTATCCCACCGAGGGTGTGTACGGCCTCGGTTGTGATCCGGACAATCGCGAGGCTTTCGAAAGGATCTTCGTGATGAAACGCCGGGCACCGGAGCAGGGCGTGCTGTTGATCGCGGCCGATTTCGAGCAGATCCGGGATTGGGTGGGTGACGCGTCCGAAGCGGCGCTCGATCGCGCGCGCGCGGCATGGCCCGGCGCGCACACGTTCATCTTCCCGCGCTCGCTGCGCGTGCCGGAATGGGTCGCGGGCGGGCATGCCGGGATCGCGTTGCGTGTTACCGCGCACCCGCCGTCCGGCGCGCTTTGCCACGCCTTCCGAGGGCCGATCGTTTCGACCAGTGCCAACCGCCACGGCGAGGCGCCGGCGCGCAGCGCCGCGGACATTCGTGCGATCTTCGGTGACGAGCCCGACGGCGTGCTGGATGCGCCGCTGGGCGGCCTCGACAAGCCCACGCCGATCACGGATGCCGTGAGCGGCGCTATCATCCGCGCCTGAGGGAACGGGGAGTTTCCTGTGTCGAGCGTATTTCCAACACCGCAAAGCCAGGTGGCGGGGCCGTCGCGGCCCTTGCTTGCCGATGTGCCCGTGCAGCGCGTCATCGCGTGGCGTGACGGCCGCGCGGTGACCGTCGGCCAATTCCTGGCCGACGTCAATGCATTGGCTGCGCGCCTGCCAGCGGCGCAGGCGGCGGTCAACCTGTGCGAAGACCGCTATGCGTTCCTGGTCGCTTTCGCCGCATTGCTTGCGCGCGGCCAGATCAACCTGCTGCCGCCGTCGCGTGCCGCGCGTGCCATCGACGAAACGCTGGCCGCGCATCCGGACAGCTACACGCTGGGTGATGCCGATCTCGATCCGGTGCCGCCAGGCTATCTGCGGTTCACGGCGAACGCAGAGGATGCCTCCGCGCGCCCCGCGACGTTGATTGCCGGGACGGTATTGGCAGCGATCGGTTATACCTCCGGTTCGACCGGGGTGCCGCGAGCCAACCCCAAGCAATGGGACAAACTTGCGATCTCGACCGGGCACAACGATGCACTGTTGCGCATGCTTGCCGGCGGCGATTACCACGTGGTGGCGACCGTGCCGCCGCAGCACATGTACGGACTGGAATTCTCCGTGCTGCTGCCCCTGTTCGGCCACGCCTCGGTATGCGCGGGCAAACCGTTCTTCGCGGCCGACATCGCGGCTTCGCTGCAGCAACTGCCTGAACCCCGCATCCTCGTGACGACGCCGGTTCACTTGCACGCCCTGCTCGATTCCGGATACCCGCTGCCACAGATCTCGGGCGTCGTTTCCGCCACCGCACCGCTTTCGCGCGATCTCGCGCTTGCCGCCGAGGCGCGTTACGGCGCGCCGGTGCAGGAGGTATTCGGTTCCACCGAAACCTGTGTGATCGCGCATCGCCGCACCGCGCAGGAGGATGCCTGGACGCCGTACGCGGGTGTGACCCTGCACCCGCAGCCCGACGGCACCCGCATCGAGGCGCCGCAACTGGCGCAGCCCGTGGTGCTGGCCGACATCGTTGAACTGCTGGCCGATGGGCGCTATCGCCTGTGCGGCCGCAACACCGACCTGCTGGAAATCGCCGGCAAGCGCGCGTCGCTGGGTGACCTGACGCACAAGTTGCTGGCGGTGCCGGGCGTGCGCGATGGGGTAGTGTTCCAGATGGACGAAACCGACGCGATGGGCGTGCGTCGCATTGCCGCGCTGGTGGTTGCGCCGGACATTGATGCCGCGCAGATCCTCGATGCCTTGCGGCGTGAGATCGACCCGGTGTTCCTGCCACGTCCATTGAAGCTCGTCGATGCGCTGCCGCGCAGCGAAACCGGCAAATTGCCGCGCGGGGCGCTGCTTGAAATGCTGCGCGGCTAGAATGCGTGCTTCGCAAGGAATCCCCCGGAAACAATGAAAGTCCTGGTGATCGGCTCCGGCGGTCGCGAACATGCGCTGGCCTGGAAGCTCGCGCAATCGCCGCGTGTCGACGAAGTGATCGTCGCGCCCGGCAACGCTGGCACCGCGCGCGAGCCGCGCATGCGCAATTCGGATGTTTCAGCGACCGATCTCGACGGGTTGCTGCAACTCGCGCGTGACGAGCGCGTCATTTTCACCGTGGTGGGCCCGGAAGCGCCGCTGGTCGCGGGCGTGGTGGACACGTTCCGTGCCGCGGGTCTTCGTGTCTTCGGGCCGACCGCGGCGGCGGCGCGCCTTGAAGGTTCCAAATCCTTCACCAAGGATTTCCTCGCGCGCCACCAGATTCCGACCGCGCATTACGCGGTGTTCACCGAATTGCAACCCGCGCTCGAACACGTGCGCAAGCACGGTGCGCCGATCGTCATCAAGGCCGATGGCCTCGCGGCCGGCAAGGGCGTGGTGGTCGCGATGACGCTGGCGGACGCCGAACACGCACTCGCCGACATGCTGGGCGCGCACGCATTCGGTGACGCCTCGGCGCGCGTGGTGATCGAGGAATTCCTCGAAGGCGAAGAAGCCAGCTACATCGTGATGGCCGACGGCGCGCACTACCTGCCGATGGCATCAAGCCAGGATCACAAGCGCGTGGGCGATGGCGACACCGGTCCCAACACCGGCGGCATGGGCGCGTATTCGCCGGCGCCCGTGGTGACGCCGGAGGTCGAGCGCCGCATCCGCGAGGAAGTCATCGAGCCGACCCTGCGCGGCATGGCCGCCGAAGGCGCGCCGTTCACCGGATTCCTCTACGCCGGTTTGATGATCGACAAGACCGGCGCACCGAAAGTCATCGAGTTCAACGTGCGCTTCGGTGATCCCGAGACGCAACCGATCATGCAGCGCCTGCAATCGGATTTCGCGACGTTGATCGAGGCCGCGCTGGACCGCCGTCTTGATCGCGCCGAGGCGAAGTGGGATCCGCGCCCGTCGCTCGGCGTGGTGATCGCGGCGCACGGTTATCCCGGCAAGGTGAAAAGTGGCGACGTGATTTCGGGGTTGGATGCCGATTTCGGAGTGGACGCAAAGGTGTTCCAGGCCGGAACGAAACTCGATCACGATGGCAACGTGGTTACGGCTGGCGGCCGCGTGTTGTGCGTGTGCGCGTTGGGCGATGATCTTCCGCAGGCGCGTGAGCGCGCGTACGGCGCCGTTGAACGCCTCCATTTCGATGGCGCGTTTTACCGGCGCGACATCGGACACCGGGCATTGGCGCGGCAGTCGTGACTCACTGATTTCGTCATTCCGGGGGGGCGCCCCGAAGGGCCGAACGCGAAATCCAGCCCTTCTCTCCAGCAGATGGCGCGCTGACGTACGCACCTGCGGCTTGGTAGGCTTGGCGCCACGAGGGGAGCCGCATGAGCCAATTCCGCCTGCTGGGCAAACGCCGCTTCGCACCGTTCTTCGCGGTGCAGTCGCTGGCCGCGTTCAACGACAACGCATTCCGCAATGCGACGGTGGTGCTGGTCGGGTTCCAGTTGGGGTTGTCCACCAGCCAGATCGGGTTCTATTCGAACCTCGCGCCAGCACTGTTCATCCTGCCGTTCTTCCTGTTCTCGGCCAGTGCGGGGCAGTTGGCGGAAAAATACGAGAAGCACACGCTGATCCGCTGGGTGAAGGTGTTCGAGATCGTGGCGATGTGCGTTGCGGCGTGGGGGTTTTACGCGCGCAGCCCGCTGCTGCTGTTCGTGGTGCTGTTCCTGATGGGGCTGCACTCGACCGTGTTCGGCCCGATCAAGTACGCGATCCTGCCGCAGGTACTCGAACGCGGCGAGCTGGTGGGCGGCAACGGCCTGGTCGAAACGGGGACCTCGATCGCGATCCTCATCGGCATGATCGCGGGCGGTGCGGCGATGGCTTCGCACTTTGGCTGGCTGGCAGCCGCAGCGCTCGTGATCGGCATTGCCCTGCTGGGGCTCGCCGCCAGTCTCGCGATTCCGCGCGTGCCGGCTGCGGCGCCGAACCTGAAGTTCAACTGGAATCTCGTCGTCGAAAGCGGGCGCGTGTTGAAACTCACCGGCAAACAGCGCGCCGTGTTCAATGCGATCCTCGGCATCTCGTGGTTCTGGTTCTTCGGCGGCGTGGTGACCGCGCAGCTTCCGAACTACACACGCCTGTATCTCGGCGGCGGTGCGAGCGTGGAGATATTGGTGTTGGCGTTGTTCTCGATCGGCGTCGGCATCGGTTCGCTGTTGTGCGAAAGGCTCTCGGGTCACAAGGTCGAGATCGGGCTGGTGCCGCTGGGCGCGTTCGGGATGACACTGTTCGGCATCCTGCTGTATTTCGCGCGTCACGCCACGCCGGGCTACACCGGCCTCGATTGGCTGGCCTTCCTGCATGCCCCGGGGAATTGGTGGATCGCGCTGGATCTGGCACTGCTTGGCCTGTTCGCCGGCTTCTTCATCGTGCCGCTGTTCGCGCTGGTGCAGAGCCGCACGCCACAGGGTGAACTCTCGCGGGTGATTGCGGGCAACAACATCATCAACGCGGTGTTCCTGGTGGTCGCGGCGGTGTTCTCGTTCGGATTGCTGGCGGCGGGACTCACGATCCCACAGTTGTTCCTTGTCACTGCGGTTCTGAACGCGGTGGTGACCCTGTGGATATTCCTGCTGGTGCCCGAGTTCCTGATGCGCTTCGTGGACTGGCTGCTGATCAGTGTTCTGTATCGCGTGCGGACGGAAGGTCTGGAGCGGATTCCGGACGAAGGACCGGCGCTGCTGGTCTGCAACCACGTCAGCTTCATGGACGCGCTGATCATCATGGGCAGCGTGCGGCGGCCGGTGCGCTTCGTGATGTACCACAAGATCTTCAAGGTGCCGGTGTTGAGCTTCGTGTTCCGCGCCGCCAAGGCCATTCCCATCGCGGGCGGCAAGGAAAATCCCAAACTGATGGTGCGCGCGTTCAATGCCATCGACGCCGCGCTCGCCGAAGGCGAACTCGTCTGCATCTTTCCCGAAGGCGGCCTGACGCTGGACGGCGAAATTGCGCCATTCCGTCCGGGAGTCGAGAAGGTCCTCGTGCGACGGCCGGTGCCGGTGATCCCGATGGCGCTGCGCGGGTTGTGGCGCAGCATGTGGAGCCGGCGTGACTCGAAGCTCGGACGCGCCCGCCTGCCGCGGCGATTCCGCGCGCATGTCGAGCTGTCGGTGGGGACGCCTATGGCCGGGACAGCGAGCAGTGCCGAGGCGATGGAAGGGGCAGTGCGGCAGCTGCGCGGCGCCGAGGCCTGACGGGTCGGTCGCGGCTACAAAAAACAGGCTGCGGCTTTCGCCGCAGCCTGCAGCATACGTCGACGAAAGGATTTACCGGCGGCTGATGGTGAACGCGCCGACATCGACGCCAAGATCGATGCCTTCGCCATGGCCGGCGAGCGCCAGCGAAACGGTGCCCTTGGTCAGCACTTGCGCTTGGGCGGATTTGACCACGCCCGCATGCGCGCCGCCCTGTGCGTAACGGCCCAGCACGTCGTTGATGGAGTGCACGTCGGTGAACTTGCCGCTGCCGTGGTCGATATGCCACTTGCCGGCGGTCAGTCCGCCGCCCTTGACGCTGATTTTCACCGGCATCGACCGGCCGTTCTCGCACGTCACGCGGCCCACGCCATCGGCGTGCTTGTAGATCAGCGACCAGCCGGTGAGCGAGAAGGTCAGTTTGCAATCGAGGTCGGGGGCGCTGTGTTCGCTGACGCTCGAATGATGGGCCTGCGGTGCGGCGGGTGCGGCAATGCCCGCGGCGGCCATGGCAGCCAGCAGGCTGGCGGTGATGAGGGGAAGCTTCTTCATGGTGCTCTCCTTTCCGCGTGAAAACATGCCCAGTTTCCGGGATGAAACTGAACGCGCTCGAACGGCGCGACGAGACGGTTCAGCAACCTGAGTTGTAGCCGAACGCCGCACTGCGCCTGCCAATGAAAGCCCTGCGCGCAGCGGCATTCGCTGATCGATGCGATACTTGCACGGATCGAATTTGCGAACACCCCATCCATGTCGGTTTCCGTGCTGCGCATTGCCACCCGCAAGAGCCCGCTGGCCCTGTGGCAGGCCGAACACGTCGCGCAACGCCTGCGCGAAGCGCACCCGGGCCTGACGGTGGAGTTGCTGCCGCTGTCCACGCGCGGCGACGAAGTGCTGGATCGCTCGCTGGCCGCGATCGGCGGCAAGGGACTGTTCCTCAAGGAACTGGAAATCGCGATCGCCGAAGGACGCGCCGATCTTGCCGTGCATTCGCTCAAGGACGTGCCCGCGCAACTCGACCCGCAATTCGAATTGGCCGCGATCCTCGAACGAGCCGATTGCGCGGATGCGTTCGTCAGCAACGACTACACCTCGCTCGATCAGCTTCCGCACGGAGCGCGCGTCGGCACGTCATCGCTGCGTCGCACCGCGCAATTGCGCGCGCGCCGTCCCGATCTCGAAGTCGCGGACCTGCGCGGCAACGTCGGTACGCGCCTCGCCAAGCTGGATCGGGGCGATTACGCGGCGATCATCCTTGCCGTGGCGGGCCTCGAACGCATGGGACTCGCAGCGCGCATCCGTTCGCGGCTTGCACCGCCCGACTGGTTGCCGGCACCGGGGCAGGCCGCGATCGCCGTGGAAACCCGCGCGGACGATGCGCGCGTGATCGAATGCGTGAAAGTGCTGGATGATGCGCGTACCCGCCGCTACGTGTCCGCGGAACGTGCGCTCAACGCGGCGATGGGCGGCGACTGCACCATGCCGCTGGGTGCGTGGTGCGAAGCACTCGCCGGTGGCGGCCTGCACCTGTGCGGATTGCTGGGCGACGCGCGTGACGGACGCCTGCTGCGCGCCGATGCGCGCGGCGATGATCCCGTCGTGCTAGGGCACGAAGTCGCACGCCTGTTGCGCGCACAAGGCGCGGATGCGTTGCTGGCTACGAGGTCGTAACGTCGGCAAGCGGCCGATTCTGTTGAAAAACTCACTGCGCACGTGCGGCGGCGAAAAAAGTGCCAGCTCGCAACAGAAACTGGGCCACGAGAGTTCGATCGGATGTCGTTCGAAGGCAAACTTTCGCTGTCATCGCACTCTCGTGACTGACGTTTCCCGAGCGAAATTCTGGGATCGAGTTTTTCAACAGAATCGGCCAATACCCGTCAGCCGTGACCTGAATCGTGTCGTCACATTGCGGGCATTCAAAGTGTTGCCACTTAGTGGGCTTGGGACCACGCTCCCGCGTTGCCGGCGGCGCGCACCCATGTCCTGGCCCAGCTTCCCTTCCCTCTGCATCCTGCCTCGGGTGTTCGCGCGAACCCTCGATCCGCCAGCGTGCCGATTCACCCGCTGGAGCGCCGCCCTCTGCAGCTACTGCACCGTCATGGTGTTGTATTTCTTGACCAGCTTCTGGAAGCGCGGATCGGCGCGCAGCGCGGTATACACCGGATTGATGGCGAGGTCGCTGCAGGCGACCGGAGCGGCCGGGCAGATGGTTTCCAACCCTTGCAGCACTGCCCCGTGCTCGCCGAGCGAAGCGTACATCATGATCAGATTGAGCGTCACGTCCGGATTGGACTGGTGGCGGCTCAAGCTCTTCAGCGCGGCCAGCGCCTGCGGGCGCTGCGCAGGGTCGGCCACGGCCCGGTACGCCAGCCGGCCGGTCGCGACCTGCTCCCGGTCCACGGGGGTCGCGGGTTTCACCAGATCGAACGCCGCCACCATCCTGTCGTACTGGTGCAACTGCTGGTACGCATAAGCGAGATAGAACGCGCTATCCACGCTCGCGGGATCGAGCCGGACCAGGGCCTGGGCGGCCGTCACCATCTGCGCCCAGTCGTCGAGGTCCTGGTCATACGTGGCGAGATTGTTCCAGGCGGTGGCGTTGTCGGGATCGAGCTGGATGGCTTCCTGCGTTTGTGCCACCTTCTGCTTGAGCGGCGGCAGCAGGTTGCCGTAATCGATATGCGCGGTGACATTGCTGGGATCGAGCGCCAGCGCCTTCTGGAATTCTGCCGTGGCCTTGGCGCGGTCGGGCGGATCGCTTTCCATATCCGCAACGCCGAGTTCCACCCAGGCATCGGCATTGTTCGGATCGAGTGCCAGCGCCTTCCCGGCTTCGGCGCGGATCCGCGGCAGCGTGGCCGGGAGCGACAGGTCGGAACGCTGGGTCAGGCCGAGCAGCGCGTGCGACAGCAGCGCATGGGCGTCGGCATAGTTCGGATCGAGCGCGATGGCCTGCTCGAAATCCTTGCGCGCGGCGGTGATACTTGCGGCATCGAGCTTGTCCAGAAGCGCGCGACCCTTCAACACCAGGTCGTGGGCTTCGGGGTTGCTGGTGCCGCCCTGGGGCAGTTCGGCCTGCGCGAACTTCACCTGCAGCGCCTGTGAGATCGCCTGCGACACCTTGTCCTGTACCGCGAAGATGTTGGCGAAGGAATCGTCGTAGTGCTGCGACCACAGCTCGTAACCCGTCACCGCGCTGACCAGCTCCACGCTGATCCGCACTTCATCGCCCTCGCGCGCGATGCTGCCGTGCAGGATGTTGGCGACATCCAGCTTCTCGCCCACGGCGCGCGCCGTGAGCGCGGAGTCCCGAAGCGTCGAGGCCGTTTCCCACGCGATCACGCGCAGGGCCGGGTTCTGGCCGAGCGCGCCGGTGAGTTCCTGGGTGATGCCGTCGCTGAAATACTGCTGCTTGGGATCGCCGCTGAGGTTCTTGAAGGGCAGCACCACCAGCGTGTCCTTGGCGGGGTTGAAGGCGGCGGGTGTGGCTTTCGGCGGTGCCGCTTCGACAACCGGTGAGCTGGAAGCGGCCGCCTTGGCGCCGGGCGCTGCGTTGGCTGCCGCGAGAGCTTTCGATTCCGCGGCCGGTTCGGCGCGCCCCGACACCAGCACCCGCCAGCCCAGGAGCGCCACCGCCACGAGCAGGATGCCGATGGTGATCGCGTTGAGCTTGCGCGCGATCTGGCGGTGTTCGTGTTCCGGCCGTGCGCTCGGCGAGTCGGCGGCCTCGGTGCGGCGAATGCCTTCGGGCGTGATCTCGTAGGCCCATGCCAGCACCAGCGCGATCGGAAAACCGATCGCGATCAGGACGACCACGAGCCGCACATCGGCATTGGGAATGTTGAAGAACGGAAAGACCTGGGTGGCGATCTGCACGATCAGCCAGCCGGCCACGGCGTAGGCGACCGCCGTGCGCCACACATGGCGGCGCTTCAGTTCCTCGAGGAAACCGGACTTCTCCGCCACGTGAACCCCAGATTCCCGCCGGCGACAGGCCGGCCTCCAGTGCGGCGAGTGTACGCAATCCCGGGGCTGAGTGCAGGGAGTGCGGTAAGCCCACGAATTGCCAGGCAACCCGAAAGCGGCCGGTCATCAAGGACCGCAACGGGTCGACTGTGATCGTCTGACTCAGGAGCGTCGCGATTTCATGCGATGAGACACAATCCGGCCAAGAGCGAACCTTAGTGTGTCTTCTGACTTTTGTTGGAGAAAGCGGGCGTAAGCTACCTGATCGACGGTTTCGTGCCGAAGCTGACAGCGAGTAACATTGCGACGGGACGAACTGGCAGGATCAGTCATCAGCGGGTGCCGGAGGATGCGTCTATGCGTGTTCCTGCAGTGGTTGCCGCGCTTCGAGTCATTGTGATGCTTGTGCTTGCGTCGGTTGTTGACGGGCCGGGCGCTGAAGCCGCCCAAGGCGCTCCCGCCGCAGCCCCGAAACGCGTTACCGAGATCATCTTTCTCGGCACGGCGGGCGGGCCGCCGTTGCGGCTCGCCCGGTCGGAGCCCTCCACGCTGCTCGTCGTGGACGGGCGCGAGTACTTGATTGATTGCGGAATCGGAACCGAGCGCCGGATGATCGAGGCCGGCATCAAATCCGAGCAAATCAAGACCATTTTCTTCACGCATCTCCACGCAGACCACGACCTCGGCCTGGCCGATGTCATGGCGAACGATTTTGTCCATACGGATCTCTTCGGGGCGACCGCATCCTTCGACATCTATGGGCCGCCACAAACCAGGGAACTGGTGGACGCAGCGTTCCACTTCATCACGATCGGCTTTCGACCCTTCGAAGCTGAAAACCCTTCTGCCCGCCGCGTCATCAACGGGCAGTTCGCGAGCCCCTTCGTTGCCCACGAGTTTGATCGGGATGGCGTGATCTTTCGGGACGACAAGATCCGTGTCATCGCGACCGAAAATTCCCACTACGCATTGATGCCACTGCCACAACGTGAGGCGTTCAAATCCTATGCCTATCGGATCGAAACGCCGCACGGGGTAATCGTGTTCACGGGCGATACGGGGCCGAGCGATGCCGTGGCGCGATTGGCAAAGGGCGCCGACGTGCTGGTGGCGGAGGCGTCGAGCCGCGACCGCGAAGATCGCGATCGCTTCATCCATTCGATGGCCGCACGGAATCATTGGTCACCGAAACGCGCCCAGGCGTTCCGGGCCCACTTCATCTCCGAGCATCTCGACACGGGCAATATCGGAGACCTTGCAACGAAGGCTGGGGTAAAGGCAGTCATGCTTTACCACTACGATCCCTTGGACAAGGCCGACCAGACCGCCTATGCAAGCGGTGTCAAGAAGAAGTTTGCCGGTGCTGTTTTTGCCCCCGACGACCTCGACCGTTATTGCATGGTCACGGGCATTGTCGGTCCTTGCCGATATCGGCCGGAGCAGTCTTCCCACTAGCAGGAGAACGCCGGCCTGCTCCGCATCGCGCGGTATCGGTCGCTGATCGGCCAAGAGCGGAAATCGACTCGTGCTGTCGATTCGCCCCAAAGCGGCCCTCCGCCGAGCACCACCTTGAACAGCCGTTGATAAATCCCGCCGACCATCAAGCCGACGCCTGGGCATGGCGTCTCG
>Ga0207702_10001659_pt1 | contig 21993 bp, 17 predicted proteins | sample KBSCornC62_FD_184302 | JGI IMG/M metagenome (GOLD analysis project Ga0207702, IMG submission 184302) | Corn rhizosphere microbial communities from Kellogg Biological Station, Michigan, USA - KBS Corn C6-2 (SPAdes) (version 2) | ecosystem: Host-associated > Plants > Roots > Rhizosphere > Soil ...
CGCATGGAAGTCGATATTGTGCATCATCGTGCTGTCGGCCGCATTGCCGAGCGTCACTTCGACCGTGTCGCCGACACGCACGCGGATGAAGGGGCCGGGCACCTTCCCGTTGAAGGTCCAATAGCGGTAGGTGGCGCCGTTATCGAGCTGACCGGTGACCTCGATCGTGTCGAGGTTCACGCGAACTGTTTCGGGGTTTCGGCGGGCGATGGGCGGGGGGAGATCGGTCGCATCGCGAACGATGTCGGCAGCCGCTGCCTCCGCCACCGGCTGTGCCGTCGCCGCCGGATTGGCCGCAAGGCAGGGCGCGGCCAGCGCGATCGCCGCCGCGCTCGCCGCCACCAGAAGCTTGTTACTGAACATGTCGATTTCCTTTCTTCAACAAGTTGAGGAAAGGATAGAAGAGGCGGCGGCGGTGGCCTTGCGCAGGATCAATTGCGCACTTGTTTCGAGGTATTTGATTCAGGTCATTTCATGTGCCGCGCAGCCCGCCGCAAGCTCGGTCAGCCGTTCGGGGGCAACAACATGCAGTTCGTGCACCCCCATCATGCGGATCAGCCGTCCAGACTTGAGCGCGCTCAGTTCGCGGCTGACAGTTTCGATCCGCAGCCCAAGATAGTCGGCGATGTCCATGCGAGACATGGGCAGCCTGGCTTGCATCGGTTCGCCCGCCGTTTGCGCCGTCCGGCCGGCCATCTGCAGAATGAAGCTAGCGAGCCGTTCGGCGGCGGTCTTCCGGCCGAGCAGCATGAGCTGATCGCGCGTTGCGGAAAGTTCGCGCGTAGCAGCCGCAAAAAGCCGGCGCTCCAGTTCAGGGTGGCTCTCGACAAAAGCGTCAAAACGCGCGTGGGTGAACTGGCAGAGTTCGGCCTCGCCGACCGCTTCGGCGGTGAAGGGATGCTCGTCCTCCATGGTTACGCCCAGGAAGTCGCCTGGAAAGGCGAATCCTGCGACCTGCCGCCGCCCGTCCGAAAGCAGCTTGGAAAGGCGGAGCACGCCGCGGGTCAGCGTGAAGACGTGCGTCGCGGCATCGCCCTGCCAGCAGAGCGTCTCGCCGGAAGCTAGCATCTTCTTGCTACCCGACCTGCGGAAGACCGCCAGGTCCGGGTTAGCGAGGGCGTTGCAGATCGCGTGGTCCCGGACAGGGCAACCGAAGCAGGGATGGTCGCAGCCGAGCGCCTCGCCTTCTGCATTAAGAGCGCCGATGTACATGTTGATCTCCGGAATTCAAAAGTGAGGTAGGTCAAAGCGTCGGGTCGGGAAGCTGCTACTTCGAGGGTCGGACCCGAACGGAGCAGAAGGCGATGTCGAACTTCTCGATTGCGGCGATGGGACCAGGCGAGGCGGCGCTGGCCTATGCACTGATCAGGACACTGGGACCGGAGGTGTCGCCGGAACATTGGCAGGCGTTCGTGACGGCGCATGCCGAGCGCGGCGGCGGCATATTGGTCCTGCGAGGCCGCATGGGCGGCGTCTTCGGCCTCGCCAGCTACCGGATCGAGGATTGCAAACGCTCGGGTCGGCTGCTCTTGGTAGAGAATTTCTTGACCATCGAGTTCAGCGCCTCCGCGCCTGGCCGAAAGTTGCTGAGCGCAGCCCTTGTCCGCATCGCCGCGGACCTGGGTTGCGAGGAGGTCCGCCAGATGGTCGGATGCCTTCCCGGCATGCCTGCGCCGGCCCGCGGGCTGCGCAATCACCTCATGCTGATCGATGCGGAGGGGCATACGTTCAACCGCGGGCCGGACTGCAGCTGCGGCAGTCTGGCCGTGCTGTCGGCAGCCGAGATGTATCCGGCGATGTGAACGCACCTGCTTCACTGGGCCACCGCCCTGGTTCCGCCCGTAAGCTCTTCGACGGCAGTGAAGAGGCGGTCGGATAGGAGCGGCTTTTCAATGAGCAGCACGCCCGCCTCGTCCAGCTCGCGGCGGAGGCGACGGGGAGGATTGGTCGTGATGACCACTGCCGGGCAGTCGACCCCATCGCGCCGCAACCGGCGAAGCAATGTCAGGCCGTCCATTCCGGGCAGGCGCTGGTCGAGCACGATGCAATCCTGGCCCACCGCAAGCCCACCTGCGAGCACCGCCTCGGCGGAATGCGAGACCGTGACCGCGAAGCCGGCGATGTCGAGCATGAACTCGATCGACGCTCCTACCGCGGGGTCGCCATCGACCAGGAGGATATGGGGTCCGGTCACCTTGACGAGCTCAGTACCAGTCCGCGCGGCCCACGAGGCGCAGACGCTTGGCTGCGGCCGTCATTGTCGAACTGTTCATGACCCCCACGTTGAAATCCCTTCGGGCATGCGGCACTTGCCGCAGCTGCATCCTTCGCGGTCGATTTACGCCCTCGGGGTGGGAGGCGAAACTTGGGTCTTCATCTTACGGGACATACCGGAGGCGAGCAGCCTGACGGCACGCCAGCGACCGTTCTGAAGAAGGTCATGCGACCCCGACTTCCAGCGCAGGTTCGTCCGCCGGCGATGATCCTGCTCGGCGCCGCGTTTGAGGTCGCAGGTCTCGCCGCCAGGCTCGGCCTGGATTCGCTGCTTGAGCGCCGTGCGACCTTCATCTTCTTCGTTCCTGGAGTGGTCGCCGCGGCCGTCGCGGGGTTTTGGCCGGCTCTTGCGGTCATGCTGCTCGGCGTCCTCGGTGGCTTGATTGCGGATTCGGTCTCCGGCGGCCTCCTCGTGGGCGACTGGGTCGCCGCGTGCCTCTTCGCGGTGATCGGCTGCGCGATTGCGATCGGCGGCGCCTGGCTGCAGAGAGCGCGTAGGCGCGAGGTGGACAGCGCCAGGGAGCTTGCCCGCCGCGAGGCGCACCTCACGTCGGTTCTGCAGACGGTACCGGACGCCATGATACTCATCGACGAGGCCGGACTCATCCGCGACTTCAGCGAGACCGCCGAACGGCAGTTCGGCTGGTTGAGCGAGGAGGTGATGGGCAGGAACGTCAGCATGCTTATGCCTTCGCCTTATCGGGAGGCGCACGACGGCTATCTCCAACGCTATTACCGGACGGGCGAGCGCCGGATCATCGGCATGGGACGCGTGGTGGTGGGCGAGCGCAAGGACGGTTCGACCTTCCCCATGGAGCTCGCGGTTGGCGAGATAGTGCTGGAGGAGGCGCGCTTCTTTACGGGCTTCGTGCGCGACCTCACGGAGAGGCAGAAGACCGAGACGCGCCTGCAGGAGCTGCAGTCCGAACTGGTTCACGTCTCGCGCCTGACCGCGCTGGGCGAAATGGCGTCCGCGCTTGCGCATGAGCTGAACCAGCCGCTGAGCGCGATCGGCAACTACCTGATCGGCAGCAAGATGCTCATGGACCGCTCCGATGGTTCGCAACCGGAGGTCCAGGAGGCAGTCGACCTTGCCTCCAGGGAGGTGCTCCGTGCGGGCGAGATCATCCGTCGCCTGCGCGAGTTCGTCTCGCGTGGAGAGACGGAACGCAGCGTGGAGAGCCTGCCGAAACTGATGGAGGAGGCTAGCGCGCTGGCCTTGGTCGGAGCCAAGGAGCACGGGGTGCGGGTCCGCTTCCAGCTCAGCGCGGACGTCGATCTCGTGCTGGTCGACAAGGTGCAGATCCAGCAAGTCATTCTCAATCTTATCCGCAATGCGGTCGACGCAATGATGGAGAGCGCCCGGCGCAGCCTGATCGCGAGCGTAGAGCGCAGCGATGGGAACATGGCGCTGGTCAGCGTCGCGGACACCGGCGCAGGTATCGCCCCGGAAGCGGCCGAGCAGCTCTTTCGCCCCTTCTTTACAACCAAGCGGAACGGTATGGGCGTGGGCCTGTCGATATGCCGCACGATCGTCGAGGCGCACGGCGGACGCATATGGGCCGAATCCAATGAGGAGGGAGGGACCGTCTTCCGGTTCACCATTCCATGTGTCGGCAAGGAGGATCTTTACGATGGGGACTGAGCCGCTCGTCTATCTGATCGACGACGACGAAGGCGCGCGCGGTTCGCTCTCCTTCGTGCTCAAGAGCGCGGGCCTGTCGGTCCGTGCGCACGAATCCGCGATCGACTTCCTGAGGTTCGCGAACGATCTCGAACCTGGCTGCATCATCACTGACGTGCGGATGCCCGGCATGACCGGGCTTGAGCTCGTCACCCGCCTCAAGGAGCGCGGCGTCACCCACCCCGTGATCATGATCACCGGCCATGCGGACGTGCCGATGGCGATCCAGGCGCTACACGCGGGTGTTTCGGACTTCATCGAGAAGCCCTTCACCGGCGAGGCGATCCTGGGCGCGGTTCAGGCGGCGCTGGCGAAACAGCAGAACCGCAGCGAGATTTCTTCGGAGCGGGACGAGATCGTCAAGCGGCTCGCGACCCTTTCCGGGCGGGAGCGCGAGGTGATGGAAGGGCTGGTCGACGGCAAGGTGAACAAGGTCATCGGCCATGAGCTGGACATCAGCGCCCGCACGGTGGAGGTCTATCGTGCCAACGTCATGACTAAGATGGGCGCGAGCACGCTGTCCGAGCTTGTGCGCATGGTGATGATCGCACGTCTGGCCTAGACTGCCGGGCTTGAGCCGCTTCCGAATTTCGCAGCGAGCCAGTTGCGGAAACGAGCCTTCGGGTCAGCATGGTACTGCTGCTGAACCGGGGCCGCCTGAACCCTTTCCACTTCGGGAACCCACTTCCGCACGGCCTGCTCGATGCCCCGCTTGAGCGTGAGCGCGCTCGATGGACAGCCACCACATGCCCCGTCCATCCGAACCCAGGCGGTCCCGTCGGCGGGATCGAACCGGACGAGGACAACCTCGCCTCCGTCGGCGGCGATGAGCGGCCGCACCCATCGCTCCAGCACCTCTTCGATCTGCTGCTCGATGTCGCTCAGCAGCTCGCGGTCCGCCTCCGCACGCGCATCGCGGGGCTCGGGAGGATTCTCAAGGAAGTCGGCGAGCGCGAACACAATGTCCGGGCGGAGCCGGTCCCACCCGTATTGCGGGCCTTCGCGGACTATTGTCACGAAGTCGCGGCCGAGCAGGACGCGCACCACGCCGTCGATCTCCAGTAGCTTCGCCGCGAGTGGGTCATCCACCACTTCGCCCTTCGTGAAGTGACGTGGCGGTCCGTGTGAGACCGGTGCTCCCGGATCGACGCGCATCGCATCGGGATTCGGCGTGTGTCCGAACTGGATGAAGCTCATGGCGCGATGCTCTCGTGCTTCAACTGTGGCCGGGTGGCTCGTCGGCCGCGGGGCTGACGGCATCTGCAGTGTCGATCTCGGGAATGAACATGGGCGCCATCAGGCTGGCGCAGGGCCAAACCGCCGCAATGGCTGCGCCATCGAGCATGGTCTCGTCGTAGGGCGTGGGTCTCGTCTTATTCCAGAACATTCGATGGTCATGCGGCCTCCGAGGATGCATGGAAATTCGGGTATTGACCCTAAGGGCTGCACCGGAGGAGTCCCCATAGCCAGGCAAGCGGAGGTAGAATGTTCGAGTTCCTGATCGCGCTGGCGGCCTTCCTGCTCAGCCACAGCATTCCCGCCCGTCCGAAGATGCGTCGTCGCTTCGTCGATCTGCTCGGCGAACGAGGCTACGTGTTGGCCTATTCACTGCTGTCGCTCGCCTTGCTGGCCTGGCTGATCAGCGCCGCGCTGCACGCGCCCTACATTCCGCTGTGGGACAAAAGCCTTGGCGAATATTGGGCGCCGATAACCGCCATGGTTCCGGCCTTCGTTTTGCTGGCCAGCGCGGTGTTCTGTCCGAATCCCTTCTCCATCAGCTTCAGCGGCGCTCGCTTCGATCCCGAGCGCCCCGGCATCGTGGCAGTGACGCGCCACCCTCTTCTCTGGGCCTTCGCGCTTTGGGCATTTGCGCATGTCGTTCCGAACGGCGACGTCGTGGGCGTGATCATGTTCGGCGGCTTCGGCCTGTTCGCCCTTCTGGCCATGCCCCTTGTCGATCGCCGAAAGCGGCGCGCGATGGGAGGCGAATGGAGTATTCTCGCCGCCCGGACGTCGATCATCCCCTTCGCAGCGCTTCTGAAGGGCCGCGTGCGGCTGCATTGGCAGACAGGCCAGCTGCTTTCGACGGTCGCGCTTGGCCTGATCCTATATTCGCTCCTGCTCTGGGCCCATCCGTTCCTGTTTGGTCCGGACCCCAAGATCGCCTTCGGCTGAGAATCAGGGGCGGCCGTCCGGCCGCGCGCCCAACAGCTTTGGACCATAGGCGAGAACGAAGAGAAGGAACGCCGCGCCCCATAGGGTGCCGGCTGTCTCGATCGACCGCTGGTAGTCGAATGGCAGCGCTGGCGCGGCGACGCGCACGAACGCGCCGAGGGTCACGAAAAGGTATATGAACTGGGTCCAGCCATCGGCGCGAAGCTCGCGGCCTGTATGGCCGAGCGAAGCCCGAGTCATCACCGCCAGGCTCATCGACGCCATCGCGCCCGCGCTCAAGGCATGCGTGGCCGCGGATGCCGGAATGCACCAGATGAAGTAGCTGCCGCCGAGCAGCAGCAGGCCGATCGGAAGCCACGCATAGGCGACGTGCAGGATCAGCACCAACGGATCGCGCGTCGTCTTGTAGCCGGACCAGCGTGCGAGCCGGACCGCCTGGGCGCCTCCGGCCAGGACGAGCAGGGACGCGCTGACGGCGGCATCCGGGACCGCTGCCCAGGTCGCCAAAGCCAGCCCCGTGGTCGCCAGCACGGCGATGTCGAAGCGGTTCGGCTGCGCCGGCAGCCCTTTGACGACGCCGCGCTTGGCCAGCCAGTTGCGGGTGAAGGACGGAATGATCCTACCGCCGATTAGCCCTATGAGCACAAGCACGATGCCGAAGCCGAGCCGCCACCCCAGGCCGGCGGGCACATTCCATCCGGCGGCCTCCGCATGGTCCATTGCGTCGGCGAAGGCGAACAAGCCGATCGCGACCACGATCGGAAAGTTGCGGTTCTTGGCCTTGATAACCTCTCGTCCCGCGACAAAGCAGAGGACCGAGAGGAAGCCGACGTCGAGCACGGCCGCGAGCGGTGCCCCGACCCATGCCGAGAAGAGGACGGCCAGCCGCGCGGCGAGCCATAGGCCGGCCAGGGCGACAAGACGCGCGCCGTTCAGCGGCAGACGACCGGTCCAGTTCGGAATAGCGGTCAGGAGGAAGCCGCCGATCACCCCGCTCAGGAAGCCGAACAGCATTTCATGGCGATGCCACGCGAGCGGGTCGAACAGGGTCGGCAGCGTGACCGCGCCGCTCAGCGCGCAGATCCAGAGCGCGACGACCACGAGCGCCCAGAGCGCGCCCCCGAGGAAGAAGGGCCGGAAGCCAGCCCGGAAGAAGGGCGGCCACCTCATGATCCGTGCGCGTTTGTCTTCAGCGTCCATGACGAAATCCAGAATGGATAAAGCGGGCCGGCAGCGCAGTGCGCGGAGCCGGCCCCAGGGGGAGGAACATCATTCGGCGGGCACGAGCGCGGGGTCCGCCAGGACGGGAGCCGGGCGGGCGCCGGCGCTGACGATCAGCCGCGCCATGAAGAGCGCGAGAAGGATCGCGCCGAAGCCGAACAGGATGTCGCCGGGGACCCGCATCCAGACCAGCGTCTCCATGACCTTGCCGTGCACGACTTCGGGCGAGCGGGCATACCAGAAGCTGTGCGTGACGGCCTGGTAGGCCTGATAAAGCCCCGCCGGGACCAGGCTCAGGAAGACCATCGCGAACAGGCCCAGATTGAGCGACCAGAATGCCGGCTTGAGCAGCCCGTTGGTCCACAGCGCGTCGCGATAGGCGGTGCGCAGGCAGAACAGCATCAGCCCGATGCCGAGCATGCCGTAGACACCGAACAGCGCGGCATGGCCATGGCTCGGCGTGAGGTTGAGCCCCTGCACGTAGTAGAGCGAGATCGGCGGGTTGATCGAGAAGCCGAGCACGCCCGCTCCGAGCAGGTTCCAGAAGGAGACCGCCACGAAGAACAGGATCGGCCATTTATAGGCCTCCACCCAGGCCGCCGCCTTGACCATGCGGTAATTGTGCAAGGCCTCGACGCCGAGCAACGCCAGCGGGACCACCTCAAGGGCCGAGAACATCGCGCCCCAGGCGATCACCGGCGTCGTGGTGCCGGTGAAGTAGAGGTGGTGCAGCGTGCCGAGAATGCCGCCCGTCAGGAAGACCGCCGTCGAGAAGACGACGGCTGCGTTTGCCGCCCGGGCACGCACCAGGCCGAGCCCTGCGAAGATCAGCGCGATCACGGCGGTTGCGAACACTTCGAAGAAGCCTTCCACCCACAGATGCACGACCCACCAGCGGAAATATTCGACCATCGACAGCGACGTATGGCGCCCCCAGGTCAGCGCCGCGCCGAAGAACAGCCCGATGCAGACCGTCGAGATGAACACCATCGCGATCAGGCCGCGGCTTTCCGACGGCGTCTTGAGCGCCGGCCAAAGGGCCCGGCCGACCAGGGTTAGCCAGATCATCAGCCCAGCGAAGAGCAGGATCGCCCAGAACCGGCCGAGATCGACATATTCGAGGCCCATATGCCCGAACCAGAAATTGACCGCGCCATGGCCGAGCTTCTGCTGGATGCCGACCCATTCGCCCGCGAACGAGCCGATGACGACGACGAGCAGCGCCACCCAAAGCACGTTGACGCCTAGCCGCTGATATTTCGGCTCATGGTCGGACAGCATCGGCGCGACGTAGAGGCCGGTGCCGAGCCAGGCCGTGGCGATCCAGAAGATCGCCAGCTGCGTGTGCCAGGTGCGGGTGAGCGCGTAGGGCAGGAAGTCCGATATCGGAATTCCGTAGAAGTCGTGGCCTTCAACCGCATAATGGGCGGTGACCGCGCCCAGCAGGATCTGGGCGAGGAACAGACCGATCACGGTGACGAAGTATTTGGTCACCGCCTTCATCGAAGGCGTCGGCTGCATCGACCGCAGAGGATCGCGCGCGGGAGCGGTCGCATGCCCCTCGTCCGCGTGGCGGGCCTGATACCAGGTGAGCCAGCCGACGCCGGCGATCAGGAACAGGACGCTGGCGATCGACCACATTCCCAGCGATGCGCTCGGGACGTTGCCGACCAGCGGCTCGTGCGGCCAGTTGTTGGTATAGCTGATCGTCTCGCCGGGGCGGTCAGTGACGCTGGTCCATGCGGTCCAGAAGAAGAAGGCGCCGAGCTTGGCGCGGTCGGCCTCGTTGGTGAGCGAATGGTCGGGAATTGCGTATTGGGTGCGCAACGCGCGCAGCGACGGGTCGCCGCTGAAGAGCTTGGCATAATGGTCCGCGACCTGCGCCATCGCCTGCGCGCGCTCTTCTGACACGGTGATCGTGCCCGTTGCCGGATCGTAGCTGTTGCGACGAAGCTCGTTCTTGAGCCGCTCGCGCAGCGCCGCCTGCTGCTCAGAGTCCAGGCTCGCGAAGCCGGAACGCCCCGCCTCCTTCGCCCAGATGTCCAGCAGCGCGGTCGCTTCGCGATGCAGCCAGTCCGCACCCCAATCGGGAGCGACGTATCCGCCGTGGCCCCAGATCGAGCCCAACTCCATGCCGCCGAGCGTCTGCCAGACCTCGCGTCCGTCTTGGATGTCGGACTTGGAATAGACCGTGAGGCCGTGGACCGTCGCGACCCTCTCCGGCACCGGAGGTGCCTTCACATACATCTCTCGGCCGAGAAATCCGAGAACCGCGAAGGAAGCGAGGAATATCGCCCCCAGCCACGCCCATAACCGCTTCGAGTTCATCTTGTCGTGCCCCAAGTCCAATTCAGGAGGATCAAGGAATAGGTCTCTCTCCCCGGCCGCGATATTTCGGTTCTTCCCCTACGGTATCTACCGGAGGCGAGGCGGAGGTCGGGGAGACGAGTCAGTCCGCGTCAGAGAATCCAGTCGAGCTGGAGCCAGAATTTGTGCGTGTCGGTCGCGAACGTATCGGCGCGGTAATCGGCATAACGCGCGGACAGGATTGCGTGGCCGAACTTGGCACTGGCGAGCAGATCCAGTTCGTTGCCCTCATGCAGGCTGAGCCGATCGCTGTCGAAACGGTGATAGACCGCCTGCAGCGTCATGCCTTGCGCCGGCCCGATCTGCTTCACGCCATAACCGACGCTGCCGTAAAGATCGCGCACGCCATTGGGCGGCGTGGTCAGGAACTTGTCGGCCCAGCCCTGGAATTTGAACAAGGTTGCGAGCGGGGTCTGGAACGAGGTCAGCGCCACGCCCTTGTCCGCGCCCAGCACCTCGTAGCCGCCATTCAATTTCCAGGATGAGACGTCGAGCGTTGCGTCGAGCAGATAATAATCCGCGCGATAGCTATTGGGGTTCTGGTGATAGTCGGACTGGGTGGCGTAGCTTGCCTGCCAGGACAGTTTCACCGCCTTGGCGAGCGGGCGCGACCCGGTGAAGCGGGCGCCATAGGTCTGGCTCGACAGGCGATAACCCTGCACCGCGGCCTCGTCCTGATCCACCAGGTAAGCGAAACCGGTGACCGTCCCGATCGGGGTCGCGTAGCTCAGATTGGCGAGAACGTTATTGCCCGACACCGCCTGCTGGCGCGCGCCATAGCCGTCCATGCCCCAGATGGTCCGCACGCTCCAGACATAGCTCACGTCCGCCTTCAGACCCTTGATCGGAGTCCATTCGGTGCGGACCGCGTCGAAGGTCTGGCCATTGTCGCGAAAACCCGAAAAGCCGACGAAGCGCTCGTCGTCGAGCATGATCCGCTGGCGCCCGGCGGTTATAGTGAGGTCGCTGGTCTTGTACTGGATCTGCGCGCGGCTGAGCGCGATATTTTCGGGGTCATTGATCAACGGCCGGTTCGCGGCGCCATGCAGCCCGTCATAATAATGATCGTCGATCGCGAGCAGGCCCTGGGCCTCGACCAGCGCGCTCCACGGGCCATCACTCGCCGTGACTCCCGCGCGCAGCCGGACGGTGAGCGCGGTCGAACTGGCGTCCAGGCCGTCCTGATGGTCATTCTCGTAGCGGACACGCAGATCGATCTGCGGTTTGAGGATCGGATCGGCGAACGTGGGCGTGGCGGCAGTCATGAGGAGCGCCATCGCCAATGCATTTCTCATAGTGACCCCTTCGCTTGGAGTTGCACCGCGAATGCGGTGCTCTTGCCCGGCCATCCGCAAACAGGTGGCGCGGGCGACCTACCAAGGCGGAGCTGTGCGCTCCGGAGGCACGGGAGCAATGAGGGAGATCAAAAAATGCGCATATCGCCGGACGTGCGGCGCTACCGGAACCCACGCCGAACTGCCGGCCGGATATCAGCCGCTCGTGGTCCAACCTTGCGGATGTCCGCTTTTGCGCTCAGACGAGCCAAAGTCTTCAGTCAGCAATCGGCCAAGGCCCGTCACATTCGCTTCGCCGAGCGCGCGCTCGCCGCGCCGGAACTTGATGGTGCCTCCGTCAGCGACGCTATGCGTGCGAGCCAAAAACCGGCTACGAGGTCCGAATATCGCGCCTTTGCCTCTCGCGTTGCGCCGAGCGTCAAGACCATCAACGAAAACGGCGTGTGCTGGCCTTTGCCTCGCAAATCCAAGAAGCGCACGCGCCCCTGCAGCAGATAGATGTCCGCATCGGCGCTCAACGTATCATGAAACCAAGCGGAATCGGTTCGAACCGGAACAAGGCAGACTACCGTTTGGACGTTGCCGGCGCGCCACTGGTCGTGAGCACGTCGCAGCCATCGGAGCAGTTCCGAGTACGGAGGGTTCACGAATGCAAGCTTTCCCGACCAGTCCTCCGCCAGGCCGTCCTGACCTTCGCTCAGAAGAATTCGCCGGCGTGCAACGACGGGGCTGAGCAAATTTCCACACGGGTCGAGATCGACCTCGCCGAATGCTGCGTAGATATTCTCCATAAAATCGGCGGGTGTGAATCGGCTGTCCCGATCATCTTTGTCGCCTTGACCCCAATAGGCTCGCTCCTTTGCTCGACGGCGGGCTTGAGGAGCGAGTGCCGCCAGCAAGCGCAGCAAGCTGGCGACGGACCCACCCCCACGCTCCAAGGTAGCCACCGTCCCGCGTGATAAACCCGCCCTGGCAGCCGCGTCTTCGAGGGACATCGACCGCTTTTGACGGCACGCCTGCAGTTGGTCCGGCAGTGTTCTGCCAGGCCCCAAACCAGTAAGCCGAAAATCCAGCGCGGCCATCACGGCAATCAACGTGCCGACCGATCCGACGCCTTGCTCCAACCGCTTGATCGTCTGGGCATCGACGCCAATTCGACCGGCCAATGTTCTCTGTGACCAGCCTATTAGGCGGCGGGCCTCCCGCAGCTCGCTGATCAAGATGTGACCCCATTCGGGGTCACATACGAAGCATGTTTGGGGATAACCGTGGTCCAATCGACGCTGCTCACCGCGTCCTTGAGCGACTGCCATGGCAGGAATGTCCAGTCGATCCGGTGCAGGGCTCGATGCAGTGCCTTGAGGCTCACACCGCTCCCATATTTGCCGCCCACGCTCGTGGGCGCATGACCGCACATCTGATCCACCGTGCGCGTGGGAATCTCCGCCTCCGTAGCCAAGTCCTTGAAACCATGCCTGCCGCTATGAAACACCAGTCGCGCGTCCTTTGACACCTCCTTGTCGATCAGGCGATTGGCGGTCCGCGACGCCTCCTTGGTGCGGTTGCCGAACATGTCGGGTCGTAGGTCAGGGAAGAGTTGGGTGTGACCGGCCGCCGCGATCGCGGCGAGATATTCCTCGAACCCGAGATCGAGCAGAAGATTGTGGATGGGCACGAGGCGTCGGGAGTTTTCCGTCTTGAGATGCTTCGGCTCGGCCGTATCCTCCGGCGTATAGTCGTCGACATCGATATATCGGATCGCGTCCCTGCGCTTCACGTCGGCGACGGCAGCCTGGCCTACCTCCTCCAAGCGCGCGCCGGTGGTCAGGCCCAGCAGAAATAGCCAGTACAAGGTGACGTGCGACACTGACCGGTCGGTGCGCCACGTTGCTGGCTGCGTGAACAGCGAGCTCGAAAGCAGCCGTTGGAGATCCTCCTCCTCAAAATTCCTGCGCTTGCGGCCGGTCTTGCTGTATCCGTGAATGGGAATGTCACGGCCTTCGTTGCGCGCGATGAACTTTTCCTCATGCGCGAAGCTGAGCATCGCTTGGATCGCACCCACGCGCTTCTTCACCGTCGCGGCGCTGACGGGCTTACCCTTTCCCGAATGGCGGGCACGACGCTCGGAGAAGCTCAGTTCACGATCTGCGCGGGGCATCGAGCTCGGCAGCTTGGCAACCTCATCCCGGTAGTCGAGGAGATCGTCCTTTGAGATTTCGCCGATGCCGATGTCGCCGACAAAATCGACGAAATCCTCAACGGATGTCCGATACTCGTAGGCCGATTTCAAGGCTGGCTTCTTCTTCTCCTCCCAGCACCCAAACAATTCCAGAAGCCGCATGTCGGGCCGCGATCGGCTGCTCGCGCTACGGGGCTTTCGCGCCCGGACTGGCTCGGTCGGCTGCCGGTCGAGGAAGGCGCGGACCGCGTCGGGAAGCTCGGCGATCAGCCGTTCATCATCCAAACGATAGTGACGGGCGACCTGTTCGACCACGCGCCCAAGCTGGCGGTCCTTGGCGCCCTTGGTGAACCTGTGATCCGGCTCGTGCCACATGCGGTTCGGTGATCCACCCTCGCGGGCGTGCCGCCGCGTGGCTTCGTGGCCGCGAAAAAGAGCGGCGTTATTTGCTAACATCCACCAATTATCGGATGTGGATTCCGCGATATTGGAGCAGCCGTGCGGCGTGGAGTTCCATAAGCCGCGACCGGTCTCCAGCCAAGCCAGCAACAACCGCTCCGGTCCATCCAGCCCGCCTTCCGTGAGCGGGCTGCCCTCGAAGTAGCCTTGCACAAGTTGGTCCGCTTCATGCCGGCGGGTGGGGCGCGGGTCTCCTGTCTTCGCGAGTCGGTCCCGGGCCAGTTCGAACTCCGCTTCAAGCTGAGCATTCGCCTGCGCGAACAGCACCGCGGCTTTGGCGAAATCTTTGGTCTTGAGCGATACCTTGTGGAGCGACTTGCCGCCGAACGCGGATCGGATGGCCTCGGGTATTTGACGGCGGATATGATAGATGCCGCTGTCGGGGTGTCGCCAGGGTTGCGCCATGAGGGCCATTCTTCTGCTCGCTGTACCAGTTTGCTGTACCAGCGAGCGGTAAAGAATGGCTGAATCGCGCGATTCCGCCAAAAAATAGGCGGATGGTGACCCCTACGGGACTCGAACCCGTGTTTTCGCCGTGAGAGGGCGACGTCCTAGACCGCTAGACGAAGGGGCCAGTCGCGAACGAAGGCGCGCACATATGGGCCGGGCCCCGACCCGTCAAGGCCCGAGGCCCGCCAGGGCCGACCCGGCAAAGGAGTCTCAGGCGGCTTCGGCCTCGGCGGCTTCCTCCGCCTCGCGCTGCTCGGCCTGCTGGCGCGCCCACATCTCGGCATAGAGGCCGCCCTGCGCCACCAGCCCGGCATGCGTGCCGCGCTCGACGATGCGGCCTTTGTCCATCACGATGATCTCGTCGGCGTGGACGATCGTCGACAGGCGATGCGCGACGATGATGGTGGTGCGTCGTTCGGCCAGGTGGCCCAACGTCTCCTGGATCGCGGCCTCGGTGCGGCTGTCCAATGCGCTGGTCGCCTCGTCCAGGATCAGCAATTGCGGATCCTTGAGCAAGGTGCGCGCGATCGCGACACGCTGCTTCTCGCCGCCCGAAAGCTTGAGCCCGCGCTCGCCCACCATCGTGTCATAACCCTGCGGCAAGGACTGGATGAAATCGTGAATCGCGGCGCCCCGCGCGGCGGCGATCACCTCGTCCTGCGTCGCGCCTTCGCGGCCATAAGCGATATTATAGCCGATCGTGTCGTTGAACAGCACCGTATCCTGCGGGACGATCCCGATCGCGCGGCGGAGCGATGCCTGATTGACCTTGGCGATCGGCTGATCGTCGATCAGGATGCGGCCGCTGGTCGCGTCGTAGAAACGGAACAAGAGCCGCGCGAGCGTCGACTTGCCCGCACCCGACGGCCCGACCACCGCGAGCGTGCCACCGGCCGGAACCGCGAAATCGACATCGTGCAATATCTGCCGATCCGGATCGTAGGCGAAATCGACATGGTCGAAACGGACTGCGCCGCCCCGAGCAACCAGGAGAGGCGCGCCGGGCAGGTCAACCACCTCCTCAGGCGTATCGACCAGCTTGAACATCGCCTCCATGTCGATCAGTCCCTGGCGGATCTCGCGATAAACCATGCCGAGGAAGTCCAGCGGGCGGAAAAGCTGGCTCAGCATCGTGTTGATGAACACCACGTCGCCGGTGGTGAACTGGCCCTTGCTCCAGCCCCAGACACTATAGGCCATGGCGGCGGCCATCATCGCGTTGGTGATGAAACCCTGGCCGATATTGAGCCAGGCGAGGCTAACCTCCAGCTTGGTGGTCGTGTCGATCAGATGCTTGACGCTCTCGCCATAACGGCGCTGCTCGACCCCTTCGGCGCCGAAATATTTGACCGTCTCGTAATTGAGCAGTGAATCCACCGCCTTCTGGGCGGCTTCGCCGTCCGACGCCGCCCATTCGCGACGCAGGCCGATGCGCCATTCGGTCATGGTGCGCGTGAACCAGATATAGACCGCGACCATCACCGCGGTTGCGGCGACCAGGCCCGGCCCGAACTTGGCGAAGAAGATGATGCAAACCGCCGACAGCTCGAAGATGGTCGGGGCGATGTTGAACAAAAGGAAATAGAGCATCGTGTCGATGCTCTTGGTACCGCGCTCGATCACCTTGGACAGCGATCCCGTGCGCCGTTCGAGATGGAAGCGGAGCGACAGACGGTGGAGATGCGCGAACACCTCCATCGCCAGCCGCCGCGCGGCCTCCTGACCCACGCGTTCGAAAATGGCGTTGCGCAGATTGTCGAACAGCACGCCGCCAAAGCGCGCGCCGGCATAAGCCACGACCAGGGCAATCGCGAGACCGACCGCCTCGTGCCCTTTGGCCATATGGTCGATCGCGCCCTTGTAGGCGAAGGGCATCATCAAGGTGATGCACTTGGCGCCGATCACCAAAGCCATCGCGATCGCGACGCGCAGCCGCAATGCCGGCCGGTCCCTGGGCCAGAGATAAGGAAGGAACCGGCGGAGCGCGGCGAAGCCGTTCTCGGGATTGGGGGTGGTTTCGGTCGCGGGCGGCATCGCCGTCCAAGATAGGTGGCGTTGGGCCAGACGCAAATATGAGGCGGGCGAACAAGGAGCGGAGCGGAGCGCCGGACGTTGAGCGCGGACCCGTCACGCCAAGGATCCTGCACCGATGACAGTCCATTTTTCAAATACTTCCACCGGCGTAAGCGGCAATGCGGATCGCGCGCTGCTGGACTTGCTCGGGCTGCTGCGCGATGCGGGCTATCGCTTCACCACGCCGACGCCCGCGACCCATGCACGCGTCCTCAGCCGGCCCGATCGGCGGGAGGCGCGCAACCTGCGCGACATTTTCGGCTGGAGCCTGCCCTTCGCGCCCGACCTGCCGCCGCCGCCGGTGCTGGAATGCCTGCGCGCGGCCAAGGCTGTCGAAGAGGAAGGCGCGCTGCTGCGCAGCCGCCTGCGCGTTTCCGCCCTGCGCGACGATCTCTATCTCCATTCGGCTTATCCCACCGAACAGGAAAGCGGTGTCTTCTTCGGCCCCGACAGCTATCGCTTCGCCGATTTGATCGCGTCGGAACTGGCGGCCAGGCCGCTATCGGGGCGCGCCCGGATTGCGGACATTGGCGGCGGCGCGGGCGTGGGCGCGATCGTCGCGGCAAAGCTCTGCCCGCAGGCGCGGATCGTCATGACCGACGTTAATCCCAGGGCGCTGCGGCTGGCGCGGATCAATGCGGCCGCCGCCGGCGCGAGCATCGAAACGGTCGAAGGCTCAGGGCTGGACGGCGTCGCGCCGCCGCTCGACCTGGCGACGCTCAACCCGCCCTACATCATCGACGAGGCGGGCCGGACCTATCGCGACGGCGGTGGAATGCATGGCGGCGCGCTGTCGCTCGACCTGACGATCGAGGCGATGGAGCGGCTGGCGGAAGGCGGCCGCATCCTGCTCTACACCGGCAGTGCGATCGTGGAGGGCGCCGACGCGCTGCGCGATGCGCTGGCCAGAGAAACCGGGCAGCGGGACCTCCAACTCGACTATCGCGAGATCGACCCCGACGTCTTCGGCGAGGAGCTTGCCAAGCCGCAGTACAAGGATGTCGAGCGGATCGCCCTGATCGCGGCCACGATCAGACGACCCTGAGTCTTTGTCGCATGACGGGGAAAGGTCAGCCTTGGCTGCGCAGCGCCATAAGGCGGGCCAGCTCGGCCTTGAAGCGGCCCAGTTCGGCACCCGACAAGGTCGCGGCCTGGAGGAACTTCACGCTCGCCGGATTGACCGCGACATTGTTGACGAACACCTCGAAGTGGAGGTGCGGGCCGGTCGAAAGCCCGGTCGAACCGACATAGCCGATCAGCTCGCCCGCATGGACATGCTGGCCAACGCGCGCGACGATCCGGCTCATATGCGCATAGCCCGTGCCGAAGCCGGCCGACTGCTTGATCTGCACATAATTGCCGTGGCCGCCATGCCAGCCGGCGAAATTCACCACGCCGTCGGTCGCCGCGATGATCGGCGAGCCCATCGGCGCGCCATAATCGATCCCCTTGTGCATGCGGCTGTAGCCCAGCACCGGGTGGAAGCGCATGCCGAAGCTGGAGGTGAGATGGCCCTGCACCGGCATGCGCATGCTGCCGCGCGTCTCGCCCACGCCCGCCGCGTCGAAATATTGCTCCTTGCCCGCCAGCGTCCACTTGAGCAGGCGAAGCTCTTTCTTGCCCTGCTGCAGGCCGGCGAAAATCAGGCCGCCCGTCTCGCTCATGCCGTCGGCGGCGCGGCGATGCTCGACGATGATGTCGAACTTGTCGTTCGAATGGATACCCTGGATCGAGACATGCTGCCCCATCGCGCGCAGCCAGGCCTGGATCGCGGCGGCCGGCGCACCCGCCGACCGGGCGGAGGACAGCATCGATCCGCCGACCTTGCCCTGGATACGCAACGGTGTGTCGTCGACCGCGATCGGCTTGGGTTCGAACTTGAGCTCGTTGCCGATCCGGTCGAACGCGACCGCGAGATCGAGCCGGGCGCGGAAGGCGAGATGGTCGAGCGGACGGGGGACCGATTTGTTGGGCCGACGCCCGAGGGTCAAATCGAGCTTGGTGCCCGCCTTGATCTCGGAAAGATCGGTGGTGGCCGAAACGCGGTCCGCAATCGCCTTGGCCTCGTCCGCGCCGACGCCGGCGCGCTGGAGCACGCGGGCGAAACCGTCGCCCGTGCCGAGTGTGGCGGTGACCTGGATTTGCGGGCGTTCGGGCGTATCGGCGAGCCGCTCGACCAGCCCGGTCGCGGCCATGCGGCGCCCGGTATCCGAACCATAAGCCGAAGGCGCAATCGCCTCCGCCTTCATTTCCTGCTGCTGGCGTTCGCCAAGCGCGGGCGCGACCGGCCCCTGCAGCGGCGCGAATCCGGGCGCGAAGGATAAAGCGAGCCCGCACAAGGCGGTGCAGGTGGCGAGCCCGCGCCACCATTCGCGGCTGCCGATGCGCTGGCCGAGATCGACGACAAGGTCCGCGTCCGCGGCGCGCTCGATCCCGCGACGCAACGCGCCGCGATCGAACAGCCGGCCGGTCCGTGCCGGCGCAAGCGCGACCGCGCCGCCGCCGAATCCGTCACCCTGGTCGAGAATTTTCAAAACGCCCCGTTCCTACCCTGGCAGGTCGGTCTTGTGCCGACAGGGCAGCAGGACTGTGGATAAGATTGGTTAAAGTCAAACTAATGCCTTGGATTCAAGGGCAAAGACACGCCGAGTTGAGTCGTTTCCTCGCCGAAGCGAGTCGCGGAACGGAACCGTTTCGCCCCCGGCAGGAACCTTGCGGCGTCCTTCGGTTTACAGATCGCACCCTGTTTTCAGCACCGGAACCCCGATGGACATCACCCAGATCATCCTCGACGACCATGCCTATCAGCGCCAATTGTTCGGCTGGATCGAGCAGATCGATCCAGCCGACACGCAGGCCCTCACCACCGTCTGGCGCCGGCTTGCGACCGTGCTGGAGACGCATGCCGAGGCGGAGGAACGCTTTTTCTACCCCTTTTTGCTCAAGGTCGGCCGCGGCGCCAACGATGCGCCGTCCGAGCAGGAGGAAACCGAAGATGCGATCAAGGATCATAACGAGATCCGCGATGCGGTGGCCGCGGTCGCCCGGCATGCGGTGGGCAGCGAGGCCTGGTTCGAGGCGATCGGCAAGGCCAACAAGGCCAATGGCGACCATATGGCGGAGGAGGAACGGCAGGGTCTGACCGATTTTCGCCGCCACGCCTCGCTCCGGCAACGCCATGATCTCGGCGTGCACTTCGTCGCGTTCGAGGCAACCAATCTGGAAGGCGTGAAGCCGGTCGACAAGGATCCGGAAACCTATGTCGAAAGTGGCGGCGATATCGAAGCCGCCGCTGAAAAGGCATGAACCGCGCAACCGAAATGTCCGCTTTGGCGGATACCGCCTGAGCGGGCGCCACGGCGCTTGCTTTTGCCAAGGCTTGCGCCATCTTGGATTTCGACATGACGCGTTTCGCCGCACAGCCGCTGGTCGCGGTGCTCGGCCCGACCAATACCGGCAAGACCCATTTGGCGGTCGAGCGCATGTGCGGCCATTCGTCCGGACTGATCGGCTTCCCGCTGCGTCTGCTCGCCCGCGAGGTCTATGACCGCGTCGTCGCGATCAAGGGTGCGGAGTCTGTCGCCCTCGTCACCGGCGAAGAGAAGATCGTGCCGGAAAAGGCGCGCTGGTTCCTGACCACCGCCGAGTCGATGCCACTTGAGAGGGAGTTCGCCTTCGTCGGGCTCGACGAGGCGCAATTGAGCGCGGATCCCGAGCGGGGGCATGTCTTCACCGATCGGCTGCTGCGCGCCCGCGGCCGCGAGGAGACGATGATCCTGGGTTCCGAGGCGCTGCGCCCGATGCTCAAGGCGCTCACGCCCGATGCCGAGATCATCACCCGTCCGCGCTTTTCGACACTCACTTATGCCGGTCCGGCCAAGCTCTCCCGTCTGCCCAAGCGCTCGGTCGTCGTCGCTTTCTCCGCCGAAGAAGTCTACGCGGTCGCCGAGATGCTGCGCCGGCTGCGCGGGGGCGCGGCGGTGGTGATGGGCGCGCTTTCGCCCCGTACCCGCAACGCGCAGGTCGCGATGTTCCAGGCGGGCGAGGTCGATTATCTGGTCGCGACCGATGCGATCGGCATGGGCCTCAATATGGACGTGGCGCATGTCGCCTTCGCATCCTTACGCAAGTTCGACGGTCGCAAGGCGCGCCGGCTGACGGTCTCGGAAATGGCGCAGATCGCCGGCCGCGCGGGACGTCACCAGAGCGACGGCACGTTCGGCACATTGAGCCTCGAAGGCGGGCAGACCGCGCAATTCGAGGATGAGGAGGTGCTCGCGATCGAGGAGCACCGCTTCCCGCCGCTCGACCATCTCTACTGGCGCGAAGGGCGGCCGAGCCTGGCCTCGGTCGATGCCTTGATCGCCGATCTCGAACGCCGCCCGAATAGCCAGGTGCTGCGCGCCGCTCCCCAGGCGATCGACCTTGCGGTGCTCAAGCGCCTCGCCGACGAACCCGAAATCCGCGAACGCGCGTCCGATCCGATCACGGTCGGCCGGCTGTGGGACGCGTGCGGCCTGCCCGATTTCCGCAAGACCGGGCCCGAGCCGCATAGCCGCCTCGTCGGCCGCGTGTTCCGGCATCTGAGCGAGGGCGACCGCCGCCTGCCGGTGGCATGGTTCGCGGACGAGCTCGCCCGGCTCGACACCGTCCAGGGGGACGTCGAGACCTTGGCCGATCGCCTCGCCGCGGTCCGGACCTGGGCCTATATCGCGCACCGCCCCGATTGGCTGGCCGAGCCCGGTTTGTGGGCCGAACGCACGCGCGCGCTGGAGGAAAAACTTTCCGACGCACTCCACCAGCGCCTGACCCAGCGCTTCGTCGACCGCCGCACCTCTGTCCTGATGCGCGATCTCGGCGCCAAGGGCGCGGACCTTTTGCCGATGAAGGTGTCCGAGGATGGCGCGGTCACGGTCGATGGCGAGGCGATCGGAGTGCTGATCGGCTTCCGCTTCAAGGCCGATCCGCAGGCGCGCCATGGCGACATGAAACGGTTGATGGCGGCGGCCGAGCGGCGGCTGGGCGTCGAGCTTGGCCAACGCGCCCGCGCGCTCGCGGTCGACGAGGATTCGGGCTTCAGCCTCGCCACCGACGCCGGCCGTCCGGTCGCGCTTTTCTGGCAGGGCGACGTGGTCGCGCGGCTGACCAAGGGCAAGAATCTGCTCTCGCCCCGGATCGAGCTGCACCGCGCGCTCGACGCGCTCGCGCCCGCTGACAGGCAGGCGGTGACGCGCAGGCTCCAGGTCTGGCTCGACGATCAGGTGGCGCGCCATCTCGGCCCGCTTGCCGATATCGCGGCGGCTGCGCGCGATCCCGAGCAGCCCGCCGCGGTGCGCGCCCTGCTCGCGCCCTTGGGCGAAGCGGGCGGCGTGCTGGCGCGCGAGGAATTGGAAGATGTGCTGACCGCGCTCGACCGCGAACAGCGCGGTCCGGTCAACAAGCTTGGCGTGCGGATCGGCACGCTCGACCTGTTCGTGCCCGCCTTGATCAAGCCCGAGCCCGCACGCTGGCGCGTCGCGCTCGCCGCCGCGCAGGACAATGGCGTGATGCCCGCGCTTCCCTCGATCGGCGCGGTCTCCGCCCCGACGCCGCGCGACTCCGCGACCTGCCATGCGTTCGTGATGGCGGGTTTCCGCCCGCTCGGCGCGCAGATGCTGCGCGTCGACCAGGTCGAAAGGCTCGCGCGCAACGCGCATGACACGCGATCGGGCCGAACCATCTTCGCACCCGACGCTGCGCTCGCCACCTCACTCGGGCTGATGCCGGCCAGCTTCGCGCAATTGATGCTCGCTTTGGGCTTCCGCACGGCTGAGCAG
>Ga0207702_10001662_pt1 | contig 21972 bp, 13 predicted proteins | sample KBSCornC62_FD_184302 | JGI IMG/M metagenome (GOLD analysis project Ga0207702, IMG submission 184302) | Corn rhizosphere microbial communities from Kellogg Biological Station, Michigan, USA - KBS Corn C6-2 (SPAdes) (version 2) | ecosystem: Host-associated > Plants > Roots > Rhizosphere > Soil ...
GCCGCGGCCGCCTGCAAGATGGCTGCCCGGCTTTCTTCGGGCTGCCCGCGGGAACCCATGCGGTGGAGCACATGCCGGGTTCGAAGCGTGCGAGCCATAGTTAATTAACCAGTTAGTTAGATTATACGCGAGGAGCCCTGTCCGTCGCACAATCGCTCATCGGGAGCGCGCAAACTCGTCGCCCAAAAACTTTTCTTCGTGATGCTCACCTGTCCGGCGCATTCTTACTGTTTCTGCTTCCTGCCCCGGTTCTTGTGTTTAAATACCGCTTCCGGAGATTACGAACGCCATGGAGGAGATTTGAAACTGGTTGCTCTCTTGATCGTCTCTGCATTTCTTTTATGTATCACTGGCTGGTCCCAAACCACACAAAAGACCGAGCGGGCGGTTGCGGTCACCATTGATGACCTTCCCGCGGGTATGGCGGATCGCGTGGCGGCGTCCGAAATCACCGCGATGACGGCCAAATTGCTCGGAACGCTTCGCGATCAGAAAATTCCTGTAGTGGGCTTCGTCAACGAGAAGAAACTTTACAAGCCCGGCGAAGTGGATGAGCGCATTAAAGCCCTGCAGATGTGGCTCGATTATGGCTTCGAGCTTGGGAATCACACCTTCAGCCATATGTCGTTGAACCAATCTGAATTGAACAACTGGGAGGACGACGTCGTTCAAGGCGAGAGCGTCACGCGCATGCTGCTGGCGCAGCACAAAATGAAAATGCGTTACTTCCGCCATCCGTATCTCGACACCGGGCGCGATCTTTCCACGCGCCGCAAAGCAGAAGAATTTCTGAGCCAGCGTGGATACAGGGTCGCACCGGTTACGCTCGATGGGTGGGACTGGGCATTCGCAGGTATTTACGAGGACGCGAAAAAGCGCAGTGATACCGAACTACAGCAGAAAATTGTGAAGGACTATCTCGGCTACCACGAAGCGCAATTCGCCTACTTCGAGCAACTCTCGCAGAAGGTGGTCGGTTATGAACCGAAGCAGGTTCTCCTGCTTCACGCCAGCAACCTGGAAGCCGATCACATTGGCGAACTGATGGATGTTCTTCGCAAGCGCGGCTACCGCTTTATTTCTCTCGAAGAAGCGCTCGGGGATCCCGCGTACAGTCTTCCTGATACCTATGTCGGGGAAGAAGGCACAGGCTGGATCGAGCACTGGGGCGTGACGCAGGGCAAGATCCCGCAGGGTGCACCTGTTTTTCCCCAATGGGTGCTTGAGCGGTCGAAGCAACTGCATCTCTCGACCGGGCAGGTCAGCGCAGAGACTCCTAATTAGGCAGAGCTGATTTCACAACGTCGATTTCATGGCGCGCGTCGTCGGCGCGCAAACTCGATGGTTCTTCTTTGAGGAACATTTCGAGTTCGGCGATGGCGCTCGCTCCTTTCTTCTCCTCCTCAAACGCGCGCGCAGCCACTCGATGCGCGAAGGCGTGCGGCCTCTCGAGCGCATGCGCCTTGCGGCTGGTGGCAATCGCCTGATCAAAGCTTCGGTCCATGAACTCCGAATAGGAGAGCAGGATCAGAGTGATCTCATCTGCTGGATTGAACGAAAGCGCTTTGCTGAAGGCTGCCTCTGCTGCGGCATAGTCGTTCGCCTTCATGTTCATCCTGCCCAAATTCACATACGCCAGCCCAAAATTCGGCTTCAGGCTAATTGCCTTTTGCAAAACCTCGTTCTCGTGAACACGGTCGCCCGTGCGCGAATAGAGAACTCCCAGATTGTTGTAGGCAAGAGCATATTGCGGGTAGATGGCAATGGCCTTCTTGAGCTTGTCGATCGCCTGTTTTAATTCACCTTTCTGAATCAGCTCATTCGAGCGATCGAGTTCCTTGCGAGCGCGGCTGGGAACGGCAAGGTCTTGGGCTGATACGAATGTGCTCGCAGGCAGTCCACTGAAGTCCGGAGCCTTTCTTTGAGGTATTGCAACCTCGAACTCTGTGGGTCCGTTGGAGGACACATAGATATTGCTGGTGAGGTCTGCATTCGTGATTCCGCGGCCGGAAATCTTGACGTGGTATTCGCCTTCGGGTACGTTCGAGAAATCCACGTCGCAACCCTCACTTCTCATGCCTCGAAACACCGGGCCATTGTGAGCTGCAAGAGTAACGTCGCGATTCGCATTGCAATTTTCGTCAAGTAGAACCACGTGCACACGCACATGCTGAACGATGTTTCCCGGATCGTGCTGCGCCGCGGCGCATGCCAACGGGAGAAGAAGGAAGAGAATCGTGCGGCCCTTCATAACAACCTCCAGGGACGCTGTCAGGAACCAATTCGATGCCCGGTCACCGAAAGCAGGAAGGCTCGTGTGACAACTTGGGGGGTGAGACGCGAAGGCAGAACTTTCGGTAGCGCGAAGTGTGCTATTGCAGAAAATTCTTGCAAGATTTCATCGATTCCTCAACAGCACGCGAGCACACGCGCATTACTCACGAAATGTATGGCTGTCTTGATATGCCGGAGAGTGTGAGCGATCTGCGACGCGATGCGGCATGATGAGTCGCGCGACAAAAAAAAGGCCGCTGACAGCGGCCTTTAACAGATGTTTTGTGAGTCGCAGCTCTACACGCTAGATGGTTCCGCCCGCGATTGAGGGCACTAGCAATACCTCGTCGCCTTCCTGGAAGGCATAGGTTTGTCCGCCGAGGAAGCGAATATCTTCCTCGTTCACATAGACGTTGAGAAAGCGGCGAATCTGGCCCTGATCATCGCGCAGGTGCGGCTTCAACTGGGGGAATTTCTCATCCAGCACCGAGAAGAGTTCCGTGAGATTCGATGCGGCGCAGGAGATCGAACTGACTCCCTCGGTGTGACGGCGCAACGCGGTGGGAATTTGCACTGTGATCGACATATCAGGCTCCAACGCCTTCGGCTTGTTGTGCTGCGGCAAGAACGCCGGGCACCCCAGCTACATCGAGTGTCTGCTGCAGGTACGCTTCAAACTCGGTCAGCTTAGGAGCGATCGGACGTTCGGTCTGGTAAACGCCGGCGAGCACATCCGTGGTCTTCAATCCGTTGCCGGTGACACAAAGCACGGTGGTCTCGTCAGGCAGAATGCGATCCTGACGATAGAGTTTTGCGGCCGTTCCCACAGTGACTCCGCCTGCAGTTTCGGTAAAGATGCCTTCCGTTTCCGCGAGCAATCGGATGGCATCGATCACTTCGGGATCGCTGACGTCTTCACTCCATCCTCCGCTGTTCTTGATGGTCCTGATGGCGTAATGTCCGTCGGCCGGATTGCCGATTGCCAGGGAGCGCGCGATGGTGTTTGGCTTCTGTGGCTCGATCTCGCTGCTTCCTGTCTTGACCGCGGTGGAGATGGGCGAACAACCTGTGGCCTGCGCGCCGAAGAACTTTACTTCCTTTGGCTCGACCAGACCAAGCTTGATCAGTTCATCGAATGCCTTCTTAATCTTGGTGATCAGCGATCCTCCAGCCATGGGGCAGACGATGTTGTCGGGCAAGCGCCAGCCGAGTTGCTCGGCGATTTCGAATCCGACAGTCTTCGAGCCTTCGGCGTAGTATGGACGCAAATTCACGTTCACAAATCCCCAGCGATGTTCGTCGGCAATCTGCGAACAGAGACGGTTCACCTGATCGTAATTTCCGGCAATGCGAACCACCTTGGCGCCGAAGACATTCGTGCCCAGAATTTTCGCAGGCTCAAGATCAGAAGGGATGAAGATCCACGCTTTCAGTCCTTCACGCGCGGCGTGTGCTGCAACTGCATTCGCAAGATTGCCGGTCGAGGAACACGAGACTGTGTCGAATCCAAATGCACGAGCTTGGGAGAGGGCGACAGCGACGACACGATCTTTGAAACTTAGCGTGGGTAGACACACTGCATCGTTTTTAATGTAGAGATTCGTGCCCGCGGCGGTTCCGCTCAAACGCTCGGCAAGCTGCGGCGCCTGGAACAGCGGGGTGAAACCGACTGGCAATCGTGGGGTGAAGCCTTGGGGGAGGGGCAACAGTTCGGAGTAGCGCCACATGTTTGGCGGCCGCTGAGAGATGCGCTCACGACTCACGGACGCCTTCAACGCGTCGTAGTCATAAGCGATTTCCAGGGGGGAGAAACAATCGTCGCAGATGGAGCGGGGCTGGTTTCCCCAGGTTCGTCCACATTCGCGGCACCGCAATTCGTAATTCGACATGTGCTACTCGCTTTCTTCGTACTAGCGAATAGCTGAGGACGAGCCGGAAAAAGCGGCCTTAAAAATAAAGGCCTCTTTTTCCAGGAAAAGGAAAAGAGGCTATCGGTTGCAGATACAAGCTCGCAGCCGAATCTCATGTTCCCTGTTTCCAGGAGAGAGGTGGCACCAGCATCGGGGATATATGATCCCTAATCGGTTGCCGTGGCGTCTCAGGGCTCGTCCCTCAGCCACTCTGCATGAAATTCAGGTCCACTCCGAAGAGTGGACTCGTTCCGATGATGGTACAGAATTGGTCAATCGGGCGTCAAGAGCAATCTCGTGAGGGCTGAAAGAGAGGCGAAAGGAAGTCAAAGGCCCTACCCTCTCGCGTAAAGCGCGAGAAGGTGGGGCACCCCCTGAAGGGGATGGCTTTCAAAAGGGATTTGCTTGAGTTAAATTGTCGGTCTGCTGGCAGAGGATGTCGCGCTGTCATTTGGAGGTTCCGTGGCGATACGAGATTTGGGGATTGCAGTCCGGGTACTTGGCAGAAGTCCGCAGTTCACGCTGATTGCAGTGATAACGATCGCGCTGGGACTTGGGGCAAGCGCTGCAATTTTCAGTGTGACTAACGCCGTGCTCCTGCAGCCGCTGCCGTACAAAGATCCGCAGCGGCTGGTGCTTGCGGGGATGGAATTGCGGCAGCGACACGTGAAAGATCTGCAGTTCTCAAATGCCGACTTCATCGATCTCCGCGAAGGGACAAAGCAGGCGTTCGAGGACTTTGGTGGTGTCTTCACGTTTCGCGGGGTGATTCCCGCTCAGGACGGACGCCCCGAGCAAGTGCGATTTGCAACCGCCACGACGAATTTCTTCCGGGTGATGGGAGCAGGCATTGCGGTCGGGCGCGATTTTCAAGATGAAGACGGGATTCCGCAGCCCGCTCCAGCGCCGGGCGCTCCGGCGCAAGGCGCAGCAGCGCCTCCGCAATTGCCCACCGTGGCCATTCTGAGCCACGAGTATTTCGAAAGGCACTTCGGGGGCAACACGTCGATTCTCGGTCATCCCATGGTTGTCGGCGGCGGACAACCTGCTCCCGTGGTTGTGGGAGTGCTGGCACCGAAGTTCCGCCTGTATTTCCCGCCAGAGGCGAATGAGGAGGCTGCACCGGATATATGGATCGCCAACCGCCTGGATTACGACGAAGCCAATCGTAATTCTTTCGCTATTCGCCCGATTGGGCGGCTGAAGCCGGGTGTAAGCATCGAACAGGCACAGCAGGCGGCAGAGAAGGTCGCGGAAGAAGCGAGAAAGCATTCTGTCATATCCGGAACGGCGGGATACTTCATCGACCTGGAGCCTCTGGGAAAACACCTGGTGGCGAATGTCAGGCCCGCAATTCTGGCGCTGATGGGTTCGGCGGTATTCCTGTTGCTGATCGCTTGCGCCAACGTGGCGAATCTTCTGCTGGTGCGCGCTTCTTTGCTGGAACGAGAACTGGCGGTGCGGGCTGCGCTCGGAGGGAGCCGCTGGCGTCTGGTACTTCCTTTGTTAAGCGAGGCCGCGGTGCTGGCGAGTGCCGGAGCCTTGGTTGGGATATTTCTGGCATGGATCGGGATTCAGGTTCTGCGCATCCTCGCGCCAGAGAACTTGCCGCGCCTGGAGACAGTCCGAATCGATTTCGTTGTTGTCGGCTTTACCGCGCTCGCGTGCCTGCTGGCGACTGCAATTTTCGGGATGTTGCCGGCGTGGCGGGCATCGAAGCCTGGCTTGGCCAATATTTTGCGGGGCAGCGGGCGGAATGCAGGATTGTTAGGCGGCAATGCGCTGCGCAGTGCGGTAGTGATGGTGGAAGTCGCGCTGTCGTTTGTCTTGCTCGTGGGATCGGGATTAATGGTGCGAAGTTTTTTTGAATTACAACATACGAATCCGGGATTCGATGCCACGCGGCTGCTGATGTTTGAACTGGATGGCGACGGTGGAGGACCGGACAAGCCAGAGGTACGCGCGGTTGCGGTCCGCAAAATTCAGGATCGATTGCGAGCGATTCCTGGGGTGGAGAGCGTCACGGCTGCGACTCCGTTTCCGCTGGCTGGCGGGTTCAGTCCTATCCGGTGGGGAATGGGCGAAGCGTTGGCGGATCCCAGCAAATTTCAGGCGACGGATTTTCAAATCGTGCTGCCGGGCTACTTCGAAGCCATGCGCGTGCCCTTGCTGGCAGGGCGCACGTTCACCGAGCAAGACAATCTCCCGGATCGTAATTTCGTGGTCATTGATGACGTGCTTGCGAGGAAAGCTTTTCATGGCCAATCGGCGGTAGGGCAGCGAATCCTCATCCGCTTGCGCTCGCCGCAGCCGGAATGGGTGGAAGTGATTGGAGTCATTGCGCACCAGCATGAGTCTTCCTTGAACGAACCGGGACGCGAGCAGGTTTACTTCACTGATGCGTTCGTTGGGTCCGGTCGAGTGAACTCGTGGGCGATTCGTACGGGCAACGATCCGGCGAACTACGGAAGCGCGGTTCGGTCGGCAGTCGCGGAAGTCAATCCCAACCTGCTGGTGACCGAACTGCAGCCGGTAACGTCGCTCATCAGCAAAGCTCAGGCGGGAACGCGGTTTTCGCTGCTGCTGATCGGAGTGTTCGCGGTGATCGCCGGCGTGCTGGCGGGCGTGGGATTGTACGGAGTGCTGGCGACGGCGGTGCGCCAGCGGACAGCGGAAATTGGCGTGCGCATGGCATTGGGAGCTGAGCGAGAGAGGATTTTTCAACTGGTCGTGGGGCAGGGGTTCCGCTTGAGCGCGATCGGAGTCGGCATTGGCTTAATCGCCGCATTCGGGCTGACTCGCATGATGCACGCCATGCTGGTGGGCGTGACGGCTACCGACCCAGCGACGTTCGCTGCGATGGCGATCTTGTTCCTGCTGATTGGAGTTGGATCGTCGTGGCTGCCGGCGAGGAGAGCGGCGGGGCTGGATCCTTCGAGGGCGTTACGGGATGAATGATCCTGATCGACGCGACTGTAATCTGAATCCTTATCCCAGGCCCAGTTGCCTTTGAATCTGCTCGAGCGGAACGCCTTTGGTCTCTGGAACCATCGTCTTCACCCAGATGAGCTGGAGCACCATCATGCCGGTAAAGAATAAGAAGACGTAACCGGGCGGAAATGCGGCTACCATCTTGGGGAAAAACGTGGTGAGCGCCGCGGCAAAGATCCAGTGAGTGAAGCTGCCCAATGTCTGGCCTTCCGCGCGATGCCGGTTGGGAAAAATTTCTGAGATGAACACCCAAATCACGGCTCCCTGTCCGATGGCGTGCGCGGCAATGAAGGCGAAGATGCAGGCGGGCACAATGGAGTAATGCCTCGTGAAAAAGGCCCACGCAACCAGGCCCAGCGAGCTGATGTAGCCGAAGGACCCGATGTAGAGAAGCGTCCGACGCCCGAGCCGGTCAATGAGCCAGAGGCCCACGAAAGTAAATACAAGATTCGTCAGCCCGATCCCGATCGACTGCAGAAGCGCCGCCTTGGTCGCGAGCCCGGTGAGCTCAAAAATACGCGGAGCGAAATACAGAATCGCGTTGATTCCGGAAAGTTGGTTGAAGAACGCAATCAGAAACGCCAGCAGGATCGGGCGCTGAAGCCGCTTCGTCCAAAAATGTCCAGCGGAGGCTTGTTCCGTCGCGGCCGCAGCCGCGATCTCGTCGGCCTCGGCTGAAATTTCTTCTCTGGTGTGATCCGGCTCGATCTTTCCCAGCACATCCAGAGCGGCTTCGCGGTTGCCTTTTCGACTGAGCAGCCAGCGAGGACTTTCCGGCAGCCCGAGGCAAAACAGCGCATAAATCACCGACGGAAAGGCGGCAACTCCAAGCATCCACCGCCAGGCATGTTCGCCGATTCCTGCCAACAGGGCATTGGAGACAAAGGCGATGAGGATGCCAAATACGATATTGAACTGAAACATTCCCGCGAGGCGACCGCGTTGTTTGGGGGGCGCGATCTCCGAGATGTACATGGGAGCGACCACGGTTGAAATGCCGATCCCCAAACCGCCGATGACTCGCGCCGCAATGAAAACTTGTACGTTGGGCGCCAGGCCCGAGCCTACCGCTCCGACAAAATAAAGCACTCCGATCCACAGAAGCGTGGCTTTACGTCCAAAGCGATCGGCCGGCCATCCCCCGAGTAGGGACCCAACTACAGTGCCGTAGAGCGCCGAGGCCATCGCGATCCCATGAACGCCGGGAGTGAGGCCCCACAACGCCTGTATCGTTTTTTCCGCGCCCGAGATGACGACAGTATCGAATCCGAAAAGGAATCCGGCGAGCGCCGACGTGAGTGACCAGAAAAATATGCGACCGTTCATAGAAGATCTAGCGATGAGTATGAGTTATGAGCAATGAGCATCGAGCATCACTGCTTGATCGCCCACTGCTCATTGCCCACAGCTCATTGCTCGGAGCGCTGATTCTATTCTGAAGCCGCGTTGATTGCGAAGTTATTCCTTGGTAAGGGGAAATCCTTTTTCGCGCCAGCCGCGAACGCCGCCGTCCATGGAGATGACGTTGGTGTAGCCCATTTTCTGCAGGTTGTCGGCAGCAAGTGCGGAACGAAATCCCCCGCCGCAGTACAAGACCATCTCCGCCTTCAGATCAGGAACACGCGCCTCGATGTCGCGTTCGATCACGCCCTTGCCTAGATGAATCGCGCCGGGAAGATGATCCTTGGCATATTCGCTTTCCTCGCGGACATCCACGAGCATGAATTTGTCGCCGCGATCCAATCTCTTCTTCACTTCGTCCACGTTGGTTTCGCGTACGCGGGTTCGTGCATCATCGACAATCTTCAGAAAGCGAGGAGGATGTTGGTGGGCCATGAGTGCTCCTTTCCAATTTGCGAGAAATATCGTATCAACACGCGTTGCTTTCTGCTTGCGGCGGAGTTCATTGAAAGCCAGGAAGCTTGAGGAACCAAGGCCAGTCTTGCACTTGCTAAGATTCCGCGCCTTCGCGGGCGATTGATTTCGGCTACGATCAACACGTGCACCGGGATTCACCACGGACCGGATTGGCGCGGGCATTATCGAAGCTGGGATATTGCTCTCGCTCTCGCGCGGCGGAAACCATTCGCGAAGGGCGCGTCACACTGAATGGAACGCTACGGCGCGATCCGGAATTTCCCACGCATCCAGACAAAGACCGCATTGCAGTAGATGGGGTGCGAGTTCAGCCGGGACCCAGAATTTACTTGATGATGAACAAGCCCCGCGGTTTGGTCACAACCGCTTCCGACGAAAAGGGACGGCAAACCGTGTACTCCATTTTGCAGACAGAACAGAGCTTGCCGTGGGTCGCCCCGGTCGGGCGCCTGGACAAGGCGAGTGAGGGTCTTCTGCTGCTGACCAACGATTCCGAGTGGGCAGCACGCGTCGCTGCGCCGGAGATACACCTGGAAAAGATCTATCACGTGCAGATCGCCAAAGTGGCGGACGAGAAACTCGTTCACGCGATGACGAAGGGGATTCGGACAGAGGATGGTGAGGTCCTGCGCGTCGCGCAATGTCGCGTTCTGCGTTCAGGGGCGAAAAGTTGCTGGCTTGAAATCGTACTGGAAGAAGGCAAGAACCGGCATATCCGGCGCATGCTGGAAGCTTTCGACATCGAGGTGCTCCGGCTTGTGAGAGTCGCAATCGGTCCTCTCCAACTCGGCAAGCTTGCGAAAGGCAGTTTCAGAACACTGATGGCCGAAGAAAAATTGGCCCTCGATCGTGCGATGAAGAGCGTGAAGCCTGAAGTCTGAGGTCTGTTTCGCAAATGCTAGACTCAAAGTTTCTTCTCTCATGTCTGATCTGACATTCCTTTCTGCTACTCAGATGGCTCAAGAAATTCGCCTCAGGAGGCTATCGCCTGTGGAATTGGTGGAGGCGCATCTGCAGAAGATTGCGCGACTGAATCACCGGCTCAACGCCTTTGTCCAGGTAAATCCGGAACGGGTACGCCACGATGCTCTTGTGGCTCAGGATGCAGTGCTGCGGGGAGAAGCGGTTGGCCCGCTTCATGGAGTTCCCATCAGCGTGAAGAGTTCTGTCGATGTTGCTGGGATGAAAGTTGAATCGGGCACGCGCCTGCGCGCTGGTACGGTGGCGGCGCACGATGCGCCTCTGGTTGAGCGATTACGCAGAGCAGGAGCCATTATTCTCGGCGTGACCAACACGCCCGAACTGCTCATGGCGTGGGAAACCGACAACGATCTGTACGGACGCACCAACAGCCCGTGGGATCTGGAGCGTACGCCGGGCGGATCCAGTGGCGGAGAAGCGGCCGCGATCGCCTGCGGCATGTCCGCCGGAGGCGTGGGCAGCGATGGTGGCGGCTCGATTCGCGTGCCGGCGCACTTCTGTGGCATCTGCGGACTGAAACCCACTCCGGGACGCATTCCCTCCACCGGACACTTCCCGGCGTCTGGTGGGCCATTCGCGCTACTCGGCGTCGTGGGTCCGATGGCGCGCACTGTTGCGGATCTCAAAGTTTTGTTTGAGGCGATGCAAGGTCCCGACGATGGCGACACGTGCGCGGCGGCTGTGCCGGTTCGCTGGCCGGACGAAGGCGAAATGACGAGGATTAAAATCGGCTACTTTGAAGATGATGGCCGTACTCCGGTCACTTCGGAAATCCGCCAGGCCGTGCGCACCGCTGCAGAGGCTTTGAAGCGCGCGGGCTTCCAGGTCACGGCTTTCCGACCTGAGGGCCTCGAAGAGGCACGCGCGCTCTGGAAGAAGTTCTTCGTCAAGGTGGGGGGAATGCTGATCAAGCCAATGTTTTATGGTCGCGAAGCGGACATCAGCCCCATGCTGCGGGAATTTCTGGAATGGTCCGACAACGAGCCAGAGTTGACCGCGGACTCGGTGTTGGAAGCGTGGTTTCGACGGGATACATTACGGTCCGAATTTCTCGCGAAGATGCGCGAGTATCGCATCTTGCTCTGCCCACCCGCCGCAATTCCAGCATTTCGTCACCGCGAAAGATCCTGGGTCATAGAAGCGAAGAACGTTCAATATCTCGATGCGTGGAGTTATACGGAGTGGTTCAATCTACTGGGAAATCCGGCGGCGGTGATTCCAGTAATGCATTCGCCGGGAGGATTGCCGATTGGCGTGCAAATCGTCGGACGTCCGTGGGAAGAAGAGTGGGTCTTGACGGTTGCCGCCTCTCTGGAGAAAGAATGCCCTGGCTGGAGAGTGCCGCCGATTGCTAGCACGGAATAATCAAATCGAAAGACTACCTTCTCGAAAAACACCGGACATATTGAGAATTTCTTGGAGTATTTTTTGGAAGAGAATGGCCTGGCGCGTCGCTAGTATTTTTGTGCTATTTCCGCTTTTCGCGACCGCCGTATAACTTTATGGCACTGGATTTTGGTCGCTGTGGGCCGAAGTCTGCGTGCGGGGTCCGTTGCCGCGCCGTCGGGGAATGTCAAACTCTCACAAATCTGGTCGGATTCTCTCCTGGCTCGTCTTATTTCTCGCCGCCTCGGCCGGATATCTTTATGCCTTCCCGCAGCCCAATGTTTTCTATGCGATAATCGTGGCGCTGCATGCGGCTGGCGGAGTGCTGGCCACAATTCTCTTGCTCGTGTTCCTATCCTCTTTACTGCGCAACGGGAGCTTGTCAGCAAAGGCGGGCTGGCTGCTGATTGCTGCTGGAGCGGTCTTGGGAGTCATCCTCATCAAGACTGGAACTCCCCGAAGCGAGTGGAACAAGCTGTATTTCCACATCATCATTTCACTCGCGGGCGTGGGGCTGCTGCTAGCGGACTGGTGGGGCAGACGGCGGCGCTGGGAATTGGGTAAGGGATCGAAAGTGGTCGCCGGCGTCGTCCGAGTCGTGCTTTGTTTCGGAATGCTGGCGCTGGTGGGCTATGCTGCGCGTTACATCCGCCAAGGTTGGGAATCACGGAATCGCATCGCGAATCCCACCATGCCTCCTGAAACCATGGACGGGGAAGGGGACGGCGCGACCGGCGATTTCTTTCCCAGTTCAGCGCAGGTCTACGGCAAGCAGAAGATTCCCAGCAAATTTTTCATGGAGTCGGACTCCTGCAAGCGTTGCCACGAGGACATTTACAACCAGTGGTACAGTTCGGCCCATCATTTTTCTTCGTTCAATAACCAGTGGTATCGCAAATCCATCGAGTACATGCAGGATACGATCGGCACCAAGCCTTCGAAGTGGTGTGGCGGATGCCATGACCCGGCAGTGTTGTACGCCGGCCTGATGGACACTCCGATCAAGCAGATCGTGCATCGTCCCGAGGCGCAGGCGGGGCTGGGCTGCATGATGTGTCACTCCATCGCGCACGTGAAGAGCACCATGGGGCAGGGCGATTTTTACCTGGAATATCCCAAGCTGCACGAATTGGCCGCGACAAAGAATCCGGTCCTGCGCAGCCTGCATGATTTTTTGATTAACCTGAATCCTGAGCCGCACCGCCGCGTGTTTTTGAAGCCCTTCATGCGCGATCAGACTCCGGAATTCTGCTCTTCGTGCCACAAAGTGCACCTCGATGTTCCGGTGAACAATTACCGCTGGTTGCGCGGCTTCAACGAGTATGATAATTGGCAAGCCAGCGGAGTGTCGGGGCAGGGCGCGCGTTCGTTCTACTATCCGTCGAAGCCGGCGCAGTGCGCCGATTGCCATATGCCACTGGAATCCTCGAAAGATATGGGGAACATCAATGGCTTCGTACATTCGCATCGTTTCCCGGGCGCGAATACCGCGGTGCCCACTGCGAACGAAGATGGGCCGCAGCTTAAGCTCACGGAAGATTTCCTGAAAAGCGGGGAGTTGTCGGTTGATATCTTTTCGCTGTCGCCGGCGGAGGCTCCGCTGAAACCCGGCGCAGTCTCGCAGTCGGATATGTCGACCACGTTTGCGGTAGGGGAAGAGGCCGAGAGTAAGGTTACCGGCGAGAGCGCGGGGGAGGTTGCCCCGATTACCGCTCCGTTGAACCGGGTGCAGCCTCCGCTAAGACGCGGAGATACGGTGCGTGTGGATGTTGTGGTGCGCACCAAGAAGGTCGGCCATTTTTTCCCGGGCGGCACCGTGGACGCCTACGATACCTGGCTCGAGCTGAAGGGCACCGACGACAAAGGGCAGACGATTTTCTGGAGCGGGATGGTCGAGGACGGTGGCAAGGGCCCGGTGGAAAAGGGAGCGCACTTTTATCGCTCTCTACAGATCGATGCTCACGGCAATCCCATCAACAAGCGCAACGCATGGGCGACGCGCGCGGTCGTTTACGTAAGGCTGATTCCGCCCGGCGCTGCTGACACAGTCCACTACCGCGTTCATATTCCCGGGAATGCGGGAAATAAGATAACCCTTCATGCCCGCCTTTGTTACCGGAAGTTCACCTGGTATGGAACGCATGAAGCCTTCGCCGGTGTCCCCGACCCGAGTAAGCCGGATGCAGTGGCGGCGGACTACGACGACCGGCCAACGGTCTTCACGGCATCGCTCAGCGGAGTTTCTGCAAAACAGGAAAAGATTCCGGAGTTGCCGATCGTTGCCATCGCGGAAGATGAAGTCACGTTGCCGGTGGTCGCCCACAGCGCTCGGGAGGAGGAACCAAAGACGATCGTGAAGAAGGAAGAATGGCAGCGCTGGAACGATTACGGCATTGGTTTGTTCCTGCAAGGAGACTTGAAGGGAGCCGCTGCCGCTTTCCAGAAAGTCACGGAGGCAGATCCGGCCAATCCCGACGGCTGGGTGAACATCGGCCGTTGCGCCGTTCAGGAGGGAGATATGGCGCGCGCCCGCCCTGTTCTGCAGAAGGCGCTGCAACTTTCACCCAATCTGGCGCGTGCGAATTTCTTCTACGCGAAAGTTCTGCGTTCCGATGGGAACTACGGAGACGCGGCCACCCGCTTGCGCAGTGTACTGTCGCAGTATCCGCGGGATCGTGTTGCCCTCAACGATCTCGGCCGCATTCTATTTCTGCAGCGTAAGTACGATGAAGCCGTGAAGGTCCTGCAATCCGTGCTGGCCATCGATCCGGAAGATCTGCAGGCGCACTACAACCTCATGCTTTGCTACAACGGCTTGGGGCAGGAGAAACTCGCGAAAGAGCACGAGGCGCGCTATTTGCGTTTCAAAGCTGACGAGGCATCGCAAGCGATCACGGGCCCGTATCGCCAACTCCATCCCGAAGACAACAACGAGAGGCAATCCGTTCACGAACACGTGTCGGTAGCCTTAACGAACCACGCAGGTACAGCTACTCGGGCTATCCAGACGGGCGAAGCCGGCCGGGCTTCCGTCGCCGGAGCGTCCAAATAATGTTCAATTTATTCACCACAGAGCCACCGAGCCACAGAGGTTTTTTCTTCTCCTGCTTGCTGCGTGTCTATGTTTTTCCGTGTTTGATTGCATTTTGCATCGCTCAAAGCGCCCAAGCTCAGCAGGGTATCCGTTTCCAGGACATCACCGCCAAGGCCGGTATTCGCTTTACCCACAACAACGGTGCCTTCGGCAAGAAGTGGCTTCCTGAAACGATGGGCCCGGGATGCGCGTTCATCGACTACGACAACGACGGATACCCCGACATCCTGCTCGTGAACGGGACGGATTTTGCGGGACATGCTCACGCGGGCGCGACCACGCTGAAGCTCTATCACAACAATCACGACAATACGTTCACCGACGTGAGTCGGCGCGCCGGACTCGCGGTCCCGATCTTCGGATTTGGCGTTGCCATAGGTGATTACGATAACGACGGCTTCGACGATATCTTCGTCTCCGCGCTGGGCCAAAGCCATCTCTTCCATAACGCCGGGAACGGCACATTCACGGATGTGACGAAAGCGGCAGGGATGTGGGGTCCGAGCGAATTTTCAACCAGCTCTGCCTGGCTTGACTACGACCGCGACGGCAAACTCGATCTGATAGTCGCCAATTACGTGCAGTGGAGCGAACAGGGCGATCTCTACTGCACAGTCGATGGCGCGCACAAATCGTATTGCACCCCCGAATCGTACAAAGGCACTTCGCTCCGGCTCTGGCACAATCTGGGCAGCGGGAACTTCGAGGACGCCACGCACAAAGCCGGGATGGGCGATCCAACCTCGAAGAGCCTGGGAATCACGATACTGGACTACAACGACGATGGTTGGCCCGACGTTGTTATTGCGAACGACACACAGCCCAACAAACTTTACCTCAACAAAAAGAATGGAACCTTCGAAGAGCGGGGCGTGGCGGCGGGCATCGGTTTCAGCGAAGATGGTGTCGCCCGCGCCGGCATGGGCACGGACGCCGCCGATTATGACCGCAGCGGTCACCCCAGCCTGATCATCAGCAACTTCGCCAACCAGATGGTGTCGCTGTACCACAACGAGGGCAACGGACTTTTTGTAGATGAAGCTCCACAGTCGGAAGTCGGCCGCGCCACGCTGGTAACGCTTGGCTTCGGCTGCTTCTTTTTCGACTACGACAACGATGGCTGGCCTGACATATTCGTCGCCGACGGGCACATTGAAGATCAGATCGAGCGGGTGCAGAAGCGCGTGAGTTACGCCGAGCCTCCACACCTGTTCCGGAATATTGGGCACGGCAAGTTCACAGAGGTCACAGCGCAGATGGGGAAAGCGTTCGCTGCCCCGAAAGTGGCCCGGTCGGCGGCTTATGGTGATATAGACAATGACGGTTTCCCCGATATTCTGCTCACTACGAACGCCGGGCCCGCTTATCTGTTTCACAACGAAGCTGGTACGAATAACAGCCTACGACTCAAGCTGGTGGGAACGAAATCAAATCGCGACGGAATCGGCGCGGTGGTCCGGGTTACTTCCGCAGGCGAGAAGCAATGGAAGATGCTGCACTCCGGATCCAGCTATCTCGCGCAGAGTGAACTGGTGCTGACTTTTGGGCTCGGTTCTCAAACGAAAGCCGAGGCGATTGAGATTCAATGGCCGAGCGGGCAGCTCGACAAGCTTAGCAACGTGAACGCGGGGGCGATCCTTACTGTGCAGGAGGGCAAAGGGGTGATCTCCACTCGCGAGTATCGGAGATCACCTGCCGCACGCACCACGCTGTCGGCGAACGCCCGCCAAAAATAGCTGAGAGAGCCGCCTCGTGTCGCTTGGCTGTTGCACCAGTATCGGCGGCTTTAGCTGCTGAGGTTCGCTCTGTGATTAAATCGTAGCGAAATGAACCCGCGAATTTCGTCTGCTCTAATTGCCATCTTTGTCGCTGCCCTGGGCCTGTTCGCTCCCGCAACCAAACCCGATCCCATCGAAGCCGCGCGCCTGAACAATCTGGGCTGCGCCTACATGAACCAGCAACTCTTCGAGAAGGGCTTGAATGAATTCCACGCGGCGCTGCAGGCTGACCCGACATTCAGCATCGCGCGACTGAATGAAGGCGTCGCCTACCTGAATCTGCAGAAAGTGGACGAAGCCAAGGCCGCGCTGGAAGATGCGCTCAAGCAAGACCCTAAAAGTCGAAATGCGTGGTACAGCCTGGGCCTGCTAGCTAAAAACATGGGAGACGCGCCGGCCTCGATCGAGAATTTCAAGCACGTCACCGAGATTGATCCCGACGACGCCGACACTTGGTACTTCCTAGGGACGGCTTACGTGCAGGCGAAGCAGTTTCCGCAAGCCATCGAAGCCTTCCAGCACGCGTTGAAACTCAACCCCCTGCACGCCTCGGCCGAGTTCGGCTTGTCCCGCGCCTACCAGCAATCCTCGGACGTCAATAATGCCCGCGAGCACCTGAAGAAATTTCAGTACATCACGCAAAACAAAATCGGCGCCCCCATGAGCCTGGCCTACGGCGAGCAAGGCAAGTACTCGCGCGCAGTGGAGTCGCCGCAGGCACAGTTGAAGCCCCTCGCGCAGATCAAGGTGCAGTTTGTGGATGTGACGAAGGAAGTCGGATTCACTTCCGGCTCTGGTCCGGATGCGTCGGACACTTTGGGTGCAGGGGCTTGCTTCTTCGATTATGACAATGACGGCAAAATGGACATCTTTCTGGCGGACGATGGTGTTCAAGCGATGTCGTTGTTCCACAATGTCGGTGGGGTCAAATTCGAAAATGTGACGGCAAAGGCGGGTCTCGATGCCAGTGTTCACGGCATCGGCTGCACGGCAGGCGATTATGACAACGATGGTTTCAGCGATCTGGCAGTGACGTCAAAAGACGTTGTCATGTTGCTTCACAACGAACACAACGGCACGTTCAAGAACGTGGCTGCGTCCGCCGGTATTAAGGGCGTGTGCTGTCCCGCCGGGGTAACTTTTGTCGACTATGACCATGATGGAGATCTAGACCTATATGTTGCCAGCCGTTCCGGTTGCCTCAGCCAGCATGAAACGGGAGATAGTCGGATGTGGCGCAATAACGGGGATGGGACGTTCAATGATGTCACAGAGGAAACAGGGTTAGGCGGGAATTCCGGTGCGAACGGTGCGATCGGGACAGACTATAACAACGATCGTGCTATCGATCTGTTTGTAACCGGCAGCGCACCAGAGATTCGGGAGAACCCACGCGAGGGAAAGTTTAAAGAACGGCGACTGTGGCCGGATCCGGTGCGAAACAGCCCCACAGGAATCTCTATTCTGGATTTTGATCATGATGGATGGATGGATTTCGCGTTGACCCATCCCGCCGAGCCTGGTTTCACTCTCTGGCGCAACAACGCTGGGAAATCCTTCAAGCGGGCGGAGCTTCCAGAAACCAACTGGGCGCGTGCCTTCGGCGTGGCCGCGATCGACTACGACAACGACGGCTGGGTTGATCTCGTCGCTGTCGGAGAAACGAAAGACGGCAAAGGCGAAGCCCGCCTGTTCCGTAACCTTGGCCCTGACGGCTTCAAGGATGTCACTGCTGACGTCGGACTAGAAAAAATTCAGCTCAAAGATCCCCGTGCCATCATTACCGGCGATTACGACAACGACGGTGCAACCGACCTGCTCATCACCCAGAATCACGGTCCCGCCGTGCTCCTGCGCAACGAAGGCGCAACGCAGAATCACTGGCTGAAGCTCTCGCTCAAGGGACTGAATGACAACAAGTCCGCGATTGGGACAAAAGTTGAGGTCTTCTCCGGCGGCAACCGCCAGAAATTCGAGATCTACGGATCAAACGGCTACCTTAGTCAGAACTCCACCGAGATCGTGGTTGGCCTCGGCCAATCGAAGAACGCGGACATCGTCCGCATGCTCTGGCCCAGCGGCGTGCTGCAGGACGAAGTTGACGAAAATCAGGTTGCCGGCGACAAGCGTCACGAACTTCTCGAGATCGATCGCCGCGGTAGCTCCTGCCCTACACTGTTCGTGTGGAACGGCGAGCGCTATGAATTCGTCGCCGATATGCTTGGCGCTGCGGTGGTCGGACACTGGATTGCTGCCGGGCAGCGCGACGTTCCGCGTCCGGTTGAGTACATCAAGATTCCGACAGGGCTGGTTCACGGGAGGGAAAAGCTGCGGGAAAAGCAAACTGCTTGTCATCCTGAGCGAAGCGAAGGGCCTATGCACTCTCCGTCCGGTTGCACAGATCCTTCGCCAACTGCGGCTCAGGATGACAAAGCCGATGACAAAGCCGACGGAGTTGGGAGTAAGGCTCTAAGTTTCCGCTTCATGGAGCCTCTGGAAGAGGCCGTCTATCTCGACCAAGTCCGGTTGCTGGCGGTGGATCATCCCGCCGATCTCGATGTGTATCCGAACGAATACTTTGCCTCCCATCCTCCGTACCCGAAGTTCAAAGTAGTTATAAGCCGCAATGCACAACCTCCCGCGGGTGCCTGGGACGAGCACGGTCACACTCTGCTGCCCGATTTGCTCGCGCATCGCTACGTCGGCGATTTCGAGATGACGCAGTTCCAGGGATTCGCCAAGCGCCACACCTTGACACTCGACTTGGGTACGCCTTACGAAGGCGGACCGCTCTGGCTGCTCATGCGTGGCGAGATCGAATATTTCACGGCCAATAGCATGTACGCCGCGTCGCAAGCGAAGCTGCAACCGCTAGGACCATACCTTGAAGCGCTGGACGCGAAGGGGGACTGGAAGCGCGTGGTGGACGACGTGGGATTCCCGGCCGGTGGTCCGCGGACCATGACTGCTGATCTCAGCGGCAGACTCCCGCGCGGCACGCAAAAAATCCGGCTTACTACCAACCTGCAGATCTATTGGGACAACATCCTGATCAGCCGCACTCCGCAAGCATTGACCTCTGGGTCCACGCCTCGGCTGACTTCCGTTCCGCTGATTCACGCCGACCTGGAATTCCATGGCTACCCGTACAAGATCGAAGGCATTCCGCCGGGTAATGTCCGATACGTTTACGAAAAGACCAGCGCCACTGGACCCTACACGCGTCCGACGGGAACCTACACGCGCTATGGCGACGTGCTTCCATTGCTTACGGGAACGGATGACAGGCTGGCCGTCTTCGGTTCGGGCGATGAGGTCCGGCTCGATTTCGATCCGTCAAAACTTCCAGCGCTGCCCGCAGGGTGGGTGCGCGACTACTTCTTCGCCGCTAACGGCTACGAAAAAGATATGGACTTCTACGCCGCGGAAGGGAACTATGTCGCCCCGCTCCCATTTTTCGGCATGGGCGAATATCCTTACTCGCCCAAGAGGAAGTTCCCGCTGGACGACGCGCACGTGAACTATTTGCTCGAATACAACACGCGGCATATGTCAGGAAACGAGCAGCGGGGATACTGGTTCGATTACGGCAAGAGCCGCCAGCCATGAGAATGTGGGGACAGCCGCCCTCGGCTGTCCGGCCCCCTCGGCGCGCCACAGCCGACAACGAGTGGTGCAGAATCGTTTTAATATTGACATTTCCCGGCTGTCCATAATTCAATAGCCGTTCCCATGGAAACCCGCTCCGCCGCTCCTTCTGCCGGTACAACCGCCGTTCCACGCCTGCGCCGCACTTTGACGCTGTGGGACTTGATTTTTTACGGCATCGTTCTCATCCAGCCCATCGCTCCTGTCCCGCTTTATGGAGTGGCGCAGAAACTTTCCGACGGACACTTTGTCACCATCATCCTGATTGCGCTCTTCGCCATGCTGATCACCGCGGTGAGCTACGGACGAATGGGAGCACTTTACCCCACAGCAGGATCGGCCTACACCTATGTGGGAAAGGGCCTGAACCCGCATCTCGGTTTTCTGGCCGGCTGGGCCATGATTCTCGATTATCTTCTGCAGCCGCTTATCAACACGGTTTGGATCTCGACCGCGCTGCACGAGCGCTATCTGCATCAGGTCCCGTTTGTGGTATGGGCCTTAATCATAGTGGGGATCATGACTGCCCTGAACCTGGCGGGCGTGAAATCCTCCGCCAACACGAACAAGGCTCTACTCGCCGTAATGTCGGTGGTCGTCGTCTTCTTCATCGTCCTCGCTCTCAAGTACTTGTATGGCGGGCAGGGGTGGGCGGGATTGTTTTCTCTACAGCCGTTCTACGATCCAAAGACTTTCAATTCGCACAAAATCCTTACCGCGACCTCATTTGCCGCGTTGACTTACATCGGATTCGATGGCGTCACCACGTTGGCCGAAGATGTGGAGAATCCTAAGCGCAATGTGCTGCTGGCCGTGGTTCTAACTTGTATCTTCGCCGGTGTATGTAGCGGGCTCGAAGCCTACCTGGGCGCTCGCATATGGCCCGACTGGCGCTCGTTCCCGAATCTTGAGACCGCTTTCATGGACATCTGCAGCCGGGTTGGCGGTGTGGTTCTCTTCAATGCCACGGGCGTGATCCTGATCATCGCGGCGTTCGGCAGCGGGCTCACCGGCACGCTCGGAGCAGCACGACTTCTGTTCGGAATGGGTCGCGACGGAGTCCTGCCGAAGAAGTTCTTCGGGCAACTGAAGCCGGGGAGCAACACTCCGACCAACAACATCCTTCTGATCGGTGCACTAGCCTTTCTTGGCGCTGTGCTCCTGAACTATATCGGCAGCGCTTATCAGCACGCGGGAGAGTTGCTGAACTTCGGAGCGTTCCTGGCTTTCATGGGGGTCAATCTTGCGTGCTTCTGGCAATTTGCCGTCAGGCGCCAAGAGGGATATCAGCGCCGGATTCTTCAGGACGCGGTACTGCCAATCATCGGATTCCTCTTCTGCGGCCTGATCTGGTTCAATCTGAATATTGTCGCCAAGACGGTCGGCGGCATCTGGTTCGCGATCGGAATTCTCTACGTCGGCTACAAGACTAACTGGTTCCGCTCGGCCCCGGTGATGATCGATTTCAGCGACTCATAATCTGAGGCTCATGTTGGAAGTATCGCCATGGCGTTGTCCCCAGCGCCTTGCGAAACATCGCGGTTCAAAGTTCCCGACGGAAATATTCTCTCGGTTTCGCAGCACGTGAATTGAGCAAAGAGCGGGAATTGCGTGTTTGTGATCCTGAGCGAAGCGAAGGACCTATGTAATTTGCCTAGAGCACCCAGGCGCTGACGATTGCACAGATCCTTCGGCCCGCAAAAATGCGCGGTCCTCAGGATGACAAAGTGCGGTTATGGCTTCTAACTTTACTCCACGTTCCAGCCGCTGACTTCTACCGCAGGTTTCGCCGTTCCCAATTGGCTGCCGTGATACGTTGCCGTAATCTCGCGTTTCTCTCCCGGAAGCAGGGAAATGTAGTTATCTTCCCAGACGACGGGAAGAATTTCCTCTCCCTTCACACCCTTATCAACTTTAAGGCGCACAAAGAACGCTAGATTCTTGCTGGGGTTTTGCAGCGTCACATGCGTGATCGCGTCCTCGCCTTTATGCTCGGTGCGGTCCGTGACCCTCAGCTTCACCTTCGGCAGTT
>Ga0207702_10001663_pt1 | contig 21966 bp, 11 predicted proteins | sample KBSCornC62_FD_184302 | JGI IMG/M metagenome (GOLD analysis project Ga0207702, IMG submission 184302) | Corn rhizosphere microbial communities from Kellogg Biological Station, Michigan, USA - KBS Corn C6-2 (SPAdes) (version 2) | ecosystem: Host-associated > Plants > Roots > Rhizosphere > Soil ...
TGCCAACTTTTTGCCTCGGCATTGTTTTTCTCTTACTGACAGGAGGCGCAAACATTCCTGCTGCAGTCTTTGCGGCGCAGTCTTCAAAATCGTCAGACGCTTCGATCGCCGTTCACTACACCGACGTTCGCGAAAAGGCGAAGATCACTTTCCAGCAGGACTCCACCCAAACCGAAGAGAAATATTATTTGGAGACCATGGGCACTGGAGTGGCATGGCTCGACTATGACCAGGATGGCCTGATGGACCTTTACTTCGTTCAATCCGCGGCCACCGACATTTATAAGCCGCCGCATCCCCCGCGTAGCGCCCTCTATCACAACAATGGCGACGGAACGTTCACTGATGTAACCGACAAAGCAGGAGTCGCTGGCGACGGGCACTACGGCCAAGGTGTCGCCGTGGGAGATTTCGACAACGATGGATATTCCGACCTGTACGTAACCGGATACCAGCGCGCCATTCTCTATCACAACAATGGCAACGGCACTTTCGCTGACGTCACCGCCAAAGCCGGCGTCACCGATGAAGGTGGATGGTCCACCAGCGCAGGATGGTTCGACTACGACAAAGACGGCTGGCTCGATCTCGTCGTCACCAACTACATTGACTGGAGCCCTAAAAACAATATCTGGTGCGGCGAGCGGCGCCCCGGATATCGCTCCTACTGTCATCCCGGAAATTATAAAGGCCAGCGCATCAAGCTCTATCACAACAATCATGACGGAACTTTCACCGACGTCAGTGACCCGTCCGGAGTCGGCAAGCCCGAGGCGAAGGGCATGGGCGTTGTGCTGGCCGACTTCAACAATGACGGATGGCCCGATATTGCGGTCGCCAATGATTCCTGGCCGAACTTTCTGTTTATCAACAAACACAACGGAACCTTCGAAGATGTCTCACTTGTCTCCGGATTGGCGGCCAGCGAAGACGGTAAATACGAGGCGGGCATGGGCATCGACGCCGCCGACGTTGACGGTGACGGATGGATGGATGTGTACATCACCCATCTCGACTTCGAACTGAATCGCCTGTACCGCAACAGCCAGGACGGTACTTTCACGGACGAGACCTTCCGCTCCCGCATCGGCAACAAAGCCGTTCTGCTGAGCGGAGTCGCCATGAAGTTTCTGGATTACGACAACGACGGCTGGAACGACATACTCCAGTTAAATGGAGCCATGCTCGACAATGTCTCCCTTTACCATGGCGAAGTGTCGTACAAAGAGCCACTGCTCATGTATCGCAACTTGGGAAAGGGAGAATTCGATAAAGTCTCAGACTCGCTCGGCTCCGACTTCGTGCGTCCCATCGTGGGTCGCGGCCTTGCAACCGCTGACTACGATAACGACGGCGACATCGACATCGTCACCAACAACCGCGGCGACTTCCCTTCTCTTCTGCGCAACGACGGTGGCAACGCGAATCACTGGCTCACCGTGCAGTTGATCGGAACGAAATCCAATCGCGACGGCATCGGGGCGTCGCTCAAACTCAAGTCAGAAGGCTCAGTCCAAGTCGAGCAGGCGAAGGGGGGAATGAGTTATATGTCGGCCAGCGATCCGCGAATTCATTTTGGCCTCGGCAAACACGCTAAGATTGAATCGCTGGAGATTACCTGGCCGAGCGGACAGGTGGATCGACTAACAAAAGTACCGCTCGATGAGATCATCTCCGTGAAAGAGGGCGCTGGCATCGTGCCGCGCCAGTTCCCAAAGCTCCCGAACTCCAAATGAATTTTCCCCGCCGGCACTTTCTAGGCACTTCCGCAGTGGTCCTGGGCAGCACGCTCCTGGATGCCATTACCACCCCTCTCTGCCGTTGGAACAAAAGCCTCGAACTTCATGAAGGGGCGGACGCCTCGTCAGTTCGTGTAGGGGGGGACGTCTCGTCCGCCCTCGCCGAAGGCGATGTCTCCAAACCTCTAGACTCCCCAATTCAATTCGTCGACGTAGCGCGCGAGGCAGGCCTCACCACTCCCAACGTCTGGGGAGGTGCAGACCGCAAACGCTACATCATCGAAGCCAAGGGCAGCGGGATTGCTTTCTTCGATTACGATCAGGACGGCTGGCTAGACATTTATCTGACTAACGGAACGCGCTTCAACGAGAAATGGCCCGCCGGCCAGGCGCCCACGTCGCGTCTCTATAAAAACAATCGCGACGGAACCTTCAGCGATGTGACAGAGAAATCTGGCCTGGGGAGCACCGGATGGCAGACCGGAGTCTGCGTCGGCGATTACGACAACGATGGATGCGACGATCTTTTCTGCTGCTTCTGGGGACACAACATTCTGTTTCATAACAACGGCGACGGCACCTTCACCGATGTCACGCGTAAAGCCGGCGTTTTCGATGAGCGCGTGCGCTGGGGCTCCGGCTGCACGTTTGTAGATTACGATCGCGACGGTCACCTCGATCTATTTGTCTGCAATTACATTCAGCTGGATCCGGAGAAAACTGGGGCACCCGGAGAAGCCGCCAGCTGTCAGTGGAAGGGCATCCCCGTGATGTGCGGCCCGCGCGGCCTTACCGGCGATACCAACGTGTTGTACCACAACAACGGAGACGGCACCTTCACGAACGTTTCGCAGAAGAGTGGCATTCTCAAGCCAGGTCCGCGCTACTCCATCACTGCGGTGGCCACCGACTTCGATAACGATGGCTGGCCCGACATTTATGTCGCGGTCGATTCCGAGCCAAGCATTCTCTTACGCAATAATCACGACGGGACCTTTACCGACATTGCCGTGATGGCGGGATGCGCCTACAGCGAGAATGGTCACGAACAAGCCGGAATGGGCGTCGCCATTGCCGACTACGATTGCGATGGCTGGTTCGACATCTTCAAAACCAACTTCGCCGACGACACCTGCAATCTTTATCACAACAACGGAGACGGCACCTTCAGTGACGTCACGTTCGCCTCTGGCATCGGCATCAACAACCAATATGTGGCCTGGGGCTGCGGCTTCATCGATTACGACAATGACGGATGGACAGACATCCTGCAGGTAAACGGACACGTCTATCCCGAAATCGCTGGACACGAAATCGGGCAGACATTCAAGAATCCGCGACTCGTCTACAAGAACATGGGCAATGGTCAATTCAAAGACGTGTCCTCGACCATGGGTCCAGGCATCACCGAACGCTACTCCAGCCGCGGCGCCGCATTCGGCGATTACGACAATGACGGCGACATCGACGCGCTCGTTCTCAACATGAACGACGTACCCTCATTGTTGCGCAACGACGGCGGCAACAAGCAGAACTGGATCAAGATTAAACTCCTCGGAACCAAGTGCAACCGGACTGCAATCGGCGCTCGCGTTCGGGTGGTAACTGCCAACCACGCTCAAATGGACGAAGTACGCAGCGGATCCAGTGTCATGTCGCAAAGCGACTTGCGCCTGCACTTCGGTTTAGGTAAGGTGCAGACCATCGACCTGGTCGAAGTGAAGTGGCCGACGACGCAGAAGGTCGAGCGATTCACAAACGTGAAAGCGAATCAGATTCTTACCATCCGCGAAGGCAGCGGCATTGTCCAACCAGGCGTCTCGCCGGCAAAGGCCAGCAAATGAAAGCGCTTCTGCTCTCGCAATACCGCCATCTGGAACTCACAGATCTTGCCACGCCGGCCCCGCAATCCGGAGAGGTCCTGATTCGCGTAGCTGCCTGCGGCATCTGCGGCAGCGATGTGCACGGCTATGATGGCTCATCCGGTCGCCGCATTCCTCCGATTGTGATGGGCCACGAAGCCGCGGGAACTGTCGCGGAAGTTGGAGAAGGCGTCAGCAGCTTCAGGAAAGGCGATGGAGTCACATTCGATTCAACCGTTTACTGCGGCGACTGTGCAAATTGCCTGCGCGGAGACATCAATCTCTGCGATCATCGCGAAGTTCTAGGCGTCTCCTGCGGAGATTACCGCCGTGCAGGAGCGTTCGCGGAGTTCGTCACTGTTCCGGCCCGCATCGTTCACCGCCTTCCTGAGAATCTTCCCTTCGAGCAAGCCGCCTTGCTCGAAGCCGTCGCGGTTGCGTTGCATGCCGTCTCGCTTGTCCCCGTCGCGCCTCGCAGTACCGCCCTCGTAGTGGGCGCTGGAATGATCGGACTCCTGCTGCAGCAGGCTCTGCGAGTAGCAGGATGCTCCCGCATTTTTGTGGCGGACATCGATAGCACCCGCCTTGCCTTCAGTAAGCAACTCGGGGCGACCGCAACTCTGTCGGATCGTGTCCCTCAGCGGATCGCGGAACTCACCCATGGTGTTGGTGTAGACCTTGCCATCGAAGCAGTGGGAAAGACCGAAGCCGTGAATACGGCAATTGACAGCGTCCGCAAAGGCGGCAGCGTCGTTCTCGTCGGCAACATTTCGCCCGAGATCTCGCTGCCTCTTCAGAAAGTGGTCTCGCGCCAGTTGCGCCTGCAGGGGTCATGCGCCTCCGCTGGCGAATACCCCAGGGCTATCGAACTCATGTCCACCGGAGCCATTCAAGTGAAGCCTCTCATCAGCGCCGTCGCACCCCTCGCCGAAGGCCCACAATGGTTTGAACGTCTCTATGCCCGCGAACCGAATTTGATGAAAGTTGTTCTCACGCCGGACAAGCTATCGTGAACGACAACTCCGCAGACCGAGGCCTCTTTGATCTCACCGGCCGCGTTGCCATCGTGACCGGCACCAGCCGTGGACTCGGGCAATCCTTCGCGCGCGCTCTTGCCAAGGCAGGCGCAGATCTTGTCCTCACCAGCCGCAACCGCGCTTCCCTCGCGCCCTTTGAAGATGAAATCAAAGCGCTCGGTCGCCGCGCAGTGTCCCTCGATCTTGACGTCCGCGATCAGCACAGCATTGAGCAAATGGCGGCGGCAGCAGACAACGCCTTCGGCCATCTGGACATCCTCGTGAACAATGCCGGATGCAACATCCGGAAGCCGGCGCTGGATGTAACCTGGGATGATTGGAATCAGATTCTCGACACCAATCTTCGCGGAAGTTTTTTCGTCGCTCAAGCGGTCGCCCGCCGCATGATTGCTCGCAATTACGGCCGCATCATCAACATCGGATCAGTTACCAGTGTCGCCGGCTACGCAGGCCTCGCTCCCTACGGAGCCAGCCGCGGAGGAATCCGGCAGCTCACCATGAGCCTCGCCGACGACTGGGGCAAACACGGAATTACCGTGAATTGCCTTGCCCCCGGCTGGTTTCGCACAGAACAAAACAAAATTCTCTACGAAGACAAAGAGTGGGTGGAATATCTGTCGGACCGCATCCCGCTAAAACGCCCCGGACGCCCCGATGACCTAGAATCCGCCGTCGTCTTCCTCGCCGCCGAGTCCAGCCGTTACGTCACCGGCCAAACCCTGTTAGTTGACGGCGGCATCTCGACCGGCGCAGTCCGTGCTCTCCCAAAATCCCGCTGATCCAATCGAAACTCGGGTGCCCCACCCTTCTCGCGTTCTCTGCGAGAGGTGGGGCCGTTGACTTCCTTTCCCCATTTACCGCACTCCGCAGACCGGAACCACGTCTAATGAACCCTCGCCACCCACCCGCCCCCGCTGGCAAGTTGTAATTTCAGCTTAGTGCTCCGATTCACCTGCTGAGTACTCTTCTTGTAATCACTCGCATTTCGATCCGCGTTGACTCCATCCTGATACGCGTCCATCGTAAAATTCCCATCCGGCAAGAATGACAAATCGATGTCCAGCGTACGACCCGTCCAGTCGCTCATCGCCCCGATATACCAATCCTTCCCATTTCGTCGCGCGACAACAACGTACTCGGCAATCTTGGCCTCGAGCACTCTAGTTTCATCCCACTCGGTCGGCACCGCTCCGAGAAATTCCATTGTCTCGGGTTCGCGAAGATAGTTCGAAGGACTATCCGACAACATCTGTAACGGAGCTTCATACACTACATACATCGCCAGTTGATGGCACCGCGTCCCCATCGCCATAGGCTGACTATTGATTGGTCGAAATGTGGACCTGGTTGCGTTGCGCATCGCACCCGGCGTGTAATCCAGCGGCCCCAGGAACATCCGGGTAAAGGGCAGCGTCACATTATGCTTCGGCTCAGATTCCGCGCTCCACTTGCTCCACTCCATTCCGCGCACGCCTTCGGCATTGATCAGGTTGGGCCAGATGCGCGTCATGCTTGCAGGCTTCTGGTCACCGTGATAATCGACCAGCATGTGGCGCTTCGCCGCCTCCCGGCACACCCGATAAAAATAGTCGATCATGATCTGATCGCTGCGCTGCATGAAGTCCACCTTGATTCCCTTCACGCCCCACTTCTCAAACTGATCGAGCGCGGGAATCAGTTGATCGTCCAGCGTCTTCCAGGACGCCCACAGAATGATTCCCACATTCTTCTGTTTCGCGTAAGTAACCAACTCTTCCATATTCAAGTCAGGGGTCACTTCCAGCAGATTGCCCAGCTTGTACCAGCCATCATCCAAAATGATGTATGGAATCCCGTACTTCGCGGCGAAATCGACGTAATACTCGTACGTCTTCGTATTGATGCCTGCCTTAAAATCCACTCTATCGACATTCCAGTCATTCCACCAGTCCCACGCCACCTTGCCCGGTTTGATCCACGAAGTGTCCTGCACCTGCGATGGCTTCTGCAGCAAATACACGATCTGATTCGTAAGCAAATCTCCATCGTGATCAGCGATCCCGATCACCCTCCAGGGAAACGTTCGCTTGCCTGCGGTCTCAGCGATATAGTCGGCAGTCTCCTCTGGCTTGTAGTCGCGATCGCTCGTTTGCACCAGTTTCGTTGGATACGCCGGAAAGGTCGCTCCCAGCCCATTCCCGCTCGTTCCGCGCAGCCACAGCCCCGGGTAGTCATCTAAGTCCGACTCCACGATCGCGAGTTTCGCTCCTCCTCCGATGTCAACCACCGCCGGCAATGTAGCGATGAACTCCGGCGCAATCTCACTCAAATGCTGCGGCAAATATTTGCGTTCATTATGCGAATAAAAGCTGTCCTCCTGCGGATAATAAACAACGAAGTTCGTCGGGAAATTGATGCCAGCCTCTTCGCCGAAAATCTTTACCTTCTCCGTGGGCAGTGCGGTCTCGAAGCGATACGCCGCTCCTTCGTTGTAGGCACGGAACACGACCGAGTACCCGCCATCCATGTTCAAACGCAACTCGTTGTAGTGGTCTCGAATCTTGGCAAACTTCTGGCGCACCACGGGCTCGACGACTTGATCATGAGAACTTGGTTTCGCCCCGATTACCTTCGGCTGTGCTCCCAGTTTCTTGTGCTCGACATCTAGAGACAGCGTGCAATTCTCGAGCACCGCCCTGCCCTTTAAGACGACGTCATATCGAACCTGCCCCGCCGTCCGGATTCTGACTTCGATCCGCCCATCCGGCGACCGCAGATCATAGCTTGATTGTGCAGTTCCAGATTGACCAAGAACACTGAGGATAATTGCCAGCGTCGTGAGGCTAAGAAGCGTCTTCATTTCGGCACCTGTGGCGAGAGATTTTAGGATACGAGAATTCGGAATCTTACTCGCGATGCCGGAGCATTACAAATTCGGCGGACATGGGCCGTCAATTTTGTTTCGCGCCTTCCTTCAGCGCCTGGGCACGCGCGCGTTCCGCTCCCGCATTTTCTTTCTCGCCAAGTTGTTCGAAGGCGTCCGCCAGGAACGCATGCGGCTCGAAATTCCGTGGCTCTGAGCTTACTGCCTGCTTCAGATAAGGCACAGCATCCGCGGCATGATTCTGCAGCGTGAGGATGCGGCCAAGCAGCAGATTGGCGCGAAAATGCTGGGGATTCTGCTCAATTACCGTGTGCAGAAGATCGACTGCCTCTGGCACATGCTGCGTCCGCGCATAAACTGCCGCTAGCGAAAATTGTGCGTCAGCCCACTTGGGCCGCTTCTTGGCGACAAACTCGAAGTACGGAACAGAATCCCGCAACGCTCCGGTTTCGAACAGCGCTAGCCCGAGTTCATACTGGGCTTGAACCGAATCAGGTATCTGTTCCACGGATTTACGCAGAGCGCCAATGGCTTCGTTGTAGCGCTTCGTTTTCGCCAGGGCGATTCCCAGTTGCAGTTGCGCCGCAGTCACCAGAGGGCTGTCAGCCAAAACCTGCTGCAGAAGAGGAATCGCATCTGCGTACCGGCCATCCTCAACCGCAATCATCCCCTGCTGCAGGATATTCGAAATGCCAATCTTATCCTTTGGGTCGGCGCCTTCAAGAACGTCCTCAGATTGTCCGCCAGCTGTCGATGCCACATATCCGAGTGCAGAGAGATTGTCGGCCTGGTCACCGCTGAGCTGCGGCGTCTGCTGTGCTTTGTCCGAGACAATCGCAGTCTTGTCGTAAAGCTCATCAATCTGCGCCAGCAACGTAGTTGCCACTGCGGGAGAGGATTCCGCAAGATTGTGCCCTGCATCTTTATCTCGCAATTCGTCGTACAGCTCGCGCTTGGGCGCTCGCACAAAAAGATACTTGCCCGATCGCAGCGAGCGTAATGCGCTCCAGCCGAATGCCCGGTGCGGATAATCAGTTTCCGCATACGCAGGCAGATCTTTCGCGTCCTTCGCATCTCCTTTCATCAGCGGAACCAGGGACTCACCTTGGATAGTTGGCGGCAACGGCAGACTGAGCATACTAAGAAGAGTGGGAGCTACGTCGACCAGACGCACCCGCGCACTCACACGATGGCGGGCCAGCAATTCCTTTGGCAACTTCACGATGAGAGGAACGTGAATGGTCTCGTCATAAAGAAAAATTCCATGCATGCTTTCCCCATGAGCGCCGAGAGATTCCCCATGATCCGACATCATGACAATCATCGTGTTCTCGTAAAGCCCGCGTTGCCGAAGATAGGTAAACAGCTTGCCCAGACACGCATCCGCATACGCGACCTCTCCGTCATACGGATCTTTGAAACGCTTGTCATATGGCGAAGGCGGCTCATAAGGCGCATGCGGATCGTACAAGTGCACCCACACAAAGAACGGGGATTTCGGATTCCCCTTGAGCCACGTGATGGCATGCCCGACCACATCGCCTCCTCGCCTCTCGACCGTCGAATAGCGGTCCTCATCCGGATTATTTTTAGGGCGGAATCCCGCGTCAAACGAACTAAACCCCCGATCAAAACCAGGTGCAATGGCGGCGTGCGGATCCAGAATCAGCGAACCAACGAATGCCGCCGTCCGATATCCAACCTTCTGCAGAATGTCAGGCACGTAAGGCAGTAAGGTTGGCAACGAATATCCGAAATCCGTAACCGTGTGAAACTGTGGATAGGTGCCCGTGAAAATCGTAGCGTGTGATACGGGAGTCAATGGCGCTTGCGAATAGGCCTTTTCAAAAACCACTCCCTGATGCGCCACCATATCCAGGTTTGGAGTGAGTCCCTTGGTGTTGCCAAGGAAACCCATGCGGTCTGCCCGCGTAGTATCGACAGTTATGAAAACGATATTGGGCGCATCGGCGCGCAGTAGATCGCTGCCAATAAAGAGTAAATAAAATAAGAGGAACAAAGGCCGCATAAACAAAGAGGGAGTTTACCATCGGTAAACTCCCTGATGCGATGCCGCGCAGATGTTTCAGAAGTCCACACCAATGCCAAATTGCATGTTGCGTTGTGCACCGGTGCCCAGGACGGGATTAAAGCCTAGCCCAACATCCGGCGTAGCAAAATATTGACCGAAGCCGCTGGTGTTGATCCTTCCGGTTTCATACGCAAACATGGCATGGTTTAGCGCGTTGAAGACTTCCCATTTGAATTTCACCGCATAGCGCTCTCGAAATTTGAAGCTCTTGAACAAACCGATATCAAGCTGCGCAATGCCTGGCTGGCGCACAGAGTTTCTCCCCGCGTTGCCAATTGTTCCATCAGCGGGAGTCACGAATGCCGCTGTGTTGAAGAAATTCTCCTGGCTGTTACTCACATGGTAGTGATAATTCAACGGCGCGCCCGTGTACTCCGCATAGGTTTCTCTCAACCCCTGATTTGAGGGGTCGCCGCGCAGATAAATCGTAAACGGACGTCCATCCTGAGCACGGAAAAGCGAGTTGATCGACCATCCTTCTCCGATCAACTTCGGGATTCCGTGCACCTTTGGGACGTCATATACCACTGTGAAGTTGACGTTCCAGGGGGTATCAAAATCCGACGGCGAGTAACCCTTATTGACGTTGTAAGGATTTTGGTAATCGGATAAAAACGTTCCACCGCGATTAGCCGACCCAGTATCAAACGCGCGCGACCACGTGTAGTTTAACTGTCCCGTGAATCCGTGAATATCGCGGATTTTGTAAGCAAGCTGCAGGCTGTTGTAATTGGAGTAGCCGTCGTTATTCAGCTGCAGGATGTGGTCATAATTCGGGAACCGTGTCCCAAACGGCTGTCGAGTCACATCGCAGGCTACCGTACTCACAGGACATGCGTTGAGGTCTCGCCAGTTGATCAAATCCCGTCCCTTGGTGCCTACATAGGCTACGCTGAACGCCGTTTTATTACTCACCTGCTGCTCAATGGTCAGGTTGTAAGCATGGTTCATCGGGGTTTGAAAATTGCGTACTAACTGGACAACGTTAAAGGGTGGGCTTGGAGTCACACTCTGCCCGTAAATATTCACTCCCGGTGCCATGCAAACGTATGACGAGCAAGAGTCATTGTTCACGAAACTCGCGGCATTGTCGGATTCACCGATCGAAAAAATTCCATTCGCGACCTGAGTGAAAAACCCCGATCGAGTACTGCTCCACATATTGAAATATGTCTGCGGAGCCGCAATCGTACCGAAGTTGGTCAAGTCGTAATTGAGCGAGTATCCTGCGCGCAACACGGTCTTGCCATTCCTGAAAACGTCCCACGCAAACCCAACCCTCGGGCCAAAGTTATTCTTATCCACGCCATAAAGAGGCTGTTTCGCCAGGCTCACAAAACCGTCCGCGTCAGCCTTGGGGTCATCCGGCAGGAAGTTCGCGCCCAAGTGGTCCCGTTCACCCATTGCTCCCGCAACATCCCAACGAACCCCTGCTTCCAGCGTGAAATTCGGCTTCACCTTCCAGCTATCCTGCACGTAGAGTCCAACGGATTTCTGGAAGAAGTGACGCTGTGTTACGCCGAACGACCTTCCCGCGTAACTCGCAAAACCTAAAAGTAATTCGTTCAGCGCCGCTACTCGTCCGCTTTCCCCAACCATGTTCGCAGGAACTGCTCCAGCCGTGTCGTTGTAATTACCAAGATAGTAGAAATAGAGCGAGGTGTGGGCACGATCGCGGCGTGACTTTGTGTAAGCATCCTGATATTGCCCGCCAACTTTGATCGTGTGGTTACCCTTGATCATCGTAAAGTGCTCTTGCCAATCGTACGAGGCGTTCGGACGAGTAACAATTGGATAGCCCTGAACACCGCCTACAAAGCTATAGGTGGTGTTTCCGAACGAATACCCATATAGGCTAGGCACCTCAAAGTTTTCTTTGTCGTCAGGGCCAGCGCCCAAAGGCCCGGTATTTAGACCTAATGCTGCCGGATCGATGTTGTTGTTGATCCCGATACGTTGCGAGAACCGCTGATACCCGAAGCGGCTTTCCAAAACCTTGCTGGGAGTGATCGTCCACGTATAGTTAACTCCCGCTAATTGCGCCCTAGTCGGAGCGACTGAGTTCCACATATTGGCGTTTGTCGCTAAAGGTCCTACTGACTTCGGAACACCAGGAGCGGGTGGCTGGTTCTGAAGACTGTCCCCGAATAGATATTTTACGGAAACTCGATGCTTGTCGTTGAATACGTAGTCAAACTTCACGTGGAAATTGTTCAGGTCCAGAGCGTTGTTGGCCGCAATATTCACTGGAGCCCCAGGGCTTGGTGCCAATGGAACGAACGAAAGCAGGTTGGTCCCTATAGTGCTCGGTGTTCCGTCGTCGCCAGTTCCGACAATCTGATCCGGTCCGGGTCCGGGAACCCCGTCATTGATGCACGTGGCCGGATTCGGATCACCAACGCTGTTGGGGTTAACTCCGTTCTGCACGCACCCCAACGCATCATTTATTTCGGCTTGCGCGGGGAGATTCACCGTGGACGGAAAGACGTCTTTAAGATGGAACCCCTGGTATGAGACAAAAGCGAAAGCCTTGTCCTTCTTGATCGGGAAGCCCGCCGACGCGCCAAACTGGTTCAAACGAAAGGGCGTTACGGAACTGGCAAACCAGTTCTTCGCGTCAAACGCATCCGTGTGCCGGTTCCAAAATAGGTTCCCGTGAATAGCATTCGTCCCACTCTTCAGCCCGATATTGATCACCGACCCGCCCTTAACTCCGAACTCCACACCCGGGTTCGATTGCACGTTGAACTCGGAAATGCCATCCAGAGGAATCAAAGCAGCCGCTGTACCTGAGATCGCGGCCTGCCCAAGCGAAGACTCACCGTAGTAGCGGTCATTGTTGGGGATGCCGTCGACTGCGTAGTTGTTCGATGTGGCTCGTTGTCCGTTGATGTTCAGACTCTGAAATCCGCCGCCCGGACTCCGTTGCACTCCTGGTACGCCGTCCAGAAGGTTATTGAAATCCCCGCCATTGTTGGGCAGATCCGCCACCTCGCGCTGCACGAACAGAGTACTGAGACGGTCCTCCGTGGTCTCAATCAAAGGCGCAACGTCCTGTACTTCCACCGTCTCCGTTCTTGAGCCCACTTGCAGCGAGAAGTTCGCCTGTGTCACAAGTGCGATATCCACGCTCGCCTGCCGCGACATGCTCTTGAACCCCGAAGCCTCCACCGTCAGCCGGTATTGCCCGGGATTCAAATTCGGGATGCGAAAGAACCCAGTCTCATTGCTCGTCGCGGATTGTTTCTCTCCGGTGGCAACATTCTCCGCGCGGACATTGGCGCCGTTCACTGCCGCGCCGCTAGCGTCGCTCACCGTGCCGGAAATATCGCCGGTGATTTTCTGTGCGTAAAGAGGAATGCAGGAGAGCACGCCAGTCACAAGGAATACAGCCACTGCCCGCAGAAGACGGTCCGCTGCCATCTTGACCCCCAAGGTTGTCCGTACTGCAATCCCACAGAGAAACGGGTGACCGCATGCTCGACTGCAGAGGCGCTTCAAGTCAAGCAAAATGTGCAACTTTCGAACGTGACCGTGAGTCAAAGAAGAAACAAACGCTGTCTATCATTGATTCGTTGCGGACGCTGCAAGCGCCGCAGCCGGCATGCTAGTCTGGCCCCATGTGGGCCCTCGGCGTTCTCATCCTTTGCGCGCTGGCCACCGGCTGTGTCGCGGCAAATGACGTCGCTCAAACCAAAAGCACGGGCCGACCCGACGTTTACCTCATCACCATCGACACTCTTCGTGCTGATCACGTTCACTGTTATGGTTACAACCGCATTAAGACGCCCGCGCTCGATGCTCTCGCAAAGGACGGCGTTCGTTTCGCCAATGCGTTTACCCCAAGTCCCATCACCAACACTTCTCACACCAGCATCTTGACCGGCCTCCTTCCTACTTCCCATGGAGTCACGGACTTCGGCAGACCATTAGCAGCCGATCATGCGACTGTCGCCGAATTGTTGGAGCAAAACGGATACTCAACGGCGGCATTCATCGGCTCCGTCGTGCTCGACAGTCGAACCTTAGCGCCCGGGCTGGATCGAGGCTTCGACTACTACGACAATTTCCCCGAGAATTCGCACAGCAAGTCCAGATGGGGGCGCCTCGAACGCCGCGCCGCAGACGTAGTTCGAAGAGCTGAAGCCTGGCGCGATTCCCACGCCGCCGGCCCCCATTTCGAATGGATTCACTTGTACGATCCTCACGACCCCTACGAGCCCCCGGAACCTTATTCCGCAGAGTACAAAGGCCGTCTCTACGACGGAGAGATTGCTTACGCCGACTCCGCTCTGCAAAGCTTCCTCGCTCATTTAAAGCAGCATGGCTGGTATGACAATGCCCTGATCATTGTGGTCGGCGATCACGGCGAAGGTCTTGGAGAGCATGATGAAGAGACGCACGGAATATTTCTTTATGACTCTACCCTGCATGTGCCCATGATCTTTAAACTTCCGGGCGAGCAGGCCGCAAAGCTGGTGCAGACCCAGACGCGCACCATCGATATCGTGCCCACCATCCTCGAACTTCTGAACGTCGCAGCACCGAAGGAACTGGAGGGTGAGTCATTGAAGCCTGTATTCAACGGCACCCCTGATTCCGATCGCACTCTCCTCGGCGAGACCGATTATCCCCTCCATTTTGGCTGGGCTCCGTTGCGCGCGGTTCGATCGAATGGCTTCAAATTCATCGAGGCACCGCGCCCCGAACTTTACAACCTGCACGATGATCCCGGTGAGTTGAATAACAAATATGAACCGTGGGATACGACAGTGCAGAAATCGCGTAAAACGCTTGCGGATCTCCGGGCACGCACCCCCGCTGCGGAACCGTCGGCCGCAACCGTGGGAACCGGGACTCTCGATGAACTCAAAGCTTTGGGATACCTCGGCCCGGCGGATGCCGGGAGCGCCACCAATGTCCCCGAGCCCTCAATGTTGCCCGATCCCAAAGACAAGATCGACGAACAGAACCTGCTTCATCGAGCGATGCTGGCCTCAGAAGATGGACGCACTGCAGACGCGCGAAACGATTTGCAAACTGTTCTGAAGCGAAACCCAAATTCTGAAACAGCCTTGACACAATTAGGCATCCTGGAATTGCACGATGCAAAATATGGGGAAGCTGCTGATTATCTCAAACGCGCTCGCGACCTACGTCCGAAAGACGCAACTGCAGCCCTGTACTCGGGCGAAGCGTTGCAGAAATCGGGAGACTTGGCGGGAGCCCGCGAGGCCCTTGAAACCAGCCTCAAGCTCAATCCCAAACAGTCCAGCAACGCGAGAATCCTCCTGGGCCGGGTCTATCTGGGATTGAAAGAACCCAAAGCCGCAGAGGATCAATTCGAAGCCGCTCTCTTGACCAACCCGGCAAGTACCGATGCTCAATTGGGAATCGCGCAAGCTGAGATCCTCGACAAGCGCTTCGCAGATGCCGTGCAGCAACTCCAACCGCTAGCCAAAGGCACCAACGCAAACGCAGAAATTTATGAACTGCTCGCGCAAGCCTATGCAGGCCTGGGGAAGACAGCAGAAGCTGATCGCGCCAGACTCCGAGCAAAAGCTCTAATCAAAAACACTCCCAGAAATGCAGGAGACGCGCACTAGTCGCATACAAAGCCGCTGAGGAACGCGAATGGACGCATACGCGAACGCCGCTTATTTCTGCGCTACCTTGTCCGTCGAGTTCTCGAAAATCGTGCTTAGCACATGCCCGTGCATCTGCTTAGGCTGCTCAATTCCATAGAGGTGCAAAATCGTTGGCGTGAGATCGTAAACGCTCGCTTCAAAGCCCATCAAACGAAAATCCTGTTTGATTCCCGGGCCCATCGCGAAGAATGATCCCGGTACGTCATCACCATCCGCGAAATCGTGCTTCGCGATCACCGGCGTGGTCTTCTCGTGATCCATGTGCGCGTGAGGATCTGTTTGCTCAAACTCGCGCAAAGGCTTGATGCCGTGATCGGACACGATGAACAGATACGTATTGTCATCCATATGTTTCAAGATGCTCCCCAAAACACCGTCAAAAGCGACGTACTGATTGGGAAAAGCATCCGTGCGCACCCCATTGATCTGCGGATTGTATCCGGCATTGTAGGGCGCAATCGGATAGAGCCAGTGCCCAGTGCGATCTTCGCAGGATTGCGCCAGCCACGTGAACTCCGTCGGATGCTTCGTCAGAAGATAATCAAAAAGCTGCGTCTGCTGCGAACGAATCACATCCACTTTCTTCAGCCAACTATTGATCACTTCTGATTCATGACCCTTCAACTGCTCGGCTGAAGGCATCCGCTCGCAATCCACGTAGAAGTCGCCAACATTTTTCAGCAACTCCGCTTTCATCGCAGACGGGTACACGGCGTCTCCACCCTCGACCTCCGAAAGCTTGGGTGCGCACAACACCCCGTCCTCGCAATTCTTTCCCCGGGTAAGCATTCCGCTGATCATGTATCCATTCACCGGCATTACGGGAAACGTCGCGGGAACATTGGCCATTCCAACCGTGACATGATTCTTTGACAGAAGCGACCAGATTGGCTCTTCCTTCAGCATGTTGGTGTTGGCCGTAATTCCGCCAACCACGAAGCCGCTCACCCCGTGCTCCTCGGGCGTCGTGCTGGTAAAAAGCGTGCTGTACACGCGCGGACAATTGGGAGCGGAGACCGTCCGCAATTTTCCATAACTCCCCTTCTTGATCACATGCGCCAGGTTCGGCATCTTTCCCTGCAGGATCAACGGACGAATCACGTCCATCTCCATCCCGTTCACGCCGACTACGACGACGTGAGGCCTCGGCTTTTCCGTGCTCTGATTCTGTGCCAAAACATGCGAACTCATTGCCCAAACGAGCAGAGTCAACAGCAACACTGTACGTGCAAACCTCAACATGGTCGCTCCCGCCTTGATTTATTCAGGTAATGCCCGATGACCCGATACAGTTGTATAGCCTAACTCTGATTCAGGCCACTCGGGCAGGCAAAGCTTTAAGACCTTCCGTATCTGTGCAGTTTATCCTACTCCGGCCATGCCCAGCTTTCCACGGCGGAGCGCTGTTCTGGCAGCATGATAACCGCACATCCCATGCACTCCACCTCCGGGCGGCGTTGAAGACGAACACAGGAAAATATTCCTTGCCGAGGTCGAGTAGTGTTGCCAGGTCGGTCGAGCCATAAAATGCCGCAGATCCAGCACCCCGCCATTGATGTCGCCTCCGACCAGGTTCGCATTCATGCTTTCCAGTTCCACGGGTGAGAAAACCCTCCGCGCCAGAACTGTCTCCCGAAATCCGGGAGCAAAACGTTCGACCTGATCCTCAATCCTCTCAAGCATGTTTTCAGTCGATCCATTCGGAACATGGCAGTACGCCCATGCGATGTGCTTTCCAGCCGGAGCGCGCGATGAATCAAACAAGCTGGGCTGCGTCAGCAAGACAAACGGTCGCTCAGCAGTGCCTCCCGTACGCACCGCCTTTTCCGAAGCCGCAATTTCCGCGAACGTTCCCCCAAGATGCACCGTCGCGGCGCGCAGGCACTCCGGCGCGCGCCAAGGAATTGGAGCACTCAATGCGTAGTCCACTTTGAATACGCCCGGCCCATAGCGATACCGTTGCAAACGCCGCTGGTAGTAGTCAGCCAGACGATTCCCGGCTACAGCAAGAAGTTGTCGTGGCGTAAGATCACACAGGATCACGTCAGAGTCAGGCAACGCGTCCAGAGAATCTACCCGTGAGGATGTGCGGACGCTCCCTCCCAGACTCTGCAGCAACCCGCATAACGCATTCGTAATCGATTGAGCTCCGCCGCGGGGTATAGGCCAGCCCACCGCATGTGCAGGCACCGCCATCAACATTGCGAAAGCACCGCTGAGCGGCTCGTCCAGAGCAAGAAATGAATGGGCAGCGAGTCCCGCGAATAGCGCTCGCGTCCGCTCGCTCTGAAATCGGCGTGCAATCGTCTCAGCACCAAGCAAAGCCGTCATCCCAAAACGTGCCATCAACCACGGATGCCTCGGAATCGCTGGTTGCGCTCGCAGTACTTCCGGAGCAAACTCACGCCAGTGTTCCACGAATGGTTGCATGAGCCTGCGCCATATTTTTCCATCAACGCCCAACGCAACTTGGGCATCTTCCAAATTTCTTTCCAGCACCACGGCGCTGCCATCATCAAGAGGATGCGCAAGCGGAGCCGGTGAATGAATCCACCCCAATCCATAATCCTGGAGCGGCAGAGACGAGAAAAACGGAGAGCCTATTCCCAGAGGATGCACCGCCGATCCGAAATCGTGTAAGAAGCCCGGCAGGGTCAATTCCATCGTGCGCGCCCCGCCGCCTGGCGTAGGCTGCGCTTCGAACACCTCTACCTGCAATCCGGCCTGCGCCAAAACGATGGCCGCCGCCAGTCCGTTGGGACCAGAACCCACCACGCAAGCTCTTCCCGTCATATCAGCCTGCTCAGCTCGAACCATGCGATTGCAGTTGCCATTCTCAGCTCACTCGTGGGGAGATTCCGATTTAGGCCATTCGACTACCCGGATCTGACCGTCAGCCGTTCGCTCAATGGTCGGCGCGTAAAGGCCCAGCAACTCTCGCCGCCACCACATGCCTGTGCTGCGCTTCTCCACCATCGACGTAAACCAGTACTGCCAGAGTAATGCACGAATCTGCCGTGGCGGTTGCTGCGAAAATGGATTTCCCGCAAAAAGCTTCAGCACCTCCTTATCATTCGAGAGCAGCTTCAGTTCCGTGCTTGGTACCAGGGGATACTGCCGCCAGGAACCCAGCGAGGCAAACCATAGATTCCAGTCGAACCGTGGCTGATAAGGGGCGTAGATCCGCGGTGCTTCATTCAGAGCCTGTGGCTTGTATCGAAACGGATAGGCAATCCAATTTTCTCCATCCGAGGAGCCCTGGAATTCGATCTCGTAGCGCCCACGCGTCATCACCGCAAACAGCCCATACTGATTGGCAATGCGAAATGGTTCCAGAGCGATGATCGGCAGTCGCGGCAGCGGCACTCGCAATAACATCATCTCCGCCGTGGTCGCATAGGCGATCCAGGTCAGCATGATCGCACTCACTGCCAGTCCTGCGACTTGCCACGAGCGTCGCACCACCTCCGGCCAAGATCGCGCAGAATCCGCGCGCATCCTGCTATCAGCCGGCGTCTGAACACGGTGTTTCAAATTGGCAGGCACGAAATAGGAAAGAAATCCATCATCGAGCAAAAGGATTCCCATGCATAACACAAGGTAGTTCAGGAAGGCATAATTCGCCGTCAGAATGACGCCAATCTGCCAAGGCGTAACAATGAAAAAGCAAACGATCCGCCACCGCCGCGGCAGAAACACCATCCAGACGATGCCCAGTTCCATAGCTAACGTGGCGTACACAGTGCCCGCGTGAAACCAGTGCGGCAAGTGCTGTGCGTACCAGCCAATCCATGTCGGCAATGGTCCATTCTGGTAGTACTCATCCATCGCAGTAAAGTTCCGCCACTGCGGATCTCCACTCAAAAGCTTCACCACGCCGCTTTCGAAATAAATGCGAAACCACTCCCACCGCAGCAGAAACAGGCTGGCTCGGATCGGCGGACGGTTTGCTCCCAATCCCGGGCGCAGCCCACGAGGCGCGAAAAACAGGCTGATGAACCCAGCCTCGAGCAGCATTCCATCTGACTGATAGCTGGAAAAATCCTGCGCCGTACTCACGAACGACAGAAACAGCACAAAACACATCGCCAGCATTCCACGCGGCCAAAGGTTCAGAAAAATGAGAATGGAAGCCACCATACCGATCCAACAAAGCGCGCTGAGCATTCCTGAACCGCTCGACATCCAGAGCACGCTCGGGGCATACCACAGCCGTTCCCAATGCGCCAGTGATTGGGCAACCGTGTGCAAATAACTCTGTGCTGGTAGGATTCCCTCCGGCCCAATTAGCCCGTGAATTTGAAATACCAGCGAGTAAAAAGCGGAGAAATAGATCGCAGCCAGAGCGCGAAGGAACAGCCAGCGCGCTATCAGGCGGTTGGACGGCCCCAGACGCGCGTCAAAAAGCCACCCGAACAATGACGCAGCACTCCGGCGCATGATTTCTCAATTATAGGGAGAATGGAAGCAAGGGGAATGAGGGCAGGGTTTTCCTGCGCCCGCTGAGTCGGAATGGTGCACTCGAAGGGTCTGGAGCGGAGCCGCACCTCAGGCGCTTCCCCGCTCCGGTTGGCCTACGACGTGGCCCCCTTTACAAACGACAGACTAGACCTTGGAGCCGAGACCTTTACCGCCCCATCGATGCTTCCCCGCGCGTGAAAATTCTTCAGCTTCGAGATCACCGCCGGAGTCACTTCCTGCCCCGCCGATACCAATAGCGTTCCATTATTCGACTGAACGTCCTCCTGAATGATCATCCCGGGATACAGTTCTTCGATCCCACATTTCTTGGCCTGTCCCTCTTCGGCGTTCGGATCGAGTGCCACCAGAGCCGCAAAGAACTCCGCCCCAAGATCTGTATTCTGCCGCGCCAGGGTGTGCGCCACTTCAGTTCTCGAAGTTCCATCATGGATAGCTTCTTCGTACGCCAGCACTACCCGGAGAATCTCAGCGGCGCGCCGCATGTCAGGCATCTCTGTGTGCTCCGACTGCGAGACACTCCGGTTCTGGTGCTGAATCATCCATGCAATCGGCTCCAGACGGGGAATCTTCGACAGCAACTGGTAGGCCACATTCGGATGGGCGTCATACTGCGCCTGCTCGTTAGGGGGAAGGGTTTCGCCTTTGTAAACCGCGTCTATGGTTTCGGGCGCCAGCGTCACGCATCCCAGCTGAGACAGCATGGCTGCGGCCTCATATTGCCACGGGTTGCCCAGCTTCATGGAAGTCACGACGTGATGGATATAACGTCGGGCGCGCGAAGCCCGGCTGAACGCCGCCGGATTTACCAAGCTGAGCACCTCGGTCAAAACCTGCAACGCGCCGCTGAGCGTCTGTTCCAACAGCTGCTTTTCCGCCGTGACCAACCCGTACTGCACCAGTGCGGCCGTCAGTGTCTTAGCCATCATCTCTTTGCTGGTGGGCTTGCTGAGAAAGCGGAAAATACTGCCCTCGTTAATAGCGTTAATGGCGGTCTCCGTATCGGCATGTCCCGTCAGCATGACCCGGATCGTATCTGGCGACGCGCTCTTGATCCGGCTCAGCAGTTGAATGCCATCCATTCCCGGCATCCGCATATCCGACACCACCACCGCATACGGACCTTTTTCTGCGATCAGTCCGAGCGCTTCCTGTCCGCCCACCGCTGTCTCCAGCGCAAACTCCCGGCCCAGGGTTCGCCGGTACCCGTCCAGAACGTTGGGTTCGTCATCCACGAGAAGAATTTTTTCCGCCATGATGTTTCCCTCTCACTTCCTGCTGCGGGAACCGTCCCATCGCACTTGCATCAGCTCTCTAATTCCGTCGCGTCCACATGAATCGGCAAAGTGAAGAAAAATGTGGTGCCCTTCCCCACTTCGGTCTCGAACCAGATCTTCCCCCCATGTTTCTTGACGATCACCGTATAAGAGAATGAGAGCCCCTGCCCCGTTCCTTTTCCCACCTCTTTGGTCGTGAAAAAGGGATCAAAGACTTTTCCCTGAATCGCTGCGGGAATTCCCGTCCCTGTGTCTTGCACCGAAATCTCCACGAACTCTCCGCGGTTCCGGGTCCGCACCGTAATGCGGCCCTTTTCTCCATCCTTCACGTTCTCCTTTACTGCGTGCGCGGCATTCACAATCAGATTCAGCACCACCTGGTTGATATCACCCGGAAAACAAACCACCGCAGGCATGGTGTCGTCGAATTCCATCACAATTTCGGAAACATATTTCCACTCGTTTCGCGCCACCGTGATCGTCGATTCGATCGCGCGATTCAGATCCGTAGCCGTCTTCTCCGCCGAATCAGGATGCGAGAACTCCTTCATCGCGCGCACGATCTTCGCCACTCGCTTTGCTCCGTCCAGACTCTGATCGATGGCACGCGGCACCTCGGTCGCAATGAAATCCACATCGCAACGCTCCTCTGCCTGTTTCAAACCCGCAAGTGCATCTTCAGGAATCGCACTCCCGAAATTTCTGATCATCGTGCGATAGCTCTCCAGCAATTCCTGCGTCGATTTCCAGGAATCCTGCATGAACGTCAGGTTGTCGGTGACGAACTGCGTAGGTGTATTGATCTCGTGCGCGATCCCGGCGGCCAGGTGCCCAATCCCCTCCAGTTTTTGTGCTTGCCGCAGCTGCGACTCCAGTGTGCGACGCTCCGAGATATCGCGCGCGAAAGTAAAACAATATTCCTGCCCGTCGAACATCAAGTAATTGGCGCTGATCTCCACGTGGACGCTT
>Ga0207702_10001664_pt1 | contig 21957 bp, 20 predicted proteins | sample KBSCornC62_FD_184302 | JGI IMG/M metagenome (GOLD analysis project Ga0207702, IMG submission 184302) | Corn rhizosphere microbial communities from Kellogg Biological Station, Michigan, USA - KBS Corn C6-2 (SPAdes) (version 2) | ecosystem: Host-associated > Plants > Roots > Rhizosphere > Soil ...
AGAGGCCGGCTTCGTCGACCCGGCGGCGGGCCAGCTCGAACTGCTCGCGGGAGATCGTCGTAGTGGTGACGCGGCAGCCGCTGCGGCGAGCGGCGTGGATCGCCATCCCGCCCCAGCCCGTGCCGATCTCCAGAAGGTGGTTGCCGGATCCGAGCCGGAGTCGGTCGCAGATCCGGTCGAGCTTCGCCAGCTGCGCCTCCTCGAGGCTGGCGGCGCGGTCGGGGAAGTAGGCGCAGCTGTACATCATCCGCTCGTCGAGGAAGGAGGCGAAGAGGTCGTTGCCGAGGTCGTAGTGGGCGGAGATGTTGCGGCGGGCGCCGCCGCGGTCGTTCTCCGGGACGAGGTGGCGGAGCCGGTGCCAGAGGGCGCGGGGGCGGGCGACGGCGCCACGGATGCCGTCCATCCCGCGCAGCTCGCGGGCGGCGATCTGGATCAGGGCGACGAGGTCGTCGGTCTCCCAGTGGCCGGCGACGTAGCCGGCGCCGAGGCCGACGCTGCCGCGCAGCGGGGCGCGCCAGGCGGCGGGATCGTTGATCGTCACGGTGGCGCGGAGGTCGGCGTCGGCCGGGCCGAAGCTGCGCTCGCGGCTGCCTTCGACGACGTCGATGCGACCGTGGCGGACGCGGCCGAGGATGGCGCCGACGCCGGCGCGGGCGACCGCGTCCCTCATCCCGTCGCCTCCGGGTGCGGGTGGTAGGGCGCGCCCTTCAGCTTCAGCCGCAGCGCCTGGCCGTAGATCTTCGCCACGACCTGCAGCGACATCGCCGGGTAGCGGGCGAGCATCGTCGTCAGCGTGCGCCGGGAGAGCTCGCGGCGGCGGAGGTTCAGCGTCGCGTCGAATTCCTTGGGCGCTCCGCGAGACCGCGAACGACCGCCTATGTCACGGTGGTTCGCGGTCTCGCGAGAGCGCGACTCGATGTGCACGGCGAGGCTCTCGCCTGGTTCGCCGGCGCGGAAGGCGTAGGTCTGGTCCATGCCCATCAGCGGGGAGACGTGGAAGGTCTTCTCGAGCTCGTCGCTGAGGACGCTACCGCGCCGCTCGCCCCGCGCCAAAACGTAGGGATGCCGCTCCCGCCAGGGAGTGTTCTGGACGTCGGCCACAACTGCCTCTACCCGCTCCCCGGCCGGGTCGAAGCAGTAATAGAAGGAGACCGGGTTGAAGCTGTGGCCGAAGTAGCGCAGGCCGGCGAGGAGGCGCACCGGGCCGGAAGGGGACTTGCCGGTTGCCTCCTCGACCGCCTGCCGCGCGCACTCGTCCAGCGGTCGGGCCGGGTTCCCCATGAAGTCCTCGCGGCGGAAGCGGGCGAGGGCGCGGCCGCGGGCGGAGAAGAGCGGGAAGGGATCGAGCACCTCCGGCAGCTCGCCGAGGTCCAGGTACATGAGGAAGAGCCGGTACCGAAACTCGTGCTCGACCGGCGCAAACCGCCGATGCCGCACCCACCCCTCGTAGACCGCGGAAGCGCTCAAGCCGCCAGCTCCTCTTCGACCCCTCCCTCCCGAACTGCATCAAATTTCATGCCTGCCAGGCCGGAAATCTGATGCAGTTCGGGAGAGCCGGCGATTGCGTTGACTGCGCGCTCGGCGCTGACTACGCCGTCCTCGTGGAAGCCCCAGCCCCAGTAGGCGCCGCAGTAGTGGGTGCGGCGCCCGTGGCCGCTGATCTCATACCAGCGGGCCTGGGCGGCTACTCCCTCCTTGGTGTAGACGGGGTGGTCGTAGGAGATCTTGCGGATGGTCTTCCCCGGGTCGATCTGGTCGGTCCGGTTGAGGGTGACGAAGTACTGCTCGCGGCTGCGCAGGCGCTGCAGGTGATTCATCCAGTAGGTGACGGTGGTGCCGGTGGCCGGCTCCGGCGCCAGGTGGAAGTTCCAGCTCGACCAGGCGGCGCGGCGGTGGGGCATCAGCGAGGCGTCGGTGTGGAGGACGGCCTCGTTGCGCTGGTAGGGGATCGCGCCGAGGATCGCCCGCTCGGCCTCGCTGGGATCGGCGAGCATCGCCAGCGCCTGGTCGGAGTGGGTGGCGATCACGACCTGGTCGAACTCCTCGCTCTCGCAACCATCGGCCTCGATTCGCACCCGGTCGGCCAGCCGCTCGATCCGCCGCACCGGCGCCCCGGTCCGCACGCGGTCCTGCCACGGCGCCGTGATCGCCTCGAGGTAGCTGCGCGAGCCGCCGCTGACGGTCCGCCAGCGCGGCCGGTCCCGGAGGCTGTACATGCCGTGGTTCTCGAAGAACTCGGCCATGAAGCTGGCCGGGAAGTCCCACATCTGCGCCGGGTCCGCCGACCAGACGGCGCTCGCCTGCGGCACGATCAGCCGCTCGACGAAGTGGCGGGAGAAGCCCTGCTGCTCGAGCCAGTGGCCGAGCGAGGGCGCGGTTCCGTTCATCCCGATCAGCGCCCGCGCCTCGCGGTTGAAGCGACGCCAGTCGCGCAGCATCCGGAGGAAGCTGGGGCTGAGCAGGTGCGCCGGGCGGGCGAAGAGCCCCCACGGCGTGCCGCTGTACTCGAACCGCCCCTGCCCGTCGGAGACGGAGAAGCTCATATGGGAGGGCTGGGACGGGACCCCGAGCTCGTCGAGCAGGGCTTCGAAGCGCGGGTAGTTGCGGTCGTTGAAGACGATGAAGCCGGTGTCCACCCAGTGGGTGCCGTCCGCAGCCTCGACCGGCACCGTGTGGGTGTGGCCCCCGATCCGCCCGCTCGCCTCATAGACGACGATCTCGTGCTCGGGGTGCACTCGGTGGGCGCTAACCAGCCCGGAGATCCCGGTTCCGACGATGGCGATCTTCATCGCCATGCCTTACGGACAGGGAAGTCGATCTGGATCAACCGTAGGGTTGGTAGATGATCCGGTAGCCGAGCAGTTCGGAGACGGTAGTGAAGCCGAAGCCGCGGGCGCGCAGGGTGTCGATGATCCGCGGCAGCGCGGCGAGGGTCTCACTGCGGGGTCCGCCGCCGTCGTGCATGAGGATGATCGAGCCGCTCTGGGCGTGGCTGACGATGTTCGAGTAGATCGCCTCGGTGCCGGGGAGCGACCAGTCGCGCGGGTCGACGTCCCAGTTGATCGTCCGCATCCCGAGGCTGCCGGCGGTGCTGACGACGCTGCTGTTGACGCCGCCGCCGGGCGGGCGGAAGAGGCAGGGCTTGAAGTGGGTGTAGGCGCGGATGCGGGCGCCGGCGCCGGCGATCTGCGCGTAGCCAGGGTATTCCACGTGGTTCATCGTGTGGTCGCCGAGCTCGTCGCCTTCGGCGAGGATCTGGCGCATCACGTCTTCGCGCCCCGGCATCTCCTGGCCGACCTCGAAGAAGGTGCCGACGGCGTCCTTTTCGCGCAGGACCCGAAGGAAGTCGTCGGTGTATTCGCTGGGGCCGTCGTCGAAGGTGAGGGCGACGAGGGCGCGGTCGCGCGACCCGTTGGTGACGAGCCCGGCGCTGCCGCCGGTGCAACCGACCGCGCGCACGGGGCGGAGGCGGAAGCTGGCGCTGCCGGAGGCGGGGAAGGCTTCGGCGCAGAGGTTGCGGACTTCGCAGCCGGAGCTGTAGATCGCCTGCCAGCGGTAGCGCTGCGGCGAGAGCGCGGCTTCCCGCGGAATCACGGCGACGACCAGCTTCTGCGGCTGCGGCCGCTTCACCGTCGCCCGCACCCAGGACTCCTGCGTCGGCCGCCCGATCGGGCTGACCTGCTCGAGCCCGATCCGCCGGTGCGCCTTCCGCCCGCCGAGGCAATAGCGCAGGGGCGGCGCCGAGGCATCGGAGCTCATCTCGAAGCAGAGGTAGCGCGCGGAGGCCCGCCGAGGATCAGGATGCGGTTCGAGCCTTCCCAGCCCAACCGCTTCCGAAGTCCGCACCGAAAACACCAGCTCCCGCCCCTTTTGCGCCATCCCTGCGTGCTGCAACCCCAGGCCGGCCTCCCTTCCCCGAACTGCATCAAATTTCCGGGCTGCTGGACCGGAAATTTGATGCAGTTCGGACGCGTGGGCGCTGATGGGCGCGAAGGCGATCGCGCTGAGGAGCAGCGCGGTGGCGCAGAGGATCTTGCGGGTGGAGGAGATAGCCGGGTCTGGGGTGGGGGTTGCGGAAGGCTGTGGATGTTAAGCCGGAGCGGGGGCGCGGAGGGCGCCCGCAGCGGTCCGGTTACTACCGTGTTCAGACCAGTTGTGAGCTTCAACTCCCGAAAATTTGCCGCGCTCGCGATCGTCGTCGCCTGCGCTCTCGCCCCCGCCGCTCACGCCGAAACCGGCGGCGCCGGGCAGGTGGAAACGGGCGGCAACGTCAGCAACACCGCCTTCGACCGCCAGGGGATGTGGGTCTGGTACGTCTCCCACTCCGAGGGCGGCAGCATCGGCGCGATCGTCGCCCGGGCGAAGGCCAACGACGTCGGCACCGTCTACGTCAAGGCGGGGGACGGCGGCGGCAGCTGGAGCCAGTTCAGCCGCGGCCTCGTCCAGGCGCTGCACCGCGGCGGCCTCGATGTCTGCGCCTGGCAGTTCGTCTACGGCGACGCGCCGCTCGCCGAGGCCCGGGTTGCCGCCGCCGCGGTCGCCAAGGGCGCCGACTGCTTCGTGATCGACGCCGAGGCCGACTACGAGGGCAAGTACGCCGCCGCCGACCGCTACGTCCGCGCCCTGCGCGCCCGCATCGGCGCCACCTTCCCCGTCTCCCTCGCCGGCTTCCCGTACGTCGACTACCACCCGTCTTTCCCCTACTCGGTCTTCCTCGGCCCCGGCGGCGCCCAGTACAACCAGCCGCAGATGTACTGGAAGACGATTGGCACCTCGGTGCGGACCGTCTACGAGCACACCTACCTCTACAACCGCATCTGGGGGCACCCGATCTACCCGATCGGCCAGACCTACGAAGGGCCGGGCGCCGCCTCGATCCGCCTCTTCCGCCGCTTCGCCCAGAGCTACGGCGGGCTGCCGCCGAGCTGGTGGGACTGGCAGGAGACGAGCGGGCAAGAGTGGGGGGCCGTCGGCGCCGCCAGCGCCCTGCAGCCGGTGACCGGCTACCGCCTTGAAGTCGTCCACCCGGAACTGAAGAAAGGCAGCAAAGGCGACATGGTCGTCTGGGCGCAGGAGCACCTGTTCGCCGCCGGGGCGACGCTGCCGGTGACGGGGATCTTCGGCCGCCAGACCGCCCGCGCGGTCCGCGCCTTCAAGGAAGAACACGGCCTGCCGGCCAACGGCATCGTCGACACCGACACCTGGAACGCCCTGCTGACCCTGACGCCGGTGCGCGCCAACTGGGCCGCGAGCCGCGCCCGTCCCGGAGCCCGCGCCCGCCCGGCTACCCGCCCCCTCTCGGCGAGCCTGCCGGCGAAGGCCTATGAGATCCCACCGCGGCCTTGATCGCCTGTTCCTTTTGGGCGTCCAGCGACCAAAAGGAACAACTGAACTTAGCCAGCGCTGATTTGCGTGACGAGTCGCCCGAGCGTCGGCGACTCGATCGCGATCTCGTCGCCGTCCTGGAGCCAGACCCGCGGTTGGCGGCCCATGCCGACGCCCTCGGGGGTGCCGGTGGAGACGATGTCGCCGGGCTCGAGCGTCATCAGCTTCGAGAGCTGGGAGACCAGTTGGGGGATCGAGAAGATCAGGTCGTCAGTGGCGCCGTTCTGCATCTCTTCGCCGTTCAGCGTCAGCCGGATCGCGATCGCCTCCGCCGGCCCCGCCTCGTCCGGCGTCACCAGGTAGGGACCGCAGGGCGCCGAGCCGTCGAAGACCTTGCCCGGCATCCACTGCGGCGTCGCCCCCTGCAGGTCGCGGGCCGAAAGGTCGTTCAGCAGCGTGTACCCGGCGACGTAATCGAGCGCTTCCGCCTCCTCCACATCCTTCGCCCGCTTCCCGACCACGAATGCCACCTCCGCCTCGAAGTCGGTCTTCCCGGTCGGCGCCGTCACCGTTGCTCCGTCCGCCACCAAGGCGTTCGGGTACTTGGCGAAGATCGTCGGCACCTCGGGCAGCGCATCGACGTCTACCCCCACCTCAGCCGCGTGCTTCCGGTAGTTCAACCCGATGCAGATGATCTTGTCCGGATCGGGGATCGGCGCCAGCAACTGCACCGCGGACAGAGGATGCGAAGGCGCGCCGGTATCCCCGAGCCGCCCCCGCAGCTCCTCAACCCGCCCCGCCGCAATTAGCTCGCGCAGGCTCCCCCGGTGCGGCTCGCCCAGCAGCGCCCAGGCGTCGACCGCCCGGTCGTCCTCGAGCACTCCAGCCCGGGGCCCGTCGCCGGCGTCGTAGCTGAGCAGCCTCATGACCCTCGTTACTGGAGGGCGAAGGTCGCGTCGACCGACGCCGTGACGGTCGAGTTGCCGGGCTTGACGGGTGGCGGCGCGGCGCACGCGCTCGCCCGGCCGCCCGCGGGGGCGGAGACGCACTTGCTGACCGGTTCGGCGGCGTCGGCTCCCTCGAAGGGCGTGACCGCACCGCTCTCGGCGATCGTCAGCGCCGGTCCCAGCGAGGCGCCGGCCGCCGCGGCCAGCATTTCGGCCTTGGTCTTCGCTCTCTGCAGCGCCTCGACGAGGGCGGCGTCGTAGGCCGCTTCGCCGTCGCTGGCGAAGAAGCTCGGCCCCCTCGTGGCAGTCGCCCCGGCCGCCACTGCGGCCGCGACGAGGGTTCCTGCTTCCTCGGGCCGATGGGTCACGACCGTGACTCCCTCGCTTGCCCTATAGACGGGTCGCTGTCCCTTCTCCACCCTCCGCACCGAGATCGAACCGGTGGTGAGGTCGCCCGGACCGACCCCCGGCGCGGCTTGCGCCGCCGCGATGACAGCCCGCAGGCGCACCGCCACCACGTGCAGCGCCGCGGCCCGTCCCGGCCGTTCCTTACTGACCGAGAAATGCACTTCCGCGGCGTCGTTCGGCACCTCGCGTTCGACGGTGGCGTGGACGCTGACGCTGCGATCCAGGGCAAGCGCACTCGCGGGTGCGGTAAGGGCGGCGAGTACCGACAGAAGGACGATGCGGCGCACGGCCGCATCATCGCATCTGCCGGCTCGAGCCCGAACGCCGTGCCCTCGAGGTCTCGCGCGGAGCGCTGGCGAAACCCTCTCGGCGTCGGGCTTCTACGGATGGCGCGCCTTCCCGCGGCGGCGAGCATCCGTCCATGAGCAACCAACTGAGCCCGCTCGACGCCGCCTTCCTGGAGCTCGAGGAAAGCGATTCCTCGGCCCATATGCACATCGGCTCGGCGCTGGTCTTCGACCCGCTGCCGGGCGGCGAGCGGCCGTCGCTGGAGAGGCTGCGCGCGCAGGTGCGCGAGCGCCTGGAGCCGCTGCCCCGCTTCCGCCGCCACCTCTCCTCGCCGCGGGTGCAGCCGTTCTCGCTGCCGAGCTGGAAGGCCGCCGGCGAGTTCGACTCCGCCGACCTGGTCCGCCACGCCATGCTGCCCGCGCCGGGTGGCGAGGCCGAGTTGATGGAGTGGCTCGGGGACTTCTTCTCGCACCGGCTCGACCGCTCCCGCCCGCTCTGGGAGACGACGCTGCTCGACGGGCTGGAGGGCGGCCGCTGGGCGCTGGTGACGAAGGTCCACCACTGCCTGATCGACGGGATCAGCGGCGCCGGCGTGACCGCTGCCCTGCTCGACGCCGAGCCCGAGCCGGCGCCCGGTTCGAGCACGCTGGCGGAGGCTTTCGCCGAGCTCTCGGATGAGGAACCGGATCTGGGGAGGGCGGCCAAGCTGCGGGGCATGGTGGGCGGCGCGGTTCGGGGCGGAATCGGCGCCGCCCGCCACCCCCGCAGCGTCTCCGCGCTGGTCGCCCAGGGATGGGCGATGGCGGAGATGCTGATCCGCGATGAGCTGAAGGGGGCGCCGCACACGAGCCTCAACGGCGAGATCGGCGCGACGCGGCGGTTCGCCGCGGTCGACGCGCCCCTGGATGACCTGAAGCGGGCGAAGCGCGAGCTGGGCGGCACCGTCAACGACGTCGTCCTCGCGGCGACCGCCGGCGGCCTGCGTCACCTGTTCGAGGCGCGGGGCGAGCACGTCGACCACATCCGGGCGATGGTGCCGGTGAGCGTGCGGGCGGCGAGCGAGAATCTGGCTCTCGGCAACCGCGTCTCCTCGCTCTTCGTCGACCTCGTCGTCGCCGAGCCCGACCCGCTGCTGCGCTACCGGAAGATCGTCGCCGCCTCGCGCGAGCTGAAGGAGGGGAGCGCCGTCGCCGGCCCCGAAGGCGTGGTCAAGCTCGCCGGCCTCACCCCGCCGGTGATCCAGAGCATCGTCGCCCGCCTCATGTTCACCCCCCGCCTCTTCAACATCACGATCACCAACGTCCCCGGCCCGCCGGTCACCCTCTACAACCAAGGAGCGCCCCTGCGCCGCATCGTCCCCCTGGTCCCGATCTTCTCCGGCCACGCCGTCGGCATCGCGGTGATGAGCTACGACGGCACGATGACCTTCGGCCTCAACGCCGACCACGACAGCGTCGCCGACCTAGAGACGATGAGAGCCGGCATCGAGGAGGCGCTCACTGAGCTGCGCCAACTCGCCGACGCAGCCAACCACGCCCCCTCCTACGAGGCGGCCTAGATACGCTAGCTTTCGCTTCCCGGGCTCCCCCATAGCCCGCCGAAGTTCTCTCGGGGGCGTAGCTCAGCTGGTTAGAGCGCCGGCCTGTCACGCCGGAGGTCGCGGGTTCGAGTCCCGTCGCTCCCGTTGCGCGGTGCCGCGGTTTAAGCGGGACTTGAGGGAAGCGAGCCTTGAATCGCTGGCGTTCGTGGGTACCGAGATAGGTACCCAGGCCGAATCTCTCGACCACGGCTTACGCCTCTGAGGAGCGCTAGGAGTCCTGCGGCTTCAACAGATAGCCGTCGATCTGATGGAGCGCGACTTCTGCACTCTCGATCATCTTGTCGACGGCTGCAGCCGGCTTTGAGGTTGCGACGATTACCTGCTGTCCGAAACCCCCGGCCGCTGCGAGGCGCTTGAACAACGCCCTAAGACTGTCGTCACTGATCTCCTGCTGCCCCGGCTCATCCAGGATCAGCAGACCGGGATGAGCCGTTTCGAACGTGCGCGATATCTCCATCAAGCCAACTAGATAGGCCCAGACCATTCGCACTCGGTCAGAAGCGGAGAGTTCGTCAGGTCGTATTGGCACGTCGTTGCGCATTGGGAGATAGGTGTCTTGCGCTAGCTGCACCTCTTCGGGTGGCATCGAAGAGAACCCAAAGTCGCGAAGCTGCTCTCTAACCAAGTCGCCGAAGGCAGTGAGCTTTTGTTTGTCGGACGCGGTGAGACCACCCCGCTCGCCTAGGTCGGCAAGCTCGGACGTTATCCGACGGTATTCGGCTGCTTGCTCCGAGAGATCCGATCCGAGCCCGGCGAGTTTTACCTCGAACTCATTGAATTCCTCGATCCGGTCGCCGAGGCGAACCTGTTTGGCAATTGCGGCCTGCGAAGGCGCCTCTGCGCTCTGCGTAAGAGTGGTCTTCAGCGATCGGATCGTCCGCCTAATCTCTTTGAGATCGCTTTGAAGAGCAGCGAGACGCTGGCGCGATGCCAGAAGCACGCTCCGGGCGTCATCACGCATCACCGAGAACGTCTTCACCTCCTCGGCAATCAAGGTTCGATTTTCCTCCAACGTCATGACTGGGCCAACGTCGACGCCTAGCAGGGTGGCAGGAAGAGCCTGCTCGCAGGTCGGGCAGTTGCTGCGGTCAATCGAGAGGTCTTCTGAGGAGCCGAACTCCCTAAGCCGAATTGCATCGTCATATCTAGCTTTGTCTTGGCTTAAGGCGTCGAGACGCTCGTCAAGTGACTGCAATTCCGCCATCTGCTCGCGTACGTCGCGGGCGGCGCCACCGATGAGTCCTGAGAGTTCGCTAGCCCGTTCTTCAGCAACTGCCAGTTCGCTGCCAACTTGATCGGCAACTTCCTCGACTCTCGGAATTTCCTGAGCCGTCTCGTTTAGCTCTCGGCGTAGCGCCGAAAGTACTGCTCCGATTGGCTGCCACTCGTTCTCATGCAGAAGAAAAAGAGTGGGCAAGACTGGGGGTGGCCAATCTCCAGTCGGGTTACGTGGCAGGTTTTCGACCCGGACGCCCTTCTCGCCGGCCTGCGCAACAAAAGCGTCCACACTGGCCCGCCACGAACCTCGCAGCTCTTCTCGCTGGGCCAAGAGGGCGTCTCTCTCGCTTGCCCGAGTAAGCGATTCGAGGGAGAGAAGGAACTCGGTTGCCGGCGCTCTGGATCTTTTATTCGCAGGTAGCGCGGCATTACCGAGGCGATCCAGCCCCAGCCTCTCGTCTGCTCCACAAAAAGAAAAGGAGCGACGACCTCCATGTACAACTTGACGGCCCCTCCGTCCCAGTTAGTGACCTCGGGCAGCTCCCAGCCCATCAATTTCTCAAGGAGGTGGTGGAAGCCCGCCTCGCGTTTCGCCGAGCCACCCGTTCGTACGAAGTAGTCCTGAGACTTCTGTTCCCCTGGTCCCTCGCTCAACACTGGGCCTTTCCAAGTCCGTACGAGCTCGGTTTTTTCGCTCTCCGACTTAATTGCGCGGCGGACAGTCAAACGATCATTCGCGCCAGCTTCGAGCTCGGCCATCGCATAAGACTCGGTTACCAACAGGCGCTGGCTCGAGTCGGCGATCTCAGTGGTCACGGCTGGCGGGAAGGGAACCTTGCGTGACGGGCTAAGCATTCCCTCCCATCCGAGGGCGTAGAGGATGGACATCAGCGCCGTGGTCTTTCCCATGTTGTTCTCGGCGCAGATGAGGTTCAGGCCGTCTACGAAGTGAAGCGAGTCGGCAAGCCTTTCTTCCCCGGCAATCACCGTCGTCTGGCTCTCGCGGATTCGCAACCTCATCTCATCCCCTCCCCAGAAGTTTCTTGACGGCTGCCTGGGTAAGAGGACCAGGGAGCTGTTTTAGGAGCGCCTTCTCCATGAGCAAGGTCTCCGCTTGACCATCCACTTTGTGGAGCAGGTCTCTGCCGCGCTCGGTCAGCACCCAGTAACGGTCGTTCCAGGCAAGGAGTTCAAATCCCCGCGCCAGCGCGACGGCGCGATCGAGCGCAGGCTCGAACCGAACAATTGCTTCCTCCGGTCTTACCTTGCCGTCCAAAAAGGCGGCCAAGCTCTCGGCGCTCTCGCTAGAGCGGACCGCCCAGTTCAAAACGTGAAGCTGTTCGGGCGTGGCCTTTTCTCCGCGGCAGGCCCTGACAAGCATGAGCAATACCGGAAGGCGCCACACTGCCCGAAGGTCACCGCCGGCTGGGCCCGGCCGCTCCTGGAAGACAAACGGTCGGTCCAGGAGGCGGTCGAGCTCTTGCTCGGTGCTCACTGATCCTCCGGGAAGTCAAGTGGACACTCCATCAGCCATCGGGCGATCGTTGCGTGTGCAAGGCGGCTCGATTGCTCCGCGCCCAAGACGCCCACCTCCTCTTTAAGCCGCGTCTCAAGACGTTCGCGAACTTCGATGACTGAGCCTTGATGCAGACCGCCAAGGTCCTTCTCGACGGAGACGTTCTTGCGCTCGATCGCGAGCTCGCGGGCCACTTGCTCGCCGGTCTGCGGATGGTTGCGGCGAAGGTGCTCCTGAATATTTCCGCCGTCCGCGGCGAAGCGAAGCATCTTTGCTCGAAGGGACTCTGGATCTGGCGCGATCTTTGCGAGCTTTCGGTCCATCGTCTGGACCTGTTCGGGCTTCTCGCGCTCCAGCTGCTCGAGCGCTTCGGGAGTTACCACCTCAGTGACCACTCCGATTCGGGCGGCCCCACGGTCTTCAACCCGCACCTTCTCAACTTCGAAATTGTCCTCAGTCTGGATGACGATGGCGAAGTCGCTGCTCAGGAAGGACAAGCCCTCCTCCCGCAGCTCACGCTCCTTCTTACGCGCGTGGGCTACCAGTTCTTTTGAATCGAAGACTGGTACGACGAAGATCCACCGCTCAAGCGGGTGGTCCCCGAGCAGCCGCGCGAGTTTCTCCTTCTTGCGCACCATCTTGGTGAGCTCGGCCGTCATCTTGTCCCGCTGGGCTTCGTACCGCGCTTTCACATCGGACTTCTCGGTGGCGAAGCACTGGTAGCCGCAGCCGCTACCGTCGACGGTGTATCCCTCGAGGCCGAGGTCACCACCGTGCGTGTCTGGCACTCGCTGATAGCCCGCCGGCGCGTGGCGCTCCTGAAAAAGCAGCTCACAGTAGGCCTGCCAGTCCTCCCCCAACCATTCAACCCGCATCCAGACACCCTAAAGGACGTCGTTCAATCACATCCGCTATGTCAGCGAGCTAGGAACCGCGGTGCACCTCATCCCTGAGCGATAGTCCAGTGCTGGCTCGTCGGAGCGGTCGGCCTCGAATCTGCGTTGTGGATGAAGCCTAATCGTCTGAATTGCGCTCGACCTCCGCGACAACTTCCTCGATCCAACGGCCTCGATCACCTTGACTAAACCGGACTTCGTAGATGTGAGCCCTACGCATGGCGATCTTCTCGTTCTTTGCGAAGGCGTCGTCCACAGCTCCCCGATCTGGGCTCATCTCGCCGACAACTTCGTACTTGTAGGAGTGGTGATTCGCCGAGATATGGCGGACGACGATGATGCGGATCGTCTCTACCTGACCCCGCATCGGCACAACCCGAGCTTCGGTCTTGCGGGGACTGAGCTTTCGACCGACGATTCGTCCCTGTAGGCGGGAGCGATCTGCCATGTCCGCCGATTCCTTGGCGAGTTTGTCGACCCGCTTGTTGTGGGGGTTCGCCTTATGAGCTTCGACTCGTCGAAATTCAACCCGCCCCGCCCGTCGCTTCAGCTTGACGAGTTCTTTCCAAAGCTCAGGGCTCATGACCGGCTCGTTCTCCCTCGTCAGCCAACCGCTCTTCGGCCAATGGAGTTCGGCTCGTGGCACACCGTCCAGCACGTACATGGAGTCCGTGTAAACGACGACCTTCGAGTAGCGTGACGTTGGCACCGGGCAGTGGTGCCCGCCAATCATCCGCAGTGCCTCGATGCACGCCCTCAGCTCCATCTCGTTGTTGGTCGCGCCGAGGACTCCTGGCGGGTTGTAGTCGTCTATGACCTCTTCGCCAGCCTCATCGACTGAGATCAGGCTGAAGGCATAACCGCCCCGTCGCGGGCTGTTTTTGCACGAGCCGTCGGTATAGACGATCAGGGCATCGTCGTCATGGCGCTCCATCGAATTGAGGGTAAGTCTCGCTGCGGCGTTCTGGGGTCAAGCCAGACTCAAGACAATTGCTCGCTAGCTCTGGAAGACACGGGTCAACTTCGCTACATCGTCGGGCCGCGGCTTCGAGTGCAGATAGCGCTCCGTCGTCGTGAGCTTCGAGTGGCCCATCATGTCCTTGACGGCGACGAGGTCGAACTGCTGGATCGCCAGGCTGCCGAAGGTGTGTCGAAGATCGTGGAAGCGACGCACTCGTACGCCGGCCTGTTCCTGCGCACGAATGAAGCGGCTGCGGACGGCGGAGCGGTCGAGCGGGTCGCCGTCCGGTCGGCAGAAGACAAAGTCGGTGCGGCTCGTGAACCTCGGCCGCTCCCGCAGTTGTTGCAGTTCTGCGGCTGCTTGCTCGGCGAGGGGCACGGTGCGGGGGCGTCTTGACTTGGTGCTCGACTCCTCGCCGGCAGACATCGCGCGCGAGACGGTCAGGGCTCCGGCCCTCAGGTCGACGTCTGACCAACGAAGGGCGAGGAGCTCTCCCAGACGCAACCCCGTACAGGCGGCGACGATGAAGAGCGCGGCGTCCTGCTCGTTGATGCGCTGCCACTCGGCGTTCGTTTCGGCTGAGTAGCTGTGGGCGGGGCGGGTGCGGTGCAGGCTCGAGCGGGCAGCCTCGGCGATCGCCTTCAGTTCTGGCTCGAAAGTGTCGATCGGGCGGGCGCCTTCTTCGGGGCGCTTCCTGGTCCCGGCGACCGGGTTGTCGCGCAGGGCGAAGACGTCGTTGCGCCTGGCGTGCTCGAAGATCGAGTGGAGCAGCTGGCGATGGATGTTGACCGTGCGAGCGCTGACGTCCTCCCGGTCGATGCCGGCGAGGAAGCGCTGGATGTCCTGGGTCGTAATCGAGCGGAGCTTGCGGCCGGCGAACTCCCGCATGATCCGCGCCCCTCGTTGGCCTCGCTCTCCGGGACGGGGAGGGGCGAGGAGGCTCCGGTAGCCGGCCAGGGTCGAAGGCTTCGCCCGCTTCTCGAATTCAAGGTGCGCGAACCAGGCCTCGACGGCATCCTCGAAGCGCGCCTCGCGTTTTGTCGGGGCGATCTGCTGCTCGGCTTCGACCTGGGCGATCACCCTGGCCATCTCGCGGTAGGCGCTTCGCTCATCCAGGTAGCCGCGGCACACCCGCCCTCGGCGCCTCCTCCAGCCCCCGCGAGGATCCGGCTCCAGCCACGCCCGGCCCAGCCTGCGCTTGCGCTGGCGCTTCCTGCCGTCGCGCCACTTCGCCTCGTAGAAGGGCGTTCCCTTGTGGGCGCGAACTATCAGCGCGCCCGTCTCGATCAACTCCGTTTTCATCTTGGACCTCCGGTATCTCGATGCACTCGCCGTGGGTGATGTCCAAGCCCGCGACGGTTTGCATCGGGTCACCGGATCTTGGAGCACGCGGGTACCAATCTGGGTACCTGCTTCGACCGCATCACGGCTGCGCGAGACTGACGTTCCCCGATCCAGCGAGGCCCAAAAAGCGCCTAAATGCAGCTATTTAGAGACCTGTCACGCCGGAGGTCGCGGGTTCGAGACCCGTCGCTCCCGCTACGGGAATGCCGAGGCGCCGCCTTCAACTGAGGGGCGACAGGTGCTCCCGCAGCGCCTCCGCTACCTGCTCCACCGCCTCCCTCACCTCGCGCAGGAGGCGGGGGAGGTCGTTCTCCAGCGAGCGATCCCAGGCGTGGGTGACCTCGACGCTCGGCCGCAGGTGCGCTTCGGCGCGTCGTCGTGCCAGGCGCTCGACGAATCGGCCCAGCTCGACAACCTGCTCGGGGTCGTCGGGATCGCCGAGGCCGTTCTGACAAAGCCATGGCCAGAGGTCCGACTCGATCGCCTCGAGGGGGTGCGCGCCGACCTGGCCCAGGTTCTCCGAGCGCTGCCAAAAGGAGACATAGCGCTCGAGCGGCAGGGGGCAGCGAAAGTAAAACCTGTCCTGCGGCCGGGAGCCGTTATAGGCGAGGTGGGGAAGAGGATCCGCTTCCCAGGCGGTGGTGGCGGTCAGCTCGAGTAGGAACTTCACCCGGGCGCTGCCGTAGAACGCCTGCGCCTGCGCTTTCAGCTCGGCCGGCCAGGTCCTCAGCACGAGTTGCTCGCCGCTGTAGCCGAGAGCCACCCGCTGCGACGACTGCCAGCCTGGAGTCATCATCGTCTCGGCGCCGATCGGCTCGCGCCGCCGCGGCTTCACCTCGCCGACGCCGACGGCTTCCCGCAGCGCCCACTCTAGCGGCGGCTCGCCCGCAGAGCCGACGATCGCCAAGCAGGCATCCGATTGGCATAGCCGGACCCCCGGCCACTCCTCCTGCGCCCATGCCAGCGAGGCGATCCAGAAGTAGCTGCCGTTGCGCTCGCCGTTCTCGAGCACCTTGGTCGCGAAATGGGCCGGCTGTACGTGCGGGCAGTCGCGCGGACTGGAGTGGAAGACGGGCGGGCGGGCGGAATCGGTGATTACGAGGCCACCGTTCGAGCTGACAACCGCTTCGAGCTGATCCAGCTGCCGCAGTCGGGTCGGGAGCGCCACCCGACGATCCTAGATTGCTCAGAGCAGCTGGCGCAGTAGCTCGCGCAGGCCGCCGTCGTGGTCGGCACCGGGCGCGAGGCTGATAGCACCCACGCCCTGGAACCCCTTCGCAGCGCCGCCGGGTGGAGCGGCAAATCGTTCGGGCTCCGCGGCGTTGCCGGGATAAAGAACCCAAACGCTCTCGGCGCCGAGGGCGTCGCGATAGGCATGCATCTTGTGCAGGTCCTCTGGCGCGAACGTCTCCTTGGATTCATCCCTTCCACCGGCATCCTGCGGTTGCTCGAGCGCCTGGGCAAAGCGCCGCTTCAGCTTCGCGTCGAAGAGGTTGAGGCGGCCTTCGGGACCGCGCACAGCTATGTCCGGTCGCAGCCGCAGCGAATAGGAGTCAAGGCCGGGACGCGGAGCCGCCGTCGCCGGTCTGGAGAAGGAGCTGTTGTAGAGCGCGGTCACTTCGTTCCAGGCAACCCGGTACCCCCAGCGGAGCTCGGAGCGCAGCGGCGTCGCCTTAAAGCGGTCCCGCGAGAGCGGCGGCCCCAGCAGCTTTTCCAGCGCTGCGACAACCCGGATGTAGCACCAGTACTCGTAGATGGCGGCTGCGTCGCGGGATTCGAGCAGGCGCTGGGCATCGTTGGGCTTGGCCAGCGAGCGGCCGTGCAGGTCGGCGTAAAGCGCGAGCAGCTCGCGGTAGCCGGGACGAGACCGCAGCACCGCGGAGTGCGGCGGCATCTCCTGCAGGGGTCGTAGGTCGGCGAGGACGCGGTGGCGGCGGCAACGCTGCAGGTAGTCGGCGATCTCCCGCGCCTCCCGCGCGTTGGCTGCCGCCGAAGGGCGCGCTTCGGCCCGGACGATGCGGTCGAAGCGGCGCAGCAGGTCGGCCATCGTCATCAGCACCCCGCAGACGAAGCGGTTCTCGGCGGTGTCGGCAGACGGGAGGAGGGGACGCACCTCGATCGCCCGCGGCAGCCTCCCGCCGAGCCGCTTGGCCAGCGGCGTTTGCGCCAGCGGCGAGCCGGCGGCAACGGGCTCCAGCAGCTCGCTCCGCGCCGGGATCGCGTTCAGCGTCGCCGGATCGAGCCGGTTGGCGCCCCCGAGCGGGACCAGCCAGGGAACGTCGGTGCGAAGGGATTCGTGGGGCCGCGAGAGGATCCGCTCCAGCGCTTCTATCAGCGAGTGCGGGCCGAGGCCCCTCACTGCGTCTCGGAGCACGGCAAAGTCGTGGAAGAGAACCTCGGGACCGGCTCGGCGCTCGCGGGTGTAGGGGGTACTGACGGGAGTCTCGATCCCGAAGGGCAGGGAGGAGAGCCAGGCGCAGACCTCGTCGAGCATCGCTGCCGCGGCCTCCGTATTGAGGCGTCGGCTTCGCACCTGCAACGCCCTGCCGCCTAGCTCGGCCGTGCCGATGAAGTTGCCGAACCGCAGGATTCCCTCTGAGCCGCCGGTCGGCACCGAAAGGGCGCCGCGGAGAACCCGTGCATCACCTCCCTCGGCGACCTTGACCAGGTAGGGATCCTCGGCGACCACCTCGACCGTGTTGTCTGCTCGGACCGCGAGAGACTGCGGGCGCTGGGCGACGAGTTCGTAGTTGCCGCAGCGCGCGCTGTCGACGAAGTCGCTCACTCGAGCGCGCCGATGAACCCGCTCGCCACCAGCCGGTCGAGCATGCGGAGCAGCTTGCGAGCGGCCCCTGGATAGACGGGGGCGGGATCGGCTTTGGGTTCCAGGCGTCGGTGGGCCTCGCCGCGAACTGCGTCCACCTCGACGTCGCGCGTCTTGGTGCCGTCCAGGGCGTAGCGCAGCAGTCGCGCCAGCGGCTCTTCCAGCTCCCTGCCGCCAGAGAGCTTCGGAATAATCTTCTGCTTCAGTTGCAGGTCGAAAGCTGCCCGGATGACCTGCTCCTGGTCGCCTTCGACCTTATCGAGGGCGTGGCCGACGAAGGCGCTGACCTCGTCGATGACCCGGTAGCCGAACTGGCGGTTGAACCAGGCGAGGATGCCGTGCACGTCCTCCAGCGCTTCGGTGAATTGCTCCACCCCGTGCGCCTTCTCCTTCAGCGTCAGCGCCTCTTCGCGGGAGGTGCAGAGCCAGGTCGGGTCGAAGGCGGCGCTCTGCAAGCGCAGACCTCCCACCGCTGGGGTTACGGCGTGGCCGAGCGCGCGCTCGACGTCGACCTCGTCGAATTCGATCACGTTGGCACGGTCCAGAACCTTTGGGCTGAAGGGGTGGGTCGTTTCGTCGACATTGACGGTGCCGACGAAGCTGACGTTCGGCGGAATGTCCAACTCGGCTGGCACCTCTGCGTCGGCACCGGTCTGAGCGGCTGCTTCATCCGCCGCGCCTGGGGACATCAGGGCCACCGGTTCGCCGCTCTCGATCGCGCTGAGGAAATCGGAGAAGTAGTACTCGAGGCGGGCCAGGTTCATCTCGTCGAGGATCACGACGTAGGGGCGTTCCGGATCATCGGCGGCTCGCAACAGCAGTTCGACCAGAGTGGTGCGCTCATAGGTCGAGGTCAGTGGGTTGAAGTAGCCGATCAGGCCGCGGGGGTCGGTCCAATCGGAGCGCACCGCGATCATCGCGTGGCGGCTCTGGGCCCCGCTTACCTCTGGCGCCCCGGGGATTACGTCGAGGGCGAACGCCACACCGTCGCTTGGTTCGATCTCGAGGTGAAGGAAGTCGCCGGGTTTGGCGTTCTCCTGCAGCCAATTCCAGATCTCCTTGCGGAAGTAGAGACGGTTCAGCTGCCGCGGGCTGTTCGAGAAGTTGACATTGTTGAGCCGCACCTCGTATTCCTCGCCGCTGGGCAGCCGCGTGGGATAGAGCTTCGACTTTCCCCGTGGCGGCAGGCCCAGCGTCGCGTTCACGTAGTCGCGGGCCTCGTTGATCAGCGATGCATGTCCGCGGCGGAGTTTCGAGGCCGTCAGCCGGATATAGATGTTCTTCGGATCCTGCTGCGGCGGCTCGGACTCCGGCTGCTCCTGTCTCTCCTCGGCCTCCAGGTAGTTGGCGAGACCGAGAGCGATCTGCGTCTTCCCCGTGCCAGAGATGCCGCTGAGGATCACGAACCGCTTCGTTGCCAGGCTGAGGACGAGGGAGGTGACGAGCTCGTCGGGAAAGTTCAATCCCTGCTGTCGATAGCTCGCGTACAGATCTCCGCTGGGGGCCGGCGTCGCAGCCTCTGCCGCCGGCGCCTTCTCATCGTTGGCGCCTTTGCCGAGGCGCCAGAGCAAGTGCTCTACCCCCCAGGTTCCGGTCCCCAGAATCTCCTTCAGCTCCTGGATCCTCGCTTGGTATTCCAGGTAGAGGTCGGCCTGGCCCTGGCTGACGTCGAGCAGTTCGTAGCGCTCCAGTACGTCGCGGGAGTTGGGGAAGAAGGTCGGCCAGGTATTGCGATCTTGGAGCTCCCAGAAGAACGAGATGAAGGCGTCAACCCGACCGGTGCCCGGCTGGGTAGCGCCCATCACTTCGGCAAGCTCCCGCGCGTCCATGACCTCCCCTTCGAAGGACTCCAGCTTCTCCCGTGCCTGCTCCGCGCTGCCTGGGGCGGGCAGCACCTCCCGCAGCGTCGCTTCGAGCACAGTGTTGTCAGCGGCCTTCACCAGCTGGTTGAAGAACATCTGGCTGGTGCCCCGGAAGCCCCACAGGGGCAGGCTCTTGGTGAGGCTGTCGATCTTGGTCCGAAATTCGGCGAGATCGGAGTCGCCGCCGAGAAATGCGTTTAGCGCCTCGAGGTGAGGCGTGACCGCCTCCAGCCGTCGTTCGTCCCACTCCCGGTACTCGTCTTCAATATCGGCGCGGTACCTTGACCAAGCCTCCTCGAGCTCCGCCGTCCCCATCGTCGGGGAGGGTAGCGCGGGTCTAGCCAGCATCATTGACCCGTGAGTGGTTTCGTGAAGTTCTTCGGCCAGGGCAACAACCGTTCGGCCCGCGACCGCCCGGTCTTGGACGCGGTTAGCGCCTCCGGCAGCCAATCGCATCTGCACCTATCCGCGGGGGCGCCGGCCGCGGGCTGTGCGCGACGGGGACGTGGATGTTCATGGGGCACCTGGTGAGCAGGCCGAACGACATTCGGGTCTATGGGCGGGCGGTGCGCTTAACCGAAGCGGGGACCAGCTGGTTGGAGGAGGAGCTGGAGGCCGCTTTCGGAAAGCTTGGAAGGGTGCGGGCGGAGGAGGTAGCAGACCTAGACTGGCTTCGGTAGGACTGGTCTGCAACCAGAGTTGCAGGTAAGGCGGCCAAGATGCTTAACATCTCGAATCGAGATGGAGACGAAACTAGATCGCGAGGTTGCGGATGACCTCTTGACTGCCCTCGAGGAGCAACTAGCGGCTGCCGGGGAGCATTTCGAGATCGTTGTCATCGGCGGCTCCGGTTTGCTCGCTTTGGGCCTCGTGGAGAGGACGACCAGGGACGTCGACATCGTCGCCCTGCGGGTTGGCTTGGAGCTCGAGGGTGCCGATCCTTTGCCCGAGCCCCTCCAAAGGGCGCGAGATCGGGTCGCTCGTGATTTCGGCCTGTCGACGAGCTGGCTGAACACCGGCCCGACCAGCCTGCTCGACTTCGGACTTCCCGAAGGTTTCAGCGAGCGCCTTTCAAGCCGGCCCTACGGCAAAGGGTTGATCGTTCATTTCGCTTCGCGCTTGGACCAGATCCACTTCAAGCTCTATGCCGCAGTCGACCAAGGCGCGGGCAAGCACTCCACCGATCTGGAGGCTCTCTCGCCGACGAAGGCAGAGCTGCTGCAGGCGGCGCGGTGGACGCGGACCCACGATCCCTCGCCGGGATTCGAGGAAGTGCTGCGACGTGTGCTCTCTCACTTCGGAGTTGACGATGCAGGTCTCTAGCCTCAGGCAAGAGTTCAGCGAGCGCCTGCTCGACTTCGCTTGGAGCCAATGGGCGCAGATGGGGATGCTCGGCAGCACGCAGCGCCGGGATGTTTGGGCGGCCGACCCGGAGGCCCTGCTCCTGCTAACCCTCGAGGTGGCGCGCGAAGATCCGCGGCTCTTCGATGAGGTGCTCGACTGGCTGCTCGTCAACGAGCGGCGCATCAGCCTGCAGAGGCTTCGCAACCTGGCAGAGGATGACGAAGATCGCGCGCTGGTCGGGTCAGCTGCGGACTGGCTTTCGCAGCGACGTCGCCGGCCTTCGTCTTCCTCAGGTCAGCAGGTAGACCAAGCGGCAGACGTTCAACCCTTGTTCTTCAACGCAATCCCGATCGAGCGCCCCGATCCGGCCTTCCTGGCCCACGGCTTCCTCAAGAGTTGGACCGAGCCCGTGGGTCGCTCCTCGCCACCCGACCTCTTGGCTCCGATCAACTTTGCATTCAGGGTCCGCAGCCTCTTGGGGGTGGGAGCGCGAGCTGAAGTCGTGCGGACCCTGCTCACCGTCGAGGCGCCCGAGATGTCCCTGCAGGTGATCGCTCTCTCCAGCGGCTTCGCAAAGCGCAATGTGCAGGAGGCGGCCAACGCGCTCCGGGCGGGCGGCTTTGCCTCCGCCAGATTGGTGGGGAACGAACAACAGTTCAGGATTGCCCGGGAGCCGTGGCTTGACCTACTGGGACTCGACCGGTTTCCAGTTCACGAAGACTGGCCGCAGCTGTTCCGTGCCTTCCGGGTCCTGTTGCGCTGGTTGCGCGACCCGCGCAACGAAGAGCTCTCTGACTACGTGCGTGCCAGCGAGGCACGCTCGATTCTGGAAGAGGTTGCTCGCGACCTCTACTTCGCGGGGGTTCCGTTCAGTACGGTCGGCCCAAGCGGAGAGGAGTACTGGTCCCATTTCACCTCGGTCCTGGGTTCGCTGCCGCTGGGTCTGCGTCCAGCCGCTCCGCCGTCAGCCTGATCAACCAGAGGAATTCGGGGGTGGGCTTCGAAAAGGAATGCATGCCCATGCTGGACCTCCACTCCTCCGAGAAGCTCGTCGAGGGGCTCGGAATCGTCTTCTACGTCGGCATGGCCGTGGCCTTGCTGACCGCCCTGCTGGGCTCGCCGGGGTGGGCGTTCCTGCTGCTGGTCTTCGGCTCGTTTGCGCTGGTCGCGCGGACGGCGCTGGAATCGGTTTAGTCGCTCGGCTTCAGGTGGGTGACGGGGGTGCCGAGCTCCTGTCCTAGCCGTGCCGCGATCAATGAGCGGTGGCAGGCCTCCGGGTCGCGCTCGACGCAGAGGAGGGCGGCGCGGTTGTTGCCGACGAAGCGGATGATCGGGTCGAGGTCCACTTGGTCCAGCACCTCCTCGGTGTAGCGCTCGACGTAGGCGGGCGCCAGCTCTGAGCGGGAGCGTTTGCCCTCTCCTTT
>Ga0207702_10001665_pt1 | contig 21956 bp, 15 predicted proteins | sample KBSCornC62_FD_184302 | JGI IMG/M metagenome (GOLD analysis project Ga0207702, IMG submission 184302) | Corn rhizosphere microbial communities from Kellogg Biological Station, Michigan, USA - KBS Corn C6-2 (SPAdes) (version 2) | ecosystem: Host-associated > Plants > Roots > Rhizosphere > Soil ...
TCTAAAAGATCATCCGTAATAAAATCGCGTATGCTGCCGAAAATAATGTCGATATCGCAATGGCCCCAAAAGTCGTAATGGCCCAACAGGTCCGAAAAAATAAACCCGTATGCCGGTTTAAAATCGCACAGCTTATAGCCGGTGCCGATATTTACTTCAAAACCCAATTTGCGTGCGGCGGTTTCGCTGATATCTTCAAGGGTTGCGTATAATATTTTTACGTTGGCGGGTAAATTGCCGCGCCATTCCGTATCATCCGTACAAATAAAAAAATCCACCGTCGGGTTAAAACCGCAGGAGTGCACAAAATAATCGAAATACCAGGGCAACGGGCCGATGTAGCAGGTAAGTAAGGCGATGCTTGTATTTTTCTTCATTTACTTTATTTCACCTCATACCGGTAAACCTGCCTGCCTATATTGCCGTCTTTGTCAATCCCTTCAATGGTAATTTTATAGGTGCCAGCTCCATCGGCGTTGTAGTATTCAAAACTTGCGTTGCCATCTTTATCGGTTTTTATCTCCGGGTTCCAGTAAATGGTGGAACGCAGGTCGCGTTGTTTGCTGCTTAAAGCTGCTGGGGTATCATATTTGGGGGAGTAGAACTGGCGGGCTTTGTAAAAGCCAATAACCGTGATGGGTAAGATGCCAATGGAAGCTATATCCTTCGCCTTCAGCTGGCGGGTTTGTTTTGTGGTAATCACTAAAACTCCCCCAGCGCCTTCTACGCCATACATGCTAGCACTTGCATATTTCAGAACTTCAACCGTTTCGACGTCTGCTGCATTTAAAAAATTTATATCACTTGGATCGACGTATGCGCCATCAATAATTACCAACATTTTTTTTGCACTATTTGCTCCTATGCTGCTCATCAAACTAAGGGTCAAATAGGGTACTCCATGCATACCGTCACCAAGAAACGTCACACCACGTAGTCGGCCATTCAGGCTTGAAACCAATGGCCCTTCAATCTGCTCCAACTCATCCGCGTGCATAACCTGGTCAGCGCCGCCAGCACCCGCCAGGCTTTGGGTACGATACTGATTATCCTGCTTTTTATCGCGAATATTTACTTGTTTCAATATAATTGGTTTGCCGTTTACATAGTTTGCTACTTCTTTTTGCTCAAGATTTTCGTTGTTAAAATAAATTAACAGCGAAGTATCATTTATCGGCATTTGAGGCTGTGAAGATGGAGCTATTACCAAAGGCTCTTTAGCCTCTTTAAACCATGTGATCTTAGTTGAATTTTTTCCGTTACTGCTTACAGCGCTCAAAACAAAGTGCGCAGTGTCTGCAAACGATATAGAGGTAAACGCAAACTTTCCCCGACTATCAGTTGACGCGGTAAGCAACCCAACACCTTTTGCGGGTAAAAGGTTAATAGTGCCATTAGCTATCGGTTTGCCCGACAAATTATCTACTCGTCCAGAAATGGTTATTCCAGTTTCAGGCAGATACGCGAATGTACGTTTGCCGGTGTCAAGCACTTGCTTCCATTCAAATCTCCGGTAACCATGGGTGAGCATAACTAAGTCCAGGTTGGCCCGAACCGCGGCGTTGTTATCGGAAAAATAATAGCCGGGTTGTTCGATGTATCCTTTTAGGTCGGATGTCATTAATAGATTCGATAAAATATTATCTTCATCGTCACTGGTTTCCGGAACCAAATTTTCATTGATCACCGAAGCAGAAAAATGCCCTAAAGCCGCTTCACCTTTGCGATTAAGTGCGTTGAATTTAATTGAGGTCCTTGTCCTTTTTTCATATAGCTCTTTATCGCTGCTTGCATTCAGTGTCAACTGATCATAGTTCTGCACAAAAAAAAGCCGCTCGCATAAAGGTTCTCCGACTGATGAAAACAGGGTCACTGTTGCTACACCGGTGCTGAGTTTTCGTTTTAAAATATCAAGCTTCGTCACCGCGCTATCCAGTTTACAATCTACCGTGCTGATCAGCCCGCCTGAGTAGATCAACAAAGTATAGGCGTTTCCTTTATTCTGTCCGAAATAGGCTTCGTTAGCGCTAATAGTTACCGTAGCTTTTGGCAGGGAGTCGTTATTTACGGACAGGCTTAATCCATTTGGGTCGACTGCAGGTAGGCTAACCTCGTCCAGCGATCCGCCTGAATAGCTCACTTGCGCGGAGTACGTTTTCCCTTCTACCGGCGTAAAATAAAAATAGCCCATCCCCAGGTGCGCCGATGAAAAAGTAGCAACCTGTTTATGGTCGTTATCAAAAATCACCCCACTTACATCAAGGCCCAAGCCGGCCGGCCCAACGGCCTTAAAGCCAACTTTCGCCATAATTCCTGCAATAAGACCGCCGCCCTCAGGAAAGAACTGGATATCGGGTTTACGGCCTGAAACCTGTTTTATGGCGGCGCTTTCAGGTACTTTGGCTGCTTTGATGGAAATGACAGGAATAGACCTTTCAAAAAAACTGTTGTCTCCAAAATTCCGCATCCATTGGGTATAAGCCCGTACGCGATAGTTACCATTGGGCAGGGAATCGGGTAAAGGGAAATCGCCCCAGGTAAGGCCGGCATTTAGTTGAAGTTTGATGGATTGATCGATTTTTCCAGTGGTGTTAACCAGGTCAACGTGTAATACGCCGCTGATATTGCTTAATTGATGCCCCTCTCCGGCGGTGACGTAGGCTTTAAAATATATCGTGTCGCCGGCCGCATAATAGGGCTTGTCGAATTGGAGGTAGGCTTTTTCGGTAGGGTGAGTTTGGGAAAATGATGCAAGCAACGAGGCAATATTTTTTGAGGCATTGCTATGCTGGCCAAAACTTATTAAGGCATTTGTTGAGCAAAAAAATAAAAAAAATGCCCGTTTCATTTATTATTTTGTTTTGTCCTTAAATGTCTCAACTTTTATTTTACCCTGCGCATAACCAAAATGGCCGTTCATATCCGTTCCTTCAATGGTTACGGTATAGGTTGAAGGCTCATCAGCGGTATAAAACCAAATATTGGCCTCGCCATTGGCATTGGTTGTTACGTTGGGCTCCCAATCAATGGTGGATCGCAAATCTTGCCGGCTTGTGGTGTCTTTTACTGTGTATTTTGGTTTATAAAATTGTTTGGGGTAGCTAAATGGCATTGGTTTATACAAGTACATGCCGGGGGTGTTGTCTATCAATGGCCCGTGGCCGGAGCGGGTCGTGATTTCAATAAAAGCAACATCGTCCATATGTATATAAGCTGAGTGGGTGTAAGTGCGCATATAAGTGCCGCTGTATTTATCAGTAAAACTTACTTCAATGCCTATAATATCTTCTGCAGAAGTACTATTTAAGAAATTTGTAATGTTTTGGAAACCTCCTGAATATTGTAGGATTTCCGACCGCGCGGCAGGATAACTATCTGTTATGGATACTCCGTCAACATAAAACTTAACGGGTTTGTCATTTATGTAATACCATTTGAAATCGCTTTGAAGATATTCTCCCTTGTCAAGTCTCAGATATTTAACGTCCTGGATAAAAAACCATAAATTTATTTGCCTGCGAACATCGGATTCTCTAAATCCCGTGATCTTTTCTTGAAATAATTGCAACCATGTTTTTTTGCCTGCCGCTTCAAGGTCTTTTTCATCCAAAACTATGTCGGCGTTGCCAGGCCCATTCAAATTTTGTGAGCCTTTTACAATTTTCTTTGCAGTTACTTTTACCTCGTTTAAAATATGGCCACTCATATTAAAATCCTGTTGCTGATGTGTGAGAGCAGCTCTTTTGTTATAGGTGATCAATATACTGTCAATATTAACATACCATGGCATTAGCTGCCGGAGTGCAGGTGCAGTAAAAACAGGTGCAGCCTGTTCATCAACTTTTACATTAACATTAAAGCTTTTGCCGCTTTTATTCACTGCTTTTAAAACAAATGCGGGAGTGTCAACCCTGGGCAGATGATCAAAAACAAACTGGCCGTAGTTGCTGCTAACTGTATCCATAACCATGGCCGGGGATTTTGAAAATAACATAATGTGTGTATCTGCTACCGGTTTATTGAGCACATTGGTCACGTGACCCGAGACGGTGAAATCGTGCTCGGGCGGATAAGTAATTTTAGGTGGGCTCAGCACTTGTGCCCAATCATATCCTACCCAGCCTTGCGTAAGCAGCAGATTATCCAATGCCTGCCAGGCCGCTGCGGGTTTTTTTTGCGAAAGATAATACCCCGGCTGTTCAATATATCCCTTCAGGTCGCCGGTAAGCAAAAAACGGGTATTAATCGTTTCGGCATTCAGGCTATCAGGTTTAACCTGCGCGTCATCGGTTACCGCCATTGAAAAATTACCTAATATTGGTTTTCCATCTGTATCCAAAACCTTTAAGCTTAGGCCAACGCTGTCGCGTTTATCGTAGTTAGGCTTATTTGTATTGAATTTTATGTTTAGATCGTCATGGTGATCAATGTAAACAAGCCGTTCATTAACGGGCTGATAATTAGCGGTCATCAAGGTGAAATGAGCGATACCGGTGGGGAATAAGCTTTTTGCTATTTTTTTCGATATGGAACCGAATTCACGTAAATTGATAATAGCGGCGTAACAAACAATACCTCTTGCCCTGCCGATTAAAAAATAAACCTTGCCGGAGGTTAAAGTATCCTTACTTGCGGAAACCTTGACGCCCAGCGAATCACCCGGCATTTCGTTCTTTATTGATAAAGTGGTTCCGGTACTTTTAACCGGTGGCAGGCTATATTGCTTGGTTATGTCCCCCGGCAAGGTAACACGGGCTGTGTAGGTTTCACCTTCTTTTACGTCGAGGTCAAAGCTGCCCATACCCAAATGCTGCGACTTAAATGTTGAAACCTGTTTTTGGGTATGGTCCAGAATGACCCCTGAAACCTCCAGGCCTTTACCATTTTCGCTGATGGCTTTAAAGCCTATGTGTGCCGGTAAGCCTGTGACTAAATTACCGCCCTCGGGCAAAAACTGTATGTCGGCATTTTCCGGCCGGTTTACAGGAACCGGGATTACAGCAAGTCTCTCTTTCTTATCGTTTTCGGCGACAATTGTAAGATGATCGGCTTTTTGCGGCGGAGTAAAATTAATGTCGAGGGCGCCGTCGACGCCGGTGATGTATTTTTGCCGGTACAGTTGTTTGCCGGCATTCATCACTTTCAATGTCAGTGGTTGAACGGCGAAAGGTAAATCCGTCATTGTGCTGAAGCGCAGTTTTGCTTCCAGCGAAGAGGGTCCGTTAGCCATTGTGTTACCAAAAGCTACGCTAACCAGCAGTTGCCTGTTATCAGTACTCGTTATGGTAAATGATTTATAAAAAAAGCCCTCATCTCCAAAATTGCGCATCCACTTGGTATACGCGCGCAGTGTGTACGTGCCAGGTTTAAAATCTTTATCGCTTAAAGCGATGTTACCCCATGCCAGGCCTGATTGAACCGGGAGCCGGTATTGTTTAATCACTTTGTCGCTGTCGTTGGCGATGTCGATATTCAGTACACCGCTTTTAACTGAGGGAAGTAAAAAATTGTTGAGTAAATACGCCTTAAACCAGATAGTGTCGCCGGTGGCGTAATAAGGTTTGTCGAATTGCAGGTAAAGTTTTTCCGTTGTTTGATTTGGTGAGAAAGTAGTAAGCCGGTCAATTTTACTGTTTGATGGTCTATTATTCTGGGCATAGCTGCAAAAGCTAAGCGCCATCAATGAAGAGGTTTGCATAAATCGTATCAGCCTGCCCATTTTAAATATTAGCGTTACTTTATTTCACCTCATACCGGTAAACCTGTCTGCCTATATTGCCGTCCTTATCAATGCCTTCGATGGTAACTTTATAGGTGCCTGCTCCATCGGCGTTGTAGTATTCAAAACTTGCGTTGCCGTCTTTATCTGTTTTTATCTCCGGGTTCCAGTAAATGGTTGAGCGCAGGTCTCGTTGTTTATTGCTTAAAGCCGCTGGGGTATCATATTTCGGGGAATAGAACTGGCGGGCTTTGTAAAAGCCCATGACGGTGATGGGTAATACGCCTGTGGAAGGTATATTTTTTAGGTTTAGCTGCCTCCTTTGTTTAGTAGTTATTACCAATACGCCGCCGGCGCCGGCGACACCGTAGATAGATGTGCTTGCGTATTTTAATAGTTCAACAGTTTCCACATCGGTTGATGACAGAAAGTTTAGCTCATCGGAGGTCACTTGGACGCCATCTATTACAATAAGCATTTTCTTCGGCGGATTGGCAGGGCCAAAATTCGTCATCAGGCTAGTCATCAAATAAGGCTCTTTATAAAATGGGCCTGATCCGACAAAGACCACTCCATGCAATCGCCCATTCAAACTGGTGACCAACGAACCCTGAATCTGTTCAAGCTCTTCTGCATGCATTACCTGATCAGCGCCACCCGCACCAGCCAGGCTTTGGGTGCGGTATTGATTATCCGGCTTTTTATCGCGAATATTTACTTGTTTAAGCATTATTGATTTGCGGTCAACATAGTTGGACACTATCATCAATTCTTTTTTTTCATTTTCCGTATACGCAGAAAGTACGGTATCCCTCACCCTGAACAAAAAGCCTATCGGAAGCGTTAAAATCGGCGGTATATCTTTATTATCATTAAACCAGGCAATTTTAGTACTATTCTTTCCTTTGCCGTTCACCGCACTCAATACCAAACGAGCCGTATCGGTAAAAAGCAGATTTGAAAATTGGAACAGTCCGTTGCCGTCTGTCGAAGCCGTGAGCAGACCACCTCCTTTGGAAGGTATTAAATTGATGGTAGCATTTACAATCGGTTTGTTTGCCAGGTCGTCCACCCGCCCGGAGATAGTTATTCCATTTTCAGGCTGAAAGCTCAACGTGCGTTTAGTCGTGTCCAATAAGCGTTTCCAGTCAAATCTCCGATACCCCTGCGTGAGCATCAAATTATCAAGATTTTTACGCACAACAGCGCTAGTGTCCGCAAAATAGTAGTTGGGCTGTTCCACGTTCCCTTTCAGATCGGAGGTCAACAAGAGGTAAGTTAAAATATTATCGCTTTCTGTATTAGTTTCGGGTAGCAGACTTTCATTAACAGCCGATATCGAAAAATCGCCTTCAGACGGTGCCTCCTTTCGGTTTAATGCGTTAAGTTCAACCCGGACATTTTCACGCTGGGTGTAAATAGTTTTGTCAGTATTTATGCTAAGGCTTAACTGATCATAGTTCTGCACAAAAAATAATCGTTCGCACAAAGGTTCATTTGCCGACGAGAACAGGGTTGCCGTAGCAACGCCCGTGCGCAATTTTCTTTTTAAGATATCAAGTCGAATTACCGGGCTGTCTAATTTGCAATTAACTGTGGCGACCAATCCACCCGAATAGATCAGTAGGGTATAGGCGTTGCCTTTATTTTGGAGATAAAAAGTATGATTAGCGGTGATGGTTACCACCGCCTTCGGCAGCGAATCGTTATTAACCGATAAGGCAATCCCGTCTGTTTCAGCCTTCGGCAAAGCAATTGAATCACGCGTACCATCGGCGTAAGTTATTTTTGCCGAGTAGGTTTTGCCCGCAATCGGCATTAATACAAACTCGCCCATTCCCAGGTGTGCTGACGATAATGACACTACTTCTTTGTTTTCATTATCCGTAACAATTCCATTTACTCCCATTCCCAATCCATTTTGTCGGATGGCCTTAAAAGCGATCTTAGTGTTGATGCCGGTAACCAGGCTGCCGCCTTCCGGCAGAAACTGGATATCCGGCTTAGGATTTAAAGCAGGTTGTTTTACCAGGTTTTCCGGTACTTTTACAGGTTTTATTGCGCCGACGCAAATAATCTTTTCAAAAAAATTGTTGTCCCCGTCATTCCGCATCCATCTCGTATAAGCCCTGATGCGATAGTTTCCTGCCGGCAAGGAATCAGGTAGCGCAAAATCGGCCCGGGTGATACCGCTATCCAGTTGCAGTTTCATGGATTGCTCCATTTTATTTTCTGGGTTGATGAGCTCGACGTGCAAAATACCGCTGATGGTGCTCAGTCTGTGCGTGTCACCTCCAGTTATATAGGCCTTGAAATAGATAGTGTCGCCGGACACATATAAAGGCTTGTCGAATTGGAGGTAGGCTTTTTCGGTAGGGTGATTTTGAGAAAATGACGCAAGCAATGAGGCAATATTTTTTGAGGTATTGCTATCCTGGCCAAAACTTAGTAAGGCATTTGTTGAGCAAAAAAACAGAAAAAATGCCCGTTTCATTTATTATTTCGTTTTGTCTTTACCCGTCTCAACTTTTATTTTCCCCTGCACATATCCAAAATGTCCGTTCATATCTGTTCCTTCGATGGTTACGGTATAGATTGAAGGCTTATCAGCCGTATAAAACCAAATATTGGCCTCGCCATTGGCATTGGTTGTTACGTTGGGCTCCCAATCAATGGTGGATCGCAAATCTTGCCGGCTTGTGGTGTCTTTTACTGTGTATTTTGGTTTATAAAATGCTTTGGGCCATGAAAGTGGCAAGGGTTTATACACATACATTCCGGGGGTGTTGCCGATCACCGGGCCATGGCCTCCGCGGGTAGTAATCTCAACAAAGGCAATATCAGATGGTACAATTGAAATCGGTGGATCGTTAAACATTGCTTCTATTGTTAGTTTACCCCCACCATTTGGATCTATAGGATCATATCGGTTTAGATAGGTTAACGCAAACTTCGTCGAACTGATTACCTCTAAGCCCTTAATATCCTCTGCCGAATGAGAAAGATATTCGGTCATTTCTCTGAAAGTGCTGGCTGGAAGAATTTGGGGAAGCGAAATCCCGTCAACAATTATTAATACGGGCTGCCTGTTAATAAAGTACCATTGGTGCGATACCGGGTCGGGATTAAAGTTAGTTACAAATAAATTTAAATACTTTTGCTTCACAGCGTTTGGACCTCTGCCAAATACATTGAAATAACTCTCTCCAAATCCTTTTATGTTTTCCCGCAGCAACTGCAGCCACGTTTTTTTGCCGGCTGCCTCAAGTTCCTTTTCGTCCATCGCAAAATCAGCTTCGCCCGGCCCGTTCAAATTCTCTGAATCGGTAATGATCTTTTTTGCTTTAATCTTAACTTCTTTCAGCACATGGCCGCCCGGTGCAAAGTCGCGTTGCATTTTTGCTTCAGCAGTGTTTTTTGCATACCTGAGTAAGGTACTGTCGATATTTAAATACCAGGGCATGCTGAAAGGCCTCAAGGGCTTTGCAAAAACAGGCGGCGCTATTTCGTCCACATTAATTCCTACATTAAAGCTTTTACCGCTTTTGTTCACTGCTTTTAAAACAAATACCGGTGTGTCAACCTTGGGGAAATGATCAAAAACAAATCTACCTGTGTTATCGGTTGCCGTATCTATCAGCATGGGTGGAGATTTTGAAAACAGCATAACAGTTGTGCCTTTAACGGGTTTGTTGATAACGTTAGTTACATGCCCGGTAACGGCGAATTCCCGCTCCGGCGGGTAAACAGTTGATGGCGGACTGAATACCTGCGCCCAATCATATCCAACCCAACCCTGAATGAGCAGCAGGTTATCCAATGCCTGCCAAGCCGTAGGGCTTTTGGTTGAAAGGTAATATTCAGGTTGTTCAATATAACCCTTCAGATCGCTGGTAAGCAAAAAACGAGTATTAATCGTTTCGGCATTCTGGCAGTCGGCACTAACCTGCATATCATCGGTTACCGCCACCGAAAAATTACCTGCTATTGGTTTTCCATCTGTATCCAAAACCTTTAAGCTTAGGCCAACGCTGTCGCGTTTATGGTAGGTAGATTTATCTGTGTTGAATTTTATATTTAGATCGTCATGATGATCGATGTAAACAATCCGTTCATTAATCGGTTTGTAAGATGTGTTCATCAAAGTAAATTGAGTTATCCCGCTAGGAAACAAACTTTTTGCAATTCCTTTCGATACTGAAGCGCTTTCATGAAAATTGACGATTGCCGCGTAGCACACAATGCCCCTTGCGCGACCGATTAAAAAGAAGTTTTCCCCAGAATTTACAATATCACCACTTGCCGAAACGATAACGCTCAATGAATCGCTTTGCAATTCATTTTTTATCAACAATACAGTACCTGTGTTTTTAACTGGTGGAAGGCTATACTGCCTAACAATGCCGCCCTGTAAATTAACCTGCGCCATATAACTTTCGCCTTCTTTTGCTTCGAGATCAAAGCTGCCCATGCCTTTGTGCAGCGATTTAAATGTCCCCACCTGTTTTTGGGTATGATCCAGAATAACCCCTGATACATCCAGGCCTCGCCCATCTTCAGCGATGGCCTTAAAGCCGATGTGTACTGGTAAACCAGCGACCAAATTGCCGCCCTCCGGTAAAAATTGTACATCAGCGTTTTGTGGCCTGTTCACGGGGACGGGAATAACAGCCAGCCTTTTTTTTTTATCGTTTTCGGCAACAAAAGTTAAGTTAGCGAGCTTTTGTGGAGCAACGAAATTGACGTCGAGGCTCCCATCGACTCCAGTCAGGAATTTTTGCTGATCCAGGCGTTTGCCAGCATTCATCACTTGCAATGTTAGCGGCTGAGCAGCAAAAGGTAGCTTATCCATGGTGCCCAGCTTTAGCTTTACATTGACGACCGGACTACCATTTGCTTCAGTTGTGTTAAACCGCGAACTCACTAGCAATTGATCGCTGTCGGTTCCGCTTACTGTAAAGATTTTGTAAAAAAAGGCGTCAACTCCAAAATTGCGCATCCAATTGGTATAGGCGCGGAGGATGTAAGTGCCCGGCGTGAAGGACTTTTCATCAATGCTGATAGTGCCCCAGGTCAGCCCTAAATGAACAGGAAACTCATATTGTTTAACTATTTTACTGCTATCGTTGGCGATATCGATATACATTATTCCGCTTTTGCCGGATGGTAGCAAAAAACTATTCAGTAAGTAAGCTTTGAACCACATAGTATCGCCAATAGTGCAGTACGGCTTATCGAATTGAAGAAAAAACCTTTCGGGTGGATTGGTATTAGTTATGCTATCAGAAATGGTTTTCAGACTTATTAAGTCGTTTTTCAATGTACGTTGTTGTGAAAAAGCGACGCTATAAAAATTTAAAATCAAAAACAAAGTTTGGAAAATAGTGCTACGTCCAAAGACAGAAATCAATTTAGATTTAACATGAATTTTAAACATAACTTCAATTTATAACTAAGTTAAATAATTGTCCATAATTCAACTAACGATACACATTTAATGTACCGTTAGTTGAATACAAATTAATCTCATATTTTATAAAAGCGTCATTGACACAATCCATATGGGTGCAGACCGTTGTCTGCCCAGCACATGAGTCCACCACAACATTGGGGTATATTCCCACACTGACTCGGAGTTCCATAGCAGCATGGGTCATCTGCACAGGAACAGGTGATCCCATAACATCCACTACCACTCCCGGCCATAATTTTTCTCATCTCCGCCCTGCTTAGCACATTTTTAATGCTTGCAAGGCTCATTCTTTGATTCTTCATAAAATTTTGATTAAAAGGTTAAGTTAAAAATTGTTCAGTTTTCACGTAACAACCGGTTTTTAAAGGTATGCTCCTTCACATTCTGCAGAAAGGAATGTGTCGTACTTGGTGGGCTGCCTTTTGGTACCGGTTTATTTCACCAATAGTCGTTCAGGCAAGCCATCAGTACTATTTATTCCATCATATATTTTATGTCGCTTAGCTGGTACAGGTCGGGCAGGCGATAACCGTTCAGCAACAGGGTGGGCGTTGCAGTAACTTCGGCCATTTTACACCAGTCGTTCTGTTTATCTATTTTGTAAAAACCGCTTTCCTTTAGCTCAACGGGATAAATAAGCGCCCAGGCTTCGTAGCTTTTTTGTTTTTGTTCGTACCAATCGTGCAGGGCCTGTTTTATCGTGGCTTTACCGGCAGCATCGTTAAGGGCCATCAGGTGGCGGCTGATGGGTGTTTTGCGGTCGCGCTCATCATTGTTGGCGGTAAAAACGATACGGGCCTGCAGGTCGGCGCGCTCGTTGAGCAGTTGGTCAAGCAGCTGGTGCGTTTTTGAGCAGGGCGGGCAATACGGATTGCTTACCATGGTAATGATGTTTTCGGCTTCGGCATTACCCAATACGATGCTCCAGCTTTCATCGGGTAGGGTGTATTTGGGTTGCTCGGTCAGCATTTTGTTAAACAATTCGGCATTGTATTTAAACTTGCGCAGTTGTTGCTTAAGGGGCTGCAATTGCTGTAGCTTTAAAAACAAGGGTTTTAGGCTTAGCCATAAAATTACCGGGATGAGCAGGCAGATGAAGATGGTGCTGAGCGCGGGGGCCTGAACCGAAGAATGATTAAACCTCAAAACCGAAAGTGTAGCCAAAACGGTAGTTGCTATATACAATCATGCTGTTTGTGTAATAAATTTTATTTTTCAGTTTAAAAAATGGTATTTAGATATTAAAAAACAGCGAATTCTCTAAACCTCACGTACAATGTTTTCTTTTACCCCTGGTCCGAACGTTGAAACCGCCATAATTAAACTATTAAAAGCATTAGGATTAAATATCGATCACGAAGCTGTAATCGATGAGGTGGATAAACATCCCGATTATCCCGGCTTGCTTGCAGTAAACCAAATTTTAAGCCATACATCGAAGTTTTGGCTATTCCAATATTATCGCCTCATAGATACCGCCTGCCGCAGTTTAAAACCGACTGGCTTGAAATATATGTTTGTGTAAACCACATAAAGATACTTCTCGCGAAAGTAAAGGAGCATACCTTAATAGCCGGTTGTCACGTGAAAACTAAACAATTTTGAACACTAATAAATCTAAATCTTATGCAAAAGTTTAAAAAACTCAGCAAGTCTGAAATGAGAAATGTAAAAGGTGGCTTTGAAGGAGGAGGTTGCCCAGCCAGCGAGTGCTCAGGTGATGCTGATTGCGCGAATTCGAAATATGGCACTACTTGCTATAAAACAACTTGTGCCTCAACTGGCAAGCCTTACAATTATTGCGTAAGCGGTTCCTGACGTAAAAATAACAAGGGCGTTCGGGTAACTTCGAATGCCCTTGATAAATCTGCCGAAACAGTAACCGATCCGGAATCAAGCTTTCAAAACAACATGAGATCAGCAAAAAAAATATTTAGAGTAAGTTTATATTTCGTAGTACTGGCAACTGCACCCGCTGTACATGCCCAAAGTAACCTTATCATTACCGGCACAGCTCCATTGTTAACCGACGGTACCGAGGTATCTCTCCGGCAAATTGTACCAAAACGATTGTCTGACAGGAAAGTGATTAAAGTAACCAAAGTGAAACAGCATGCTTTTCAATTCAACCTTTACGAAGCAGGGGCTGAGCTATATTATCTGTCGGTTGGTTCACATTCCAGGGCATTATTTACTTTGCCCGGTCACGCCAATGTTTTAATTGCAGATTCGCTCTTAAAAAAGGTTACAGTAACCGAAAATGAAACCAACACGGCATTTGAAAAATATGATACTATGCTTGATGGTGTAACGCTGTTTAAGGAATACGGCCGGGCAAGGCGCGCGTACGATATGTACGTTCATCAACCAAATACCGACAGTTTAGCAGCCGGTAAAAAAATGCAAACCAGAGATTCATTACAATTCCTGCTAAACCAACAACTTTGCAACATCGCTTCGAATTGGATACAGCAAAATCCAAATTCGCCCATAAACCCTTATGTTGCTTATACCCAGGCTGAATATATGCCGGAAGACGAACTAAAAAACTTGTATCGGTCGATGCCTGATAATTTAAAGAAAGGTACGTGGGCAAATGAATTGCAATATCGGATAGACAGCCTGTTTGTGGGTGGTCAGGCCCCCGATTTTTCACAACCCGATACCCTTGGCAAAATGGTAAAGCTCTCCCATTTCAGGGGGAAATATGTATTAGTTGATTTTTGGGCGTCGTGGTGCGTACCCTGCAGGGCTGAGATCCCGGATATGGTAAAAGTTTATCAAAAATTAAAAAACAGGGATTTCACCATTGTAAGTATCTCGCTGGATGATGATAAAAAACCCTGGCTCAACGCAATAAAACATGATATGTTGAACTGGACGAATGTATCAAGCTTGCTCGGCTGGCAAAACCCGGTGGCAAGTCAGTATTATGTTACCGAAATTCCGGACAATTATTTGCTTGATCCCAATGGTAAGATAATTGCGAAGGACGTTCATGGTGCGAAGCTGATGTCGTTGCTTGCCGAATTTTTTCCCTGAGATTTAATCAGCCTGATAATTATGCATGGCTGGCCGCCCCAAAACCAAATGCAAGTAGGAGGACATAGCCAATGGCAAAAGCGACTCGTTCTACCGCTAATGGCGTACCCGTTTTTGTGATAGTGGTTGGGGATCATCAACGCAGGTTTTTCTACGCCGTCAGGGGCAATTGGGACCTGAAAAAGCGTTCACCATTTGAACAAAAATGAACGCTTTTTTGGCCTGAAAAATTTTTTTCGATGCCGTTTGTATACGTTTTGATGGTGGATTGATAGTGTTTCGTATGCGTTTCGAGTATTGCCGGAAGGGTAAAAATGGTGGCTTGAACCGGCGCGCTGCGTTAGGGATTGAAATGAATACTCCATAAGAGTCCTTTGGACCGGCCGCGCGGCGGCCTGCGGAGCGGCTGCGGCTAATGCTTGCGCAGTATAAATGGAAAGCCCGACCGCGCTTTTACCAGCGCGGGAACGCCCTGTTCAGTTGACAGTTGGCAGTGTTGCAGTTAGCAGTGCTCATCAGGATTGACGTTTAGATTATAGGCCGCCATGCAGCTTAAACCATCGCTTAAACGTTCGCCTGGTAACGAGTGTGCGACAACTGGTTACCGGGCAATTTTAACTATGAGTTGTGTTCATTCTAGTGTTCAAAAATGAACGCTTTTTGCCATTTCAACTATGAAGCGATACTTCGCACTTAACGCATACATCGTTTACTGTCATCATTTTAAACCAAAACTATAAAGTAAAAAAACAGGGGTTTCGTAAAAAAATGAACACCTGAACGATTGCCTTTTAGTTAACATTTGGCTTGCAGATCAACCCCGGGCAGTGCTTTATTGCGGGATATCGTAAGTCACCATAACGGTGGGCAGTAAAATGCCTTCGTCGGTAAGGAACTGGTTAGGAAAAACGATGGGTTTGCGGTTGATGGTGTAATCGTAAACGGCATTTACCAGGTCGGTGCCGGCCGCCGCCGGCGGGGTGAAGCTGAAGGAAAATGTGATGAGGTAGTCATTTGTATTTACGCCGGGCGGTATATCCCATTTGCCGCTTGATCGCTTTAATGCATCAACCGCCGGTTGGGTTAAAATGGCATCGTCGGCATAATACAACACCAGCTTGGAAACGCGGCCAAGCGCGTCAGCTGTGAATTTAAAAATAACCACCCCCGTGGCCCGCCGGTCGATCAGGTGCTGCGGAACGATCACGCTGTCTTTAAAAAAGTTCATCATGTGCTCCACACCGCCCTTAAACGGAAAGGCGCTCTTTTTCTGAGCCATTACATTGAACGAGAGCGATATAAGCGCTATAAAAAGTAAGGTCTTTTTCATGGTATGTGTCAAATAATTAACCTGTTACAACTCCACAGGTTCTCTTTTGCTGCCTTCATAAAGCTCGTATTCCAGCAGGCGGCAGTCCAGTTTGCCGTTGTAAAACTCTATCCTGCGGGAGGCTTTTAGCCCAATCTTTTTCGCCAGGTCGGGGTTGCCGGTAAAAATATAGCCCCGGTAGCCCTTGCAGGCCTGTTTCATAAAGTCGCCGATCCGCTTATACGTTGCTTCGAGCTTGGTATGCGTACCCAGGCGCTCGCCGTATTCCGGGTTAAACATGATCACCCCCGGTGCGGGCGGTACAGTCGTGCCGGCAAAATCACAAACGCTAAAATCTATCAAATGTTCTACGCCCGCCGTTTTGGCATTCTTTTGCGCAATGTCGACAGCGTCGCCGGATATGTCGGTAGCGATGATGGGGAAGCCTGTTTCTTTGCGGGCTTTATCCTTCAGCTTGCGCCGCTCCACAAAAAAAACGTTCTCATCGTAACCCATAATATGCATAAAACCGTAATTCATGCGGAACAGGCCGGGGCATTTGTCGGTGGCCAGCAGCGCGGCCTCTATGGCCAGTGTGCCCGAGCCGCACATCGGGTTAACGAATGCGCTTTTCCTGTCCCATCCGGTGGCCATAATAGTGGAGGCGGCCAGGGCCTCCAGCATCGGGGCTTTGCCGGGTATTTTGCGGTAGCTGTGTTTGGCAAGCGTTTCGCCGGACGTATCTAAAAAAATATCAGCATCGCTGTCTTGCCAGTATAGATGAACAAGCGTTTTATTTACCTCCGGCCCGGAATTTGGCCGGATGCCTTTTTGAGCCTTTATACGGTCGGCAATGGCATCTTTTACCTTCACATTGGCAAAAAGCGGGGTGCGGATATGTTCATTGTTTACGTTGGACGAAACGGAAAAATAGCCCGCAAAATCGATGAGGTTCTCCCATTCAACGGTAACCATGTTATCATAAAGCTCGCCGGGATCTGCGGCCGTGAAGCTTTTTAACAGGTACAAAACCTGGCTGGCGCAGCGCAGGTTAAGGTTAAGTGCGATGCAGTCGTTAACCGTACCGACCAGTTCGACGCCGGTTTGAAAAACACGTACCGGTTTGAACCCCAGCTCTTCAACTTCTTTTTGCAGATAGGGTGAAAGCCGTTTATTACAGGTGATGACAATTTTACTTTCGGTGTGGAAAACTTGCATAATTTTGTGCGAATTTATGAATTAAATCCCGCCAATTTTATTTGTTATCTATTACCTTTACACTTTTAATCTATTTAATAATATGGAAGTTAAGGGTAAAGTAGTCGAGGTCGGCGCGACCACGCAGGTCACCGACTCACTGAAAAAAAGAGAATTGATCCTGGAATATATTGAAAATCCGCAGTATCCGGAGTTCCTGAAATTTGAGGCCATACAAGACCGCTGCAACCTGCTCGACAGCGTGAAGGTTGGAGAAGACGTCGAGGTATTTTTTAACCTAAAGGGTCGCCGATGGACTGATAAAACCGGCAAACAGGTGTATTTTAACACATTGCAGCTTTGGAAGGTGAACAAACTGGCTGCCGCAGGCGCCAGCCCAACCCCGGAATATGCCCCACCGGCCGACATCAGCGCCACACCCGAGGATGACGACCTCCCTTTTTAGTGGCAGGCGTTAGTAGCAGTGGCAGTTTAATCAAGTTTTTACAAATAGAAAAGCCCATCGGAAACCGGCGGGCTTTATTGTTTATTATCTTACCTGCTACTGCTACTTGCCACTGCCATCGCCATCGCCACTAAACGTCACTCTTCCTTCAATATTCTTTTCACAACCACGCCGTTGCCTTGTTTTACCTGTAAGTAATAAATACCATTGAGGCCCAGTATAAAGTTTTTGGTAAAACTGCCACCGGTTGATTTTTCGGCCCATAAAACCTTCCCTTCGCTGTCAAAAAGCTTAACTTCTGCGCTCGTCTTACCCGGTAAGGAAAAGGTCAGCAGCGTTTTTCCAGAGGAAAATTCGGGAACGAGGTTGATGTCGCTGAGCTCCAGTCGCGGGCCCTCAATATGAGGAATACGTTTCAGGTCATCGTTCGATACGTCAGAGATGTGGAAACTGATGCGCGTACTGATGCCGTCGTTTCCGGTATTTACATAGTTAAAGCTCTGGCTGTTTCTCCGGTCAAAACCCATCATTGGCTCACGCATCGGGCCGCGGCCGGTGCGGCCCCGCCAGGTCATGCCGTCGGGCGCTTCATCCATATCGCCGCCAGCGGGTGGGTTTATCTTCATCCGCCGGCCGGGGCGCATGTACATGGCGTCGCCGGCGCTGTCCTTGCGAATGATCATCGTTCCGCTGATCATTGGCTGATGATCGCCATCACGGGTGATAACTGAATCCCGCCTGAAATAGAAAACGTGGTGCTTTCCATCATTGTCCTTTACCATTTCGTCTCCGGATAAATGCCTGATATCTCTGAGCGCGCTCCTGCGTTCCTCGGGCGAAAGATCCTTGATATTTTTCCCGTTAACGGTCGTGTCGCGGTTTACTATCTTAATTTCAACATCTTTTTGGTCCTGTGCCATCAGCATCGGAGGCAGGCCGAGGATTACCATCAGGCTCAACGCAAAAATGAATTCAAAGCCGGGTTTTAAAACAGGGGTTTTCATAATGTAATTTTGTTAACAGACCAAAGTTAGCAAACAACTATTACTCACCTTGTTAAATGGAAGCCTTTATTTTGTTAAAATTTGTTAAAAGGGAGGGATGTCCATCCATTTAAAATTATTTTTGTTTTGGCATGAAGAAGAAAAGTATAGCATTAATTATCGGCCTGATGGGATTTGCCCTTTTAGGCGTAATGGCTATGCAGCTTTACTTCCTGCGCCAGTCTTACCAGATGCAGTCCGAACTGTTCGACCGTTCGGTTAATGCCGCATTGGATAATGTTGTTGCAAAGATAGGAAAGCAGGATGCGCTCAACTTCCTGAACGTCAGAGCAAGAACCACTTACAGTACATTGAATAGCAACGGGGCTGAAAATCCGGCCTCAGATTCGGGCCGCAAAGTAAAACACAGGCTAACCAGCCGAGAAAGAAAAATTGCACTGCTGCGGGATAGCCTGCGGCGTATGATACTGCACAAAAAAGTGGACGACGAAATAGCGCGGTTAATTCCCGGGGGCACACTGAACCTGCAGCTTCATTACGAGGAGTTCACCGATGCATTTGGCGTGGTACACGGACGCGTTACGCCGGAACTGATCAGGAACCAGCCATATATCAATAAACATCAAAAACTGCACAAATACGACACGGTACGATACACTTACATTGATCCGCAGTTCGGCAAGCAGGTTATTTCTATTCCGCAATTAAACCTGCAGTGGGTGCAGGAGCAGGAAAGAAGACAGAAAGACCGGGAATTCCGTGAGGTTAAGAAAATGTTGGAGGATGACTCGTTGCAGCATGCACCACAGTCAAAAACACAGGTGATTGAAAACCTGGCCGAAGAATATGGCAAGTACGGCGAACCTTTAAACAAGCGCCTGAATCCTTTTTGGATAGATACGCTATTGCGCTTTGAACTACACAACCAGGGGATCGATCTTCCATTTAGCTACGAAGTTTCGACGGCCAACAATGATTCGCTCATTTTTTCAAAAGCCAATGATGTCGATGGGGCAAAACCCGCGTTTGATAATATACCTGTTTACCAGCATCCTATCTTTAGTAAAGATGTAATCAACGACCCTGGCCTGATCAGGCTTGCGTTCCCGCAAAAAAACTCGGTCATACTGGAAAAAATGGGCGCTACCATGGCAACAACCGGCGGCTTGCTGTTCGTTTTGATCGTTTGTTTTGGTTATACCATATTTTCAATATTAAGGCAAAAGAAAATTTCGGAGATGAAGACCGACTTCATCAACAACATGACCCATGAATTTAAAACCCCGGTTTCAACCATTATGATCGCCAGTGAAGCATTAAAAGATAATGAGCTGGCTTTTGACCGGGCCAGGGTATCGCGCCTCGCCAATATAATATATGAAGAAAATGCGCGTTTAGGAAGTCACATCGAACGGGTGCTTAACATTGCGCGCATTGAGAAAAATGATTTTAAGCTGGAGAAAAGACCACTGGATGTTAACGAGATGATCGCGATAGTGGTTGACAGTATGGCCTTGAAGCTGCAAAAGTACAATGCCAAAACAACCCTGCACCTGGATGCCGAAAATGCTGTTATCAGCGCGGATGAGCTCCATTTTTCAAACGTTATCTATAACCTGATCGACAATGCCATCAAGTACAGTATCGGCGAACCGGACATCACCGTAAGCACCGTAAATAAAAACGGGCAGGTGGTAATTAAAGTAGCTGACAAGGGAATAGGCATGAGCCGCGACCAGCAGACCAAAATATTTGAGCAGTTTTATCGCATACCAACCGGTAACCTGCACGATGTTAAGGGATTTGGCTTGGGACTAAGCTATGTAAACACGGTGGTAAAAAGGCTTAACGGGATGATCAGCGTTAAATCTGAGAAAGAAAAAGGCTCGGAGTTTGAGCTTAAATTCCAGGTGGCGTAGGAAGAAGTCGGGAAGTCAGAAAGACCGGAAGTCGGAAAGACAAAATACGGGAAGATTGACGGCCGAAGGGGCAGGGGAATTACGAAGCGTTAAATTAGGTTGGTTACAAAATCTTCCGGACTTCCGGTCTTTCGGACTTCCGGAGTAAAAACACACATGAAAAAAATACTATTAGTTGAGGATGATCCGAACTTAGGACTGCTGCTACAGGATTACCTTCAACTGAAGGGTAAGTTTGATGTGGTACTTTGCAAGGACGGCGAAGAGGGTCTGCGCAATTTTACCAGGCACACCTTTGATTTGCTTATACTGGACGTAATGATGCCCAAGAAGGATGGCTTTACTTTGGGTAAAGATATCCGTAAGATTGATGCACACGTGCCGATCATTTTCGCCACGGCCAAGGGAATGATAGAAGACAAAACCCAGGCTTTCAATTTAGGCGGCGACGACTATATCACCAAGCCATTTCGCATCGAAGAACTGTTGCTTCGCATAAATGCGCTGCTAAAACGCGCCGGGAACTCCGAAAAGCACGAAGAGGAAAAACAAACCCACTTTAAGATTGGCCGCTACGAATTTGATTATACCCAGCAAGTTATCGTTATTGGCGACCATCAGCAAAAACTCTCCACCAAGGAGGCGGAATTGCTGCGCCTGCTTTGTCTGCGCAAAAACGAGGTGCTCACCCGCGAAGAGGCCCTGCTAAACATCTGGCATGATGATAATTACTTTAACGGCCGCAGTATGGATGTTTTTTTGAGTAAGATACGCAAGTATTTAAAGGACGATCAGGACGTGGAGATCATCAACGTACATGGCCGGGGGTATAAGCTGCTGGTTGATTGACCAGCGTTATGTTGATCATAAATCGTTGCCAGTCGCGAGTCTAAAGTCATGAGTCCAAAGTAAGGAATTTTGACTTCGGACTCGAGGGTAAATACTGTCGACTTAACATCATTGCGTTAAGTTTTCCAGATCGTTAATATCCTTTGCCCGGCCTGAAGCTTTTTTTGCGCTGACCAGGTCGTTCAGAAATATGGTTCTTATCGTGAGGCCATCTTCTTCAAAATAAACAGCGTGCTGAAAACACTCATCGAAATGCAGACCCTTAACTTCAACCATTATATCGATTGATGAAGGCGGCCGGCCGAATGTAAAGACATCAAGTGCTTTATTATTTAAAAATGCGTGCTCGGTCATGTCGAAAACGGGCATTCCAAATGTTAAAAATGAATTGACTATTTTTTTGTAATTCTCAGCCGTCCTTTCAACCCACAAATCCATATCGCCCGTTGTTCGGGAATAGCCATGTAAGATAACCGAATATCCACCGACAAGAATGTATTTTACCTCATTGTCGTTAAAGCACTTTATAAAATCACGAAAATCTTCGTTAAAAATATTGCCCATTCTTATTCGCGCGATCGTATTTTAAAAGCAGTTTTGTCCATTCGCGGCGGCTCATTTTCCGGGTAATTATAAGCAACGCTATTTAAGTAATTAGCAATGCGCAGCCTTTCCTGCCAGGTAAGGCTTCTGTAGTACTCGGCCTGGCTTTTTGTGGCTTCTTCTGCCGTCTGCGCCTTAAAGGCGGTCCTGTCTAAACGATATGAACCCATTGTTCAAATATACTTGAAAAAAGAACCAAGATTCAAGAACCACGATTTTATTTTGATGACTTATTTGAACCCATTTGCCTTCTCACTCTTGACTCCTGGTTCACTGTTGTCCGGTAAAAATACGAATAATTAAAAAAAGCACCTATTTGGATAAATAAGGGGCATTATTGAGAGGTTACTGGAAAGTAAGCCCCCTCATTTTTAG
>Ga0207702_10001667_pt1 | contig 21946 bp, 19 predicted proteins | sample KBSCornC62_FD_184302 | JGI IMG/M metagenome (GOLD analysis project Ga0207702, IMG submission 184302) | Corn rhizosphere microbial communities from Kellogg Biological Station, Michigan, USA - KBS Corn C6-2 (SPAdes) (version 2) | ecosystem: Host-associated > Plants > Roots > Rhizosphere > Soil ...
CGCGAACACGGGGCGTCTGCCCACCGCGGCCGTGTCGTGGTGCAGCTGCGCTCGCCGGCAACGTCATCAACCCGGCGTACCGCTGTCATCGTCATGGAGTGTTGCGTGACCGATCGTCGTCGGACGCCAGCGGTCGAGGGGGTGGGTGACACGCAGCGCGAACCGCAGACGGGGGAACCAGCATGGCGATCACGGTTCGACGCGAGCGCGGCCAACGCCGCATCGTGATCGCCATCGCCGGTGCCCTCGACGCGTCGGCGGTCCCGACGCTGCGCCGCGTGCTGGCGAGAGCACTGCGGGCCCGAGCCGGGATCATGGTCGATCTGACCAAGGCCACCTCGATTCACCGGGACGGGGTGGCCGCGCTGCTGGCCGCCCACCGGCAGGCCCACCAGACCGGCCGGCCGCTCCTGCTCCGCGCCGATCCGGCGCGGATCCGCTCCGTCCTCGGCACGTTCGGTATCCCCGAAGACCCGGACTGACCAGGCCCGGGACCAGTCCGAGCGGCGCAACCGGCGCACTCGCGTGACGACCCGTACCGGCGCGGGATCGACCATCCGGCGGAGGATCGCCGATTTTTTTGCCCAGCGTGGCCGTTTCTTTGGTTACGGTGACCCACAGGCGGGCGGCGGGTTGCCGCGTCAGGGCCGTCGTGACGGACAAGGGGGTCCAGAGTGGCGAAACTGTACAGGTCACCGGGGCGGGCGTCGGCCCGCTTCGCCGCGGTCGGAGTTCTCGGGCTGGTGGCGGCCGCGCTGCTGCCGGTGCAGGCGGCGAGCGCCACACCCGGCAACGGGTGTGCCAACCGCACCAACAACACGTACAGCAAGCTGTTGCAGTGCGTGACAGTGGAGGGGGTCCGCGAGCATCAGGCCCAGCTCCAGAAGATCGCGGACGCCAGTGACGACCCGTTCTACCCGGGCAGCCGGGCGGCCGGGACCGACGGATACGCGGACAGCGTCGACTATGTGGCCGGGCAGCTGCGGGACGCCGGCTACCGGGTGACGCTCGACGAGTTCCAGTTCGAGTTCGTGTTCCCGGCACTGCTGCAGCAGCTCACCCCGGTCAACGCCACGTACGAGACCGGGGCCTTCACCGGCAGCCCGCCCGCCGACGTCACCGGCACCGTGATCCCGGTCGACATCAACCTGACCGGGGACCGTGCGTCCACCAGCGGGTGCGAGGCGGCGGACTTCGCCGGCCTCGACTTCGCCGGGAGCAACGACATCGCGCTGATCCAGCGGGGCACCTGCACGTTCGCCGAGAAGGCGGTGAACGCCGAGGCCGCGGGAGCGGAGGCGGTCATCATCTTCAACCAGGGCAACGACCCCACCCGTGAGGCGCTGATCGTCGGCACGCTGGTGCCGTCCCCGGCCGAGATCACCATCCCCGTGGTCGGCGCCAGCTTCGACGACGGTGTTGCGCTGTCCCAGCCCGGCTCGACCGCGCACGTGCGCGTCGTGCCGAACGAGACCCGTACGGACGTCAACGTGATCGCCGAGCTGCCGGGCCGGAACGCGAACAACGTCGTGATGGCCGGCGCACACCTGGACAGCGTCACCGCGGGACCGGGGATCAACGACGACGGCTCCGGGTCGGCGGCGCTGCTGGAGACCGCGCTGCAGATGTCGAAGGTGAAGCCGGAGAACACGGTCCGCTTCGCCTGGTGGGGGGCCGAGGAGGAGGGTCTGATCGGCTCCACCGCGTACGTCGAGGGGCTGTCCCAGGCCGAGCGGGACCGGATCGCCCTCTACATGAACTACGACATGGTGGGTTCGCCGAACTACATCTTCATGGTGTACGACGCCGACGAGTCGACGTTCGAGGCGGCCCCGGTCATCGTGCCGCCGGGCTCGACCGCGATCGAGGACCTGTACGAGTCGTACTACACGATGGTCGGCGAGCCGTACGACGACACGGCGTTCGATGGCCGCAGCGACTACCAGGCCTTCATCGACGCGGGCATCCCGTCCGGCGGCCTGTTCACCGGCGCCGAGGAACCCAAGACGGCCGAGCAGCAGGCCATCTGGGGCGGCACCGCCGGTGCGCAGTTCGACCCCTGCTACCACTCGGCCTGTGACGACATCGACAACGTCGACCTGCACGCCCTGGAGGTCAACAGCGACCTGATCGCGTTCGCGATGCTGACGTACGCCTACTCCACCGAGACGGTCAACGGCGTGCCCGGCAAGCGGGTCCCAGGTCCGCCGATGACCCTGCCGGCCCCGGCCGGTCCGGAGGGCACCTTCGCCGGTGGGGACGGGGGCGCCGGCCCCGGCCCTGTCCCGGCATAGCTGATGTCCCGCGTCAGAGGTCTCGTGCCGGTCTTGCGAAGACCCTCTGACGCGGGGCGCTAGCAGACACCCCGCGGTGGCGGGTCCGTCCCGAGCGGGGCGGCCCCGCCACCACGGCACCCCACGCCGCGCACCGGCGGCGGCTGACGGGCCAGTCGTCTCCGCCTCCCGGCGGCTGCCGACGAGGCCGGCGACGGCCGCGCCGTCATGGCCGTACGGGAGCCTGACCGGTCAGAACTGCGCGTCGTACTGGGACGGGTCGATCCTGGCCTCGATCACCAGCGGGCGGGACAGCGACGCCAGACCGTCCAGGGACTTCTCCAGCTCGGCGGCGTCGGCGGCGCGGACCCCGTCGCAGTCCATCGACTCGGCCAGCTTGACCAGGTCGACGTCCTCGATCCGGGTCGCGGTGCTCGGGACCCCGCGGGCCCGCTGGGTGAGCTCGATCCGGTTGAGGCTGCCGTCGACGAACACCACGAACACCACCGGCAGCGACAGCGCCGCGGCGAGCCGTATCTCGGTAGCCGTCATCGCGAAGCCGCCGTCCCCGACCATCGCGACGACCGGGCGACCCGGGTCGGCGAGCTTCGCGGCGATGGCCGCCGGGACGCCGAATCCCATGGAGGACAGGCCGTTGGTCATCAGCAGGCCGCGCGGCTCGTACACGCGCCAGCCCTGGCCGACGAGGAGCTTGTGCGAGCCGACATCGGTGGTGACGAGCGTCTGCCGCGGCGCGGCCCGGCGCACGGCGTCGACGACGTCGGTCGGGTTGAGCCGGCCGGCGACTGCGCCCGAGTAGTACGCGTCGCGCAGCCGGTTCCGGTGGCCGCCGACCTCGGCCTCGGTCCAGCGCGGCTCGCCGTGCCACCCGTCCGCCAGCCAGCCGAGGATCGCGCCCACGTCGCCGACGCACTCGCAGTCGCTGGCGTAGACCTGCTCGACGTTCGGGACCGCGTCGACGTGCAGCACCGGCGTCCGCAGCGGCCACGGGGTGATCAGCTCGACCGCGTCGAACCCGGCCGTGACGATCAGGTCGGCTGCACCGAGCAGGTCCCACAGCACCTGGCCGCAGGCCATGTCGAGGACGCCGGCGAACAGCGGGTGGTTCTCCGGGAACACGCCCTTGGCCATCGGCGCCACGACCACCGGTGCCGACACCGTCTCGGCCAGCCGGACCAGCGCCGGCGTCGCGGCCGCCCGCACCGCGCCGATCCCGGCCAGCAGCACCGGCCGGCGGGCGGCGGCGAGCACGTCGCCCGGCTCCGCGCCGGTGGTGAACACGGACGTCGCGACCGCCGCCGGCGTCATCGGCGGCGCGGCGGCGTCCCCGTCCGTGGCCGTGCGCTCGCTCAGGTCGGCCGGCAGCGTCAGGTGCACCGCGCCGGGCCGCTCGGCGGTGGCCAGCCGGACCGCCCGGCGCATGGTCGTCGCCACCGACGACGGCTCGATCCGCCCGGCCCACTTGGTGATCGGTGCGTAGAGCCGGCCGTGGTCCACGACCTGGTGGGTGAAGTACTGCTCGCGGCCGGAGTCGATCTGACCGGACAGCGCGACGACCGGGACGCGGTCCAGGGTCGCCGACGCGACGCCGTTGGCGAGCGCCGTCGATCCCGGCCCCAGCGTGGACAGGCACGCGCCGAGGCCGCCGGTCGCCATCGCCAGCCCCTCGGCCATGAACGCGGCGGTCGCCTCGCGGCGGGCCAGCACGACGTCGATCTCCTCGACGCGGCAGGCCTCGAGCAGGTCGACGATCGTCTCGCCCGGATAGGCGAACACGTGCCGTACGCCCGCGAGGGCCAGCGATCGGGCTATCACCTCGGCCACGCGGGCGTCACTCATGACTGCGTCCTCTCCAGGGACTTCCGGTAGACCACGCCGTGCCGGCTCCACCCCGGGCGGTTGTCGTAGAACGGGAGCGACCGCGACGAGGCGTGGTAGGTGTCCAGGCTCAGCTCGGTCGCGGTGTCGCACCAGACGCGGGCGCAGCCCGGGCCGTCGCCGGGCCGGCCGGGACGGACCACGGGCCGGGCCGCCGACCGGCCGGGGCGGGGCGGCGGGGGCGGCATGAGGACATCATGCAGTCCGGCGCGGCGGTGCCCGGGTCGGGGCCGGACCGCCTTCACAGCCAACGCCTTGCCGCCGCACAGCGCGCGACTCGGATCCGGGAGTTCGGTGGGTGCCAGACGCAGCGACACCCCCGACGAGTAGGCGTGACATGGACGAGCACCAGGACGAGACCCCGACCGGCGCCATCCCGGCGTCCCCTTCGACGCCGCCGGCCGAGCAGCCGACCCAGCCCGCGGAACAGCAGACCCAGCCCACCCAGCCGGCGGAGCAGCCGACCCAGCTCAGCCAGCCGGCGGAGCAGCCGGCGGAGCAGCCGACCGGGCAGCCGATGTCGCCGACGAGCCAGCCGTTCGGTCCGCCGTTCGGCCGGCCGCCGGCCCGGCCGCGGCCCCGGCGCGGGGCGAGGGTCGCGGTGGCCGGCACACTGGTGCTCGCGGTCGGGCTCGGCGGTGGCGTCGCGATCGGCCACGCCCTCGGCGACCACGCGGTCGCCGGCAGCGGCACGCCCGCGTCCGGCTCCGCCCCGGCCGGCCAGCTCGGCTGGGGCGACCAGTTCGGCGACGGCGGCAGCGGCGGCAGCGGCGGGTTCGGCGACGGAAGCGGCGGGTCCGGCTCCGGAAACGGCGGGTTCGGCGACGGCAGCGGCGGGTCCGGCACCGGTACGGGCACCGGCACCACCCGCGAGGCCACCGCGGCCGAGTCGGTCGGCGTCGTCGACGTCACCACCGTGATCGACTACGGCCAGGCCGAGGCCGCCGGCACCGGCGTCGTGCTCACCTCGAACGGCGAGATCCTCACCAACAACCACGTCGTCGGCGGCGCCACCAAGATCACCGTGACCGTCGTCAGCACCGGCCGGTCGTACCCGGCGACGGTGGTGGGCACCGACGCCGGCGACGACGTGGCCGTGCTGCAGCTGTCCGGCGCGTCCGGGCTGGACACCGCGAAGCTCTCCTCCGACCAGGTGTCCGTCGGCGACGAGGTCACCGCGGTCGGCAACGCCGGCGGCACCGGTGGAACGCCCACTGCCGCGGAGGGCACGGTCACCGCGCTCGGCCAGAGCATCACCGCCGCGGGTGAGGGCGGCTCCGACCCCGAGCAGCTCACCGGCATGATCCAGGTGGATGCGGACATCCAGGCCGGCGACTCGGGCGGCCCGCTCTACGCCAGCGACGGCAAGGTCGTCGGCATCGACACCGCCGCGTCGTCCGGCCAGACGGCCGCCACGGCCGGCTTCGCCATCCCGATCGAGAAGGCGGTCTCGATCGCCGACCGGATCCAGTCCGGCGAGGACAGTGCCACGATCCAGCAGGGCACGCCGGCCTTCCTGGGCGTGCAGCTGGCGCAGGACGCCGCCGGCGCCGCCACGATCTCCGGCGTGGTCGACGGCTCGCCCGCGGCCGAGGCCGGCCTGCAGGCGGGCGACACCATCACCGCCGTCGGCGGGACCACTGTGGACAGTGCCGACGCGCTGTCCGCCACGCTGGCCGAGCGGAACCCCGGCGACCAGGTGCGGGTCACCTGGGTGGACAGCACCGGCACCAGCCACACCGCGACCATCACCCTGGTCGCCGGCCCGGCAGCCTGACCCCGGGCGGCGACACCGGCGCCGCGGCGGACTCAGCTCGAGTACGCCGCGGCGCCGGCGCGTGCGACCTGGTCGTCCTCGTCGATCGTGCCGGCGCTCACGCCGACGCCGCCGGCTATGGTGCCGTCGCCTTTGCGCAGCAGTACGCCACCGGGGAAGACGACCAGCCGGCCGCCGCTGGTCGCCTCGATCCCGTACAGCGCGGCGCCCGGCTGCACCAGCGGCACCAGGTCCCTGGTGTCCATCTGGAAGTAGACCGCAGTCAGCGCCTTCTTCTGGGCGATGTCGTTGCCGATCAGCTTGGTGTCGTCCATCGCCGCGAACGCCACCAGGTTGCCGCCGTCGTCGACCACCGCGATGTTCATCGGCTGGCCGACGCTGACCGCCTCCTGCTTGCATGCCGCGATGACCGCCTCGGCCTGGTCCAGCGTGATCTGGCGCGCCATACTGCCTCCTCGCGTGTCTCTACACTCAGTCATACCCGCCGATCCGGGCAGGGACATGGGGTGAAGCCCCCATCTTCGAGTGCGGGTAGTCGCCGGGAATGCCCGGACTGTCCCTGTCGACGCAGGGAGGCGTCCGTGTTCGGCCACCGGGGTGGTGACCTCGCTGACCGGTAAGCGCCTGCCCGCGGAGCCGACCCCGCCGCCCGGTTGAGGCCTGCGATCGGCCGGTGGGGCTGGTGGGACCGGCGCCCGGCGGGTAGGACCGGGACATGGCCATCGCGACCGTCAACCCCGCCACCGGGGAGACCGTGCAGACTTTCGACCCCCTCAGCCCGGCCGACCTGGAGGACAAGCTCGCCCGGGCCGCGGTGGCCGCCGCGACATACCGGCTGACCAGCGTCGACGACCGGATCGGCTGGCTGCGTGCGGCCGCGGACGTGCTGGACCGGGAGACCGACGACGTCGCCCGGCTCATGACGCTGGAGATGGGCAAGACGCTGTCCGCGGCCAAGGCGGAGGCGACCAAGTGCGCCCGCGCGCTGCGCTACTACGCCGAGCACGGGCCGGCGTTCCTGCTGCCGCAGCCGGCCGACGCGGAGGCGGTCGGCGCCAAGCAGGCATACGTGATCTACCAGCCGATCGGCGTGGTGCTGGCGATCATGCCGTGGAACTTCCCGCTCTGGCAGGCCATGCGGTTCGCGGCGCCGGCGCTCATGGCCGGCAACGTCGGGCTGCTCAAGCACGCCAGCAACGTGCCGCAGACCGCGCTCTACCTGGAGCGGCTGTTCCGGGAGGCCGGCTTCCCCGCGGACGTGTTCCAGACGCTGCTGATCTCCTCGGGCGAGGTGGAGAAGGTGCTGCGGGACCGGCGGGTGGCCGCGGCGACGCTGACCGGCAGCGGACCGGCCGGCCAGTCGGTGGCCGCGATCGCCGGCGACGCGCTGAAGAAGACCGTGCTGGAGCTCGGCGGCAGCGACCCGTTCCTGGTCATGCCGTCGGCCGATCTCGACCGTGCCGCCGAGGTCGCGGTGACCTCGCGCTGCCAGAACAACGGCCAGAGCTGCATCTCGGCCAAGCGGTTCATCGTGCACGCCGCGGTCGCCGACCGGTTCGAGGAGCTGTTCGCCGCGAAGCTGGCCGCGCTCGTGGTCGGCGACCCGATGGACGAGAAGACCGACGTCGGACCCTTGTCCACCTCGGACGGACGCGTCGACGTGGAGGAGCTGGTCGCCGACGCGGTCGGCAAGGGCGCCAGGGTCGTCGTCGGCGGGTCGCGTGTGGACGGACCCGGCTGGTTCTACCCGCCGACGCTGATCACCGGGATCACGCCGGAGATGCGGATGTACCGGGAGGAGGTCTTCGGGCCGGTCGCCGCGCTCTACCGGGTGCCGGACCTGGACGCGGGGATCACGCTGGCCAACGACGTCGACTTCGGCCTCGGCGCCAACATCTGGACCAACGACGAGGCCGATCGGGAGCGGTTCATCCGCGACGCGCAGGCCGGCATGGTGTTCGTCAACGGAATGGTCACCTCCTACCCGCAGCTGCCGTTCGGCGGCGTGAAGGACAGCGGGTACGGCCGGGAGCTGACCGACCTTGGCATGCACGAGTTCATGAACGCCAAGACGGTCTGGATCAACTAAGGCGGCCCGGAAGGACCGCCCGTCCAGCTCTAGCCTCGTTCGGCGGACCCGTCGGCGGCCTCCTCGGTGGCCGGCTTCCGCCAGAACAGCGCGAGCTGGGCGGCGGCCCCGGCCAGGCCGAGCCCGGCCGCGAGGGCGACCCGCTTCGCCGGCGTGCCCCACTCGTGCAGGCCGAGCGCGCGGTCGAGGCTCCACCGTCCCGGTCCCATCGCGGCCAGCGCGACGGAGGTGGTGGCGAGGTTGCCGACGTACTCGTAGCCCTCGCCGACGACGAAGAACCCGTTCGGGATGTGGACGGTCCGCGCCGCCACCGCCATCGTGCCGACCACCGCCGAGGCCGCCACCGGAGTGGCGATCCCGGCGACGATCGCCGCGCCCGCACCGATCTCGACCGCCGCGCTGGTCGTCGCCTGCAGCCGCGGCCGGCGGAACCCGATCGAGCCGAACCAGCGGGCGGTGCCGTCCAGCGTCCGCCCGTGCCGGACGCCGTGGGCGATCATCGTGCCGCCCACCGTGACTCGCAGGATCAACCGGGCCAGCTCGCTGCCGCTGCTCACCCCCGCGACACTAGTGCCCCGCGGCAGAAGGCCTCGCACCCGTCCCCGGCACGGAACCTCTGACGCGGGGCCCTAGTCGCTGAGCCGGATCCGGACCGCGCGGTAGAGGTCCGGCGCGTGCTGGAGGACCTTGAGCTTCGGATCGGGCACGTCGATCCGGGCCGGCACCGCCAGCGGCCGCAGCGGAGCCAGCCGCGGGTCGGCCAGCACCTCGTCGACCGCCCGCCGGTCGCCGCCGAGCACGACGGCATCCAGTGTGGACACGGCGGGCAGCAGCACGGCCGCCGCGGTGTCGGCCGCGGCGGCCAGCGCCTGCCGGGCCTGACCCTCGCGGCGGCGGGCGAACCGCTGCTGCGACTGACCGCCGGCCGCGCTGCGGCCGTGCACCTGGCGCGAGCCGACCTTGGAGGCGACCAGCCGGCCGCCGTCGAAGACACCGGCCGCGTAGCCGCCCAGCCGGACCAGCAGCACGCCCACCCGCCGGTCGGCGAGCGCGTGCGTCACCAGGTCGGCGGGCAGCGAGCCGCGCAGCGGCGGGAACGGGACGACCAGCTGAGCCACCGTGCCGTCCGCGGCCGTGAGCCGCACCGCGTCCGGGTCCACAGTGGACTCGACGACGCCGCCGTGCGCGGCCGCGAACCGGTCGATCCAGCCGGCCAGCCGCTCGGGCCCGACGGAGACCCAGCGACTCATGTCCCGGACGTTACCGGGGCGGGCGGGCCCGCTCGTACTGCGGCGCCCAGTAGAGCGCGTCCGGGGCCTCGGCCTCGTCGTGGTTCAGCGCGTACGCGGCGTGCTGCGGCCAGCTCGGGTCCCGCAGCACCGCGCGGGCGAGCATGACGGCGTCGGCGGAGCCGTCCACCAGCACCTGCTCGGCCTGCTCCGGGGCCGTGATCAGCCCGACCGCGGCCGTCGGCGTGCCGGCCTGCTCGCGGACGGCGCGGGCGAACGGCACCTGGTAGCCGGGGCCGACGGTGAGCTGCTGGTCGGCGACCAGCCCTCCGCTGGAGACGTCGAACAGGTCGACACCGTGCCCGTCCAGGCCCTTGGCCACCGCGACCGCGTCGTCCACGGTCAGCCCGCCCGGCGCCCAGTCGCTGCCGGTGAGCCGGACGAACAGCGGCTTGCGCTCCGGCCAGACCTCGCGGACCGCGTCGACCACCTCGGTGAGCAGCGTGGCCCGGTTCTCGCCGTACTCGTCGGTGCGGGTGTTGGTCAGCGGCGAGAGGAACTCGTGCAGCAGGTAGCCGTGCGCGGAGTGGATCTCGATCACCTCGAAGCCGGCCGCGTCGGCCCGGACCGCGGCCGCCCGCCAGTCGGCCACGAGGGCCCGCACCTGCTCGGTGGTCAGCGCGGTCGGGGTGGCCAGGCCGGGGTACGGGTCGGTCGCCGGCCCGACCGGGAGCCATCCGCCGTCGGTCGGCGGCACGACCCCGCGGCCCTCCCACGGCCGCCTGGACGACCCCTTGCGGCCCGCGTGGGCGAGCTGGATGCCCGCCACCGCGCCCTGCGAGCGGACGAAGTCGGTGATCCGCCGGTAGTCCGCCGCCTGCGCGTCGGTCCAGATGCCGGCGTCCCAGGGACTGATCCGGCCCTCGGCCGTGACCGCGGTCGCCTCCTGCATGACCAGCCCGGCCCCGCCGCGGGCGAACGAGCCGAGGTGCACCAGGTGCCAGTCGGTCGGGTGCCCGTCCACGGACGAGTACTGACACATCGGGGAGATCCAGGCGCGGTTGCGGAACGTGCTGCCGCGCAGGGTCAGCGGCGAGAACAGACGGCTCACCCTGTCAGGAAGTCCGGATCGGCCGGTCGGGATTCCCGGTCAGTCCAGCCGCTCGACCGACGCCACGTGCACCGCCGCCCGGCCGAGCTCGTCGGACTCGGCCAGGTCGACCTCGGCGGTGATCGCCCAGTCGTGATCGCCGGCCGGGTCGTCGAAGATCTGCCGGACCGACCAGCGACCCGGCCGCTCGTCCATCACCAGCAACGCCGGCCCCCGGGCGTCGGCACCGGTGAGCAGCACGTCGTGCTCGTCGAAGTAGGCGGTCATCGCCTCGGCCCAGGCCGCCGCGTCCCAGCCGTCGGCCTCGTCGAGCTCGCCGAGCGCGTCCCACTGCCGCCGGGCCGCCAGCTCCACCCGGCGGAAGAGCGCGTTGCGGACCAGCACCCGGAACGCCCGCGGGTTCGCGGTGACCGCCGCCGGCGCGGCCTCGATCTCGCTGTCGGCCGGCACCGCCTCGGTGGGATTGGCCAGCTGCTCCCACTCGTCGAGCAGGCTGGAGTCGACCTGCCGGACCAGCTCGCCGAGCCAGGCGATGACGTCCTGCAGCTCCTCGGTCTTGGCCTCCTCCGGCACCGTCTGGTCCAGCGCCTTGTACGCGCCGGCCAGGTAGCGCAGCACGATCCCCTCGGACCGGGCCAGCTGGTAGTGCTGGACGAACTCGGCGAACGTCATCGCCTGCTCGTACAGGTCGCGGACGACCGACTTGGGGTTCAGCGGGTAGTCGGCCACCCACGGGTGCCCGCGCCGGTAGGTCTCGTACGCCGCCTCGAGCAGGTCCTCCAGCGGCTTCGGGTAACTGACCTCCTGCAGAAGCTCCATCCGCTCGTCATACTCGATGCCCTCGGCCTTCATCGCCGCGACCGCCTCACCACGCGCCCGGTGCTCCTGCGCCGACAGCACCTGCCGAGGTTGGTCCAAAGTGGACTCGATGACCGAGACCACGTCCAGCGGGTAGGTGGGCGACTCCCGGTCGAGCAGCTCCAGCGCGGCCAGCGCGAAGGTGGACAGCGGCTGGTTGAGCGCAAAGTTCTCCTGCAGGTCCATGGTCAGCCGGACCGTACGGCCCTCGCTGTCCGGAGTGGACAGTCGCTCGACCACGCCCGCGGCCAGCAGCGAGCGGTAGATCGCGATCGCCTCCCGAATCAGCCGCCGCTGGGTCGGCCGGTCGGAGTCGTTGTCCTCCAGCAGGTGCCGCATCGCGGCGAACGCGTCGCCGGGACGGGCGATGACGTTGAGCAGCATCGCGTGCGACACCCGGAACTGGGAGGTCAGCGGTTCCGGCTCGGCCTCGACCAGCCGGTGGTAGGTCGGCTCACCCCAGCCGATCGAGCCCTCCGGCGGCTTCTTGCGCACCACCTTCCGCCGCTTCTTCGGGTCGTCGCCGGCCTTGGCCAGCGCCTTCTCGTTCTCGACCACGTGCTCGGGCGCCTGCACGACGACCGTTCCGGCGGTGTCGAAGCCGGCCCGCCCGGCCCGACCGGCGATCTGGTGGAACTCCCGCGCCGAGAGCAGCCGCACCTTCTGACCGTCGTACTTGGACAGTGCGGTGAACAGCACCGTCCGGATCGGGACGTTGACCCCGACGCCGAGCGTGTCGGTGCCGCAGACGACCTTGAGCAGGCCGGCCTGGGCCAGCCGCTCCACCAGTCGGCGGTACTTGGGCAGCATCCCGGCGTGGTGCACGCCGATCCCGTGCCGGACGAACCGGGACAGGTTGCGGCCGAAGCCGGTGGTGAACCGGAAGTTGCCGATCTCGGCGGCGATCGCGTCCTTCTCGGCGCGGGTGGAGACGTTGATGCTCATCAGCGCCGACGCCCGCTCGACCGCGGCCGCCTGGGTGAAGTGCACGACGTACACCGGGGCCTGCTTGGTGTAGAGCAGGTCCTCGATCGTCTCGTGCAGCGGCGTCAGCCGGTACGAGTAGAACAGCGGCACCGGCCGGACGGCGCTGCGGACGGTCGCCGTCTCCCGGCCGGTGCGCCGGGTCAGGTCGCGCTCGAACCGGCTGACGTCGCCGAGCGTCGCGGACATGAGCAGGAACTGCGCCTTCGGCAGCTCGATCAGCGGCACCTGCCAGGCCCAGCCGCGGTCCGGGTCGGCGTAGAAGTGGAACTCGTCCATCACGACCTGCCGCACGTCCGAGTCCGGACCGTCCCGCAGGGCGATGTTGGCCAGCACCTCGGCCGTGCAGCAGACGATCGGCGCCTGCGAGTTCACCGCGGCGTCGCCGGTCATCATGCCGACGTTGGCGGTGCCGAAGATCGCGCACAGGTCGAAGAACTTCTCGCTCACCAGCGCCTTGATGGGTGCCGTGTAGAACGTCCGCTGCCCGGCGGCCAGTGCCGCGAAGTGCGCGCCGGCGGCGACCAGGCTCTTCCCGGAGCCGGTCGGGGTGGAGAGGATCACGTTGGCCCCGGAGACGATCTCGATCAGCGCCTCCTCCTGCGCCGGGTAGAGCGTGAACCCGCGGTCGGCGGCCCAGTCGGCGAACGCCTCGAACACCGCGTCCGGGTCGGCGCCGTCCGGCAGCAGATCGAGGAGGTCCACCAGGCCATTATCCGGGCCGCCCGGTAGCCGGACCGGCCGAGCGCGGTCCGGACCGACCAGGACGGGTTTGCGGGCCCTTGACACCGCGTTGACCTGCAGGGACGTCCGGCCGGGGGGTGTGCCCGATGCCAGACCCGGGGTAACGACACGCAGTGCGTCCCGCACGGCCACCCCGTCTCGCGCCGTACCCTCCGCGGCCGGTACCGGGCGGCGGGCGGACAGCGGCGGCCGGTGGCCGCGATGATCCTGCCGCGGACACGCCCTGGCCATGACCGGGATACGGGTCGGGATGCCGCCGCAAGCCGTCCGGCGCTCGGCGCTGCTGCTCGCCGCGGCGGTGGCGGCCTCCGCCGCGGTCGCGGCCTGCACCGGCGCGGCTCACCCGGCAGCGTCCGGACGAGCGTCGCGGGCAGCGTCGCCCGCGGCCACCGGCACCCGGACCGCACCGGCGGCCGGGCCGGCCCCGGCCCACCTGCTGCCCGGCATGCCACCGCCGACCGACCCGGGAAACGTGTACGCCGCCGACGGTCCGGGCGACCTCAGCCCGGTCGCGCGCCGGGCCCGGTCGCTGATCTACGTTCCGGACACCAAGAGCAACGACGTGTGGGTCATCGATCCCGCGACGTACAAGGTCGTCGAGCGGGTGCCGAACGCCGGCATCGAGATCCAGCACGTCATCCCGGCGTACGACCTGAAGGCCCTCTACGCCGCGGGCGACAACTCGAACACGCTGCTCGAGTTCGACCCGAGAACCGGCCGGCCGGGACGCCGGATCCACGTCGCCGACCCGTACAACCTCTACTTCACGCCCGACGGCCGGCACGCGATCGTCGTGGCCGAGGCGCTGCGGCGGCTGGACTTCTACGACCCGCACACGTGGCGCGTGCAGCACTCGCTGCCGGTCCCGCAGTGCGCGGGAGTGGACCACATGGACTTCACCGCCGACGGCCGGACGCTGCTGGCCAGTTGCGAGTTCGCGGACCGGATGATCGTGGTCGACGTGGCCGGGCAGACCGTGCTGCGGACGATCCCGCTGACCCGCGTCGCCGGCGGCATGCCCCAGGACGTCAAGCTCTCCCCCGACGGCCGGGTGTTCTACGTCGCCGACATGGTGGCGAACGGGGTGTACGAGATCGACGGCGCGGCCAGCCGGGTCGTCGGCTTCGTGCCGACCGGGAAGGGCACCCACGGGTTGTACGTCGACCGCTCCGGCCGGCGGCTGTTCATCACCAACCGGGGCGAAGGGTCGGTGTCCGTGCTCGACCTTGCCACCCGGAGGGTTGCGGTGACCTGGCGGATCCCCGGCGGCGGCAGTCCGGACATGGGCGGCGTGTCCGCGGACGGGCGGGTGCTGTGGCTGTCCGGCCGGTACGACGGGGTGGTCTACGCGATCCGAACCACCGACGGTCACCTGTTGGCGAAGATCCCCGTGGGCTCAGGACCGCACGGGCTGTGCGTCTGGCCGCAGCCCGGCCGCTACTCGCTCGGCCACACCGGCATCCTGCGCTGAACACCGCCCGCGGCGGCCGCCCTGGGGTCGTATCGCGGCATGCGGCCTTCTATGCGGGCGGCCGGGAGCCGTGGACGTCGTCGGAGTCGGAGTCGCTGACCCGCAGCACCTCGGCCGCGACCAGCACGGCGGCGACCAGGCCCATCAGGACGACGGCGAGCCCGAGCGGCGGGACGACGGCGAGCAGCGCGATCGCCGCGGCCGCCGCCGCGTACCGGGCCAGCAGCGCACCCCCGCCGACCAGCCGGACCTGCAGGCCGCCGATCACCAGCAGCGTCACCGCAACCGGCACCGCGACGGCGAACGCGGCGGTGCGCGGGCCGGCGTGCGCCTCGTGCAGTGCGCTCTCGACGGCCGCCTCGAGCCCGGCACCGAGCGCACCGACCGCGGCGAACACCAGGTAGTGGCCGTAGCCCCAGACGAACGAGTTGCCGGGTGTCTCCCGCAGCCCGTCGGCGGCCGGCCGGAGGAAGTAGACCCACCACAGCCCGAAGACCAGCAGCAGGCCGCCGCCGGCGAGGCTGAGCAGCGTCGCGGACACGCCCTCGCTGGTCAGCCCGGCCTGGACCGCTGTCGTCGCGGCCAGGATCACCTCTCCCATCACGATCAGCGTGAACAAGCCGTACCGCTCGGCAATGTGCTCGGGATGCCAGCGGGTCATGGGTCCGGCCCGCTCGGCCCAGATCGGCACCGCGACGTCCAGCAGGGCGATCGGGAAGAACGCGATCAGGCCGGCGGTGTCCGGGAGCGTCAGCCGGAGCAGCCAGAGCGCCTGCACGACCGACACACCGACCGCGTACCGGACGGCGACGGCGTGCCGCGAGAGATCGTCGTGGGCCACCCGCAACCACTGGACGACCAGTGGTATCCGCATGATCAGGTAGCCGATGGTGACGACCGTGAAGTCGTCGTGCTCGAAGGCGGCCGGGACGCCGGCCGCGAGCACCAGCACGCCGGCGATCTGCACCAGGGTGAGCAGGCGGTAGACGACGTCGTCGGTGTCGTACGCGGAGGCGAACCAGCTGAAGTTCATCCAGGCCCACCAGATGGCGAAGAACACCATCAGGTAGTGGCCGATCGAGGCGGCGACGTGGCCCTCGGCGACGCCGTGGGACAACTCGGCCGCGACGGACGCCACGCCGACCACGAAGCTCAGGTCGAACAGCAGCTCCAGCGGGGTGGAGGCCCGGTGCGGCTCCTCCGGATCGCGGCCGGTGAGCGGGCGGCGCCAGGGCACGCGGACAGCTCCGGTCATCCGCGCAGTCTGTCCGCTCCCCAAGACTCCCTCAACGCCCGGGCTGCGCCGTCGCGCCCGTCGCGCCGGTCGCGCCGGTGGCGCGGGGGTCGCGCGGGTCGCGCGGAGGTCAGCCGCCGCAGCCGCAGGCTCCGCCGCAGCAGCCGCCGGCGCCCGCCGGGGCGGCGACCGCGGCCGGCGCCCCGGTCAGCGCCACGGTCGAGAGCAGCTTGACGGTGTCCGCGTGACCCTGCGGGCACGGCGCCGGCAGGCTCGAGTCCGCCATCGGGCGGGACATCTCGAAGGTGCTCTCGCAGTCGCGGCACCGGTATTCGTAGCGCGGCACGCGTCCACCATACGGCCCGGTTCGCGGGATGGGCCCTCGGGTAAAGGCTGCGCCAGAGGTTGGGCGGATTCACAGGTCCGCGGTTCGGGTACCTCTCGGGTCGGGCAGTTCTGTCGGGGACATGCTGCCGGATCGTCCGTGCGGCGCGAGCAGAGGAGTGGGTCCGGTGACCACGACAGGCGGCCAGGTCATCCACAAGGCGGCTGCGAACCCCTGGCCGGAGCGGTTCGCCCGGCTCGGCCTCGCCGCCCGTGGCGTGATGTTCATCGTGATCGGCATCCTGGCGTTCCGGGTCGCGTTCGGTCACTCCGAGGACCAGGCGAGCCAGAACGGCGCCCTGCGGGAGATCGCATCCCAGCCCGGCGGCAAGGTGCTGGTCTGGATCGTCGCGATCGGGCTGATCGGCTATGCGCTGTGGCGGCTGCTGTCGGCGGCATTCGGGCCGGCCGCCGACCCGGTGGCGACCGACGCCAAGCAACGGGTGAAGGCGCTGGCCGAGGGCGTCGGCTACGGCGCTGTCGCGGTCATCGCGGTGAAGATCGCGACCGGCTCCGGTTCGAGCTCGTCGGGCGGCGGCCAGAAGCAGGCCGCGGCCGTGCTGTCCTGGCCGGGTGGCCAGTTCCTGGTCGGCCTCGCCGCGCTCGTGATCATCGGAGTCGGCCTGTACTACATCCACGACGGCTGGACGGCCGACTTCACCAAGGAGCTCAAGGTCGGCGAGATGTCGCCGAAGGCGCGCAAGGCGGTCATCGCGCTCGGCCGGTTCGGCCGGGTCGCCCAGGGCATCGTCTTCTGCACGATCGGCGTGCTGGTCATGATCGCCGCCGTGCAGTACGACCCGGACAAGGCCAAGGGACTCGACGGCGCGCTCAAGACGCTCGCGGGCGAGCCGTACGGGAAGTGGCTGCTGGTGTTCATCGCGCTGGGTCTGCTCGCCTACGGCGTGTACGGGCTGGCCGAGGCCAAGCTGCGCCGGGTCAGCTGAGCCCGGCGCCGACCAGCTCGGCGATCTCGGCGGTGTTGAGCGCCGCGCCCTTGCGGAGGTTGTCGCCGACCACGAACAGGTCGAGCGTGTTCGGGAAGTCGAGCGCCTGCCGCAGCCGGCCGACGTACGTCGGGTCGGTGCCGACCGCGTCCGCCGGGGTCGGCAGCACGCCGGCCGGCGCGTCGTCGAGCACCACGATCGACGGCTGCGCCGCCAGCTCGGCCCGCGCCTCGCCCACGGTCAGCGGCGACGCGAACGTCGCGTGCAGCGCGACCGAGTGCGTGGTCAGCACCGGCACCCGTACGCAGGTCGCCGACACGGCCAGGTCGGGGATGCCGAGGATCTTGCGGGACTCGTTGCGGACCTTGAGCTCCTCGGACGACCAGCCGTCGCCCTTGTCCGAGCCCGCCCAGGGCACCACGTTGAGCACCAGCGGCGCCGGGAACGGCGAGCCGGCCGGCAGCCCGGCCAGCGCCTTGCGGATGTCGCCCGCCACCGACCCGAGCGACGGGTCGCCGGCGGTCGCGGCGATCTCGGCCTGCAGCCGGTCGATGCCGGGCTGCCCGGCCCCGGACGCGGCCTGGTAGGACGCGGCCACCATCGCCCGCAGTCCCCACCGCCGGTGCAGCGCGCCGAGCGCCGCCATCATCGTCATCGTCGTGCAGTTGGGGTTGGCGATGATCCCCTTCGGCCGGACCGCGGCCTGCTCGGGGTTGACCTCCGGCACCACCAGCGGCACGTCCGGGTCCATCCGGAACGCGCCGGAGTTGTCCACCACCACCGCGCCGCGGGCGGCCGCGACCGGCGCCCACTGCGCGGACACCTCGTCCGGCACGTCGAACATGGCCACGTCGACGCCGTCGAAGACCTCGGGCGCGAGTGCCCGCACGGTCACGTCCTCACCGCGCACCCGCAGCGTCCGCCCGGCCGACCGCGCCGACGCCACCAGCCTGATCTCGCCCCACGGAAACGAGCGCTCGGTCAGGATCCCGAGCATCACCGTGCCGACCGCGCCGGTCGCGCCGACCAGGGCCAGCGTCGGCCGGCGGCCCGGGGCGGCGCTCACCGGCCGGTCCCCGCGTACACGGTGGCCTGGTCGGTGCCGCCCAGCTCGAACGCGTCGTGCACGGACTGCACCGCGAGGTCGAGGTCGGTGTCCCGGACCAGCACCGAGATCCGGATCTCCGAGGTGGAGATCAGCTCGACGTTGACGCCGGCGTCGGCGAGCGCGCCGAAGAACCGGGCCGAGACGCCCGGGTGCGAGCGCATCCCGGCGCCGATCAGCGAGACCTTGCCGACGTGGTCGTCGTACAGCAGCGACTCGAAGCCGACCTCGGCCTGCACCTTCTGCAGCGCCGCCATCCCGGCCGGCCCGTCCGCCTTCGGCAGCGTGAAGGAGATGTCGGTGCGGGCGGTGGCGGCCACCGAGACGTTCTGCACGATCATGTCGATGTTGATCTCGGCCTCGGCCACCGCGCGGAAGATGCGGGCCGCCTGGCCGGGCTTGTCCGGCACGGCGACCACCGTGATCTTCGCCTCGCTGCGGTCGTGCGCGACGCCGGTGATGATCGCCTGTTCCATCGGTAGGTCCTCCATCGTCCCGGCGACCAGGGTCCCGGGCAGCTGCGAGAACGACGACCGGACCCGGACCGGGATCTGGTAGCGCCTCGCGTATTCCACCGACCGCAGGTGCAGCACCTTCGCCCCGCAGGCGGCCATCTCCATCATCTCTTCGTACGTGATGGTCTCCAGCCGGCGGGCCCGCGGCACGATCCGCGGGTCGGCCGAGAACACCCCGTCCACGTCGGTGTAGATCTCGCACTCGTCCGCGCCGAGCGCGGCGGCCAGCGCGACCGCCGTGGTGTCGGTGCCGCCGCGGCCGAGCGTGGTGATGTCCTTGGTGTCCTGGGAGACGCCCTGGAAGCCGGCGACGATCGCGACCGCGCCCGCGTCGAGCGCCCCCTGGATGCGGCCCGGGGTGACGTCGATGATCCTGGCCTTGCCGTGCGTCCGGTCGGTGATCACGCCGGCCTGCGATCCGGTGAACGAGCGCGCGTCGATGCCGAGCGCGTGGATCGCCATCGCCAGCAGGGCCATGCTGATCCGCTCGCCGGCGGTGAGCAGCATGTCCAGCTCGCGGCCCGGCGGCAGCGGGGTGACCTGCTTGGCCAGGTCGAGCAGCTCGTCGGTGGAGTCGCCCATCGCGGAGACCGCGACCACGACGTCGTGGCCGTCGCGCCGGGTGGCGACGATCCGCTCGGCCACCCGCTTGATCCGCTCGGCGTCGGCGACCGACGAGCCGCCGTACTTCTGCACGACGAGCCCCACGAAGATGTCCTCCTGCTGCCACGATCCCGATGTACGGCGCGTCCACAGTACGGCAGCGACCAGTAGGACTCCGGAGATGAGACGACGATGACCCTTCCCGACCCCGGTGGCGGGATCAGCGCGCGCGGCGTCCGCCGCTCGTTCGGGCCCGTGCACGCCGTGCAGGGCATCGACCTGGACGCGCCGCCCGGTCAGATCACCGCTCTGGTCGGGCCGAACGGGGCCGGCAAGACCACCGCACTGCTCGTGCTGGCCACCCTGCTCACCCCGGACGCCGGCGAGGTCAGGGTGGCCGGCTTCGACCCCGTCACCCAGGCCGACCAGGTGCGGGCCAGGATGGGCTGGTCGCCGGACGTGTTCGGGCTGTACGACACGCTCACCTGCCAGGAGTACCTGGAGGTGATGGCGGCGGCGTACCGGCTGCCGGTCGGCGTGCGGACGGCCAGGGCCGAGCAGCTGCTGGCGCTTGCCCGGCTACCGTACCCGGACGCGCCGGTGCACACGCTGTCCCGCGGGCAGAAGCAGCGGCTCGGGCTGGCCCGGGCGCTGGTGCACGACCCGGCCGTGCTGCTGCTCGACGAGCCGGCCTCCGGGCTCGACCCGCGCAGCCGGGTGGAGCTGCGCGACCTGCTGCGCCGGCTGGCGTCCGAGGGACGGGCCGTGCTGGTCTCCAGCCACATCCTGTCCGACCTGGAGGAGGTCGCGGACCGGGTGGTGTTCGTCGACCACGGCCGTACGGTCGGCCAGCACGAGGTCGGCGAGCTGCCCACGGCCCGGTCGGCCAGGACGTACCGGCTGCGGGCGGTCGACCCGGCCGCGCTGCAGCGGGCGCTGGAGCGGGTCGGCGTCGGCTGGGTGGCCGCCGGGCACGCCGGCATCGACGTCCAGGTGCTCGGCGGCGAGGCGGCCGCGGCCCGGCTGCTCGGCGAGTTGGTCGCGGCCGAGGTCGCGGTGACCGCGTTCGCCCCGGTCGGCGGCTCGCTGGAGGCCGCCTACCTCGACCTGGTGGAAGGGCAGAAGTGAGCGAGCGCGAGTCCGGGGAGCGGGCGGAGTGAGCGGGGTGCTCACGGTCGCGCGGCTGGAGTTCAAGCTGCGGATCCGGGCCGGGCGGTGGCGCTGGCTGGTCGGCGCCTGGTTCGTCGTGCTGGCCGTGGTGACCTGGCTGGTCCGCACCGCCGCCAGCCAGCCCAACATCGTCGGCGAGTCGGTGGAGCGGGAGCGCACCCTCGGCGCGGTCATGTTCGGCGTGGTGGTGCTGGTGGTGCTCGCGCTGGCGCTGCTGGTCGCGCCGGCGCTGGCGGCCCAGTCGGTGAACGGCGACCGGGAACGCGGCACGCTGGCCACGCTGCAGGTGACCCGGCTGCGGGCGGGCGAGATCGCGCTCGGCAAGCTGCTCGCGTCCTGGGGCACGGCGCTGGTCTTCCTCGCGGTCACGCTGCCGCTCGCGTTGTGGTGCTACCAGGAGGGCGGCCTGTCGGTCGGCCGGATCGCCGGGGTCTACCTGGTCACCGCGCTGCTGCTCGGTGTGGTCTGCTCGATCTCGCTCGGGCTGTCGGCAGTGCTGGCCCGCTCGACCACCTCCGGCGTGCTGGCGTACCTGACCGTGTTCGCGCTGGCCGCCGGCACCGCGATCGCCTTCGGGCTGGTCACCGCCAGCACCCAGCAGACGGTCAGCGGCTCCTCCCGGGTCTGCGCCGACGCCACCCACTGCACCGAGACGTCGTACGAGACGACGATCTCCCGACCGGACCGGACCTGGTGGCTGCTCGCACCGAACCCGTTCGTGGTGCTGGCCGACTCCGCCCCGGCCGGGCCGGTGCACGGGGAGCGGCTGCCGAACGGGCAGCTGGTCGAGGTGCCCGCGGACGTCGACGTCCTCGGTTCGCTGTCCCGCGAGCTGCACAGGATCAGGGCGACGCCACAGCGGGTCGAGGACCAGTACGGGACCGCGTTCGCGGTGCCGGACGGGGTGACCGGCGGGCCGGTCTGGCCGCTCGGGCTCGGCATCGACCTCGCGCTGGCGGCCGGGGCGCTGTGGCTGACCACGGTCCGGCTGCGCACGCCGACCCACCGGCTCCCCCGCGGGCAGCGGGTGGCCTGATCGACCCGCTGGCCCGACCAGCCGGCAGCCTGATCCACCCGACCGTGCCGGCGCGGCCCGACCAGCGGCTGGCCTGATCGACCCGGCTCCGCTCGCGCGGCCCGACCGGGTAAGGTGAGCCCGTGGCGTACGAGAGGAGCCTGCTCCTTCTCTGCCGCGGCGGGGCCCTCTAGAGGCCGGCTCCCCGCCGCGGGGTTCACGGCTGCTGGCCGCCACCCGCCCGCCTGAGGGAGCCCTTCCGCCGTGTCCTTCGACTACCAGCCGCCGGTACAGACGCCGTCCGGCATGCCGTTCCGGCGCTACCAACCGTTCACCCCGATCGAGCTGCCCGACCGCACCTGGCCGGCGAACCGGATCGAGCAGGCGCCGCTGTGGTGCTCGGTCGACCTTCGCGACGGCAACCAGGCGCTGATCGACCCGATGACGCCGGCCCGCAAGCGGCGCATGTTCGACCTGCTCGTCCGCCTGGGCTACAAGGAGATCGAGGTCGGCTTCCCGTCGGCCAGCCAGACCGACT
>Ga0207702_10001673_pt1 | contig 21905 bp, 20 predicted proteins | sample KBSCornC62_FD_184302 | JGI IMG/M metagenome (GOLD analysis project Ga0207702, IMG submission 184302) | Corn rhizosphere microbial communities from Kellogg Biological Station, Michigan, USA - KBS Corn C6-2 (SPAdes) (version 2) | ecosystem: Host-associated > Plants > Roots > Rhizosphere > Soil ...
AGGAAACAGGCGTTGGCTGCGGAGCGGCTCGCAACCGTGCGCTGAGAGAAGTGAACACGCCCTGGATCACGTTTCTCGACGCCGACGATCTCGCCTACCTCGATCGTATTTTCCGTCTCGGTCAGCGGATGCTCGCGGACGACCGTCCCGAGCTTGTTTACGGCGGACAGTGCCGATTTTTCAACGACATCCCGACTGCGAAGGAAATCGAAGAGCCTCTTGCGATGCTCGCCAGCACGATGCTGGTCGAGAAGCAGGTTTTTAGTCGCGTGGGTTTTTTCGATCCGAAGTTACGGATCGGTGAAATGATTCCGTGGTTCACTCAAGTCCAGCGATTGGAAATACGCGTCGCCGCATTGCCCGGTCCGGTCATTCGCCGTCGACAGCACGCAACCAATCTCAGCGGGTCGGAGGCGTATCGTGCGGCGTGTCTCACGGCTATGCGCACCGCGCTCGCCATTCGTCGCGGTTAATTTGTAATGAGCACGAAACTACGATCGTGTTTTCCGGACGAAACGCAGGGCTTGCTCATGGCCGTGGCGCTGAGCGACGCCGCCGACACAGCCATCGCTGCTTGGGAGAAGTGGAACTCGCGAGTCGATATCGAAAAATTGGAGCCGGCCTCGACGCGTCTTCTGCCGCTCGCGGCGCATCGGCTCAATGCGTTGCGCGTGCAACACCAGGAAATGCCCCGACTCCAAGGCGTGTTGCGCCACGCATGGGCGACGAACCTTTCGCACCGGCGCAACGTTGACGCTTTATTGAACTGGCTGGCCCGCGAGTCGATCGATCACGTTTTGCTCAAAGGATTGCCGCTGGCTTTTTGTGTTTATCCGAATCCAGGCACACGCCCGATGGACGATGTCGACGTGTTTGTGCCCTTCGGTGATGCGTGGCGGACGATGGACCTCTTGCAAGGAAACGGCTGGGTACCGATGCAGGTGCCACCGCGGCGCCGCAAGGGGCGCCCCGAAAATGAATCGCTGTGGTATCAGCACGGAACGGCGTTTCGCAGCCCGGAGGGATTGAATATCGATTTGCACTGGTTTGCCCTCGAAGAGTGCAGCTACTTGGGCGCGGACAAACGCTTTTGGCAGCGTCGAGTGCGGCTGACAGGTTCCCCAATCGGTTGGCAACTCGCGCCTGAGGATCAGTTGTTGCATCTCTGTGTTCACGGCTTGCGTGCGAGTCCGGTAAGTTCGATTCGCTGGATCGCCGACGCGGTTTTGTTGCTGCGCCGTCAGGGACAAAATCTGAATTGGAATATCGTTCTGAATGAAGCGCGACTGCGCCGCCTGATTGTTCCACTCCGTCATGCACTGCAGTATCTTTCGCTTGATTATTCCGAACTCGTTCCGGTGTTTGTTTTGAAAACGCTTTCGGACGAAACCGTCAGCTATTTCGAAAGATTGGCGCATCACGGAAACGTGCGAGCCCGGCCGACGACGCAGTTTGTTTCGACCTGGCTGCGCTATCGACGCATGACGCCCGATCGTGGGTTTATCGCCCGTTGCGTCGGCTTTCCGCGCTTCCTCCGTTTAGCCTGGAGCACCGAGAGCTACGGCGCCGTGGCTTATCATATCGTGCGCCGCGTTTGCAGGATTCCAGCTCGCCGCGTGACGGGCTGAGATGAAAATTTTTGTCACCGGAGCGGCGGGCTTGATCGGAAGGAAAACGAGCTGCGCATTGCGACGTCGAGGCTGGACTGTTTATGGCTGCGATTTGCCAGCGCACTCTGAAAAGTTGAAGAACATTGTCGGATGCGATCTGCGTGAGGCTTTGCCGGACAATTTTTTCAACGACTACGACGTCGTCGTGCATCTGGCTGGTCATCCGAATGCTGGCACCGCTCCTCAAGACCAGATTTTTAAGGACAATACGGCGATCAACGAAAACGTATTCACCTCGGCGCTGGCGAGTGGTGTGCGTAAAATTGTTTTCGCCAGTTCAGTCCAGGTTTTCAACGGGTGGGAAAACAACGCGCCGCGTTTCCGTCCGAGCTCTCCCTGTTATTTGCCGCTGGACGGAAACCTGCCGGCGAATGCCGCGAATGCGTATTCGCGCAGCAAGCTCATCGCCGAGCAGCGTCTTCAGACTATATGCGAGCAGCGCGCTATCGACGTGGTGGTGCTGCGCTTTCCGTGGGTTTTTGGCTCGGGAAAATTCTTTCACGCAACAAGGCGCACCGTCGGAGCGTGGACCCGAGCGGAGGCATTTTCATTTCTCCCTGTTGAAGACGCTGCGTCGGTGATTGTCGCCTCCTGTGAACGAATGACTCCGGGATTTCGCCGTTATTTTCCCGCCGCGCAGGAAAACCTGTTGTGGCTTCCTGCAGAGAGAGTACGTGAAGAATATTTTCCGACGATTCCGCTGAGACCCGGCGTCGATCAATCGAAAAGCCTGGTCGACCTCACCGCTCTGGAGCACGACCTTCAATGGAGCCCGCGGCGAGTCGCAACCTGGAAAAGCGCCATCGTCCACACGCGAAATTTCCTGTCGCGGATGAGACAGCGTTGGTGAGGGGAGGAGCTAGCGCCGTAGGGTAAGATTCAGTTTCGAATCCAACTCAGGGGCGTCATGACATTCCGTTGACAAATATTTACACCAAGGTGACGCCTTCAATCGCCGTTTCATGTAAGCTCGCCGCTGATGCGTTGGCTCTGTCTTTTAAGCTTCTATATTATTTCGATGGTCACGCTGGCTAGAAGCCAGGGGACACTCTCGGCTGAGGTATTGACGGACCGCGACGTTTACCGGACCGGATCCACCAACCCTATCTCGGTTTACGCCCATCTTTTCGGATCGCCGAACCCGTCCGGCGAGGTCACGACTCCGCGGAATGTTGCTTTCGTGCTCGATCGTTCGGGGTCGATGGCGGGGCCGCGAATCCAATTTTTACGCAAGGCTGTTTCACAGGCGGTCAATTCGCTCGGCGCTCGTGATATTGTTTCCGTGGTGTTTTTTGGATCTGAAATCGAAACACTCGTCGAGGCGCGGCGACATGATGAGTTGGAATCACTCGATGCAAAGTTAGCAGGTGTCGAGCCGTCCGGCGGCTCCGCTCTTTACGACGCACTGAATCAGGGGGCAGCGCTGCTACGGCGCAATCTGTCAGCCAACACGGTCAATCACCTGATTTTGGTTACCGACGGGCCGGCAACCAAGGGACCGCGCGAGGCGGCGGATTTTACGCGACTCGCTGAATTGTTTGCACGTGAGGGGATCACGCTATCGAGCATCGGTATCGGCAGCGATTTCGATGAAGATGAGTTGGCAACGATGGCGCGAATCGGAAATGGGGAATTTTATTTCGCCGAAAACCCCGAATCGCTGGTTGATCAAATTCCAGCGGAAGTGAATTCGCTGCGGCGTATGGTGGCGCGCGACGTGACCATCCAAATCGAATTCAGCGCCTTTTGCGATAAAATCGAACCGTGCAGTTGGGCACGCGCGACGATCCAAGGCCAGGTCGTCACCTCTACATTGCCTTATGTCTGCGCCGACCGAGAGGTGAATATCCTGGTGCAAGTCTCGGAGCATGCCCGGCGTTTTTCTTCAAAGATCGCGACGCTACGTGTGAGTTGGAAGGATCCTAACGATGGCCAATCGCATGAGTTGGTGAAAAGTGTAGACGCCGATTTTACAACGGATGACCTAGTCGTTAAGCACGCGGTTAATCCGACCGTCGCTCGTGTCCTCGCCGATGCGATGGCGCGGCAGGGGTTGGAGGATGCGATTGAACAGCTCGATAAAAGCGACTCCCGTCGCGCGCTGCGTGCGCTTCGCGAGGGGCGCGAAGATCTCTACGGGCTCAACTTGTGGTTGGATGATACAGTGATCGAAACCAAGGCGCGCCAGCTCGGGACCTATCTTGCGAGTTTGCACAATCGTACGTTGAATGCCATGGATCGAAAAACGCTGCGCTCCGGAATTTTTCATCAATTTGGTATCCCGACGACAGATGATGCCTCGCATCCTTAGCAGCGGAGCGGACATGTACGGTTGGAAACGAGTTCGGATGCTCTCCGTTTGGCTCGTGTTTTTATTTGCGGCAGCGGCATCCATCATCGCGATTTTCCGTCTTTATCGAACGGCGACAGAAGAAATCCGCGCCCAAGGCGAGCACACTTTGCGGCAGGCGCGCGAGGAATTCGCGCAACGAGTTCAGCGCGCCACGGATGAGGCGCGTTATTCCACGATTAGAGATTTGGCGTCGTTTCACGTCGATGGTCTCGCGCAAACCATGCAGAAGTGGGACGAGGCTCATGCCGCGGTGATCGGAACCTTTCGTTGGGATGCGACGACAGGCTTTTCGGCCGACTCAATTTTCCCAGCCGGCGCTCCGCCGCGTGAAACGTTGGTGCAGCTTTGGCAGAGTTTTCGCGCATGGCGCACCCAGTACCCGCACGCGACGCAGTGGGAGGGACCGAAGCCGGAGCATTTCCAGATTGATAACTACAGGATGGATAATAACCCGCTCTTCCCCGCGGCGGACCTCGGTTATCAAAACGAAAATCTCGACATCCTTTCGTATGCGCACCGGCCGACCGACCCGTGGGCGGGTTGGGCCGGGCGAGAAGACGATACCTCAGTGCCTTGGGTTTTTTGGTACCAATGCGGCCCGGACGATCAAATTCGGGGCTGTTTTTTCGACTATCGCTTGATCGTTCAAAAGGTTCGTATTCAGGCCGCCGATACTGATGTCGCGCGAGTCCTTCTTCTGCCCGTAGGTACGTCCGGCGTCGGTGAAGCTGCGCACGCTTACGCCGGTGACGTTGGCGGACTGCCCGGGTATCGCCTTTATTTGGACCATGGGATCCTCTTTGAGAAGAAAACGAGCAGCGCCCGCTTCGTTGCGAGTATTGCGGCAGGGGTGTTCGCGATGTTCTTTCTCGGCGGAGTGGTTCTCGCACTTCACACGCGGAGACAGGCGCGGGAAGCGGAGCGTAAAGTGACTTTCACGACTCAAGTCTCGCACGAGCTTCGCACTCCTTTGACCTCAATCAGGATGTACGCCGACCTCCTTGCGCAATTCGATGTCACCGAGGGCAAGCGAATGAAATTCGCGCAGACGATCGGTCGTGAAAGTACGCGTCTGGAGACGTTAATCGAACGCCTTCTCAGCTTCAATTCGCTCACGAAAAATGACAAGATCATCGCGCGTGGGCCGGTCGACATAACGTCCTTGGTTCGCGAGGTTTTGGAGGAGATGAGCGCGGCCCTGCACGCGGCCAAACTCGAGGTCCAAACGACGTTGCCCGCAGACCCAATGATTGCCCAAACAGATTATACCATCGTGAAACAAGCACTCCTGAACTTGCTCGATAACGCCTGCAAGTATGCTGGAGAGGGAAGCTGCGTTGCGATCAGCCTCCATCGATCTCACGAGGAGATCCTGTTGGACGTTGCGGACAATGGCCCGGGAATTCCGCGCGAGATTAGACACCGCCTTTTCGAACCATTTGTCCAAGGCGGAATCACGTTAACCGATAAATCTCCGGGCGTGGGACTAGGTCTGAGCCTGGCGCGAGGAACCCTACGAAAAGTCGGCGGAGAGGTGAAATTGCTCGAGGCGGCTCAGGGCGCGCTTTTCCGCATCTCTCTTCCGGCAGGCAAATCCTCCACCGTATCCATCGCATGATTACGCATCAGAAAAAAATCCTCATCGTCGAAGACGACGCTGCGATCCGCGAAGCGTTGGAAGAGGCGATCGTTCGTGATGGGCACACGGCTCTTTGCGCGAGCGATGGCGCGGAAGCCGTGCGGGTCTTTCGGGAAGGCTCGTTTGATCTCGTCTTGCTGGACCTCATGCTGCCCATCCTGAGCGGCTACGATGTTTGCCGGAAAATCCGTGAGAAAGATCGCGCAGTGCCGGTGATCATGCTCACCGCCAAAGGAGAAGAGATCGATAAGGTGCTCGGCTTGGAACTAGGCGCTGACGACTACGTTACAAAACCTTTTGGCGTCCGTGAAATCCTCGCTCGCGTGCATGCAGCCTTCCGTCGCCAAGAGGCGATGGCCGGACCCAAGCCGGTGGCGGCCACCGACACGTTTTATTTCGGTGAAACCTTGATCGATCGAAAACGTTTTACGGCGACGCATCGGGATGGAACCGCTGATCTCACGTCCCGCGAATTGCATTTGTTGGAAGTTTTCCTGCAACGAAAAGGAGAGGTGCTTTCGCGTGATTTGCTCCTGAATGAAGTGTGGGGAATCGAGTACCTCGGCACGACCCGCACGCTCGACCAACACATCGCACAGGTGCGAAAAAAAGTGGAGCGAGAGGGCTCCGTGAAGCTGATCAAGACCGTACACGGCGTCGGTTATCAGTACGTGGGCTAGGACGGCAGGGGATCGAACTTTCCGGGCCTTCTCCGCGGAATCTTTCGGCTCGCGGGGTGTGCCGGGTCCTTGGTGCGCGGGGCGGCCCGAAAATTTGATTCCGGCATTGCTCTGACGAGAACGTCTCGTCCGCACGTCGAGACGCGCAGCTACATCAACGCGCTCCAAACCGAAAAGTAGGTCCGTGGGTCTCGCGCTGTATCGAGAGTGAAGACCATTCTCGCCGCATCGTCGGACACTTTCGAAGCGGTCATGACGACGTCAGCAGAAATTCTGACAAGGTCTTACGTCGTCGTGACAATCTGTCGCGAGATCTCGGATACGCTGGCGACCGAACCCAAAACATATCCATGAAAATCATTGATCACTGCCAGCTCACGGCCCGCTCGATTCTTATTCTCACCCTCCTCGGTTCTAGCGCTCTGGCGCAAACATCCCCAGAGAAACGGGATCGCGACCAAGAGAACGAAAGCATCACTCTTTCACCTTTCTGTGTTTCAGGCGATTTGGGCGCAACGGTTGGCGGTGCCAAGGACGCGAGTTTTTTCCGCGAAAGCGTGGACCAGGGGCTATTTCCGCATCCCGACACCATCACGGCGGAAGGGCTTTTCAGCGAATATGACCTTCCTCTCAAGAAGCGGAATGCAGGCGCCGATCTGCTGCTCTTGAATGGCGAAGCGATTCCCGTGAAGCTGCTCACCCGTCCCGACGCGAAGTACCTCGCGCAAATTGGATTTTCTTCGGGCCTTGATGCGCGCAACTGGCATCGCGAAGCGCTGAATCTGGTCGCCGTTGTCGACAAGTCCGGATCGATGAGCGGATCGAGAATAGAATTGGTGAAGAAATGTCTTCACCAACTCGTCTCGCAGCTCGGACCAGACGATCAAGTATCGATCGTGCTTTATGGAGATCGGTCGCATGTGTTTTTCGAACCCATGCACGCGACCAAAGAAAACCGGGCACAGATCGACGAGGCGATTGAGGGCATCCAGATCGCGGGCTCCACCAACATGGAAGATGGCCTGCGGGTGGGTTTCCAACTGGCGCGTCGCACGCAAAAATCATTCCATGGGAAAACACGCTTGATGCAGTTCACCGATGAACGTCCGAATGTCGCCAACACGAGCGCGGAAGGGTTCATGGCTTTAATGGAAGCGGGATCCCGCGATGGAATCGGCCAGACGACGATCGGTGTCGGCGAAGAGTTTGGGGCCGAGCTGGCATCGAAGGTGAGTGCGGTGCGCGGCGGAAATTTGTTCTATTTTGCGGACGCCGATGCGATGCAGAAAACGTTTAAAGAAGAACTCGACATGCTGGTGACCGAGCTTGCGTACGATCTCGATGTCACGATCCATCCCGCGCCAGGCCTTCGCATCGTTGGGGTGTATGGGCTGCCCGGCGAAATGCTGAAGTGGGATAGTGAGCGCGGCGTAAAATTTCACGTGAACACGGTCTTCTTGAGCAAAAGAAGCGGAGCGATCTACATCGCATTTGCGCCCGAGGCCGAGGATCTGCCGGCGGCCTCGTTGCAAGGCGATCAATCGCTCGCTCGAGTCAATCTCTCCTACAAACTTGCCGCTCATCAAAAGCGCACGCACTCGGAAATGGCGCTCACCGTCTTTTCGCCGGAGAATGCGAGTTTAGGCCTTCTCCGTGGTCGGTATTTGGTGAGCGAATACCTATCTTTGAAGGCGGCAATGACCGCGCATTTGATCGAGAACAAGCAGGAGAAAGCGTTTGCGCTTTTAGAGGACCTGAGGGTTGAGCTGGCGGGAGTTCAGGACTCACCTTTGCGCAAAGAACAAGAGATGGTCGAAAAACTTTGCCAGGAAATGGGCAAGCTTTCTGGACGTGGTGAAGGGCTCGCGAACGACGAGCGTTTGGAAACCGAACGTTCAGAGGAGAATTGACGGCCACGGTTTTTGGCCGAGAGGGAGCAGACCGGAAGAGTGGTGATGGCGAATTCGCTCTCCGGTCTGCGTTTTTGTCGTGCACGAAGCGCTGAATTTTGTGCGGTTTCTGATCGGTGATCGGTTAAGAGATGAACCCACATGCTGAGCGATGCCGAACTTCTTCACCGCTACGTTGCCCATCACGATGAACAGGCTTTTACCGCCTTCGTGCTGCGCCATTTTGCGCAAGTGTATAATGCGGCCTGGCGCCGCTGTGGCGGACGAACCGAGATGGCGGAAGATGTCACTCAACGGGTTTTCTGCGACGTCGCTCGAAAAGCTGGGACGCTTCAACACCACCCGGCCCTCACCGCCTGGCTTCACCGTAGTACTCGCTACCTTTCGATCGATGCCTTGCGCGCCGACCATCGCCGCCAAAAACTCAACGAAGCGTTTGCCGTGATTGAAGGACAATCACAGCAGGAGAAGGCTCTCGATTTCGCGGCGCTCCGACCCGCAATCGACGCGGCGCTAGATGAGTTGAAAGAACGGGACCGCGAGGTCGTGTTGCTGCGTTACTTTGGTGAACTGACTTTTCCCGAGATTGCCCAGCGGCTGCAGCTTTCCGAAAGCGCTGCGCGCATGCGCGCGGAACGAGCGCTCGACAAATTGCGGATGAAGCTGCAGCGGCGCGGAATCGTGTCCACGAGCGCTGCGTTAGGAATTGCGCTTGGGCATCAGATGCTGGCCGCACCGGCTTCGCCCGGGTTGATCGCCAATGCGATTACGGCATCGCTGGCTTTACCCCCTGCAACCGGTGTCGGTGGGTTGCTGACCTTTTTCAGTATGAACAAAATCATTCTACCTCTCCTCGGCGCGGCGTTCGCGGCGAGTATGACCACGCTCGTGTGGACGTCCGTCGGGTCGCCGCTGTCGGATGCGGAATTGACAAAATTGCGGGCCGAAAATGCTCAACTCAAGGCAGCAGCCGCGCCCGGGGCGGACCCTGCTTTAGGACGAAGCTTTGTTGCCAATCGCGATGGACGGCTCGACGCGACGACCCGAGAGGTGGAAAAAGAAATTGCTGAGCAGCGATCGGTCGCGGGGAACGCCGCTGCGAACCGCAACGTGGCTGATAAAGGTTATCGCAATCAGGGCATGGCCACGCCGAAGGACGCATGGGCGACATTTGCTTGGGCGTGTCATGCGCTCGATGCGGCGACGTTGGCCAAAATGATTTGGATGGATCCGCCTGCCCGACAAAAGGCCGAGGAAATTCTTGCGGGCATGCCGCCTTCGGTGAAGGCACAGTTCAGCACGCCTGAACAGTTATACGCTTTCTTTTATGTCGCCGACGCCTTGGTGGCACCGCCGCCAGGCAGTGACGTGGTGGACAGTTTTCAGCTCGTGGAAATTGCTCCCGGGCGTTATGCCGCCCGCCAGCCAGGTTCGTCGCAGAACTATCACGAGTTGCAGCAAACTCCTGACGGTTGGAAAGATGTCCTGCCGTTAAGCGGAGTGGTGGGTATGGCTCACACGCTGGACAATCCTGATTTAGCTAAACTGGCGCAGCACTAAGTTAGACCGTATTCAAATGACCCTTACAGCACGATCGTTCCTCGCCGCAGTTGGGGCAATCCTATTGACGTTGGCAGGATTATTTTGGCACCGGCGCGATCGTTTGCACGAGGCGGCTCGCTTGCGTCGAGAGAATAGCCAGCTCGAACAGGAAATCGAAACGCGGGTTCGCGCCGCATCGGGACAAGACCGAGAGGGTAGGAGTTCGACGAAACGAGAGCGCTCAGCTGCCGCTTCCGCCATCGTCGTCAACGCGCCGACGGAATGTGAGTATCGCAACGAGGGAAATAGCACGCCGCAGGCAGCGCTTCAGTCTTTCGCGTGGGCTTGCGACCAAGGCGATGTTGCCGCGGTCATGCGTCTTATTCGTTTCGACCAGGACGCGCGAATCCGCGCCCTGGCCTTTATGGCGGAGTTGCCTGAAGACACACGCAAACGTTGGGCCTCTCCGGAGGCGATGGCGGCGACGTTATTGGTCGATGCGGGGATGCGGAATCCGTTTCCTCACGCCGATGTATTGGATTCAGCCAGTGCGGAAAAGATTTCTGCGGATCGTGTGAAGCTGCATCTTGCGGGCACGCATCGCGCCGACAGTGAATATCAACTCACCTCGGACGGTTGGAAATACACCATCACGTCGGAGCGCGTGGAAACGTATCTCGCCCAGAGCAAGAGACGGTGAGCGGGGAGATGAAGTAAGACAGCCGGATCAGGGCCGCCAAAAAGCAGTTGCCGATGATCGGGAGCGCGTGGGCTCACGGTCGCTTGCCTGACTGTCACCAAAAGTTTTCCCAACTGGCGCGCTGGCCCTTAATTTGCTGTTGCGGATTGGCTCAAGCAGCCGAAATGATCCACCTGTCTTATCTGAGGAGAGGATTTATAATGAAGAAAACCACGAAAACCGACGCGGCGAAGCCCGCGAAAGCTGCTACCCCAGCGAAGCCGGCGCCCTCACCGGCAACTCAAACCACGACCAAACCTGCGGCAGCAAAAAGCACCAAGGTTTCGGCGAAGAGTGCCAGCACGCCGCCTATTCCGGTGGAGAAACGGGCGCCCGCAGCGTCGGAAAGTGCGCCGGTTCCGCTCTCGACCACAATTGTGGCTCAGGTGGATGTCGGTTTCGGCAACTCCCTTTTCATCCGCGGTGAAGGCCCGGGTCTCAGTTGGGAGAAAGGTCTCACGCTCGAGTGCGTCGCGGATGACAAGTGGTCAATCGAACTGGACGAAAGCACCAAGCCGATCGTCTTTAAGTTTCTGCTCAATGACCTGACGTGGTGCAAAGGTGAAGATCACGTCGCTCAGCCGGGTTCGACCGTTACGGTGTCGCCGGTCTTTTGAGCCGGAGCGGCGGTTGCGTTGCCGCACGGAGATAAACGGCTAGCGGCGATTTGATTTAAGGGCGGACCCGTGTTCGTGAGAATGCGGGCCCTGCGCATCGTTGAGCCCAAGAGCGGCGTTTTCATGAATGCGGCTCGCGAATCACGAACGCTTCAGCCGTTCACTCTGTTAGATAATCTGCATCTTCGGTTGCTCGATGCTGGGGCTGATCGCGTGCAGTTCTTGGCTGAGGTAAGCCGTCAAGGCTTCCTCCGATTGCCCTTCCGGCAACGCTCGCAGGCGCACGTACGCGCGCGTCCGCGAGAATGGCTTCGGGATAATGAAGCGGTCCCAGCTCCGCAGTTCCCACGCCGACTCGAAGGCGACACCCACCAGGGCGATCGGTGCGCGCGTGCGGCGAGCAACGGTGACCGCGCCGGCTTTGAATTCATAACAGGGTCCGCGGGGGCCATCGGGTGTGATGCCCAAATCGTGACCGGCCCGGATTTCCTCGATCAGCGCAGTGAGGGCTTCACGCCCGCGGCGGCTGCTCGATCCGCGCACGGCTTGAATGCCGACGATCGCGAAAAAGTCCGTCAGCCAGGCGCCATCTCGACTCGCGCTGATCAAGGCGTAAAGAGGCCGCTCCTTGCGGAAACGACGGAAGAGTTCCGCCATCAAAAAAAGTCGATTGTGCCACATCACGAAAATCGTTGCGTGCGGCTGGTCCCGTAAAACTTCTTGAGAGCCCGGTTCCAAATCCATGCGAATGCTGGCGCCCCAAAGTGAAAGCGCCGTGGTTAACGGCCAGAGTGCCCAACGCCGCCAACCTTGGATCGTGTGCACGGTTTTGTCTTTCGATCGAAGCGTGGGCTTTTCCGGCGCGGGGGTCTCGGCCGAAGCGGCAGTGGGATCGGGCGACGACGAATTCAAGAGCGCGGTTGTGTTCGATTCCAAGCCTCGCGCCAAGCTCCGAGCGCGGAAACAACTTGGCACGGCGTGAAATTTTGCGCTTTTAGCGCGGATGGATTTTCCCGCCTGTCCCTATTTACCGCCCGCGATGGACCGCATGGACCATCGCGTCTTTGCGGTTCACGGCGATGACCGTGGGGCCGGTTTTTATCTGACTGCGCTGCAATACGGAAACTTTCTCTGGCAACATCGGTATGCCGCGCGCTCGTTGCTCTGTCTGGACCGCGCGTTCGGAGCCGACGTCCCGGCGAGTGATCCCGTGTTGCGTGACTGGCCCTTGCCTTATCGCGCGATGGCTTGGCTGATTGCGGCGACGCCGCCGGGCATTTTCATTGGAAACCCGCGGGTGCATTTTCAGCATTTCGCCGATCGCATGAACGAACCTCGCCGCGAGATCCGGCGGTGGCGGGCGTGGGGCTGCTGGGAAATTGCGCGCGTCGTGCGACCCGATTTGCCCGGTGATCCTCGTCATCGCGTAACAGAGCCAGATCGCGCGGAGATTGCGGCGCGTCTCGATGATTTTTGTCACCCCGGCGAAAGTGCGCTCTGGCGCGAGTCGCTCGACTACGCCGCGTCACTCTCCGCCGCGGCGGCGAAACTCGGCCAAAGTTAAGTCGTTGTCCACGGTTGAACCAGCATGCTTCGGCACGCTGATGCGTTGCGAAAGATAGATGCCGGAGTGCCCGCTGAAGTAGTACGCGACGAAGCACGCGATCGCGTAATAAACCAAGTACTGCGATCCAAAGAGCTCCACGCCCATGATCGTACAGGCCAGGGGAGTGTTCGCTGCGGCCGCGAAGACAGCGATAAAGCCGAGCCCCGCGAAGAGATCGATCGGCACGTGAAACAAGACCGCGAGCGTGTTGCCCAAAGTCGCGCCAATAAAAAATAGGGGAGTGACTTCACCGCCTTTGAAGCCGGCGGCGAGTGTCACCGCGGTGAAAAGCAATTTCAGCGCCCAACTGTATGGAGTAGCTCCGCCGAGAACAAAGGCGTTGACAATGGAAACCCCATGGCCATCCGGCGTGGTCACGCCGATGCCGAGATAATCGCGAGTGCCAACTAACAGGGTTAACAAAATCACGAGCGCGCCGCCAAGGGCGGGACGCCACGGTGCGAACGGTATCCACTGTTTGAACACGTGCTGCAACGCGTGCGTGAGTTCGGCAAAAAATCTTCCCGCCAGACCGAAAAGAATCCCCGCCACGACGCATGCTGCGACCCAATGCGGGGTCAGCTCGGCAAAGCGCGTGGCTGTATTCGAAATGTCGATATGGTAGATCGTGTGGTGAATTCCCCAGGCGGTGCAGGTGCGATCGCCGACCACGCTGGCAACGAGAACGGGAAGCAGCGCGTCATAGCGAACTCGACCGATCGACACGACCTCCATCGCGAAAATCGCACCGGTCAAAGGCGTGCCAAAGACCGAGCCGAAGCCCGCGGCCACGCCCGCGAAAAGCAGGATTTTCGTGTTCTCAGGTTTGATCCGAAAGAGGCGGCCGAAGCCTGCGGCAAGACTCCCAGCCATTTGCAAAGCCGTGCCTTCGCGCCCGGCGGAGCCGCCGAAAAGATGAGTCAGAATCGTCCCAATCAAGACGAGCGGCGCCATGCGCGTCGGCACGCCGCCCCCCGGTTGATGAATTTCTTCGAGGATGAGGTTGTTACCGCGCTCGGCGTTTTTACCGAGCCAGTGATAGAGGAACCCAACTGCGACGCCTGCGACGGGCAAAAGATAAAGGAGCCATCCGTCCTGCCAACGCGTGCGCGTCGCCCAGTCGAGCAGCCAGAGAAACAGCGCGCTTGCCGATCCACCGAGGATAGCGACGGGGACGGAAAGGGCGGTCCACTGCAAAACTTGCCAGGCGCTGCGAGCGTGCTCGCGAGGGTCGAGAAACGTTTTCATGAGATGTGATGATTCCTTGGTAGGAGTCATCGTCTTCGGCGCAGGCCCGAAGCGGTTCTCCCGCTAAGCGGGAAGGCAGAATCCATTGCCGGGTAAACCCTGTTTTTTTTCGCGCTCTGGGCAAACCAAAAAATGCAGGGCAGGCGCGCGGAAACGGCGCCGAAGATGAAACCCCCCGGATACAATGCTGGTAGTTTTTTCGCATGGAAATGGGATCGCTGAAAAAATGGAATTAGCGAAATAGAATCCCCGAAAAAGAATCGCCGAAATAAAATAGAGTGAAGGAGACCGGAATCCTTCCGCTTGGAGTGCGGTGATTTATCACCGCCTTCCAAGACGAAATTCATTTCGTCTTCCCCCGACTTCGTTTCCGCCAATGCCGTTGCGGGCAAATGAATTTGCCCGTCTAAAGCGGTGACAAGTCACCGCACTCCACACGGAGCGGCAAATTGTCGAAAATCGGCAGCTGACGCGTAGCTAACGTGCGGAAATGGGATCGCTGAAAAATAGAATCACCGAAATAGAATCACTGAAAAGGAATCACCGAAACAGGATAGAGTGAAGGAGACCGGAATCCTTCCGCTTGGAGTGCGGTGATTTATCACCGCTTTCCAAGACGAAATTCATTTCGTCTTCCCCCGACTTCGTTTCCGCCAATGCAGTTGCGGGCAAATGAATTTGCCTGTCTAACGCGGTGACGAGGGCACAGTGCACAATCATCGCACTTCGAGCAGAGCGGCGCCGATCTGATGAGAACCGCAATGTATCTGTATTCGATCTGTATTCGCGCTCCCGTAAAACGAGGGCGACGCTTCAATCGCAGCAAGGGTCGCTACCGGAGTCGGATCAAGCGGTCCGACTCCAAGCAGGGCGAGAACGTTCCGACGAGAAACCGACTTAGCCAACGTGACTCATCAGCAGGGTAGGGAAAAATAGAACGTTGCACCTTCGTCCAGCTTGGCGTCGGCCCAGGTTCGGCCGCCGTGGCGCTGGGCGATGCGACGGACGTTGGCCAAACCCACGCCCGTGCCCTCGAATTCGCGCTCGGGGTGAAGACGGTTGAAAACGCCGAAGAGTTTATCGGCGAATTGCATCTCGAAACCGACTCCGTTGTCTTTGATGTAATAAACGAGTTCCGCCGGATGCCTTTCGCAGCCGATTTCGATGCGCGCGGGGTTGCGCGGACGCGAATATTTTACGGCGTTGCTGATCAGGTTAACCCAGACCTGCCGCAACAGGTTCACGTCGCCCTGCGCGGAAGGCAGGGGTGAGAGGACCCACTCAATCTGACGCTCGACCAAGTCGGGTTGAATCTCCGCGAGCACTTCATTCACCAGCGTGTCCATCGACACCTCCACCTTCACCATACTGGCGCGACCAATGCGGGAGAAGGCGAGCAAGTTGTCGATCAGGTTTCCCATGCGCTGCGCCGACTTGACGATTTTATCGAGGCAATCGCGTTCTTTCTCAGCGAGCTTCGGCTTCGCCGAGTCTTGAAACATGTCGATGTAGCCCATGATGTGACGCAGCGGAGAACGTAAGTCGTGGGAAACTGAATACGAAAATGTTTCGAGGTCGGCGTTGGCCGCAACCAGATCCGCGTTCTTCTGCTCCAGCGCCATATTGAGTTTCGAGATTTCGGCGGCGACGCGGTTTCGCTCGACGACCTCCTGTTCGAGTTTCCAACGCGCGATGGCCAGCTCCACGAAAACCTCCACCTTGGCGCGGAGCACACCGGAGACGATCGGCTTCATCAGATAGTCGACGGCACCCGCCGAGTAGCCTTTGAACATCATTTCCGCGGTGCGCACGGCTCCCGTGAGAAAAATAATCGGGATATGCCGCGTGCGCTCGCGCTCACGGATCATCGTGGCCACCTCGATTCCGGTGAGATCGGGCATTTGCACATCGAGCAAGATCAAAGCGAAGTCGCGTTCGAGCACGCGGCGCAACGCTTCCTGCCCGCTCGAGGCCTTGATCAGGTCTTGTCCGAGATACTCGAGAGTCGCTTCGAGCGCGGTCAGATTCGATTCTTCATCGTCGACCATCAAAATGTTAACTTTCTTCTCTGTATCCATAGATCAAGTAGGCGGAGTTGACGGCTCGCTGAGAAAGGAGGCAAGGGCGGCAAGGGGAATCACCCGGGCGGAGGGCACGCGAGCGATGACAGCCTGCGGCAGAATCGGACTCTCTGCCGTTTCGGGCGATTGTACAATCACGCGCCCGCCGCGCGCCGCGATCGCGGCGGCACCGGCCGCGCCGTCGGCGCTCGACCCAGTTAGGACAATTGCCGTGGTTTGAGCGCCGACTGCAAAGGCCGCTGATTCAAAGAGCACGTCAATCGATGGACGCGCGAAGTTGACCGGGTTTTCCACCGAGAGGCAAAAGCAGCCCTGATCGACGAGCAGGTGGTAGTCAGCAGGCGCCACATACACTTTTCCTGGTTGAATTGGCTCCTTGTCGACCACGTCGATGACTGGCAGCACCGAACGCGTTTGCAGCACGGTGGTGAGAATATCCTCGGAGTCTTTCGCGCGATGCACGACCACGGCGATCGGCTCAGTCCAATTTTTATTTAGACTGCTCAAAATCGTGCTGAGAGCGCGCACGCCGCCGACCGAGGCTCCGATCACAATCATATTAGTTTCTTGTAGATCCGTTCACGCCCGGAAATTTCTTCGTAGTGTGTTTCTTGTTCCGTATAGCGAATCGTTTCGCTGCGGCCCAGACCGAGATAACCGAAATCGGTTAAGCTCTCGTACAGCAGCCGATGCACGCGCGCTTGCAGCGTGCGATTGAAGTAAATCATCACGTTCCGGCAGAGGATGCCGTGAAACTCGTTGAACGAGGTATCGCCGACCAAATTGTGCGCGGCAAAAACGATATTTTCGCGAAGGAAGGGGCGTATGATCACCGACTCGCGGTCCGCCGTATAGTAATCCGAAAAATCGCCGAGACCTCCGGCGTCGTGATATGCGCGGGTGAAGTCCTGCATCGACGACAAAGGGTAAACCGCAGCTTTCGCTCGGGCGAGCATGTCCTCACTGATATCCGTGGCGTAGATCCGGGCTCGGCGGTAGAGATTCGCTTCGTGCAGTAAAATCGCGAGCGAGTAAACTTCTTCGCCGCTCGAACAACCTGCGACCCAGATGCGCGCAAAAGGATAGGTCTGCCACACCGGCACAACCTCCTCGCGAAGCACGCGGAAAAACCCGGGATCGCGAAACATCGAGGTCACGTGCACCGTCAGCGCCCGGAGGAGCCGCTCCAGCACCTCGGGATGAGTGCGAATCTTTTCTCTCAACTCCTCAATGCTCGCGAGTTTTTCGGAATGTATTCGGTGGCTTACTCGACGATGAACCGACGAGTAGGCGTAGTTGGTGAAATCTAGACCTGACAGTTCTAGTACCGTTTCGAGGAGATGCGTTAACTGCTGATTTTCATCCATCGGATCAGCGGTACAGCCACACCCGCAGCAGCGAGCGAAGTTTATCCATATCGACTGGTTTCGCGATGTAGTCGGAAGCGCCCGCATCCAAGCATTTCTCACGATCGCCCTTCATCGCTTTAGCAGTGACGGAAATAATCGGCGTCTTTTTAAAGTGATCGTTCTTCCGGATTTCACGGATCGTTTCGAATCCGTCCATCTCGGGCATCATCACATCCATTAAAATAATATCCACGTCGGGCGTCTGGTTCAATGTATTCAGCGCGGCCTTACCGCTTTCGGCGTAGAGCACCGTCATTTGATAACTTTCGAGCGCGGAGGTGATCGCAAAAATATTTCGGACATCGTCGTCCACGACCAGGACCTTGCGACCAACCAAAATCGGATCGGTCCGTTGGCCCTGCTCGATTAATTTCCGTTTCGAGTCGGGCAACTTCGATTGGACGCGATGCAGGAAAAGCGCCGTCTCATCGAGGAGACGTTCGGGCGAGCGCACGCTTTTCACGATGATCGATTCAGCGTTCATCCGCAGCTCCGTTTCTTCCTCGCGAGATAGTTCCTGGCCCGTATAAACAATCACTGGCGGAGCTTTCCCGCCCATACGGCGGTGAATTTCCTTGAGGAGCGCGGACCCTTTCATGTCGGGAAGGCCAAGGTCCATCACGATGCAGTCGAAATGTTGTTTCTCCAACTCCGCGAGCGCGCCTTGGCCCGTGCCGACGGCGGTGGCTTTCACGTCCTCGTCGGCGATGAGGTCGACAATGGCAGAGCGGCCTTTTTCGTCATCTTCCACGACGAGCAAGGTTTTCACCGGTCGATCCAAGAATGCCATCGTATCGCTCAACGCATGATCGAGCGTTTCGCGAGTCACTGGTTTCTGAAGGTACGAAACCGCGCCCAGTCGCAGGCTTCGCTCCCGCTCTTCGTCCACGGAAATGATGTGGACAGGGATATGCCGCATTTGCTGGTGATGCTTCAACCAGTCGATCACGACCCAGCCGTCTTGGTCCGGCAGACGCAAGTCGAGCGTGATGGCGGATGGTTTCACTAGCTGCGCGAGGGCCATGCCTTGCCCCGCGGTGCGCGCGACAACCGCTTTGAATTTTTTCTCGCGCGCAAATTCCACCATGATGCGCGCGAAATTAATATCGTCCTCAATGATCAAAAGCACCGTGTCTCCGGGCTTCAGCGTCTCCCGGTCGTCATCGATTCCTTCTGCCGCAATCTGCGAGACGGGTTCCGTTTGCGGTTCCGCAGCAACGGCGCGACGGACGGCCCGCGTAGGCAGGGGCGCCGGCGCGACGTCGATCGTCGGCGTTGAAAGCGAGGGGGCTTGCGCTGACCAACGGGCTGGAAGCAAGAGGGTGAAGGTGCTGCCTCGTCCCGGTTCGCTCTGCACGCGGATCACGCCTCTCAGCAGTCGCGCGAGTTCCCGGCTAATCGAGAGACCGAGCCCCGTGCCGCCGTAGCGTCGCGCGGTGCCGGCGTCGGCTTGTTGAAACGCTTCGAAGATGAGCTGCAGTTTTTCTTCGGGGATGCCGATGCCGGTGTCAGTCACTGAAAACGAAATGGCCGTGTCGCCCGCGAATTTGTCTTTCTGATCTCCCGCGGACGCGCCAATCACTGCGGATATGCCGAGCTCGATCGTGCCTTTTTCCGTAAACTTAAACGCGTTCGAAAGGAGATTCTTGATGATCTGTTCGAGACGGCGCCGATCGGTGACGATGGTTTTCGGTAGAGCCGGATCGAGGGAAACGACGAACGAAAGTTTCTTATTTTCTGCGAGGGGCTTAAAATTGGTCTCTGCGAACTGCGCGATTTCGCTTAGCCGCACCTCTTGAACTTCCAAATCCACTTTGCCTGCTTCGATTTTTGAGAGGTCGAGGATGTCGTTGATCAGCTCGAGCAGATCGTGGCCAGAGGACTGAATCGTCTTGGCGTATTGAACCTGCTTCGTCGAAAGCGTGTTCTCGGTATTGTCGGCGAGCATCTTCGACAAGATGAGCAAGCTATTGAGCGGCGTGCGTAGCTCATGCGACATGTTGGCGAGAAAATCCGATTTATATTTCGAGGTCAGTTCGAGCTGCTCCGTCTGTCGCTCGAGATTTTCGCGGGCCATCTCGACCTCGCGATTAATTTTTTCGACCTCCTTTTTTTGCTCGCTGAGGAGGTTCGCTTTTTCCTCCATCTCTTCCGTGGTCTGGCGCAGCTCTTCATTGGCTTGCTGCAATTCTTCGTTCGACTGACGGAGCTCTTCTTGCTGTTCCTGCAGGAGCGTCTCGGATTTTTTCAACTGCTCTGTTTGCGATTCGAGTTCGATATTTTTTTCCGCCAACTCTCGTTGTTGAAGCTGCAGTGCCTCGGTGAGTTTGCGCGACTGGTCGAGCAATTGTTCGGTTAACTGATTTGCTTCGATCGTGGTCAGAAATACGCCGAGCATTTCCGCGATGCGATCGAGCAGTGTGAGTTGCAGGGCCGTGGGGCGATTGAAACCCGCCGCCTCGATCACGCCTTTCACCTGGCCTTCGAACATGGTTGGCTGAAGCAGAATAAAGTTTGGTTTGGCCGCTCCGAGCGTAGAGCGAACCAAGTAAGAGGAGGGGACGTCGCTGACTAAAATGCGTTTGCCTTCGCGGAGGCATTGACCGGCCAGACCTTCGCCTTCTTCGATTCGCGACTTCGGGTTTTCCGCGGCATAGGCCGAAATCAATGTGAGGACCTGCTCGCCATTTTTTCGGAAATAGAAAGTGAGGTAGGGCAAACCCAGCCGAGAGGCTAGGTCGCCCAAAATCGCGGAAGCGATCGCGGAGAGATCGCGTTTTCCCGCGATCAACGCGGAGATGTCGGCAACACTGCCTTTTAGCCAGTCCTGTTCGTCCATCCGCGTCTGGCGTTCTTGCACCTGTTCGCCCATGCGATTGAAGACTTGGGCGAGTTGACCGACTTCGTCGCGCGTATCGATCGCAACGCGAAACGAATAGTTGCCTCTTCCAATTTCAGCGGCTCCGGCGGAAAGCGTTTGCAGGGGGCGCGTGATACTCCGTGTGACGATCCAGCCGACGAGGATTACGACGACGACCGCGCCGAGTGTTCCATAGGTGATGAAACCGGAGGTGAAGGCCGCCATCTCGGCCGCCTTGTTTTGACGCAGTTGGAGGAGATGCTGCTCGTCGAGCGTGGCTTCACGGGTGATCGTTTCGATCTCTTGATTGAGCCGAGTGGCCTCTTGTAGGATCGTCGCGGTGGCCGCGCCGCCGGGGGCGTTGCTGGCCTCGAACCCCTTTGCGACGAGGAGGCGACGAAAGTTTTCGTGGCGGGAAACAAATAAACGGCGCAGGTGCTCGAAACGTTCCTGTTGGCTCGGATTGTCGGCGGTGAGCTGCTGAATCCGCGAAAGGATGGTATCCAGATTTTTTTCCGTGTCGTTAATATGATCCGCAACACTGGAATCCCCTGTGGCCAGGAGCAGACGAATGCTGGTCGAGGCATCGTTCTGAGCCGATTCAAGCGAACGCAAATTGAGCAACACTTCGATCGTGTGCGTGACCCACTGCGCGTCGGCGGTGTTTTCTTGAAAATTTCGCTTAGCCACCAGGCCAACGGCAATGAGCGCACCTAACGCGATAAGAAAGCCGATCGCAATTTTCCGCCCGATCAGAAAAACCATGGGGATCATACCGTTTTCCAGTGTTGATGAGCGGTGAGTCGCCGAGAGCGGGCCTCATTGCCCTGGCACTCCTTCCTGTTCCGCTTGGGGTAGCACTACCTGTATCCCGTTCTCGGCCGTTCGCGAACAAAAAAAGCGGTTGCGAGTGTTTTCAACGGCCAACCGCTTGTAGGCAAATGTGCGTCCCGACTTAACCGACCTCATGAGCCGCTTGGTTGACCCTCTTAATTGACAGGTAAAATAGATAGTTGACGTATCAAGCAAACCAGGGGTCAATCAAAAGATGAAAACCCCTCTCCGCGTCCTCTTGGCGGCGCAGGCCTTGGAAAAAGCGGCGGCGCGCTTGTTTGCCCCGCATGGTCTGACCCCGGCGCAGTTCAATGTGTTGAACTTGCTTTCCGATCGTGAGGATGGGCTCCGTGCCTCAGACCTCGCCAAGGAATTGATCGTGGATCCGTCGAATGTCACGGGCCTGCTCAAACGGATGGCGGCGAAAGGATGGCTGACAAACTTGGATAACGGAGCGGACCGGAGGCAGCGCATCGTCGGGCTGACGACGAAGGGACGGACTCGATGGACGAAAGCGCATGCGGATTATTCCGCGGCGCTGGAGCGGATCGAGCAGACGATGAACGAGCGCGAGCGTGCGTCGCTGGAAAAGGTTTTGCTCCGCCTGATCGAAGAATCCAACCGAGTTTGACCGCAGCCTCATGAAGCTTCTCGTAACCGGAGCATCAGGCTTCGTCGGTGGAGGTGTCTTTCGCCGTGCGAGAGAGCTAGGCTGGG
>Ga0207702_10001676_pt1 | contig 21884 bp, 17 predicted proteins | sample KBSCornC62_FD_184302 | JGI IMG/M metagenome (GOLD analysis project Ga0207702, IMG submission 184302) | Corn rhizosphere microbial communities from Kellogg Biological Station, Michigan, USA - KBS Corn C6-2 (SPAdes) (version 2) | ecosystem: Host-associated > Plants > Roots > Rhizosphere > Soil ...
CCAGCCACGGCCTTGCTCAGGTTCTTACCCTCACCATATGCTACCTGAACTGCGTTGTAGCCGTCGGTTTCGACAGACTTCACCTGAGTCACAGTCACAGGGCCAGCTTGAATTAGCGTAACAGGAGTTGCTACACCATCCTCACCGATGATTTGGGTCATACCAATTTTGGTACCGAGAAGTGCTTTCATGCCCTCTTTGCTCCCATTTAAAATCCTCAGTGACTGGTAGTATCCTGATGGACTTGCCAATTCACCGAGAACAAGTTGTTATTACGTAATAAGTTACAAACACCATAGTAGCAAAAAATAAGCAAATAGTCAAGTCCGCCTCTGGCTTGTGGAGATAATTTACAGAAGTATGCCGGCTGGCAAGAAATAGCTCACAATTGTCACCAAAATAAGAATGGCATACCATATTTTGCGGTCATATTGAAATTTCTCAAAGCGGCTCACGATGAGCAGCCCGAACAGCATACCAAGAGGCAAACCGCTAAACGGAAGGCCGAGGATAATAAGCGGTACTTTAAATTTGATCCATAATGTGCCGAGGATTATACAGAGTACAAGCTTAAGGAAGTATGTTCCGTCACTTTCATATACTTTTTCATTTCCGCGGCGACTAAAAGCTCGGTTGCGCGCGTAGGTACGCTGTTTGTTTTGTGCTGATGCCATATTATATGCAGTATAGCATAAGCATGTTGATTATGGCTGCTCTTTGTAGCATACTGGAAACAACAGTTGTCTTAAAAAGGGGTGAATATGCCAACTAATACGACGAAAAAAACGACCGCTCATAAGCAACCTAAAAAGGCTTCGGTAAAACGCGCGGCTGCGAAGCCCGTGAGTAGGACTACCGTACGCACAAAGAAAGTAGCGGTGCCTGCGATGCGTTCATTCCGCGCAAGCGCTCCAGAAGAACCGTTCTTTACCTTTCGTATTTCACACCAGACATTTTACTGGCTTATTCTTGCGGTAATTGTCGTCGGACTTGCAGCATGGATACTCTCTATCAGCATTCAGGTGCAGCATATATATGACCAGATCGATGCAACAAATCAGACAATGCTTTCCGCGCCATTTACGAGTGTTCACAAAAAATAATATACATACAACACGCATAAAAATACCTCCTACTGTAGGAGGTATTTTTATGCTTACCGCCGTAGATTACATACGGATTTCTGCGTCTACGCCAGCTGGAAGGCTGAGGTTCTGCAAGCTGTCGATAGTCTTTGGTGTAGCGTTTGTGATGTCGATAAGGCGCTTGTGCACGCGCATTTCGAATGCTTCACCACCCATCTTGTATACGTGTGGGCTCTTTACAACCGTGTAAGTACTCTTGCGAGTTGGTAGTGGAACTGGGCCAGCTACGCTTGCACCGGTACGAAGCGCGGTGTCAACGATTTGCTTTGCTGACTGGTCGATCACCTTGTGATCGTATGCCTTAAGGCGGATTCGGATCTTAAGACTCTGGTCTTTGGCGTCTGCCATATGGGAATTCCCTTCTCCTGTTCAGTAACCTCGTGCTCGAATCGGTGTTGTTAGCGTCTGGCTGAGTTTTCTGAACGATTAGTAATACATCAGTAACTATAGCATAACGGATACGGATTTGCAATCGTTACCAAAATACCCTCGGGATGAGCCGAGGGTATTTGTATGGGTAGTTTAGAAACTACTTAGTGATGTTTGTTACAACACCAGCACCAACGGTGCGGCCACCTTCGCGGATAGCGAAGTCTTGACCCTTGTCCATAGCGATTGGAGCAAGCAGCTTAACCTTGAAGGTTACCTGGTCACCAGGCATAACCATTTCTTTGTCAGCTGGAAGCTCAACTTCACCAGTGACGTCAGTTGTACGGAAGTAGAACTGTGGCTTGTAACCCTTTGAGAATGGAGTGTGGCGGCCGCCTTCTTCCTTCTTAAGGATGTAAACCTCTGCTTCGAACTCAGTGTGTGGAGTTAGGCTACCTGGCTTAACTACAACCTGACCGCGCTCGATCTGCTCGCGCTCGATACCACGAAGCAAGAGACCAGCGTTGTCACCAGCTTGTCCCTGGTCGAGGTTCTTCTTGAACGCTTCGATACCAGTAACAACTGAGTTCTGAGTAGCCTTAAGGCCAACGATTTCAACTGCGTCGTTGATCTTAACAACACCCTGCTCGATACGACCAGTAGCAACAGTACCACGACCCTTGATTGAGAATACGTCCTCAATTGGCATAAGGAATGGCTTGTCGAGGTCACGAGTAGGCTCGTCGATGTAAGCGTCAACAGCGTTCATAAGCTCCATGATTGCATCTTCAGAAGCTTCGTCACCTTCAAGGGCCTTAGTTGCAGAACCCTTAACGATAGGAGTGTTGTCGCCGTCGTAGCCGTTCTTAGTAAGAAGTTCACGAACGTCCATTTCAACGAGCTCAACGAGCTCAGGATCAGCGAGGTCCATCTTGTTAAGGAATACAACGATCTTTGGCACGCCAACCTGGTGAGCAAGAAGTACGTGCTCGCGGGTCTGTGGAAGTGGACCATCGTTTGCAGCTACCACGAGGATAGCGCCGTCGATCTGAGCAGCACCGGTGATCATGTTCTTGACGTAGTCGGCGTGGCCTGGCATGTCAACGTGAGCGTAGTGGCGCTTTTCAGTTTCGTATTCCTGGTGAGATGATGCAATGGTAATACCACGTGCACGCTCTTCAGGTGCGTTGTCAATCTGAGCGTAGTCAACTTTTTTGTTAACGTCGCTTGGAAGGCGCTTAGCAAGAACAGATGTAATTGCTGCTGTTAGTGTCGTTTTACCGTGGTCAACGTGGCCCATAGTACCGATGTTAACGTGAGGCTTCGAACGATCGAAATCTGCCATGAGAGTAAATTCTCCTAATTATTTAATGATTGGCACGACGCGAGCTACGACACTTACCGAGGTGATTTCTCCCTACACAGCATCAAAACGCGTCGCGCGTATGCGACTAATTATAGAGTAAACATCGGTGAATGTAAATACCTGAGGTGGAGTGGTCCCTAATAAAAATGCCTCTGCAATTCCAGAGGCATTTTATGACGGTTCGAGCTATTTGCTTGCGCGCTTCTCGATGATTTCCTGCGCAACGTTTGGTGGAACTTCCTCGTAGTGAGCGAGCTCCATTGTTGATGCTGCACGGCCTTGGCTCATAGAGCGGATGTCGCCCGTGTAACCAAACATGCTTGCAAGTGGAACGATCGCCTTAACGAGCTTCGCGCCGCCCATAAGGTCTTCCATAGATTCGATACGGCCACGGCGAGAGTTAAGGTCGCCGATGATATCACCCATGAATTCCTCTGGGGTTGTTACTTCAACCTTCATTACAGGCTCAAGCAAGATTGGGTTTGCTTTCTTCACACCTTCGCGTGCAGCAATGCTACCGGCAAGGCTAAAGGCAAGTTCGCTTGAGTCCACATCGTGGTAGCTACCATCGTAAAGAGTAGCCTTGATGTCGACGACTGGGTAGCCCGCGATAACACCACCTTCGAGAGTTTCTTTGATACCCTTCTGTACTGGCGCGCGGTATTCCTGAGGAACCACACCACCCTTGATCATATCGATGAATTCAAAGCCCTTACCGACTTCGTTCGGCTCAAAGCGGACCCAAACATCACCATACTGACCACGACCACCAGATTGTTTTGCGTGCTTACCTTGTACCTCCGCAGTACCCTTGATGGTTTCACGGAACGCAACCTGGGGCTCACCAACGTTAGCTTCGACGTTGAATTCGCGCTTCATGCGGTCGATGAGGATTTCAAGGTGAAGCTCGCCCATACCAGACATGATTGTCTGGCCAGTCTCTTCATCAGTGTGAATACGGAAGGTTGGGTCTTCTTCTGCAAGACGCTGCAAGGCAATACCCATCTTCTCTTGGTCGGCCTTAGTCTTAGGCTCAACAGCGATGCTTACTGGAGGATCTGGGAAAGTGATAGATTCGAGTGCAATCGGATTAGTAACCTCTGCGAGCGTGTTACCTGTAAAGGTGTTCTTCAGACCAACAACCGCTGCGATGTCGCCCGCACCAACCTTATCGATGTCTTCACGCTTGTCGGCGTGCATACGAACGATACGGCCGATACGTTCTTTTTCGCCAGTAGTGGTGTTAAGCACGTAGCTACCAGCAGTAAGAACACCGGAGTACACACGAACAAAGATGAGCTTACCAACAAATGGATCGGCAGCAATCTTGAATGCGAGTGCAGCCATTGGCTCTTTGTCGTCTGGCTTGCGGCTGATTTCGTCACCAGTCTTAGGGTTAGTACCCCAGATAGCTTCAACGTCAAGTGGGCTTGGAAGGTAGTCAACCATTACGTCAAGAAGCTTCTCAACGATAACACCACGGCCGTCACCGCCAGATACGAGGAAGAAGTCACCAGCAAGAACGCGCTTGCGGAGACCGCGCTTGAGCTCGTCGATAGTGATAGCGTCTGCACCACCTTCAAAGAACTTATTCATGAGCTCGTCTTCTGCTTCAACAGCTGCTTCAACGAGAAGTGCACGAGCGTTCTGAGCCTTTTCAAGCATGTCTGCAGGAATCTCACCTTCAACAAGTGCTTTGTCGGTGTAATCACTGTATGTGTATGCCTTCATTTCCACGAGGTCAACAACACCGTTGATGTCCTTCTCAAAACCAATTGGCAAGTGGACAGGAAGAGCGTTCTTAGAAAGACGAGTGTGAATAGATTCGAGAGACTTGTAGAAGTCACCACCGGTTTGGTTGATCTTGTTGATGAAACAAACACGTGGAACACCGTACTTGTTAGCTTGGCGCCATACGGTTTCAGACTGAGCCTCAACGCCCATCTTACCGTCGAAGACAGTTACAGCGCCGTCTAGCACGCGAAGTGAACGCTCAACCTCGGCGGTAAAGTCGATGTGCCCTGGGGTGTCGATGATGTTAATCTTGTGACCCTTCCAGAAACAGGTTACGGCAGCAGAAGTGATGGTGATACCACGCTCTTTTTCCTGTGCCATCCAGTCAGTTGTTGCGCCGTCGCCGTCGCCACGAACTTCACCGATTTTGTGGTTGATACCGGTACGGTAAAGAATACCTTCTGTTGTTGTTGTCTTACCAGCGTCGATATGCGCGATGATACCGATGTTGCGGAAGTCCTTTAGTTGGACATTTGTCTGGGCCATAGCTGTTCTGCTCTTCCTTATATAATCTTATAAATTTTGCCATCAAAAAATAGCGCTTCTCGTCTATTTTACCAGAATTGACTAGAGTTGTCACCCCCTTGCGACTAGGTTTGCCGGGACTCGTAGACAAACAAAAACGACCATCGGGTCGCTCAATTCAAGGTGGTGCTACGGAGGGGCTGGCTGGGTCTAGAGACGCCAGACAGCCCACTCCGGGATTTTTACTCGTCTATAGCCGCGCGGTGCGGCCTAGTGATGAAGGCATACCTGCCTGAGGGGGGGGTCACGCGACGGCGTACCGCTTCATGACGTCGGAGAACTTCTCCGTCGCCGTGAAGTAGGTGGCGTCGTCGGTGTCGCGCTGCACGAGGTAGCCCTTGGCGACCAGGTTGCGCACGCCCTTGACGATGAAGCCTTCGCCGAACATGCGGAACATGTGGACGTACAGCTCGTTGAGCTCGCTCGCCTGGCTGTTCACCCAGTTGGTGAACAGCTCGTAGGAGAACTCCTCGGTCCAGTCGCTGTCCTCAGAGGCCAGGAGGCGCGTGACGCACATGGCCACGGACTCCATCTCGCCGCTGCCGAAGACACCGACGAGCACGGTCTGGGGGTGGACGGTCGACGGACGGGACGACTCGCTCATGGAGGTTACTCCTCGCTCGATGGTGCACTTAGCTCAATGCCTTGCGTCACCATATCCCCGAATCTCACATCGAAGACTAAAATAGTTTATCACAAATCTATTATTTTGTCAATCCTTGGAGCCTCTGTCTGACGTATATTTACCCGACAAAAAACCACCTCGAGCTGAGGTGGTTTTCGTTTACCTTGGCAATATTAGCTGCGGGCAAAGTGTGCAAAGGCGCGGTTCGCCTCTGCCATCTTGTGAGTGTCTTCCTTCTTCTTGAAGGCTGCACCGGTTTCGTTAACAGCGTCAACGATTTCGGTAGCAAGACGGCGCTCGAAAGGCATACCACTCTTAGCGCGTGCAGCCTGTACTAACCACATGAATGCGTAGTGCTGTTGGCGGTGACCCTGGATTGGGAATGGAATCTGGTAGTTCGCACCACCGACACGACGGCTCTTCACTTCGAAGTTAGGGCTGATGTTCTTCATGCACTTTTCGAATACCTCAAGTGGGTCTTCGCTTTTGAGTGTCTTAGCGGCCTGCTCGAGTGCGTTGTAAACAGCACGCTCTGCAGTAAGCTTCTTGCCATCAAGCATGCTCTTGTTGATAAGGCGCTGAACGAGCACGCTTTGGTACTTGCGATCAGGCTTGATGTTGCGTTGTAGTTTCTTAGTAACTTTACGAGGCATGATTATTTCTCCGCCTTCTTAGTACCGTACTTAGAACGACCCTGCTGGCGCTTTGCAACACCTTGGAGGTCGAGTGCACCACGTACGATGTGGTAGCGCACACCTGGGAGGTCTGGAACACGACCACCACGGATAAGCACAACAGCGTGCTCCTGGAGGTTGTGGCCTTCACCACCGATGTAAGCCCAAACTTCGTGGCCGTTAGTAAGGCGCACACGAGCAACCTTACGGAGTGCTGAGTTAGGCTTCTTTGGAGTCTTGGTTGTTACCTTGATGCAAACGCCACGCTTAAGTGGAGCATTCTGCTCGTAGTAACGAACCTTGAGTGCGTTTTGGATGCGGCCGAGTGCTGGAGACTTGCTCTTTTTAGTAGCAGTCTGGCGAGGCTTGCGAACCAATTGGTTGATTGTTGGCATCTAGATAGATCCTCTTCTCATTGTTCTTAATATAAACGGCTTGCTTAGGGCCATATTTCCTACCACTCGCAGCAAACGCTGGTAGGAGTCCTTCATAATGAAACTAAAGTTACACACTCCTTGTTCCACTAGAAAGAGAAACTCATCTGTCATTATACCTAAGTTGTGGCTTTTTGTCTAGCCTACCTCTAGAGGAACTTGCGTAAACACCCCAATTCACGGTACAATTACCTCAAGAAAACATAAGGTTTATAGGTATGTATCCAGATCCAAATCAACAACAACAGCCACCAAATCAAGCGCCCCAACCTCAGTCAGCCCCGCCTCCTACACCTCAGCCCCAGTCACAATATGGGCAGCAAATTTCACCACTGCCAACAAGTGTCCCACCTCTCGGCGACTACATGCATCCAATTGCCGATCCACCAAAGCGCATCTATCATCCTAAGCGTTTTATGATTGGACTCAGTGTATTTGTTGGTATTTGTATAATTGGGGTCGGTATCATGCTTGCTATCGCGCTGATGCCTCAGTCTAACTTGAAACCTAAAGCCGACACAAGCAAAGATGCGAGCAAAAACTCAAGCAATACTACACTGACAGCGGCAACGGCGATTACACATGTAAAAGAATACTTTAAGGGTACTGAGGCTGCTAAATCACCGATCATGCGACCGGTTAAATCACCTAATACAAGCTACTACACGGTGGTGTCAGACGTAGCGCCACTTGTAAGTGTGGCTGGTGAAGTTACACCCGATAAGGCGTCGGTGCAGATTAACTCAATTGTTCACTCGCTTGAGGGTGATGGATTTGCTAAGACTGTCGTGAGCGATGGCTCAGGTACAGCTAATTACCAAGCGTATTTTGTGCGAAAGGATGTTATTTGTGAGGCAGATTTAATAAAGGCGCAGGACGCAAAGGCTAATCAGTGGGTTGAAGCAAAGTGCCTCGATATGTCTACCTACACCACCTATGCCGGCAGTCAATCAGGTTTCGCAAATCTCTATACACCGCTTTCCGCAACAAGTGTGCTCTATGGCTTCGTTGGCAAGCCAACAGTTATAGACGGCAGCACGGCTGGCTATAAGCGCGGGCAAATCCAAGTGAGCAGCGTCATTAATGATCAAATGACCACTGACGGTAAGTATGCAATATACTACCAAACTCCAGATGGTTTATGGCACTACTTTGCCGATCAGGATAACAAAGTCGCTATTGAATGTGAGAAATACACCACTAAAGATCTTCAAAGCGCATTTAGTGGTGCCGCTTGCCGTAGCCTCAAAACGGGCACTATGAGTACAGTGCCCGCACCAAAAAAGGGCAACTACTAACTATCCCACCTATTAAAATAACCCCCGTTGCTAGGGGTTATTTTAATGGCCAAGGCCAAGGAGTCTTATGACTCCTGGTCTACATCCGCTGAGATTTCTTCGACCATATCAGCCTCAGAAAGCTCATCAGCAACGAGCTCGTCTTCTGCTGTTTCCTCGTCAGAGAGTGCGTGGGCACCTGTACCGACAGGGATCTTGCGTCCGATGATCACGTTCTCCTTAAGGCCGCCAAGGTGGTCAGCGCGGCCAGAGACGGCTGCGTTAATGAGCACGCGAGTCGTGTCCTGGAATGATGCAGCAGATAGCCAGCTATCGCTCCAGATTGACACCTTGGTGATACCAAGAAGCAACTGGGTGTACTGCGTAGGCTCTTTGCCTTCATTCGCAAGTGCAGCGTTTGCTGTAACAACGCTCGCCTTAGAGACGATGTCGCCCATCACAAAGGTGCTGTCACCTGGTTCTTCGATCTGTACGCGGCTAAACATCTGGCGCACGATGATCTCAAGGTGCTTGTCTGCCACATCCTGACCCTGTGCAGCGTAGATACGGAGCACTTCGTTGATGATGTAGCGCTGAGTTGCCTCAGTACCCTTAAGACGCATTAAGTCGTGAAGGTTAAGTGAACCAACAGTAAGACGGTCACCTGCTTCTACACGGTCGTTTTTGCTTACAACGAGCTGCATCTGACCAGGGATTTCGTAACGAACTGGTGCACTTGCGTTCGCGGCAATAACGAGTGTATCGTCAGCTGTGTCTACAACACCGTCAAATGGTGCGATCAATGGCTTCTTGCCTTCTTCGGCTTCAGCGAGCACATCACCGACCTTTACGTTTGAACCGCCCTTAACGATAACCTTGCGGCCCTCGAGTGGAAGACGTTCAACGTGGCCAGCTTCTGGAGTAATCTGCACAATGTACTTCTTACCTTCTTCCCAGATGTCGACTGTACCAGTGACCTCAGTCATGTACGCCTGACCCTTAGGGTTACGAGCTTCGAAGAGCTCCTCAACACGAGGCAGACCCTGGGTGATGTCAGAACCACCAACACCAGAACTGTGGAAGGTGTTAAGGGTTAGCTGTGTACCAGGCTCACCCACTGACTGTGCAGCGATAACACCAACTGGTTCAGCATCAGCTACTAGCATACCGGTAGACATATCGATACCGTAGCTCTTTTGTGGAATACCGTTCAAGTTGTTGGTTGAGAGTACAGATTGAATCTTTACAGATGCAACCTTTTCATCAGCCTGGATTGAATCAGCGATTTCACGAGTGATAAGCTGATCAGCTTCAACGTGGCCAGGAACGGCTTCGGCTGTGTAGCGACCGTAAAGTCGATCACCAAAGTCGATCATTGTGTACTCAGACTCGTTGCGGTAGATCGAGAAGCCCTTGTCGTCACCTGTTTCATCTGGAACAGTGAAGACATCCTGGCTCACATCTACAAGACGGCGAGTAAGGTAACCTGAGTCCGCGGTCTTAAGAGCGGTGTCGATAAGACCCTTACGCGCACCACGCGTTGCCACGAATGCTTCAAGGCTTGAAAGACCCTTCTTGAAGTTAGAGCGGACAGGAAGCTCGATTTCACGGTTGGTTGCGTCCACCTGGATACCGATCATCGCGCTTGCGAACTTCACGTTGGTAATGTTACCACGTGCACCTGAGTTCACCATTGTTGAAACGCTGGTGTCCATATGTGCTAGCTGGCCCTTTAGGAAGTCCTCAATCTTGCGGTCAACACCACGCCAGTTTGCAACGGTAAGGCTGTAACGCTCTTCACCAGTGATCAGACCTGAGTCGTACTGTTCAGAGATAGTAGCAGTCTTTTCGTCACCTTCAGCCACGAAATCAGCGATCTCGTCGAAGTTAAGGTAATCCTGCATACCAGTCGATACAGCTGAAGTTGTTGCAAAGCGGAATGCGAGACCCTTCATGCGGTCTGCAGTCTTAGCGGTTTCTTCTGCGCCATACTTGTCGAAGATCTGAGCAAGAACTTTTTTGAGCTCTTTCTTGTTCTGGACATTGTTGTTGTATGGGAAGTCTTCAGGAAGAATCTCATTGAAGAATACACGACCAAGTGTAGTTTCGCGGATCTCACCCTTTGCACGAATGCGGATTGGGCTTTGGAGCTGCAATTTACCCATGTCGTAGGCGATTTCAGCGTCACGACTTGAGGCGAATATGGCAACGTTTTCAGTCTGAGCGGTAGGTTTTGCGTAGGTAAGATAGTAGTTACCGAGCACAATGTCCTGGTTGATGTTAAGTACTGGGCTACCATCTGCAGGCTTAAGAAGGTTGTTCACCGCACTCATAAGTTCGCGGGCTTCAGCCTGTGCGTCCTTAGAAAGTGGAAGGTGGACAGCCATCTGGTCACCGTCGTAGTCGGCGTTGAAACCTGATGCGACGAGTGGGTGAAGCTGGATTGCTTTACCTTCAACGAGCACTGGCATGAATGCCTGGATACTCAAACGGTGAAGTGATGGTGCACGGTTAAGAAGCACATACTTACCTTCAATAACTGAATCAAGCGCGTCCCATACCACTGCTTCGCCAGCTTCGATCAAACGAGTTGCAGAACGGATGTTATGCGCGTACTCGTTGCGGATCAACCAGCTGATAACGAATGGTTTAAAGAGCTCAAGTGCCATCTGCTTTGGCAGACCACATTGGTTAATCTTTAGCTTAGGACCTACAACGATCACAGAACGACCAGAGTAGTCTACACGCTTACCAAGAAGGTTCTGACGGAAACGACCCTGCTTACCCTTGAGCATGTCGCTCAAAGACTTAAGACGGCGACGGCCACCAGTTGCGTTTACCGCACGACCACCGCGAGCAGCTGAGTTGTCAATAAGACTGTCGACTGCTTCTTGAAGCATACGCATTTCGTTGCGACGGATAACTTCAGGCGCATTGAGGTCGATAAGCTTCTTAAGACGGTTGTTACGGTTGATGACGCGGCGGTAAAGGTCATTAAGGTCGCTGGTTGCGAAACGACCACCAGTAAGCTGCACCATAGGGCGTAGATCTGGAGGAATCACAGGAAGCACAGTCAAGCAAAGGCTTGATGGCTTAATACCAGCTGCTTGCATACCTTCAAGTACCTTGAGGCGCTTCAAGAGCTTCTTCTCGCGCTGACCCTTCGCACCTTCAACTTCTTCTTGAAGCTTGATGATAAGTGCATCGAGGTCGATTTCGTCAAGGAGAGCCTTAAGTGCTGGGCCACCCATGCTTACGTCGATCAACTCTTCGTATTCTTCTGGGAGGTTACGGAAGTCAGTTTCGCTCAGTAATGAACCCTTAACAAGGCTTTCAAGCTGAGATTTCTTTACTGTGTACGCGCCATCAAGCTCTTCGAGCTCACGTGACTGCTCTTCAGCAAGGTGCTTTACGTCAGCGCCATCAACGCCTGCTTCTTTTTCGAAACGCATTTTGATTGCAAGACGGCCAGCTTCGGTCTCTGCCTCAAGATCAGCAAGCATTTGATCGCGCTTCTCTGCCTCAACGCCAAGGATAACGTAGGTAGCAAAGTATGCGATACGTTCGAGGTTGCGTACGGTGATACCGAGTAGCAAGCTCATGGCACTTGGGGTGCCACGCATAAACCAGATGTGCGCAACAGGTGCGGCAAGCTGGATGTGACCCATTCGCTCACGGCGTACGATGCTCTTTGTTACGAGCTCACCGTTCTTATCAACGGCAGCTTCGCGAGAGCGGACACCCTTAAGCTTTGAGTCGTGTGGATTGATATCCTTCACTGGACCGAAGATACGCTCACAGAACAATCCGTCGCGCTCTGGCTTTTGTGTACGATAGTTAATTGTCTCAGGCTTCGTAACCTCACCGTAGCTCCACTTGAGGACATCCTCTGGGCTTGCTACTGCAAGACGTACGGCATCAAAATCTGCAATGCCTGAGGTAGCAATAACACGCGCCATGTTTACGCCTCCTCCTTAATTTCATCTACTTCATCAATATCTTGAATGCTCATCCCGTCTTCGTCATCGATGTCGCCGATTTCGTCAGCTTCATCAAGAACTGTTTCAACTGGCTCATCATCAAGCGCTGGAACAGTTTTGTCTTCTGGGCCGGCGTTCTCAATAAGGCTTTCAGCATCAACAAGTTCGCTTTCATCAACAAGATCAACACGAAGGCCAAGACCTTGAAGCTCTTTCACGAGGACGTTAAAGCTTTCAGGAAGCTTTGGCCCAGTGATGAGCTCGTCCTTAATGATTGCTTCATATGCCTTAGCGCGGCCATATACGTCGTCAGACTTGATAGTAAGCATTTCCTGAAGAGTTGCGGCTGCGCCGTATGCTTCAAGTGCCCACACCTCCATCTCACCGAAGCGCTGACCACCGTTCTGAGCCTTACCACCAAGTGGCTGCTGAGTCACCATAGTGTATGGACCAGTTGAACGTGCGTGGATCTTGTCGCTTACCATGTGGTGAAGCTTGATCATGTGCATCACACCAACAGTAGTGCGCTCTTCGAATGCTTCGCCTGAGCGGCCATCAAATAGCTGGCTTTTACCATCGCGGTCGAGACCAGCCTTTTCAAGCTCGTCTTCGATAACGTTGTTTGGAATACCGTTGAATGGAGGCGTTGCGACCTTGTAACCAAGAGCGCGCGCTGCCATACCAATGTGTGTTTCAAACAACTGGCCAAGGTTCATACGACTTGGCACACCGAGCGGGTTCAAGACGATGTCCACTGGAGTACCGTCAGCCATGTATGGCATATCTTCTTGTGGAAGGATACGCGCTACAACACCCTTGTTACCGTGGCGACCAGCAAGCTTGTCACCAACGCTAATCTTACGGAGCTGTGCTACGAAGATCTGGATCTGCATAAGCACACCAGCCTTAAGCTCGTGACCGTTTTCACGGCTGAAAATCTTAACGCCAACAACTTTACCACCACCAGCGTTGTTCATGCGCTGTGAAGTATCACGTACATCCTTAGCCTTTTCACCGAAGATAGCACGGAGAAGTCGCTCTTCAGAGCTGAGCTCTTGCTCACCCTTCGGAGTAATCTTACCGACAAGCACATCACCGGCAGCTACTTCGCTACCAACCTGAACGATACCGCTTTCGTCGAGGTGACGAAGGCTATCTTCGTTAACGTTTGGAATATCGCGAGTAACGATTTCTGGGCCAAGCTTAGTCTCACGGACTTCAACAGTGTAGTCCTTGATATTGATGCTTGTTAGTGTGTCATCTTCAACAAGGCGACGGCTCAAGACAACCGCGTCGTCCATGTTGTAACCTGCCCAAGGCATGAAGGCTACGAGAAGGTCTTTACCGAGGGCGATTTCACCGTCAGCGATTGACATACCTTCGATAAGGATGTCACCTTCTTTTACTTTCTCACCGCGAGTTACGCGAACTTTTTGGTTAATACAACGGTCGTCGTTGCTCTTAGAGAAGTGAGTAAGCTCGTATGACTTTTTTCCGTCTTTGTATTGGATTTCAACGACATCGCCGTCTGCACGAGTAACTTCACCGTCGCCCTCAGCGACAACAAGCTGGCTTGAGTTACGAGCGATGTTCTGCTCGATACCAGTACCAACAGTTGCAGCTTCAGGAACAAGCAATGGAACAGCCTGTTTCTGCATGTTTGAACCAGTCAATGAGCGGTCGATACGGTTCTTTTCAATGAACGGAATCAAGCTTGCTGGACCACCAAGGATCTGCTTGTGCGAAGCGTCCATGTAGGTGACTTCAGATGAGTCTACTGATTCAGGCTTCAAGAACTTACGTGCGCTCACGCGCTCGTCGGCGAAAGTGCCGTCCTTGTTAAGGGTTGCGCTTGCTTCAGCGATAACCTCGACAAGCTCCTGGCTACCGTCAAGGTAGACGATCTCATCAGTTACCTTGCCGTTTACTACCTTGCGGTATGGAGTCTCGATGAAGCCGTACTCGTTGATACGAGCGTAGGTTGCAAGGTTAAGCACAAGTCCAATGTTTGCGCCTTCTGGCGTTTCCACTGAACAAATACGGCCATAGTGTGTTGGGTGCGCGTCACGCACGTCGAAACCTGCGCGTTCGCGGCTAAGACCACCAGGGCCCATTGAGCTTAGGCGGCGTTTGTGTGAAAGCTCTGAAAGTGGGTTCACTTCGTCGAGGAGCTGGCTTAGCTGGCTGCTTGCGAAGAATTCACGTACTGCAGCAACAACTGGGCGAGCGTTGATGAGCTGGCTTGGCGTTACAGAAGTGAGATCACTCATGCTCATACGGTCCATAGCGTTTCGCTGCATACGGAGCATACCAACACGGAACTGGCGGGCAACGAGCTCACCGACAAGCTTAATGCGTCGGTTAGAGAGGGCGTCGATGTCGTCACCTGGCTCTTGGCTGTTGTTCATGCGAATAAGCTCGCGGATGATCGCAACAAGGTCAGACAGCTGGAACACGCGGTTCTCAGCGGTGTTCGCGACATCAAGGCCAAGGCGCTGGTTCATCTTAAAGCGGCCGACACGGCTGTAGTCAAAGCGCTTGAAGTCGTAGAACATACGCTCAATCATCTGACGAGCGTTGTCAACGGTAGCAAGGTCGCCTGGGCGAAGGCGGCGGTACACTTCGATAAGTGCTTCGTTCACACCGTGGCTCGGGTCTTTTTCAAGAGTAGCGTCGATGTATTTTGTGTCGCCAGTATCAATGTCGGCAAAGAGTTCTTTAATCTCAGATACCTTACTGTAACCAAGTGCGCGAAGCAATGTTGTTACAGGGATCTTGCGGCGGCGGTCGATCTTAACGTAAAGTGCGCCACTTGCTGAAGTCTCAAACTCAAGCCATGCGCCACGGCCTGGAATAAGCTTTGCGCTGTAGAGGTTCTTGCCAACACCCTTTTCTGCAGTGAAGAATACACCGGCAGAACGGATAAGCTGGCTTACTACGACACGCTCGGTACCGTTGATAATGAACGTTGCGCGATCAGTCATCCAAGGGTAGTCACCAAGATAGATTTCCTGCTCTTTTACTTCGCCGGTTACCTTGTTGGTAAGCTCGACGTTAACAAGCAATGGAGCGTCGAATGTAAGGTTGTTTTCTTTTGCAAAGTGTTCGGTATTTTTTGGCTCACCGAAATTGTAGTCTTTAAAGCGAAGCTCAAGCTTCTGACCTGTATAGTCTTCAATTGGGTTGAGCTCAGCAAAAATCTCGCTCAAACCAGTTTCGATGAAATCTTTCCAAGATTCCCGCTGGTGAGTCAAGAGATTTGGAACCTCTAGTGCAGTATCGTTGTCAGTAAAGAATTTCCTCTTTACTGCAACTACCGCCTTGTCTGCCTTTGGCATATAGATACTCCCTCTCTACAAGAGTATTAGGTTGATAGTTTTCGTGCTCCTACAAGGGGTTGATGCTCATAGTGTCACTGTAAAAGTTTCGGGCACACGAAGCTTTACTTAACGATGGGATTTCATACCAAAACGCCCCGCCTACAGGCGCGGTATACTATCAACCCATGTTACACAATCTTCATTACCCCTATTATAGTGACTTTTAAGGATAAATGTCAAGTATTTTTCTCTCAAAAGAACCCTGCCGACAACTCGATCAACGAGACGCCGTCAGGGCTCTTCTTAAGTAAGAGTAAACTAGGCTTTTCCTGGCTCGATCACTTCGTCGATGATGCCATATTTGACCGCATCTTCTGCGCTCATCCAGAAGTCCCGCTCCATATCGGCTTTGACCTTCTCGACCTTTTGGCCAACGTTTTTCGCCATAATAGTTGCAAGCCTTTCCTTGACCTGTAGAGCTTCGCGAAGAGTAATTTCTTGGTCCGTCACTTTACCTTGCGTGCCACTTGATGGCTGATGAATCATCACTCGTGCATTTGGTAACATCATACGCTTGCCCTTGGCGCCGCTACTGAGGAGGAATGCACCCATGCTTGCCTGGAGTCCAATGCCGATCGTCTGTACATCTGGTTTAATAAATTGCATCGTGTCATAGATTGCAAGTCCATCATATACCGCACCTCCAGGGCTGTTGATATATAGTTGAATATCCTTATTTGGATCTTCGTTGGCAAGGTGTAATAGCTGAGCTACGACAACATTTGCGGTTTGTTCGTTCACTTCTTCGCCAAGAAAAATAATGCGGTCTTCTAGGAGACGTGAATAGATATCATACCCACGCTCGCCGTCGCGCGTCTTGACGATTACATTTGGTACAAGATAGTTGCTAGGCTTTGTCATGTCTTCATAATACGCCCATAATTAGCACTCGTCAACGTTGAGTGCTAATTATGTAATTTCAATGAATGAATCATTAGATCATTGACAAAGTAGAACTAATATTATATCATTTTAAGGTTGTTCCTCTGCCGTACATTAGCAGAGTCCAGAGCACGTCCCTATCCAAGCATCGCTGAAACGAGAGGCTCCACGGTGGAGAAGCTAATGACGACCGACGACTCCCCGCTCACGGGCGAGGGAGTCTGGATCGAGCAGAAGCTCAACGTGCAGTGCCCCGACAACACGGCGGCGAGCGCCAAGCTCACCGTCCTGATGGGTGTGCTGAAGCCCCTGATCTGCGGGGAGGCGTCGGCCGTCATCGACGCGCTGACCGCTCTCCCCTCCGGGGAGACCAAGCTGGTCTACCCCACGAGCCGCAAGATGCGCCTCACCGACGACGGCACCTGCGCCTACCTGCGCCTGGAGGTCACCACGACCCGCATGGTGGCCTACCCGGAGCTCGCGAAGCTCACCGAGAACATCATGGCCGCTTTCGTCGAGAAGATCCAGCAGCTCATGCTGTCTCTCGACGAGCACTGCGGCTCGGTGCTCAAGATGGCGCTCGTCGACCGCACCTGAGCAGCCGCGCATCGTGCGCCGCCGACCTCTCGAAGCCTGAGAGTGCCGGCGGCGCACCGCAACATCGGCGGTTGCTTGGATAGAATCGCCTTCATACATGTGTATGTATGCTGATGAGTTCAAAAGAACGAAAGGCATTAAAATACCCCTCGCGATTGAGGGGTATTTTAGTTTTTATGACGAAAGCTTATTTAGCTTGCTTAGTGTTAAGCCTTACAAGCTCATCCACCGTCTTTTCGGTAATTAGACGGTTTGCGATTTCGCGCTGTGCTTCTGGCTCATCAAAACGCTTTGCCATCTCTGGGTTGTTCGCGTATTGCTGCTTATAGACGTTAATGTGCTCAGCGAGCTCATCAGCACTTGCTTCGATCTTTAGCTCTTTAGAAAGCTCAGCGAGCACTAGGCCTGCCTTGATGCGATTATCGGCAGCTTCGTTCGCTTCTTCTTTTACCCAGGCTTCACGGTCTGCGAAGCCACGGTTCTCGAGGTACTGTTCAAATGACAAGCCTTGGTACATTAGGTTCTGCTGTAAGTCCATCTCGATAGAACGAACTTGGTCTTCACGAAGTACTGCAGGTACGCTTACCTTGCTCTTTTCAACAAGCTGCTTTACGAGATCATCTTTAAGGGTATCGTTCGCTTCGCGTTCGCGCTGTGCAGTAATTTCCTTCTTGATGTCTTCACGAAGCTCTTCTGGGCTTGTGAACGGGCCAACTTTCGCGGCAAATTCATCATCAACCTTAGGCAACGTAACGGCGTTTACTTTTTTAACAGTCGTTTCAAACACTACCTTTTGGCCAGCGAGTTCTTTTGCGTGGTAATCCTGAGGGAATGTCAGCTCAATATCTTTTTTCTCACCCGCCTTAAGACCAACAAGTGCCTCCTCGAAACCAGGGATAAACGACTTGCTACCAAGAGTTAGTGGGTAGTCTTCACCGGTACCGCCGTCAAATGCCGTGCCGTCTTTTTTGCCAATGAAATCAATAACTACTTCGTCGCCATCTTTTGCAGCGGCTTTTGTTTCTTCTTTGCTTGCAAATCCCTTGCGGATGCGTTCGATTGTGTCGTCGACATCAGCCTTCGCAACAGCTTTCACCTTTTTCTCAGCCTTGAGCTTCTTATACTCACCAAGTGTTACCTCTGGCAACACATCGCCTTCAGCGGTAAATTCAAGTGACTGCTCAGGTACGAACTTCTTGATTTCAACTTCTGGGCGCTCAAGTGCCTGCAAATTATTCTCAAGGTAGGCCTCAGCCACGGCACGTGAAAGCGCGTTCTCGATTGTTTCTTGGCCAAGCTCGTTAGGATCAACGTTCTTCTTTACTAAAGCAATTGGCACGTGACCCTTGCGGAAACCATCAACCTTAACATTCTTTGCTAGTTTTTTTAGCGCAACTTGCTCAGCAGCTTCAAGCTCTTCGGCGCCAAGCGTAATCGTTACCAGCACGCGTGTATCAGATAAGTGTTTGACTGTCGTTTTCATAACTACTGATTATAACAGATAGCCACACCTAACGCACATCAAGCTGAATGACGCCTCCCATATTACGGCCACCCACATTTGGAATTTGACTTGTACAGACGGTATTAAGTACGTTATTCACTTTCGCGAGACTTCCAGTTGATGGCGCTTCTTGGCTATAAAACAGATAGTACCGACTATCGCCACTGCACCATTGGATAATAAAATCAGTAAACGGAGTATTGCCATCTGCGACGTTTGGCGGCAGGCCACTAAAGAGATTTGATGTAAGATAGCCCGCAGCAACTACAGCATCCCCGACCGTGCACACAAAGCTCGAGGGACCTCGCGCAGCGTTGTATCCTGCTGCTGCGTATCCGCCACCACCATCAGCACAACCGCTGGACGTCGCTGCAACGGTCGATCCATAGCCGCCTTTTATCATGGCGCCGCCATTGGTTTTTGAAGACATCAATTCAATTGCTTGAGAAAACTTGTCAGCCGCATCGCGTATTGCCGTGTCACGCGCTTGCTGCTGTGCATTAAGATAAATGATTGAGGTGATAGTTGCGAGAATCGCTATAACAACGATTACTACAAGCAACTCGACAATGGTAAACCCACGCTTCACCGGATGTTTCATGCCACTAGTATAGCATAAGCATGATTACAAAATGATGTCAGAAACATCAAACTCATCATCTTCGCTGTGACCTGTACGACGGTCGGTCGCTGTGCTTACAATACGCTCAAAGCTAAGCTTCTTCTCTTCGCTTGTAAGGGTATCTTTCAACGGATAGACTTCTTTAGCAATCTCTTCCTCGCCAATAAATAAAATATACGGAATGGATTTCTTTACAGCTGTTTTCAGCTGTTTGTCCATCTTTCGGCCAGTCGTATCGAGTTCAACATTGACTCCTTCGCGACGCAAATCAATCGCAAGTTTCTGCGCACCTCTCAGTGCATCGCCAATCACAATCATATAGACATCTGTATTACTTCGAAGCTTCGGCACAAGCTTGTGTGTCTGTAAAAACAGCTCCGTCATACTGAGCCCTGGCGCAATACCCACACCACTTATTGGTGCTCCACCAAAAAGCCCTACAAGCCCATCGTAACGGCCTCCGCCAAAGAGTGCGCGAGCGTTCTCTGGGTGAGTATCGTAAAATTCGAATACCGTACCCGTGTAGTAGTCGAGACCACGCATAAGTGTAATATCAAAAATCGCATTCTTTACGCCTGCTCGCTCAAGCTGAGTAAATAATTCCTGGATTTCTTTTACCGCATTACTTTCGCGAATCGTCTCAGGCAAATCCGCCATCGTACGCGCAGCGAGCAGTTGCGCCAGCTTTTGCAGACCTTTTGGCGCCATACCAGCGCCGAATATTTCGATTGCCTGATCACGAAACGCCTCGGGGGCAATCTTATTTTTTCGATCAAACAAGCGGATCATCAGTTGCGACTGAACGCCGTCAAGCTCTAAATACTGCGCCATCATGAAATTCACGATGCGGCGATTATTGATCTTGATCGTAAACATATCTGGAGTAGCGCCAAATTCTGCCAAAATATCCGCACCCAATGAAATAATCTCAGCGTCTGCAATGGCGCCATCTTGGCCAAATAAATCGCAGTTGAGCTGCCAAAATTCACGCTCTCGACCACGCTGTGGGCGTTCGTAACGCATAAACTGCGCAATACTAAACCAGCGCGCCGGCATTGCAATTTCTTGCTGCTGGCGTGCGATCATACGACTCACACTTGGGGTCATTTCCGGCCGAATCGCAACGCGTCGCTCGCCTCGGTCGGTGAACTGGTAGGTCTGCTCGCCAACAAGCTCTTGACCGCTTTTTGCTTCATAAATATCAATCGGCTCGAGCAGTGGCGCGTCGTAGGCTTCATACCCATAACGCTGAGCAACTTTGCGCCAGGTATGAAAGATATAGCTACGCAGGCGCATAGATTCTGGATACCAGTCACGAGCACCCTTATACGGTTCAGCCGACAAACTTGCCATAATTACCTTATATTATGGCATATATTACGCCTGCTTTGCAAGCATAATAATAATTCTCTACCTCTTATAGACGCGCACCCATTCGTACATTACAATGCCCGCCGCCACACCAACATTAATGCTGCGCGTACTACCATACTGCTCGATCGCAACAATCTCGTCCGCTTTTGTGAGCAACTCATCGCGAATACCCGGCCCTTCGGCACCAAATAGTAACACGGCATTTTGCGGTAGATCTTTATCGTTTAGTAGTCGTGAACCCTCTACATTATCTACCGCGACAAGCCGCTTGTCCTTAATGGCTTCCATAAATTCCTCGGCTGTTTGATGGTAATGCACATGCAGATACGTATCGGTCATCATAGCCCCGCGCTTATTCCACTGTTTACGTCCAATTATGTGCACGTGTCGTACGCCAAACGCATTCGCCGTACGAATGATAGTACCCATATTAAAGTCGCGCGTGACGTTATCAACCGCTATTTCGAGGTAATGAGGGTTGCGAGCATCAAGTTCCGCAATAATCTGCTCCTGTAGCATTCCTTTAAATTCATCAATCACGTTACGCGTATCTTCCATAGGTGTATTGTATCACCTCCCCACCCCTGATATAGTAAAGACATCCTCCGATATGGCGGCTGCGTGAAACGCAAAGAATGCGTAGACGCGCGCGTATAGCAAAGGTCAAGAAAAATCTTCGGCTTAGCATACGCAAATCTTACGCGGATATGGCGGAATTGGTAGACGCGCTAGCTTCAGGTGCTAGTGCCCGCAAGGGCGTGGAGGTTCAAGTCCTCTTATCCGCACCATAATAATAAACCAGACATTTTTGTCTGGTTTATTATTATGTATTATGTCCTCTTTCGCGATTATGCAATGCAGCGGCGATGGGGATTCACTCTATGAAAATCCGTAAGGAACTTTCCGATGAAACTATGTATGTGGTTTAAATAAAATCCGTCTTTCGCACAAGACAAAGCGACGGGGCTGCGGCCCGTGCGACAAAACGTCGCACGGGCGCGGTCGGCTACAGATCAATGTCCATCGCCGCGATCTTCGCAGCCAGCGGGGGGAACGTCGCGGGGTCGATCACGCGCTGGTCGTCGCCGTCGAACAGCATCATTGCAATTGGTGACGGCAGCTGACTGCGTAGCCAGTCGATTACACCTTGGTGGTACTTGGTGGCGGTGGCGCCACCAGTGTGGACGTCGACGTTCGGCAGGGTGGGTTTGGGTACGATCTGTGCCCACCGAGACCTGATCGTGACCTGGTTGTCGGCCAGCATGACTTCGTAGGTGGCAGTCGTGCTGTGGTAGCCGAAGACCGAAAGCCACTTGATCGAGAGCTCGATCACGAC